>Ga0207684_10000523_pt1 | contig 47487 bp, 43 predicted proteins | sample KBSK5501metaG_FD_184342 | JGI IMG/M metagenome (GOLD analysis project Ga0207684, IMG submission 184342) | Corn, switchgrass and miscanthus rhizosphere microbial communities from Kellogg Biological Station, Michigan, USA - KBS K5-50-1 metaG... | ecosystem: Host-associated > Plants > Roots >... | reverse complement strand
CTGACTCGCGCGCTGCTGGGCGACGATACCCTAATGGTCGCGACCGTCTTTCACCCCTTCGCCGAGCCAGGTTATCCCTACGACGCCATCGCCGCCAGCTGGAACGTGCTCGCGCCGATGGACTACTGGCACAGTCGCGCCACTCGCCTCTATAGTCGCGTGGACGTGACCCGTTTCGTCGCCGCCTCGATTATCACGATACGCGCCGCCATGGGCGCGAGCCAGTTGCCCATCGAGGAGCTTGGCCAGTCATACAACATGTTCACCGACGATTTCACCGGTGGCGAGGGTGGTCCAGGATGGGATGAGATGATCGCTGATATGGACGCGGCGAAAGACCTCGGCTGCATTGGCGTTTCCTACTTCGAGTGGCAGACGGCCACCCAGGAGCAGTGGCAGGCGATCAGCCACTACCCCTGGTAGGCGGCGCGCTTGACAGACGGAGCGGCGTGGGCTAGAATACTTCTGCGCTCAGGCGTCTCACCTGTGTGCGTCTGTGCCCGTAGCTCAGTGGATAGAGCGTTGGCCTGCGGAGCCAAAGGCCGGAGGTTCGAATCCTCTCGGGCACGCCAATCATCCCCGTCGCACGTCGGCGGGGCTATTTTTGTTTACCACAGGGACCTCGACCGCCACGCGCTCAGGACGTGGCTGGCGCGTAGTGTGCGTCGCGCCAGCCAATCACGGCTCATCCGCCACATCATGGGATCCCGCCAGATCGGCTACTTGAGCGTCGGTGATATGCGCGAGCGCGTCCGGCGCGATGCAGAAAACGGCATGCGGTGTGCCCGCGGCGGCCCACACTTCGGCGTACTGGAGCAGGTCGCGGTCGAAGTAGACCGACAGCGACGTCGCGAGGCCCATCGGCGGCACGCCGCCGATGGCGTACCCAGTCGTCGCGCGTACGGTCTCGGCGTCGGCGCGGGTGATCTTTGCCCCGACCACCTGCGCCAGCTTGGTGGTGTCCAGCCGGTTGGCGCCGGAGACCAGGGCGAGAGTCGGCTGCCCATCCGCCAGGAAGATCAGCGACTTGACGATCTGTCCGACCCTCGCGCCGATCGCGGTCGCGGCCTCCTCTGCGGTGCGTGTGCTCTCCGTGTAGGCTCGCACCTCGGCCTCCACACCTGCCGCGGCCAGCGCATTCGCGACTCGCTGAGCCGCTTCCTTCAGTTCCATGAGCGTCTCCGTGTCGTCGGGTTCACGCCGCGCCTCCAGCCAATCCCAACGCGTCGGCCTCTTCCCGCATCGCCGCGATGACGAACGCGATGTGCTGATCGAGGTCCACGCCGAGCTCTTGCGCGCCCTTCACGATATCGTCGCGATTGACGCCACGCGCGAACGCCTTGTCTTTCATCTTCTTGCGCACTGACGACACTTCCAGCCCGCTCAGGCTCTTATCGGGACGCACCAGGGCGCAGGCGGTGATCAGCCCGGTCAGCTCGTCGCAGGCGAACACCGTTTTCGACAGCAAGTCGTCGCGCGGCACGCCGTGATAGTCGTTATGCGCGTGGACGGCGTGAATCACATCGTCGGGGTAGGTGAGATCGCGCAGCCAGCCTGCGCCGACCTTGCCGTGCTCTTCGATGGTGGGATGCTTCTCGTAGTCCACGTCGTGCAGCAGTCCTGCGATGCGCCATTTGTTTTCGTCCTCGCCGAATTCGCGGGCGTAAGCCCGGACCGCCGCGCCAACCGCGATGCCATGCTTGACCAGGCTCTCATTCGTGTTGTGCTCACGCAGCGTCGCCAGCGCGTCGTCATAGTTTAAGTCCACGCCATTCCTCCATGTCATCAGGAAAGCGGCAAACAACGGCGACTGGCAAGCTGGCCCGCCATTCCTGCCGTCTCCGCTGGCCAGTGTCCGCCCTCGCAGATAGCATACCGCGATCGGACTGCGGACCACCGCGTCGAGGATGTCGGCGCTCGATAGAGAGCCCTCCAGAGACCGCGCCCCCGTCGGGTGACAACTTTTCGTCAGTTTTGAAATAACCTCTTGACCGCAGGGGCGCCTCTGGAGCGACACTGGCGAGTGGCGGACTGGCGCCACCGTATCAGCGTCCCACATGCTCTCGCGCCGACTGTTGAGAGCAGCAGGCGCTTATCGAGGTATGAGGTCTATGCGCTCTCCGGTGATGAATCCACGCGCGCAGCGTCTCTTGCTTGCGCGTTCCCTGTTCCTGAGTGTGCTCGTCGCTCTGCTTGCGGGGCTCGTGGCTTGTGGGTCAACCCTGGTCGTCGCGCCGACCGCGACGTCTACTATACCGCCGGTGACCTGGGCGACCGCCTCGCCGGGGACGGTGCTCTTCGAGTCGGACTGGTCGAAGGGGCTCGCTGGCTGGCAGGCGAGCGTGGGCTGGAGTGTGCGCGATGGCCTGCTGGAGATGGATGGGCAGGATCAGCGCACGCTCACCATTCCCTACCAGCCCACCGTCCGCGACTACGCCGTCGAGTTCCAGGTCCAGGTGGTGGACGAGCCGGTGGATGGGGGGTACTTCCGGCTGCGCGCCGCGCCAACGCCGACCGCCGCCGGGTTTCATGCCGAGGTGGAAGGGCTGCACACCGACATTATCCACACGACGGGCGATCATCCGCACGCATGGGTCGTACTCGATCCCTTCACCGCGCTGGATCCCGCTAGCGGGCGGCCCCTCGACTACGAGCCGCATACCTCGCTGGTGAACTACCACGTCGAGGTGCGCGAGAACACCGTCCAGTTCGCGACCGACAAGGCCACGCTGAGTGGCGCGGTCGGCAAGGCGGTGAAGCCGCTCTCGCATGGGCCACTTACAATTGAGTGCGGGCTGGCGTTCCTGCGTGTTGGTGATGTGCGTATCATCGCCCTCTAGCGCGGTCGGCGAGACCGCGCAGGGCTGAAGTGAGATTCATGGAACTTCTATGTGGCTTCTGGGCCTACGGGTGCGGTCCCGACCCCGCACATGCTGAGAAGCGACTCTAGCCCCGCGAGGCGCACGGGCCTCCAGTACGGCGTGATGTCAGCTTCCATCGCGGATGTTGGAGGCGCTGCATGGCGCATTGAGTCTCTGGAGTAGACATCCACAAACCCGTGTCATGCGCGTCGCGCGGCCGCAAAAGCTCCACACCGTTCGACGTCTATAGTGTGTCGTAGCCAACGGATCCATCGCTCAGCGCCACTAGCGGCGGGCGATAGTTCCCCAAGTTCAGGAGAGCGCTTGTGCCCGCTATTCGATTCCCAGGGACCGATCCTCGCACGCTGGGTCTGCGTATCCTCAGTGTCCTGCTTGCCATCGCCGCCGTCTGGCTGGCGGGCTGTGATCAAGGTGTCGGTCAGCCGACCGGCGCCATCCACTTGCCGCCGAAAAAGACCAACACCAGTCAAGCCAATATTCTGGAATACCAGATTCCTGCCGTCGACGGACTTCCAAACTGTCTCGCCTTCGGGTCTGACGGCGTCCTCTGGATCACCGAGCAGCTAACTACGCAGTATGCTACTGACCACGCCAGGATTGGGCGCCTCACCCCCGACGGGATCTACACCACATTCCCACTCCCGCACACCCGAACGCTCTACAATCCAGAGGACATTGCGCTCGGCTCCGATGGGGCTCTCTGGTTCACCGAGCCCCAGGCCGATACCATTGGGCGCATCACGTCGGATGGCGCGATCAAGGAATTCCGCACGCCCACGCCACTGAGCCAGCCGCTGGGCATCACGGCTGGGCCGGACGGCAATCTCTGGTTCGCTGAGGGCCTTGGCGACCGCATTGGGAGCATCACGCCCGCCGGCGTTATTCATGAGTACCCACTCCCAGTGAGCAACAGCTCGCCCACTGCTATCACGGTTGGGCCGGATGGGAATCTCTGGTTCACCCTCTACTCGGGCGACGCTATCGGGCGCATCACTCCGGCTGGCGTAGTGACCCTCTTTCCCATCTCGCAACCGATGGGGAAGCCGTGGGAGATCACGGCAGGCCCAGATGGTAACCTCTGGTTTACCCAGCCGTCGTTCAACGCCATCGGGCGTATCACCCCCACTGGCGATATGACCGAGTTCCCACTTCCTAGAGCTGGCAGCAGCCCTGACGGGATCACGGCGGGCCAGGAAGGCGCCCTCTGGTACGCGGGGCAAATCAGCAACACTATTGGGCGCATCACGCCCGATGGCAAGATCACAGAGTTCGAACTTCCCCTTCCCAGGAGCGGACCGCTCTGCGTCACGCCGGACAAGGACGGCAAGATCTGGTTCACCGAATCCTATGGAGCGATTGGCTACCTTGCTCCCAAGGCAGGCGCCGCTGATCGCCAATAGATCGAGCTTGCGTTAAAGTCGTCTCATCCAGTGCGTGTGTCGGGAGGGGGCCAGTTTCGCACAGTTCCATCGGCCAACGGGTTGCGCAACGAACTCGTGAGAGTACTCAAGACACCTCACCGTAGGACGCTTGGCGTCAGTGAGCCGTTCACGTGGCGGAAAACCACACGAACGTTTCATCGCGGAATGTCAGAGAATCCTCATCCAAGAGAGTGTCAAACGCTTGAGGGCTTGTCCTGCTCTCCCCTTCCCAAAGCAGCGCGAGACTGGACTGGCGAAGGGCGCCATCACGCGCTCCGCAATGGCCATGTCCGTCCCAATGCGCAGACGCGCGCGAAATTGCAGCGTGCCGTGCAGCAGGTGGATGGGGCCGGCGCGACGCACTGGACTTCGCGCCAGCCCCATGCCCTAACGCCGCTCGGGCTATCCTAGCCGGATGATTGGCGCGCTGGTGGAGCAACGAGTCCTACGCGCAACCCGGCAGGCGGAAGTTGCCAATCCGCGTCTGCCAGCCCCGCGCCGAGGACACCTGGTAGTACTGATTGACATACCAGAAGGTGCAGTCGTCGGTGGGATCTACATTCATCGAGGTGTAGTCACCCCACCGGTTACTGACGAGCTGCGAGCCGGAGCCGTTGATCAGCGTGGCCTCGCCAAGGGTCATCTGCCCCAACGGGTCCGCGCTGAGCCGGCCGGTGTAGCGGATGCCGGGGAAGACCGTCGTCGCATTGGAGACGCTGTAGCCGAGCGCCATGTCGCCGAGCTTATCCATGGCGACGCTGCCCATCCAGCGGTGCACGCCGTCATTGGGAGCGTAGGTGCCCTGTTGGAAGAGGGAGATCTGACTGCCGACGCGCCGGATCTCGTACCACCGCACCCCAGCGACGCCGGGCAGCGCCTCGACCGATTGGTTGGTCACGAACGATTCGTAGGCGCCGAAATTGCGGTAGGCAAGCCGCCAGGTGGGCCGCTGCCGATAGGAGAGGATGTCAATCTTGTTGCTGGTGCCCGGCTGCGGGATACATTGTCGGCTGCCCGGGGCGCAGGGGAAGATCGAGTCGAACTGAGCGACTGGGAGCTGCGCGGCGAGCGTGAAGGACGCGCTTGGGTTGGCGCTCCACTGTACCGCGTACTGGAAGACGTTGAGGCCGTCGAACGGCGCGCCGCGGCCGGCGCCATTATCCATTGAGCCGACGAAGAGCCCGGGGACATGGTCTAGTGGCCGACGCGTGCCGTCGATGTCAGGAGGGAGCAAACCGTCTCCCGGCAGGTAAGGCGTGGCGCCTGGTGCGAGCAGGAACTTGATCATGCGCGCATTCGGATTGCCTACGAGCATCTTGTTCTTCTCGAGCGCATAGACTCCATCCCCGGCGAAGGAATCATCGGGCGCAAACTCGCGCGTGGAGAGGAAATAGGCGTTCGTCCACACACCATATTTGGGGTAATCAGGGAAGTTCTCGCCAGCGGTGAACGCGTAGCGAAAGTAGGCGCCGGTGGGATCGCCGGTCTGCGAGACCGCGACGCAATCCCAGAAGGTCGGCCCGGCCGAAGTGAACTGCGTGAGGATCCAGCGATCCTCGAGCTGGTCGTAGAGCACGACTGGGTCGCCCGCCAACTTGGCGCAGTCCGGCACCGCGAAGCCATTCCACAGCGAGCCGATCGAGAGCGGGCCGAGCAGCCGGGTGCCTGCCTTGGAGTAGATGGCGACAGTGAGGTTCACCATCTCTACATAGTGGCTCGGGCCAACGTCGCCCACGGAGTCCGACGGCGAGACTTCTCGGCCGAAGAAGGGGATGTTGTCTTTGTTCGACAGTCCCTCGAAGGTAAGCGAGGGGGAAGGTATCGTCGCGGAGGCCGGAGACGCAGCGGCGCCTGTGCCAGCGACCTGCGGCCCATTCGTGGTCTGGAGGGCTCCGTCGCCTGTGTAGCCATTGTCGGGCGGGATGGCCCCACGATCCTCTGGCTCATCACTCTCCGGCACGAGGGAGTTTGGCTGCTGTGCGAGGTCACGGAGCGGGGCCGATACGTCGAACGCCTTGGCCTGCGACACGATCGGGCTCAACGCCGCCGATGTAGCCGGTGTGGCTTTCGTAGCATGCGGCGCGAAGATTAGGAATGACGCGATAAGGAAGACGACGCCTACGAGGCTTATCACTACTCGTGCCGATCGCTTCGACCAGATGTGCAACGCCACGTTAAAACCTCCTTTGACGCGCGATAGCATCGCGCTGGGTAGGATTCTGGCTAGCCCAGGTCTTCAAGTGTCGGCGTCTCCCATTTCTGGAGACGACGGTCGTCAACGCGTGGGGGAACGTTGGTCGTCAGCGTCCCCGTGCGATTTCCTCCTCTCACGCGGGCGAGGCGCAGAGCGAGGCAAGCAGAACGAACAGCACGAATTGTGGAGCGGCTACGGGTACGCCGCAGAGATCCTCCCGCCAACCGCACTCCCACCAGCTCGCGGACGCGCCACCGGCTTGCTATCGCTCCTCGTCTCCATTTCCTGCCCGCACCGCTGACTCTATACTGCGCGCGACGCCGCGCTCATTACGCGGTACATTTCTGGCAGGGCCTCGACTCCAGATCTGATCCACCTTGGACAAGCACACCGGCAGCGCCACACACCCGGAGGGTCATCGGGTACTCACTCGCACTTGCAGCGCGAAGTGGTAGAACGACCCTGTGGCTCCCCTCCTGCTCCCCCAACAGCCCACAACTTTCGCCGAGAAGTGAGTTGGTGATCAGCGCGACAAATACCCTCACCGACATCCTTGCGCCATTCGCGGAGCGCCGCGATAATGGGATGGTGAGGAAGACATCGTGGTGAAACATAGCACGAAAGGTATGCGACTGTCAATCAGTCTGCGACATGCGCTATGCCGGCTTTGACCAGCGTGGCGCGGGGGCGGCCGCACAAGTCTCGTCCCATCACTGGAAGGCTCCGGGAACCGGCAAGGAAAGCGCTACGTCCTGATAGAGCGATGGGCTATTGCAAGGAGGCGAGACTATGAGAAGGACTGTTCAACGTTGGACATCGGCTGGTTTTGTGGCGCTCCTGCTGTTGTTCCTGATGGGATGCGGCCAGGTAGGACCGGCCACAGGCGCTGGCCAAGGAGGTGGCGCGACAGACAGCGCGACGAAAGTGACGACGATGACTCCATCATCTGGCTCAGTGACACTACGACTCGGACAGGCGCACGCTGGTGTGACTGATACGGTGTCGGTGACCGTGGTCAATGGCCTTCCGCCACCGATCCTGGTCGAAGACCATCAATCGGAGTGCACTGTGGTGACGCTGGAGCGGCAAGCGGATGGCGGATGGCTGGTGGTGGCGCCATGCCAGCTAGAGACGCCGACCTTGCTGCAGTCGATCCGCTCGGGGGCCACGCAGACGGTGATGCTGAGGCCGGCGGGCGGCCTCCAGCCGCGGGTGTGGCAAGCGGGGACATACCGGTTCGCGCTGTCCTACTCTGTCGGCGAGAAAGGGCAGAGAAACCTGGCCGACGTCGCCCCAGCGTCGATCGTGTACTCGCAGACGTTTACTATTGGGTAGCCGAAGACCCGTCTCTCACGCAGCAGGTGTATGCTGGGCTGAAGTCCTGTGTGGAACACGGCTATCGCATCGAGGAGGCGTTGAGCGGCACAACTGCGCCGCTCGAACTGAGGTGAGGTACACAGAACATCTTCGAGCATGAAGGTCTTGAGGCACTGCTACAACGATGGGATAGGGAAGCGCCCCAGTATCCAGGTCTCATGTCAGCTCTCGAGCTGATCAAGAAATGACGACCGGACATTCGCGTCGTGTATTGACCAATCGGCTTTTCCCCAATAAGGACAGCCTTGCCAATCTATTGGCAACTCTTCCGCCCACCGCGCTTATCGAGATGTGGCCACAGGAAGACGCTGCTCCCCTGAAGACGCATCTCGCGTCAAAGGGATCTCAGCCATAGGCCACGCGAGGAGGGGGGCCGGTTTCAGATACTCCTATCTCCTATCCCACAACCCGTTTGACGCCTCCCTGCCCGCCTCGTATACTCCCCGTATCCAGGAGGCATGACACGATAAGCGAGGGGAAGGTTACGACATGGCGCACGATGAGAACCGAACCAGCTACATCACCTGTCCGCTCTGCGAGGCCACCTGCGGCCTGGAGGTCGTGACCAGCGGGCCTGATGTCATCTCCATTCGCGGCAATAAGAATGACGTCTTCTCGCGTGGCTACATCTGCCCCAAAGCCTACGCCCTCAAGGAATTGCACAGCGACCCCGACCGCGTGCGCGCGCCGATGATCCGCATGGGCGACACCTGGCGCGAGGCCACTTGGGATGAGGCGTTCGCCGAGATCGAGCGGCGACTCACGCCGATCCTGACCGAGCACGGCCGCGATAGCGTCGCCGTTTACCTCGGCAACCCCACTGTCCACAACCTCTCCAGCCAGCTCTACAACACCGTTCTGCTGCGCGCGCTTGGCTCGATCAATATCTACACCGCCAGCACCGTGGATCAGATGCCCAAGCAAGTCTCCTCCGGACTGATGTTCGGCCACATGCTCAGCATCCCCATCCCCGACGTGGACAACACAGACTACCTCCTGATCCTCGGCGCCAACCCGCTCGTCTCCAATGGCAGCCTGCTCACGGCTCCGGACATGCGCGGGCGGCTGCGGCGCATCAAGCAGCGCGGCGGCAAGGTCGTCGTGATCGATCCACGGCGCACACGCACCGCCGTGGAGGCGAGCGAGCATCACTTCATCCAGCCAGGAACCGACCCCTGGCTGCTGCTCGGTATGGTTCACACGCTCTTCGCCGAGGGGCTGGTCCGCCCTGGACGACTTGAGGAGCATCTCGACGGCCTGGAGACTGTGCGCGCGCTGGCGCAGGAGTTCACGCCGGAGGTAGTCGCGCCGATCTGCCATATCGCGCCGGAGGCGATTCGCCAGCTTGCGCGTGACCTTGCGGCCGCCGATCGCGCCGCAGTTTACGGACGCATCGGCACGTGTACACAGGAATACGGTACCATCACGAGCTGGCTGGTGGACGTCCTCAATGTCCTCACTGGCAACCTTGACCGTGTGGGCGGCGCGCTCTTCCCGAAGGCCGCCGCTGGCTCACGCAATGCGACGGGTGTCCCAGGCCGTGGGCGCGGCATGCGTCTCGGGCCGAAGAAGAGCCGCGTGCGTGGCGCTCCGCAGGTGGCGGGTGAGCTGCCTATCGCTGTCCTCGCCGAGGAGATCACGACGCCGGGCGAGGGACAGGTGCGCGCGCTCATCACCATCGCCGGCAACCCCGCTCTCAGCGCGCCAGAGAGCGAACGGCTGGACGCCGCGCTCGGCACGCTGGAGTTCATGGTCAGCGTGGACGGCTACCTCAACGAGACGACGCGCCACGCCAATGTCATCCTGCCGCCGCCCAGCGCGTTACAGCGCTCGCACTACGACCTCGCGTTCTATCAGCTCTCGGCACGCAACATCGCGCACTATTCCAGACCAGTGTTCCCGTTGGAGCCGAGCCAGGTGGACGAATGGGTGACGCTGCTGCGGCTAACGGGCATCGTCGCCGGGCAGGGCGCCATGGCGGATGTCGCGGCGCTCGACGATCTGGTGGCGTATCAGGTGGTCGCGCGTGAGGTTGGCATGGCCGGCTCGCGGGTCGAGGGGCGCGAGGTAAGCGAACTGCTAGCGGCGCTCCAGCCGCGGCGTGGCCCCGAACGCCTACTGGATTTCCTGCTGCGCGTCGGACCCTATGGGGATGCCTTTGGCGCGCAACCAGACGGGCTGACGCTGGCGGCCATCGAGGACAATCCCGCTGGGCTGGATCTGGGTCCGCTGCAGCCGCGCGTGCCAGAGGTCCTGCGCACGCCGTCGGGCAAGATCGAGCTGGCGCCGGAGCTCATCATCGCCGATATAGATCGGTTGCGGCAGGGTATGTCGCGCGCTCCAGCCCCAATGGTACTGGTCGGGCGGCGTGAACTGCGCTCGAACAACTCGTGGATGCACAACATGCCCGCGCTGATGAAGGGTGACGACCCGTGCACGCTGCTCATCCATCCTGACGACACGGCGCGCCTGGGGCTGGCTGAGGGCGATCTCGCGCGCGTCACCTCTGGCGCGAACAGCGTCGAGGCGCCGATTCAGATCACACCGGACATCATGCCCGGTGTCGTCAGCCTGCCGCACGGTTGGGGGCACGACCAGCCGGGAACGCGCATGCGTGTCGCCAACGCGCGCCATGGTGTCAACATCAACCGGCTGATGTCAAATCTCGCCATTGACCCGCTTTCGGGCAATGCCACGCTCAACGCTATCCCGGTGGAGATCACGCTGGCGCGTCGACACGCTCAAGCAGCCGCGATCCCTGTCGCCGACTAACGCCACTCGTTAGAGAACGAAGGCGGTTAGTCCATAAGCGCATACGACTCGTTTCTCTGGCGGCGCGCTCGCGGGCTGCTTGGCGCTCACGGCTGTGAGCGGGCCGTTCGTCGCGCATTTTCTGGCCATTACCCAGCGCCGTGCTCCTTCGTATTACTTGTGAACCGCACAGAAGTACCGAATCTGGACAATTCGGACGCATGCGGTACAATAGCCGATGGTGATGGGCGCCGTGCTGTTATACATCGCCCCTCGCACGTACTGGAGAGTCGTCGAGGCAAGAAGAGAGACATGTCACTGACCTACCTCAACCCACACACCGGAGCGGAGGTACACCTGGGACGCACAGGCGCCGGCTTCTACGTCGAGGCCCGGCATCCAGACTTCCCGCTCCCATTCCGCAAGACCTATGAATGGTTCCAGGAGGGTCTGGCCATCCGCGACTACGATGTCTTGCGCGCGGTCGTCGGGACCGCGACCGAAGAGGCGGAGGAGACCGTCTCCAAGTAACCCAAGCCATTATTCGGGTATCATCCAGCCCAGGCGTCCAACGAGGCGCGCCCCGTCGCAACGACGGTATCGATAGTGGCCCAGACGCCAAGCCCGCCGGAATCTTATCTCCGGCGGGCTTTTTTTATGTTTCGCTGGCCTAATACGCGCTGGTCTCCAACGCCCAGCTCTCCAGACGCTGCTTGAGCGCGGCGAGGAAGCGCGCCGCCTGCAGGCCATCCAGCACGCGGTGGTCGAAGGAGAGCGAGAGGAACATCATGCTGCGAATGGCGATGCCGTCGTTGATGACGACCGGGCGCTTGACGACGGTGTCCATCGTCAAGATCGCCGCGTTCGGCTGATTGATGATCGCCGCCGAGAGCACGGTCCCGAAGACGCCGGGGTTGTTGACGGTGAATGTCGCGCCGTGCAGATCAGCGGGCATAAGGCGGTTGGCGCGGGCGCGCGTCACCAGGTCGTTGAGGGCGCGGGCGATTCCGGCAAGATTGAGCGTGTCGGCGTTGCGGATCACCGGAACGATCAGGTTGTTCTCGAGTGCGATGGAGACACCGATGTTCACCTGCCGCCGCAGCGCGATCTTGCCGTCGTCGGTCCAGGAGGCGTTGAGGTAGGGATGGTCCTTGAGCGCCTCCGCCGCCGCCTTGATAACGCAGGTCTGGAACGAGACACCGAAGCCCTCGCGCCGCTTGAACTCGTCCTTGTACGAATCGAGCCAGCGCGCGACATTGCTCATGTCCACCTCGATGGCGGTCCAGGCGTGCGGCGAGGTGTGCTTGCTGCGGACCATGTGCTCGGCGATGGCGCGACGGGCCGGCGTCGGCGTGATGATCTGATCCTCGCCGCTGACCATAACAGGCGGCGCGGCTGGTGGAGCAGGAGGCGCGCTGGGCGCTGGAGCCGTGGCGGTCATCGTGGGCGCAGACTGTGGCGGCGTCTGCACAGGGATTGGCGCGGGTGGCAATGTGGCGGTCGCCGCCTGTGGCTGCCGCTGGAGGTACGCCTCAATGTCCTCCTTGCGGATGCGTCCAGCCTCGCCGGTGCCGCGGATCGAGTTGAGGTCGAGATGATGCTCCTGCGCCAGACGGCGCGCTAGCGGCGAGACGCGCTCCATGCGCGTCTGTTCCGGCTGGGCGGCGCTGGTCAGCGTCGCCGTCGCGGTAGCCCCATTGGGGCCCAATCCAGTTCCACTATTGGAGGCGCCGCCGTTCGCGCCACCATTCATGGATGAAGCGCTGGGCTGCGGAGCGGGCTGCGGATTCGCCTGGTCGGTGGCGCCGCTAGCGGGCCTGGCGCTGGTTGTGGCGCCGGCTTCCTCGATCTCGGCGATCTCCGCGCCCACCTTCACGGTTTCGTCGGCCTGGACGAGGATCCTGACCAGTACGCCGGAGGCCGGTGAGGGCAACTCGGCGGTGACTTTATCGGTAATGATCTCGACGAGCGCCTCGTCCTTCCTGACGGTCTCGCCTTCCTGCTTCAGCCACTGGCCAATCGTGCCTTCATTCACCGACTCGCCAAGTTGCGGCATCGTGATCTTGGTGGGCATGGGTGCGCTCCTCTGATCGTGCGCCTCGTCGCGCGAGGGGCCCGCTGGTTATGGTGGTGGGGAGATTGCCGGTCATGGCGTGTTGTATTGTACGGCGCCAGCCACGGCGCTGTATACCGCTCCACCGAGCTAGAACGAGCCGCGCGCTCCGGACGCCACGCGCCTATGCCGGAACGCTGGTCGGTCCCCTTTCCGAGCCGAACGGCGTAGGTCGGGTGGAGAATGGACGACAACTGTCCGCGCATGATGGTATACTAGAACAAAAGTTCTCGCTGGTTTCCGTCGGCGCTCTGTCAAGAAAGAATGGTGTGAGGCGGGCGGCGCCCATCGCACCCCATCAACCAAAGGAGAGATCAATGGCGGAGAATCAGACAACCCAGGGACCCAAACGCGATTTCCCTGCCAACTGGCATATTGCGGCGGACTACGATCCCAACAACCACCTGATGCAGCTCAAGGGACGCGACTACCTCAACGTCCAGAACCGCCTGTTGTGGTTCATCCGCGACCAGCGCGCGTTCATCAGTGGCGGCCTGGCGCGCGTTCCCTATGTGATCCAGACGGAGCTGGTCGAGATGGACCGAGAGGCGGGGTTCGCGCACTTCAAGACCTATGTGCGTGATGTGCTAGGCAACGAATCCACGATGTATGGCTCGGAGTCGGCCAAAGATTTCGGCGATTTCGCCGAGAAGGCCAGTACGAAGTCGCTCGGCAGGGCGCTGCTCGCGCTCGGTTATGGCACGGCGTTCGCGCCGGAGATGGACGAGGGCGAGCGCGTAGTGGACGCCCCAGTCGAGCGGCGCCGACAGCCTGCCCGTAGCGCCGCAGAGCCTGCGCCGCGTCCAGTCGCCTCAACGGCTTCCACGCCAGCGCAACGCAATGCGACGACCATCGAACCGCTAGCGACCGAGCAGCAGTTGCGCAGCATCTCGAAGTTGTGCGAGGCGCTGGGCAAGCCTGAGCCTGAGCCGGGGCTGACGCTGGCGCAGGCGCGCGAGCTGATCTCGCAGATGAGCGGGGAGTATCAGCGCATGCGGCGAGCGAGCTAACCATGCGAAACATCAAGGCCGGGCCGGCAGGGTTTCCCTGACCGGCCCTTCGCTTGTCCGCGCTGTCTACCAGTAGCGCTCTTCCTTCCAGGGATCGGCGCTGTTGCTGTAGCCGCGAATCTCCCAGAAGCCGGGCTTGTCGGCGGTCAGGAACTCCAACCCGCTGAGCCACTTGGCGCTCTTGTAGGCGTAGAGCTTGGGGACGATCAAGCGCACCGGCCCGCCATGCTCCGGCGCGATCGGCTCGCCGTCGTGATTGAAGGCGATGATCACATCATCGTCGTCGAGCGCGGCGAGCGGCAGGTTTGTTGTATAGCCGGTGAAGGAGTGCTCCATCACGAACTTCGCGGTGTCGAGCGGCTTCACACGCTGCAAGATCTCGCGGATGTGCACGCCCTCCCAGGTGTTATCGTAGCGGCTCCACGTGGTGACGCAGTGAAAATCAGCGATGAACTGTGTCCGTGGCAGCGCCTGAAGCTCCGCCCACGTCAGCTCCAGCGGCTCGGCGACGGCGCCCCAGACTTTGAAGCGATACTTCTCCGCGTCGAACTTCGGCGTGCTCTCGTAGCTCAGCACCGGCCACTTCTTGGTGTGATACTGCCCAGGGGGGAGCCGGTCAAGCCCATCCGGGCGCCTCTCCACCTCTCCCGCCGCGGCGCCACGTCCAAACAATCTTCCCAGATCCATCACAGCCTCCGGTATTGTGTCGCCTGCTCACACGATCCATACGTTCGTTCGTGCGAGCGCTGGCTCCTGTGAACGATGACTCATAAACGATGCCCGGTACGAGACATTATGTCGCGCGCTCGCCCGCCAGCGCAACGCGCTGCTCCACATGCCTCGAACGCGTCTCCTAAATAGCTTGCCCAATATGGCTGTGTGGCGTACTCTGTGTCGGGTATGGAGTCTGGCGCCACGAGGAGTGTGTGAGCGCCTGGTGGGTGGCGAGGAGTGTGGCATGACTGGTCGCGGACAAGGACGGAACGCGCCCCCACTCACACGCGCACTGCTGGCTGTAGCGCTCCTGGCGCTGACGAGCCTGCTGGCGGCGTGCGGCGCCGGATCAGATGGCTCTGGCGGCTCGAACTACAGCCTGGGGTTGGCTGGTTCGACGCTGGATCATCCCAGCAATCCACCCACGATTGCGGCGAATGGGCCCGGGGGGACCTACGCCTTCGTCTACGACAACCAGATCTGGCTCCGGCGCGACGGGCAGACGAGCGCAAAGCAGATCACCCGGATACCGCTCTCGAACGCTGCATATATTGCGTGGGGTCCGCTCGTCTGGTCGCCGCAGGGCAAGTACATCGCCTTCGCGCTGGTGCAGGATCTCGCGCCCACGCCTGGCGCGCCGGCCAGCAGCGCAGGGCCGATCTATTACGTGGATACGACGAGTTGCGCAGGCGACGGCCAGTACTGCGCGGTCTACAGCGCCGGCATCGGCAGTGTCTACGGACATACGTACGACTGGCTCGGGGAAAGTATGCTGGTCTACTCCAGCGGCCAGGGCGTCATGTTGTACACGCTCAATAATCCGCGCGTGTGGACCGTGCGCCCCATCCGCGACGGACCGGGCGACACAAGTCCCATTGCCACCTTCGGTGACCTCCAGGTTGTGGGCGGGTATCTCTACTACACACGCATGGATATTAAGACTCCTGGCGCGCATGGTGTGGTCGGAACCGCCGCGCTCTATCAAACCTTCCTTGGCTCCGAAGATCAACTCAGTAAGTTGAAGGGGTCTGAGCTGGCGGCTCGCTTCCCGGATCAGATCAATGATGGCTCCTCGCTCGGCTCCCTGGGTAAGGTGTATGCGAACAATGCCGGCGAGTACGTCGCGGGCGCGTGGCGACTGCGCCGCACGGGTTCGAACACGCAGGTAGTCGCGCAGCGCATCGACAGCGTTGACGCGCAATCCGGGCAGGTGACCTCCTCCTTCTGCCCGGCGCAAACATACGGCGCCTTCCCCGCGTTCGCCGGGAACTGCGGCGCCCGCCTGCTGCCGAATGCGGCCACGCAGCCATGGAGCGCGCATCCGCAACTGGCGCTCTCGAAAGATGGCAAGGCCGCGTTCGCTGGCGACGCGCTCTACGCACAGGACGTCTCCGACAAGCTTGGCTCAGCTGGTTGGACCGCGCCGCCAGCATGGTCGCCGGACGGGCAGACGATCGTCGTCACCAATCTCGTCAAGACCGAGACAGACGCGAACGGCGTCACACGAGCGCAGACAAATCTCGTCGCCTATGCGCCGGGCCAGCAGGGCGCGACACTGATCGAGGGCGCGCGCAATATCGCGTGGTCGTCGGCGTCGAGTTAGCGGGGAGGCCGACGATGCGCGCAACCGACGACGATACTCCGCTCAAGCTCGCGGTGATCCGCATACTCATGGCCTGGCGTTCGCTGCCGGAGAGCGATCTGGCGCGCATGGCGCGTCCCTACCCGCTCGTCACCGACGACCTGCGCTCGATGAGCGAGGAGGGGCTAGTGGAGATGGAGTTCTCTGGCGACGAGTATGTGATCAGCCTGACCCGTCTCGGCGAGCTCTTTTTCGAGCAGGCGCAGCCTTACGCCGAGGGGTGATCTGAGGCTGGATCGCTCGTATCAGCGAGCCGCGACCCCGCGTCAACATGACTTGGCAGCGCGATCGTGAAGATAGCTCCATGCAGGCGCGCTCCTCCTTCACGGTTGCGCACCGTCAGTTCCCCGGCGTGCGCTGCGACGATGCCACGGGTGATATAGAGGCCCAGGCCGCTGCCAGACGCTTCTTCGTCATCACGCTTGAGCTGTGTATAGGCCTGGAAGATGCGCTCCATCTGCGCTTGAGGAATCCCAGCGCCGTAATCGCCAACGGCGATCCTTACCACGCCGTCGCTGTCGTGTACCTCGATCTCAATCGCGCTACCCTCGCTCGTGTATTTGATGGCGTTGTCCATGAGATTGCGGACCGCCTGCGTGATGCGGTCGCTATCCACGGTGGCGACAATCGGCCCCTCGTCGGCCTGGAAGCGGAACGCGCGGTCCCGATGGGATGAGGCGAACTGCGAAACCAATTCGTCGATTGCCGCGCGCAGGTCGACTGGCTCGGTCTTCAGCGTGAAGCGCCCCGCGCTCAGGCGTGTAGCAGTCTGCAGGTCGTCTACCAACCGGCTCATGCGCTTGGCGTGCTCGACGACGAGGTCCAGGTATTCCGCCCGCTTTTCCGGCGAGGCGTTGGGATGTCTGGCCAGCCCGGCATAGTTCATGAGAGGTGTGAGCGGGCCGCGCATCTCGTGCGCGACCATGGCGATGAAGCGCTGGTGCTCCTCATGCGCCGCCTCCAGCTTCTGATTGGCCTCATCGAGCGCGCGCACCTTCTCCTGCAGTTCAAGCGTCGCGTCCTCGACACGCCGGTGCAGCTGGCGATTGAAGTCGCTGAGTTGCCTGTGCGCCTCTTCCAGTTGAGTGACACGCTCCGCCAGTTCCCGGCGCAGTTGACGTTGCTCCAGCGCATGTTTGAGCGTCAGCCGCAGCTCCTCGATATCAATTGGCTCGACGAGATAATCGTATGCTCCCGCGCGCAGGGCCCCGAGGGCCGTGTCGAGGGTAGCATAGCGCGCCAGGACGATACAGGTTGGGGCGAAGTCCGTGTTGCGCAGGCGCGCAAGGAGCGTACGCGCGGCGGCGCTCTCCTCCGGCATATCCACGACCACCAGGTCGTACCGAGCGTGTCGCAGCGCCTCCTGCGCCTCCTGTGGGTGCTCGACGCGCTGAACCTCATAGCCATCATGGCGCAGGACTGCGGCCAGCGTCTCCGCCGAAGGCGTCGCATCCACCAGCAGGATCGCGCCGGAAGACGTGGGAACCGCGCCATTCGACTCGTCGGTGGGTGTATGCTGGCTCATGATGCGTCGCCTGTAGTGAAAGATGATGAATGGAGGAGAACATAGCGCTCCAAAGAGCGTTACGCAGCAGTATAACACCCTCCCAGGCCTATACCCACTCACGGATAGGACCATACGCGCGGTGTAGGTGGCGGCCGAGCCACCTGGCGCCGAATGATATAATCCGGCGCGGAGACGAGAGGCGCAGCAGGCAACGAGACGCACGAACATGCCGCGTCGCGTGGGCGCTCGACGATAGGAGCCGTAGCGTGGACTTCACGTTCAATGACGAACAGCAGCTTGTCCAGAAGATGTGTCGGGAGTTCGCCGAAGAGGAGATCAAGCCGCACGCGGAAGAGATGGACCGGACGGGCGAGTTTCCCTATGGGATCATGCGCAAGATGGCGAGCCTTGGACTACTCGGTCTCCCGTTTCCGGAGGAGTATGGCGGCGCGGGCGCGGACTACCTGACCTATTGCCTCGCACTGGAAGAGATCGGGCGCGGCGACGCCTCGGTCGGGATCACGATGGAGGCGCACACGTCGCTCGGCGCGACGCCGTTTTACCTCTTCGGCAGCGAGGAGCAGAAGCAGACGTACCTGCCGCCGCTCGCGCGCGGCGAGCGCCTCTGGTCCTTTGGGCTGACAGAGCCAGGCGCGGGATCGGACTCCGGCGGCACGGAGACACACGCCGAAAGTTCCAACGGCGGCTGGACGATAAACGGCGCCAAGAACTTCATCACCAACGCGGGCACGGACATGACAGGAGGCGTGACGATCACGGCGGTCACCGGCCTGCGCACCGATGGGCGCAAGGAGATCACCAACTTCATCATCCCCAAAGGGACGAAGGGCTACTCCATCGGCAATCGCTACCACAAGATGGGTTGGCGCGCCTCCGACACACGCCCGCTGACCTTTGAGGACTGCCGGGTACCCGACAGCCAGCTGCTTGGCGCGCAGGGTGAAGGGTTCCAACAGTTCATGCACATCCTGGACCTGGGCAGGATCGCCATCGCGGCCTTGAGCGTTGGGCTGGCGCAGGCGTGCCTGGATGAGTCGCTGAAGTATATGCGTGAGCGGAAGCAATTTGGGCGTCCAATTGGCGAGTTCCAGGCGATCCAGTTCAAGGTAGCCGATATGGCTATGGAGATTGAACTCGCGCGGTTGATGTATTACAAGGCAGCATGGCGGCACATGCAGGGACAGCCGTTCAGAACAGAAGCCTCAATGGCCAAGCTCTTCGCTTCCGAGACCGCCAAACGTTGCGCGGATCAAGCGGTGCAGATCCACGGCGGCTATGGCTTCATGGACGAGTACCCCGTCTCCCGCTACTACCGAAACGTCAAAGCCCACGAGATCGGCGAGGGCACGAGCGAGGTCCAGCGCATCCTCATCGCCAAAGGCCTGTAGCGCAACACGGGCAGGGTGAGTATCGAGACGCTGGATTCGAGAGGACGAGAGGAAGACCGACGATGTCGAATGTGTACCGTGTCGGATTGCTTCTTGGCGTCATCGGCTCGCTCGTCGTCTATGGGCTGGGCCGGATGGCGGGGTTGACCGCGGCGGTCGGTGTCATCACGATCGGCTTACTGGCGGGGCTGGCTATGGCCAAATGGCTGGAATGGGGCTGGTTTGGCCGCCAGATTGCGGCGGGGCTGCGCGCCGGGCTACTCGCCTGCGGGCTGGTCACCGTCGCCGGACTCGCCGCCCTCATTGCGCAGGGTCCGCATGATATCTCTGCGCTCGCGGCGCAGTCGCACCTGGGTGGGCTGAGCCTGGCGCCACTGGCTCGTTCGCTGGGCGCGCTGGGCTGGCTCGGTGTGGATATAGTCGTGCTGGTCATGGCGTATCTGGCCGGCACTGTCCTGGCAGTTGGCGCTACCGAGGTCTTCGCCTATGGGAAGAGCGGCGACGCGGTGCGCACCGTCTCTCAGGCGCGGCTGGCGGCGGAGGCGTTGCGGGGCGGGCGCGCCTGGAGCGGTGTGGCTTCACGACCGATCTCTCAGAAGCCTGGCTCGCTCACTGGTGGTCCACAATGGCAGTCGTCTCCCACGCCGTCCGCGGCTCCACGCGCGACAAAGGCTCCGGCGCCACAGAGCGCGGCGCAGAGTTACGGCGATTCTGAGGAGCTCGCGAACTTCTATAGGCCGGCCGCGCCCCCAAGTGGCCAGCGCAAGACCTCCGAGCCGCAGCCGGTGGGCGATGCGGCAGTGGGCGATGCGGCGATGAACTATCTGGACGATGAGACGCGCCTGCGCGAAGCGATGCGCGAGGCGCTCTCGATGTGGGCGGACGAGAGCGAGGAAGGCGCCGAGGAGCAACCCACCCAACGGCGCAAGCGTGAACCCAAGCGCGAAGCCAATCCCTCTGCCTTCCTCAACGCCGAGCAGCGCCCGAAGTCCCGCCGCAAGAAGACGAACACACGCGATTGGTTGTGCTAGGCCCGCGCCGCTCGAAGCTTCTTCGCAAGCCGCAGGAAACGCCCCGGCGCAGTTCCTAGCGTGCGTCTTGACATTGCCCCCTACACGCGGACTATCTTGGTATCGACGGCGCCGATTCCATACGCGGGGGGTGTCTCCGCGCGCGAGCGCCTTTTCCGCCAAGCGTAAGGAGACCATGTCATGCCCTTCGAGCTTCCCCCGCTGCCCTACGACTACGCTGCGCTCGAGCCGTACATCGACGAGCAGACGATGCATCTGCATCACGACAAGCACCACCAGGCCTATGTGACGAATCTCAACAACGCGCTGCAAGGGCAGAGTCAGTTCGAGAATCTGCCCATCGAGGACCTGATCCGCCGCATCAACGAGGTCCCAGAAAATATCCGCACGGCGGTGCGCAACAATGGCGGTGGGCATGTGAACCACACGATGTTCTGGGAGATCATGACGCCAGGCGGCGCGAAGGAGCCGACGGGCGAGCTTGCCAATGCGATCAACCAGACATTTGGCTCGTTCGACGCCTTCAAGACGGCGGTCAACGACGCCGGGACGAAGCGCTTCGGCTCCGGGTGGGCGTGGCTTGTCGTCGCGCAAGGCGGCGCATTGCAGGTACTCTCGACGGCCAACCAGGATAGCCCCCTGATGGATGGGCAGTATCCCGTGTTGGGCAACGACGTGTGGGAGCACGCCTACTACCTGAAATATCAGAACCGCCGCCCGGAGTACCTCGCCGCTTGGTGGAATGTCGTCAACTGGGATGAGGTGGCCAAGCGCTACGAGCGCGCGCGGGCGCGCTAGCTAGACAGTACGACATTGTAGTTGCGGAAGCGGCGGATTCCCAGGAATCCGCCGTCGCCGTCTCAGTCGAGGAGGTTGCGCCGTGGAACTGTTACGCACACCGGACGAGCGATTCGCCAATCTCCCCGGCTACGCCTTCGCGCCGCACTACCTCGACGTGGACGGCGTACGCATCCATTACGTGGATGAGGGCGATTCCGGGGGGCTGCCCATTCTCCTGCTCCACGGCGAGCCATCGTGGTCATACCTCTACCGCACGATGATCCCGTCGCTGGCCGCGGCGGGCCATCGGGTGATCGCACCAGATCTTGTGGGCTTTGGGCGCTCGGATAAGCCAGCCAGCCGCGAGGACTACACCTACCAGCGCCACGTGGACTGGATGCGTGGCGTGCTGCTGGGTCTCGATCTGCGCGACATGACGCTTTTCTGCCAGGACTGGGGCGGGCTGATCGGGCTGCGTCTCGTCGCCGAGCATGAGGAACGCTTCGCGCGCGTTGTCGCCTCGAACACATTCCTGCCGACGGGGGATATTCCGCCGGGCAGGGCGTTCCTGCGCTGGCGGCAGTCCTCGCAAGACATGCCTGTCTTCGATGCGGGCGGAGTCGTCCAGCTCGGCACGGTCACTCAGTTGAGTGATGAGGTCGTGGCGGCGTACAACGCGCCCTTCCCTGACGACTCGTATCTTGCTGGGGCGCGACAGTTCCCGACACTCGTGCCGATCACGCCGGATGATCCCGCGACGGTCCCGAACCGCAGGGCGTGGGAGGGATTGAGGCGGTGGCGCAAGCCGTTCCTCTGCGCGTTCGGCGACTCCGACCCGATCACGCGCGGCGGCTATGAGGCGCTGCAGGCGGCGATCCCCGGCGCGCAGGGGCAGCAGCACGTGATGCTGGCCGGAGCGGGGCACTTCATCCAGGAGGAGAAAGGCCCGGACCTGGCGCAGATAGTCCTCGACTTTATCACCCGTACAGTGTAGTGACATCTTGTGTTGAGATACATGATGGCAGACGCGGGAACTAATGACGAATCTGGCAAAGCACTACAATCCTGAGCAATTGCCAGCCCGGCTGCGCCACGTCCGCTGGATCGGCGGTGGTAGTGGCGCTGGCAAATCAACCGTCGCTCGTCAACTTGCGGCTGACTATGGGCTTCACTTCTACGGTACTGACGACACAATCGCCGAGCATGTCAGGCGATTGAATCCGTCGGATGCGCTGCTGCTCCACGCATTCCTCGCAATGGATATGGATGGGCGATGGGCAAGCCGTCCGCCGGATGAAATGTTCAGGACGTTCCCCTGGTTTGCAGGCGAAGGGTTCGAACTGATTGTGGGAGACCTGTTGGAATTACCGGAGGAACCTCCGATTCTGGCTGAGGGATTCAGGTTGCTGCCTCGACTGGTGGCGCCACTCCTGAGCCATCCTGACCAGGCGATCTGGCTTGCTCCGACTCCTGACTTCCGGCGTACCGCTTTCGACGCTCGGGGATTCACCTGGGAAATCCCGCGAAAGACAAGCAAACCAAAGCAGGCCTTGTCGAAATTCCTCGTCCGTGACCAACTCTTCACCGATGAGATTGCCCAGGAGGCGACCGCCCTGCAATTACGCGTTGTCAAGGTTGATGGCCAATTGAGCGTCAACGAGTTGACCAGTTGTGTGGCCGATCACCTTGGCTTGAGCGAACGTTGAGGTCGTCCATGGCGAACTGCGCCCAGGCGTAAGAAAAAGTGATCCGTGACGTTGCTGGAGAATGTGGATGGCGAAGCCGAAGCTCGTGAAGAGCGAACTCGATCAGCAGATTGCGGACCTGGTCGCTGCGACAGATAAGAGGATTCTGGTGACCTGGGCGTGCGATTGCGCCGAGCGTACCTTGCCCTACTTCGAGAAGAAGTACCCCGACGACAAGCGTCCCAGGCGCGCGATAGAAGCGGCGCGGACATGGGTCGGCGATGGCGTGTTCAGGATGGCGGACATACGAGGCGTTTCACTCGCGGCTCATGCGGCGGCTCATGCGGCGGCTCATGCGGCGGCTCATGCGGCGGCTCATGCGGCGGCGAGAGATGTCGCCGAAGATGACGCCGCGCGCGGCGGGTCAGGCCGTGGCGACGACACACGTGCCCACCCACTCGATCGCCGCAGCCATATACGCTGCGACCGCCGTACGAGACAGTATTGCAGCGGCTGACGCCCACGCCGCCGTTACAAAAGAACGCCAGTGGCAATACCAACACTTGGTCGCGATGAGAGAACGCTCAAGGTAGTTCGAGGTTTTTCTCGACTTCCCGTTATTATGACGCGCCTGGCTGCGGTTCTGAAGTGGCAGCGGGTCGGGTCTGGCGCAGGAAGACGAGGCCGAGAGCAATGAACCAGAGCGCCAGGCCGAAGAAGGTGATGGTCGAGGTGGGCGCCTCGACCTGGCCAGGAGCGAGCGCGTAGAAGAGCGCCGTCACGACCAGCAGCGCTGCAACAAAGTAGCCAAAGAGCCTGAACGCGGCGGGAATGGAGCGTACCAGGCGCAGATCGTTGCTGACAAGCGCGAGAAACCCCGCGACGAGCAGCCCGCCCGCGACATGGGAGAGCAGCGTCTCGATGGCGTAGGCGTTGGCGTATGACGCCGCGACGGCGGCGCGCTGGGCGTCAGTGGCGGCGTTCACATAGGCCGCCGCGGAGCTAGCGCTGGTGAAGAAGCCGAGGATCAGCGCCAGCGCGAAGAGCGCAAAGCCGATTCTGCCCGCCCAGGTCATGACGAGTTGTCGCCGTCCCTGTGGCATGCCGGAGAGCAAGGTGATCGCGCGCGGGAAGGGCAGCGCAAGCAGGAACGGCGCGAGTTGCAGAAGACGGTAGCCCCGGCTGGAGCCAAGATGATCCACGACCCAGGCCAGCAGCGGCGCGAAGTCCCGGCGCTCGACGGCGGGCGCGAGGGCGGCGGTGTAGCCACTGGGGGCAAGCACGGTCAACTGATAGAGCGGTACGACGAAGAGCAGCAGCGCGCCCGCGAGCAAGGCGTAGTAGCCACGCAGGCGGATGATGGCCCTGGTGGCGGCGCTTGCTGTCGTTTCGACGCTCATGAGCGGCCCCTCCCTGCGAATGACCGTGCGCGCTGAGCCTGCTTCGGCGTTCCCGTCTACTGCGCGCCCTTATCGTAACTCGCTGGGGCACGTGCGACAAGCGGCGTGCGGCATAATGTAACTCACATGTCGTCGCTGGGCTGATGAAGAAGTGAGGAGGGACGCTATGCCGCGTGATCTGCCACTGTCCAATGGTCGGATGCTCGTCAACTTCGATTTCAACTACAACGTGCGCGACGTGTACTGGCCGCACGTGGGCGAGCGCAACCAGACGCAAGGACATGTCAATCACTTCGGCGTCTGGATTGATGGCGCGTTCGTCTGGCTCGACGACGCGGGTTGGTCGCGCGAGATGCGCTACGAGGACGATACGCTGGTGACGGCGGTGACGCTGCGCCACGAGCCTCTGAACCTGACGCTCACCTGCGCCGATACTGTCGACTTCGATCGCGATGTGTTGATCCGCCGCGTACGCGTTACCAACAGCGCCGCTATCGCGCGTGAGGTGCGCCTGTTCGTGCACTACGACTGGCATCTGGACGAGACCGAGGGCGCCAACACCGTCTATTTCGATCCTGAGCGCCGCACGCTCATCGCGTACAAAGACCACTCGTATCTCCTGGTCGGCGGTCTGGCAGGCGATGTGGACGCTGGCCTTGCGGTGGGCGAGCGCGACGTAGCGGAGCCGATGGCGCAGTGGGCCACTGGGTATAAAGAGATTGACGGCCAGCAGGGGACCTGGCGCGACGCCGAGGATGGAGAGTTGAGTGGCAATCCTATCACGCAGGGATCGGTGGATAGTTGCGCAGCGTTTCATCTCGGCTCGATCGGGCCGGGGATGGATCGCATGTGTTACCACTGGCTGGTCGCCGGAAGTGACGCCGACGCGGTCCGCGACCTCCATGATCTCGTGATGCGGCGCGGGCCGGAGAGCCTCCTCGAACGGACGCGCAACTACTGGCTGCTGTGGCTGCGCAGCAAGCATATCGATCTTGGCGACCTGCCGGATGACCTGTGCCGGCTCTATCGCCGCAGCCTGCTCATCACGCGCACACAGATCGACAACGACGGGGCCATCGTCGCCGCCACGGACGGCGATGTCTGGGACTTCGCGCGCGACAGTTACAGCTATATGTGGCCACGCGACGGCGCGCTGGTAGCCAACATCATGAGCCACGCTGGCTATGGCGACTTCACCAATGCTTTCTTTCAGTTCTGCGCCCGCGCGATGTCCAATCGCGGCTACCTGATGCACAAATATACGCCCACCGGCGCGCTCGGCAGTAGCTGGCATCCACGGGTAGATGCGGACGGCGATCCGCAACTGCCGATCCAGGAGGACGAGACCGCGCTCGTCGTCTATTCGCTCTGGCAGCACTACACCATTTTTCATGAGGTCGAGTTCATTCGCCCGCTCTACCGTCCGCTGGTGAAAGGCGCGGCAGACTTCATGGTCCGCTTCCGCGAGCCATTCACGAAACTTCCGGCGCCGTCGTGGGATCTCTGGGAGGAGCGGCACGGCATCCACGCGTACACGGTCGCGGCGGTCTACGCGGGGCTACTTGCGGCGGCGAACTTCGCCGAGGCGTTTGGCGAGGGAGAGATTGCAACTAGATATCGTGAGGCCGCAAGTGAAATACAGGCGGCGGCGGAAGAGTTTCTCTGGAGTGATGCTGATGGACGCTACGCGCGCATGGTCCGCGTGGACAAGGAGGGAGTCCTTACACGCGATATGACGCTTGACTGCGCGCTGGTGGGCCTCTTCAAGTTCGGGCTGGTTGAGGCGACCAGCGACCGGATGCAACGGACGATGAGCGCGCTGGAAGAGCGGCTGCTGGTGAAATCCGCGATCGGCGGAGTGGCGCGCTACGAGAATGACTACTACCATCAGGTCAGCAAAGATATCCAGCGCATACCGGGCAATCCCTGGTTCATCTGCGCGTGCTGGCTGGCCGAGTACCATATCGCGCTGGCGAACACGCTGGACGCGCTACACACCGCGCTCGACTGGATTCACTGGACGGCGCAGCATGCCTTGCCGAGCGGCGTGCTCGCCGAGCAGCTCGATCCCTTCACCGGCGCGCCACTCTCCGTTTCTCCGCTGACGTGGAGCCACTCCGAGTACGCGGGCGCGGTTCGCTGGTACGCGGGACGCTACCGGCGCCTCGCGAACGGCGAGAAGTAGCGCAAGAATGAATTTACGCGCTCGGCTCTAGCGCGCCGTGTTCCAACGCGTTGAGGCTAAGCCCTGATCGTCTGCCAACACCTCAGGGCGATGCGCTATGCCCCACCCTTGGCGCCCGATCTCATCCCGCATCGCGGGTAAGTGTTGTAGAACCGAGGCATGCCAAAACGTATCCACCTCATTTCCTACCTCACCGACCATGAACTCCATGAGCGGTATTGCCACGCCCAAAACCCCGTCGAGCGCAGTCGCTGGCACTTTCTGTGGCTCTTGGCGCGTGGACTGACCGCCACGGCCATTGCGCGAGTGACGGGGTACTCCGCCTATCATGCCACATCGCCTGATCGGGCCATGGGCATTGCCGTGAGCGCTCGCTTGTGTCACGATTGGGAGCAGGTTCCCGGCGTTTTGATCGGGACGCTTCCCCAACTGGTACCCGCTCACTAGATCAGGCGCATGTCGTGGCGACGATTGGATTGCTCGCGGCTTCGCGCATGCAGCGTGGCGTCGTCTGCCCGGCGGCGGAGCAGTTTGATCGCTCGCCGCTCTTCCGCCGGGCGCGTGACTACTGCCAGCGCACGCTGGACACGTGGTTCGTGCTCTGCCCCGGGAGGCCTCTGCTGGCTCCACAGCAGGTCATTGGCGCGACGCCGGCCTCCCTCGATGCGCTCGCCGCCGAGGCGCGGCAGCGGTGGGCGGAGGCGATCGGGCGGGCGCTGCGTGACATGGCGGCGCGTCGCTCTGATGAAGCGCGGTTTGTCGTCCTCGCCAGCCAGCGAACGGTGGATCTGCTGTCGCGCGCGGCGCCCGATCTCCGCTTCGACTACCCGTTCGGTGGCCTGACGCTGGGCGAGCGGCTGCGCTGGTATGAGGAGCGGCTTCAAGTGCGCCAGCGTCTGCTCCTGAGGCGTTAGATGGTGGGTCGTCGCCTCTGGCGCGTCAAGTTTTGGTGTGTGAAAAGGATAGCCGTATGGCATATGTGACGAGCATTATCAACCTCAAGGGCGGCGTAGGCAAGACCACGATCACGCTGGCGCTCGCGCATTTCCTTGCGCTGGAGCATGGCAAGCGTGTGCTCGTCATCGACCTTGATCCGCAGACGAACGCGACGGTCTGCCTGATGCCGGAGATGGAGTGGAAGAAGCGCGACGAGACGGGGCGCACGCTCTTTCAGCTCTTCCTCGACCAGCTCAAGGGAACGGAGAACTTCTCCGCCGAGGACACGATCGTGCGCAGGGTCTCGAACGTGGGCGGTGGAGTTGATGGACTCGATCTGCTGCCATCGAGCCTGCAATTGATCAAGATACAGGAGCGCATCACGCAGATCACCGACTTCGAGTCCTATCGGCGCGGGCCGATCTTCGCCCTGCGCGACGCGCTGGGTTCGCTCGTGAAGCGCTATGATCATGTGCTGCTGGACTGCCCGCCCTCGCTCGGCGTCGTCACGCTGAATGGGCTGGCGATCTCGAACGCCTATCTGATTCCCGTCATCCCTGATACGCTCTCGATGCTTGGCATCCCGCCAATCCTGGATCGTGTCGAGCATTTCGCCCAGTGCACGCGGCGCAACATTCGCGCATTGGGCATCGTCGTCTCGATGATGCGCGCACAGACGATCCTGCACAATGAGATGGTGCGCCGGCTGCGTGAGGACTTCTATGAGCGGCGCTTCCCGATCTGCTTCGAGAGCATCGTGCCCGAATCAACACACATCGCCGAGGCGGCGGATGTGATGACACGCGTGAACACACTGCAACAGAAGTACGGCAACGGCGGCCCGTACGAGGAGTTGAGCGCCCTGACGAAGGAGTTTCTGTCGCATGCCGCGCGCTAAGCGTTCCACAGACGCCTCTCCTGGCGAGCCAACGGGCAGCGCGTCCCTAACTGCCGAGGCGCTGGCGCTGGTCGAGACGCTACGCGCGGTGGCGTCCCAGATCGACGCCGACCCTGCGCTTGCTACGCGCTTAATGTCTAAGCCCACAACAAAGGCCGAACCTAGCGTAACAGGACAGGCAACGCCTGGACCAGCGCGCACGGTCAGCGCGCCGCCACTCGATCCTTTCGCCGTGCTGCGGCGGTCGGGCGAGCAGGGATTGCAGGAGGCGCTCGCCACACTGGACCTTCCCGCGCTGAAAGCTATCGTGCGCGCGTATCGGCTCGACCCCGCGCGCATCGCGGCGCGCTGGACCGCCCCTGAGCGGATCATCGGGTTGATTGTGGAGCAGACGCGAGCGCGGCTGAACCATGGGCGTGCGTTCGAGCGCGTGTGATGTTGCTCAGTCGCGGTAGAGCAGGCCGAGTACGAGGCCGAAGACCAGGTGCCGCGCGATGTTCTGGCGCAGAGCGAAGGGTGTGTTGAACATGGGCAAATCGCCACGCCTGATGAGCGGATGAATGCGGTCTAGCAGCGGCGTGAGCGGCCAGACGCCTAGCACAAAGAGCAGGCCAAAGGACAGGCCCCTCAGCCAGTTCGGCCCCGGCAGCAGCGGCTTGATGAGGGCGTAGGCGACGCCAAGCGCGGCGCCATTGAGTAGGTGGGCCCCCATGCCGAGAATGGGGAAGCGCGCCTTCCGTCTGCGCAGCAGCCCTTCGAGCAATTGCAGATCGTCGAGCGGATTGCGGGTGATGGCAATGTCGAGATACATCTCGCCAGCGTAGGCGACTGAGGCGATGGCTCCGGAGAGCGCTGCGGATGGGATGCTGATACGTGGTGGGACGACAGACATAATTCCCCCTCGGGCGGCGAGATCGTATGTGCGGTAGAGACGCCGTGATACAACTACCGTATCAGGACGCGCGGCTTCCTGGCATGGCTACGATGGGCCGTCTGTATTGTCACGCCGCCGCGAAGGGTGATACACTAGCACGGCTTCACGTCAACTTGAGGTCACGCGACCGCCTGCAGCGCCTGAAAAGACGCCCGCATGTTATGAACGGAACTCTCCCTCGGGACGTCGCCCGATGTGGCGCGTCCGAAAGTGAGGATGCTCGTGGTACGCTGCCCCTATTGCGGTGAGGCTGTCCGTCCCGACGCGCAGGTGTGTCCCCGCTGTCAGAATCCGCTGAGCGCGCAGCCTGGATACGTGCAGCCTGGATATGGGTATCAGCCCGCGGAAGGGAACCTGCCAGACTGGATGCGCCAGATGCAGGCGCCGTCCGCCGCGCCCTTTGGCTCCCCCGATGAGTACGGTCCGCCCGCAGGACCTGCTTCTGTCGCGGGAGGAAGTCTGATCAACGAGGATGCGTTGCCCTCGTGGTTGCGCGGCGGCGGCGCTGGCGCGCCGCCTGTAGGCTCATTTGGGCAGTCGAACGCTGGATGGGCTGTTCCTCCCGTACCTCCGGTTCCTAGCTATGGGCAGGGCGCGTATCCACAGGGAGGCTATCCACAGGCTCCGCAGCAGCCGTGGCCACAGCAGGCGCCCGCAGCCGGACCAGCGAATCCGTTCGATGAAGCGGCGCTTCCTGCCTGGTTGACACAGGCGGCGGGCGAGAGCTTCGCGCAGCCGCGCTCAGGCTCCTATGGGACCGGCGCGTATTCCACCAATCAGTATCCCACTGGCGCCTATGACGGTCAGCAGGGGTTTGGCACGGGAACGTACACGCCAGGCGGCCCACAGGCCGGTTACCCGTCGTCAGCCTACCCAGGCACGGGGGGACAAGCCGGCGCGTCAGGATTTGACAACCAAGGGCTACCAGCCTGGATGAATGCCCCACAAGCAGGCGCGCCTGGCCAGGAGCCATTCAATGCGCGTGATGGGATGCCAGCGGCGTCGCTCATTGACGAGCAATCGCTGCCCTCCTGGTTGCGCGGCGGCGCTGGCGCCGCTGGTCAGGCGGGTGGGCGTCCCGGTGAAGAGCCGTTACCGTCCTGGCTGACGCAGATGACCGGGGGAGCGCAAGCATTTGCGCCCCCTGCTAGCCCGCAGGGCGGGTGGCAGCCAGCCCCCGCGCCGCCGATGGGCGTGGCCTCGATGCCTGCCAATCAGATGGTGGATGACGCGGCGCTTCCCGACTGGCTCAGAGCGGCCAGCGCCGGGGCTTCCTACACCCCAGGTGGAATAGGGGCGCCGCAGCAAGCCTTCTCGGCAGGGCAGCTCGTCGATCCTAACGCGCTCCCAGGCTGGGCGCGAGACGCCGGCCCCAACGGCGCTGGCCAGCAAGGCGCGCGCGCGGGGAACAGCGACTGGCTCACGGATTCACGGATGCCCGCCGCGGGCAGGAATGGCGGCGTGAAATCGGCGTGGTTGCGCGATAATCCACCGAATAATCCTATCGGCACGGAGGAGATGCCCTCATGGATGCGCGCCGAACGCGGCCAGGGGGGACAGGGGCGCCAGCGCAGCCCACGGCGCGAGGCGGGCGACGAGATGGATACCCGCGCGCGCTCGGTGCGTTCCGGGCGTGGCCGTCCACGCGACTATCAGGACTACGACGAGCAAATGATGGATGATGGCGCGTACGAAGATGAAGAATCACAGCGATCCAACGGACGGAAGCGCGGATTCTTTGACTTTTTCAGGCGCAGATAGCAGGCGCAACCGTAACCGACCAAACGAGCACAGATGACAGAACAGGCGGGGCATGGCCAGGGTGGTTGAAGCGGCGGACTCACTGTCATACGCCGGAGCGGCACGGAGTGAACGCCAGGTGACTCCGCGCTCCATCCTGTTAATTGACTGTGGCTCGGTCTTTACCAAGATGGCCCTGGTTGGTGTCATCGACAATCAGTATCGATTGCTGGCGCGCACAGAGACGCCGACGACGGTCGCGCCACCCTATCCAGATCTGCTCAGCGGCGTGCGCGCCGGATGTCAGCGGCTGGAGGGACTAACGGGGCGACGCCTGCTGGGCGCGGATACGATCCTGACCCCTGAGCAGCAGGATGGAGTGGGGGTCGACGCCATCGCGCTGACGACGAGCGTCGGTGGTCCTCTGCGTCTGCTGACCACCGGGCCGGGCCGGGAAGCGCTGGCTGGCCTGCTCTACAAGTCCCTGGGCGGTCTCTTTGTGCAACCAGAGGCGCTCCCCGCCGCGCCGGTTGAAGTAGCGCAGGATGACCCGGCATGGCGACAGGTCGTAGCGCAACTCCGCGCGCTCCGACCGCATGCGGTTGTGGTCGTGGGCGTTCCTTCGACCGGCATTCGCGGCGCTGGGGCAATTACCGAGCATGCCCAGTCGGTAGCGCGGTGGCTTGAGGTCTTGCATGCGACCGCGCGTGAGGCGCGTGAGGATGAGGAGATGCGGCCGAGCGCCCTGCCAGTCGTCTTCACGGGCACGACCGAAGATGGCATGACGCTCGCCTCGACCTTGCGCTCAGCCACGACGATGGTTCACACCGTCGAGCAGTTGACCCCCGCTACCATTGGGCCACTGAGCCGTGCGCTCAATGCGCTCTACGATGGTGTCGTGCTGCGCGAGGCGCCTGGGTATACGCGGCTGCGCTCGTTGGCTGGCCCGGCCACTGCGACGATCACTTCCCTGGCAGGTGTGGCGCGTTTTCTCGCGCATCATTACAAGATGAACGTCGCGGCCGTAGATGTGGGCGCGAGTTCAACTGCGCTCGCCGGCGCGACGGCCAGCGGGGACTTTCTTCCAGCGGTGTTCCCGCTCGGCGGCGTTGGCCCTGGCGCGGGATACGTCCTGCGCGCGGTGGGCGCGCCGAGCGTGTTGCGCTGGCTCACCGCCGAAGCCGATGAGAACACCGTGCGTGAGCATGTCCTCACCCGTATCCTGCTCCGGCGCAGGATTCCCAGCACGCCGCTGGAACTCGAACTGGAATACGCGCTGGCGCGCGAGGCGATCCGGCTGGCGCTCCATGCCCCAGGGTCGCGCCTCTCTGGCTTGCACCCCATCGATTTGCTGCTCGCGACGGGTGGGACACTCACCAACGTTCCCCATCCAGCGCATGCGGCGCTCGTCCTGCTCGACGCCATGCAGCCGCGTGGCATCACCTCGCTCGTGCTCGACTCAGGACGCATCGCGACGATGCTGGGCAGTGTCGCGTCGCTGGCTCCTGATGTCGCCGCGCAGATGACCGAGAACGACGCGATGCCTTCGCTGCTCGGCACGGCGGTCTCGGCGACGGGACGCCCAGCGGATGGACAGCCAGCGGTGCGCGCCTTCCTTGAGTACGAGGACGGCGCGAAAGACACCATCGAGGTCAAGGCCGGCGCATTGGCTCGCCTGCCGCTTACCCAGGGTCGGCGGGCGCTCCTCTCGCTCTATCCAGCGCCGCAGGTGGATATCGGCCTGGGGCCGGGGCAACATGCGCGCGCCAGTGAACCGATCGAGGGTGGGGCGCTGGGGCTGCTCGTTGACGCTCGCGGACGGCCCTTGGATCTTCCATCCAATCCGACCGAGCGCATCGCGCGGATCCGTGAATGGTGGACGGCGCTTGGCCTGGTCGGCGCAGGGGGCGGAACATCATGAGCTGGACGCTGGATTATCCCTTGGGGCGACCGCTGCTTCCCGCCGCCCAGTTGACACGCAGGCGACCAACGCCTCCTGGCCTGGCGCCGCTTGTGCAGCCAGGCGATCGTGTGCGCGCGGACCAGGTCATCGCGGAAACACCAGACCGCGCGCAGGTGACGCTGGCGGGTATCTCTGGTCGTGTGCGCGATGTGATCGCCGGGCGTGAAATCTCCATTCAAGGCCCGGTCTTGTTCATGTCTGGCATCCTGGGTCTGGGGAGCGTCGCCGTTGGTCCGCTCGCGTTTTTGCCGCGCGGCGAGTCCATCGCGATGGTTCCCATCCCGAGTGGCGCGATACTCGTCTACCCGCAGCGCATCCCCCTGACGCTGCTGCAACGGGCGATCTCTGGCGGAGTCGCCGGGATCATCACCGCGAGCGTCTCCGGACTGGAACTGGAGGCGATCTCGCGTCTCGATCTAACGGCGCTCTACGATGGCCTCACACCCGAAGGTGACCGATTCCCCGTTCCGGTTGTCCTCACCGAAGGGCTGGGCGAGCGCGTCATGGATGCGATCACGCTGCGTATCCTGACCCAGCGCGCGGGAGAGTATGCGATGATCGCGGGGATGACCGATCCGCGCCGGAACGTTCGCCCAGAGATCCTGCTCTCGCTGCCCCCGGATTCGCCTGTCATGTCCCTTCCAGCCGACGCGGCGCTGATCGTGGGCGCGCGCGTGCGTGTCGTCGCGGGTGAGTATCGCGACGCGCATGGCCAGATTATCCATATCTTTCCGCATCGGCAACGCGACCACCTTGGCCTCTTATCCGAGAGCGCACGGGTACGCATGGAGAATGGATTGATCTGTGTCACCCCGCTGCATACGCTGGAACGGCTGGCATGAATTAGGGGCTCGCAGCGTGTCTTAGCGCGCTCCTTTGGGTTTCTCCGCGCATAGGATCAGGTAATCCACCACCCAGCTGACCACGCGCCCTTCGCGCTCCTCTAGCTCAACATAGTCCTTGATATGTTGCGCTGCGGCGAGCATGTCGGCTTCCAGCGCGACCCGCTCGTCGTCTGGGAGCGAGAGCCGCTCGACCCATTCGGCGAAGTGATAGGTCATGCGCCGAGTCTCGCCGCGCGTGACCGTCAACCCGGCGTTTCCCAGCAGCGCGCGCCACTCGCTCGCGGTGTAAGCGCGCACGTGGCTGGGATCGCGCCTACGCTCCCAGTCATTCATGATCTGGTCGAGTTCGGCGTCCTCTGGGGCGATGTTGTCGATGAAGAGTAGCCGTCCTCCTGGCGTGAGCACCCGCGCCATCTCGCTGGCCGCACGTTGGACATCGGCGTAGTGATGCGGCGCGATGCGTACCGTCACGAGATCAAAGTCGGCGTCGAGGAAGGGAAGGCGCTCGGCGTCGGCGATCACATACGTGGCGTTTGTGACGCCCTGGGCGGTGAGGTAGGTGCGCGCCGTCGCCAGCATACGTGGCGTGAGGTCGCTCACCGCAACGCTGTGGACGTGCGGCGCGATGGCCAGGGCGGTGTGCCCACCGCCAGTCGAGATGTCGAGCGCGCGGTCGTCAGCGGTAGGTTGCGCCCACTCGACGAGCGTGGCCAGGTCGTCGCCGGAGCGATGGCGCACGCTGGTGACGTAGGACTCGGCTGCGGCGCCGAACGCCGCGCGCACCCGCGCCTTGATCGCTTCGGCCTCGGTGGAGTCCTCAGTAGACACTTGAATTTCCAGCCGCGCGACGAACTCAATCTTGTTGCCAAAGGGGTCGAAGGCGTAGCAGCGCTCCCAACCGGGGATCGGCGTGTCGTCGTGGATCGCGACTCCCGCGGTGGCGAGCCGCTGGCGCAGGGCAGGTAGATCGTCCACCCGCAGGGCTGGGTGCGCCTTGCGTTGTGGCGCGAAGGACGTCTCAACACCGAGATGCAACTCCTGCGCGCCGCTTCGGTACCAGAGGCCACCGCGCGCCCGCAATGCCTCCGGTTTGGGGATCTCACGCAACCCCAGCGCGCCGCCATAGAATGTGCGCGCCTGTTCCTCGCCGCCAGCGGGGATCGCCACTTGCACGTGGTCAATTCCGGTCGCGACGCCTGTGAATTCACCCATGACCGACGCTCCTTTGCGTGTTTCAGTTCGCCTCTTGTAGAGAGCATAGCCGAACCATCATCCGATGGGCGGATGCTCGCTATCGAGTTCCATGATACCGCGTCACTGGCCACAGCAGTTCCCATACGACTTGCGCCCAGCGCCGGGTAAAGTAGCGTCTTGATTGCGCCACTTGACGGGGGGAATGTTTGAACGTAACCTGACACTATCACACAATGTAGTACTCTATGATGGAGTAGTCCATGCGAGCGACACACCTCTTTGCGCTGGGCATGCTGGCGCGAAATGGACCGATGCATGGCCATCAGATCCGCCGCCGGGCCGAACTTGAGCGGGCCGAGTTCTGGGGTAGGGTCAAGGTCAGCTCACTCTACGCCGCCTTGCATCGCATGGAAGAGGAGGGGCTGATCGAAGCCGTCGAGCAGACACGCTTGGGACGCTTCCCAGCGCGCACCGTCTATGCCATCACGCCGGAAGGCTGGCGCGAGCTGATTGTCCTGCGCGACGCCTGCTTCCGCGACACATCTATCGAGCCGGACCCACTCGACCTCGCACTCTCCTTCTCGGACGATGTCGATGAGCAGTATTTGCGCTCAGTCATTGAGGAACGCCTGGCGTCCCTGCGCACGCTCGCCGAAAGCATGGACCGGCAGGAGCAGCAGGTGCGCCAGTATCTGACCCCATTCAATCTGGCGGTCTTCAGCCATTACAAGCTGCGCGTCGCGGCTGAAATACGCTGGCATCAGGAATTCCTGCAGCAGCTTCCGCACGTGCTTGCCAAGCCTGAGCAGGCGCCAGCGTCGGAAGCGGGTGGGCATAGGGCTCTTGATCGCGTCGAGCCAGGTGAATGATCGCGCGTTGCGCGCTCGTTACGATGGGAGGATAGGCATGACCGGCAAGCTGATAGGGCGCCCCGATTATGGCATCGACTCGCCAGCCATGGTGATCGGAGAACTCGCGCTGGCTGGCGTCGCTGGCATCGGTGCATGGCTCTTGCACGCACTCGGCGATCCACATCTCCTCGGGATTCCGGTGTGGGGAATCAGTCTGGCGCTGGGTTTGTACCTCCTGGTCATGGCGGGCGGCATGCTCGACTATAGCCTGAGAGGGAAGCTGCGCATCCGGGATCTGGCGCTACGCTCCATCGCATGGAGCGGGCATGAACGCGTCCTCGATGTTGGCTGTGGGCGTGGTCTCCTGCTCGTTGGAGCTGCACAGCGTCTGACCGATGGCAAAGCGATTGGCGTGGATCGCTGGGCGCCTGGAGCCGTGAGTGGCAATGGCCCGGCGGCGGCGCTGCGAAATGCGGAACTGGCGGGCGTCGCCGACCGAGTGGCGGTGTGCGATGGCGATGCGCGCAAGCTCCCTTGTCCCGATGCGACTTTCGACATCGCGCTCTCCAACTTCGTCCTGCACGAGTTGGATACGCCAGCAGAGCGCGCGCAGATGCTGCGCGAGATCACACGCACGCTGAAGCCAGGTGGACGTGTCGCCCTGGTTGATTTTATCTTCACTGGCGAAGCGGGACGCGCGCTGCGAGCCCAGGGCATGAGTGACGTACAACGCACGCCAGCGGCCGGATGGTTCGCCTTCGCGAGCTTCGCGCTGCTCACGCTTGGCCTGGGACGGCTCTACTTGGTCACAGGCGTCAAAGGAGAGGGTACGCCACAAAGCGATTGAGGTGGGGATCCTCCCGCTTCCTTTTGCCCATGGGCTCGCTCAATACGCGCTACTTGCGCGCTGCGCCCGTGTATGGTACGATGATGAGGCTGGCGGTAAGCTGGTGTCCGGGCCTGTGGCGCAGTTGGGAGCGCGTCTGCATGGCATGCAGAAGGTCAGGGGTTCGAATCCCCTCAGGTCCACCAACGAGGTCTTTGTGATCCGGCCTTTCACCCACGCGGGCGAAAGGCTTTTTTATGTATGATCGCCTGAGGACTTGTCGAAAGCGCTCTCGGCTCTAAAGAGCCGGAGCACGCGGTGTGGGGCAAAGCCCTTACCGAGCGCCAACGACTCAGTGCTAGTCTGTATCATGGTAATTGATGATAGGGGCAGGATAGCTATGGCGCGCGCCAGATTTCAGCCAGCGGAGTTCGAGCGGAAGTGGCAGGAGTGGTGGGCCAAGCAGGGCGTCTACTTCGCCCGCGACGACGATCCGCGCGAGAAATACTATAACCTCGTAATGTTTCCCTATCCATCGGGCGATTTGCACATCGGGCATTGGTACAACTACACTGGCGCAGACATCTACGGCCGCTACATGCGCATGCGCGGTTACAACGTCAGCCAGCCCATCGGTTTCGACGCCTTTGGCCTGCCCGCGGAGAACGCCGCTATCAAGCGCAACATCCAGCCGCGCGAATGGACTCTGGATAACATTGGCAAAATGCAGGCGCAGATGCGCCTGATGGGCGCTGGATGGGACTGGCCACGCGAGGTCGTGACCTGTCTGCCCGACTATTATCGCTGGACACAGTGGCTCTTCCTGCAATTTTATAAGCATGGGCTGGCCTACCGGACCAAAGCGCCCGCCAACTGGTGCCCGCACTGCAACACGACGCTGGCCAACGAGCAAGTGGTCAACGGCGTGTGCGAGCGCTGTGGCACGCCGGTCGAGCGGCGCGAGATCGACCAGTGGCTGCTGCGCATCACCCAGTACGCCGACGAGCTGCTGCGCTTCGACGGGATAGAGTGGCCCGAGAAGACGAAGCTCATGCAGACGAACTGGATCGGGCGCAGCGAGGGCGCCGAGATCCGCTTCCGCGCGGAACTGCCCAAGAAGCGCGGCAAGGGAACCGAGACGGTCGAGATTCCGGTCTTCACGACGCGGCCCGACACGATCTATGGCATCACTTTCTTTGTGCTGGCGCCAGAGCATCCGCTGGTGGAGCGCATGACCGCGCCGGAACAGCGTGAGGCGGTGCGTGACTACGTCGAGCGGACGCAGCATGAGACCGAGATCGACCGGCTGAGCGCCGACGCCGCCAGGCCGAAGACCGGCGTCCAACTGGGAACCACCGTCACGAATCCGGTCAGCGGCGAGCAGGTACCTGTCTGGATCGCCGACTACGTGCTGATGGGCTATGGCTCTGGCGCGGTGATGGGCGTGCCCGCGCACGACCAGCGCGACTTCGAGTTCGCGCGCGCCTTCGGTCTGCCGATTCTCCAGGTGATCCTGCCGGAGGGCGAGGAGCCGACCGATCCCGCGATCTGGGAGGCGGCCAAGCCGCACGACGGGGTGATCATCAACAGCGGCGAGTTGGACGGCGCGCCAGCAGGCGAGGGCATCCAGCGCGCGATCGCGTTGATCGAGGCGAAGGACGTCGGCAAGGCTTCGGTGACGTACCGGCTGCGCGACTGGCTGATCAGCCGACAGCGCTACTGGGGCGCGCCGATCCCCATCGTCTACTGCCCGGAGCATGGGACCGTGCCTGTCCCTGAGGAGCAGTTGCCGGTGCTGCTGCCGGATCGGGTTGAGTTCAAGCCGACAGGCGAGTCGCCGCTGCGCTACGTGCCGGAGTTCCTGGAGACGACCTGCCCAATCTGCGGCGGGCCGGCGCGACGTGAGACCGACACGATGGATACGTTCATCTGCTCGTCGTGGTACTTCCTGCGCTACGCCGATCCGAGGAACGAGACGGAGGCGTGGTCGGCGGAGAAGCTGGCGAAGTGGCTGCCGGTAGACATGTACATCGGCGGGCCGGAGCACGCCACGCTGCACCTGATGTACGCGCGCTTCTTCGTGAAGGCGCTGCGCGACATGGGGCTGCTCGGCTTCGACGAGCCGTTCACGCGGCTATATCACCAGGGCATGGTGCTGGGGCCGGACGGACAGAAGATGTCGAAGTCGCGCGGCAACGTCATCGCGCCAGATGATGTCGTCGGGCGCTACGGCGCGGACACGGTGCGCGGCTACTTGATGTTCATGGGGCCGTTCGATCAGGGCGGGCCGTGGAGCAATCAGGGTATCGAGGGCGTCGCGCGCTTCATGAACCGTGTCTGGGCGCTGGTGACGGACGCGACCGAGGCGGGCGTTCAGGGAGTGTCTCAGGAAAAGCCCACAGGCGCGGCGCTGGGCGTCGAGCGGCTGCGCCACAAGGCCATCGCGCGGGTGACGGCGAACTACGAGGGCTTGCGCTTCAACACGGCGCTGGCGGCGCTGATGGAGTACGTCAACGCACTGAACAAGGACCGTGAGGAGACGCCGGAGATCGTCGCGGACGCGACGATCTCGCGGGCGGTGGATACGCTGCTGGTCTTGCTCGCGCCCATGGCGCCACACCTGACTGAGGAACTGTGGCACGAGCGGCGGCTGCGCGCGGGGATGGTGAAGGCGGAGTACACCAGCATCCATGTTCAGCCATGGCCAGCGTACGATCCGGCGCTGATCGTGGACGAGACGGTGACCATCGTCGTGCAGGTGAATGGCAAGGTGCGCGACAAGCTGGACCTGGCGCCGGACGTCGCCGAGGATGAGGTGCGCGAGCTGGCGCTGGCGAGCGCGAAGGTGCAGTCGGCGATGGATGGTCGCGCGCTGAAGAAGTTCATCTACGTGCCGGGGCGGCTGGCCAGCGTCGTCGTGTAGTGCGGATGTTGACCTAACCCTCTGACTCCCTTCTCTGGCAGGGAAGAGAGAATCATATGCCGTGCCTATCGCCACGCCTCTGAGTCCGCTCCCCCGCAATGCGAAGGGCTGGGGCAGAGAAGGCATCGCCGGGTGGTAGATCCTGCACGCGTCTCGTATATGCGGCTGTGGGCCCAACCTTGAAGAAGTAGCAAGCAGGCGCTTCCGGCTACGCCGTGCGATGCGGCGGGAGGATTGGCATGGACGAGGGCGTGGGGCGCCTGCACACGCGGCAACGCAACAAGCTGCTCAGCGCGGGCGCGACCTGGCTGCGGAAATGCCCGCCTCTGCCCCCGGCTGGCGCGTTCGTGGCCGTCAGGCCGCGGGCTAGCAGCCAGAGGAAGCGCCAGCGGTTGCGCTCAATCGGGTCGCGGGCCGGGCGATGGCGCGCTTCCAGTTCGTCCTGAGTGCAGTGGGGTTCGAGCGCGATGCGTCGTGGCATGCCCCGGCTCTACAACGCTCCGCTGCGATAGTGTGTGACTTCTGCCTATGCGCAGCGCACCGCGCGCTGATACCGGGCGAGCTGTTCTGCGTCATCAAGCGAAACGGAATGATAGACCTGCCGCCAGCCGCCCTGTTCGGCGATGAAGCGAAAGATGCAGATGGAGCGGATCTCGGAGAGATCGGACATCGCCTCGCGCTCACTGTCGCGCGTGTAGGCGCCGCGCTCCTGCCCGGTGAAGACGACCAGGTCAGGCGTCTCGTATGCCACGATGTCCTCGAGAACGGTCTGTACTCGCAACGGCCCTGACAGCATGCGCGCATAGCCTGCGGCGATGGCTGCGCTGCCCCGGACAATGCCCCCGACCGGGCTGCTGGCCTGGACAAGTGGATCGTCGGCCCAGATGCGCCGCAAGAGGTCGAGCGACCGGGTGTTGAAGGCGTGATAGAACGTCTCGAGCGCCGCACGCGCTCCTTCGGCGGTGGGCGTGGCGGTAGCGGTCAGCAGGGTCTGCTCGCCGCGCACGATCACACCAACCAGCGCCGTCGCCACGGCGCGGTCATCCGCATTGGCTGCATTGTCGTTTGTCTGCGTCATCGGATCTCCTCCTCTATGTCGTTCGTCTATGTCGTTCGTCTATGTCGTTCGTCCGCGCTCTCTCAGCGGCGGGACCGACAACGCCTGTGCAAGCGCAGAGCCACTTGCGCGGCGGCGTTGCTTCACATCGCACTTTACATCGTTGCAGAATGACGAGATGCGCGCCTCGGGCGCCTGGAGTCTTGGAGGCGTCGCGCCGGGCTGGCCCTACGGCTGCTGATCGGCGAGGACAGCCGCTGCGATCCTGCCGACGCGCTCAGGGTTGGCGATGGAGTCGATCTCGACGATCTTGCCGTCGGCAACGGTGAACCCCATCACCACGGAGGGCTGCCCATGGACCGTAACGACGACTCCGGCGGCTCCATTCACCAGCGCGGGATGCATCTGGACCCCTGGACGCGCGAGGCTCGAGGCCAGGCCCTTGATTGTCTGCCTTGCGACGGATGCTGCGCCGCGGAGCGCCATGGAGGCTATGGGAAGGTTCGCGCCTGCGTCGATGCGCACCACGACATCGGGATCGAGCACGTTGACGAGCGCGCCGAAATTGCCCTCACGCGCCGCCAGAAAGAAGGCGTCCACCACGGCGCGCTGACGCGCCAGATCCGCGTCTGGAACCGGTATGCCCCTCACGCGGCGCCGCGCTCTGCTGGCAAGCTGCCGCGCCGCCACTGAAGTTCGACCAACCATGGGGGCGATCTCCTCGAAGGGCAAGTCGAACATATCATGGAGGACGAACGCCAATCGCTCAGCTGGAGACAGGGTATCGAGCACCACAAGGAGCGCAAGGCCAACCGAGTCGGCCAGCAGCGCCTCCTCCTCCGGTTGCAGCTCGGCATCCACGCTGATGACGGGGTCGGGTAAGTGGACCTCGAAGGACACCTCGCGGCGCGTGGTGCGCGAACGCAACATGTTGAGGCACACGCGGGCGACGATTGTAGTCAACCATCCGCCGAGATTCTCGACCTCGGCCACTCCTGACCAGCTGAGGCGCAGCCAGGTATCCTGCACGGCGTCGTCGGCTTCGGTGAGCGAGCCCAACATCCGGTAGGCTACCGCCCGCAGATGGGAGCGGTGCTCCTCGAAGCGCTCGGCCAGCCACTCGTTCTCGTACATGTGGTCACATCCTTCCGCTGCACAGCGCCATAGTGTCATGTGGGTGACCCGCAGAACACGCTCGATGTGACAGGGAAATGCGCTGACAGGTCGTATGGGCGCCCCGCAATGAGCGTGCTCGGCGTCTTCGAGGCGCTTCAGGCGCTTCAGGCGCTCGGGGCAGAGACACTGCTCAGACGGCGTAGCGCAGCGCCACGGCGCCGATCACTGGCGCCATGTACACCAGGGGGAACGGGATGTGCGAGTACCAGCGCGCATGGATCACAGTGATGACGGCCCCTGTGAAATACAATATCAGGCCAATCCCAGCCATGACCCCGATGACCGGCGCGAACAGGCCCACCAGCAGGCCCAGCGCCCCCGTGGCCTTGGCTGTGCCCAGCCAGGGCCACCAGGAACGGGGAACACCATAGTCGGCCAGGGACTGCGTCCACTTGGCGTGGGAGAAGACACCGTACGCCGAGTAGCCTACCATGCTGGCGGCAAGAACGGTGACGACAATGTAGGCGATGGACACCAGAGATCCTCCTCATCTGACGACTGCCGGCGCACGGTCACACCGGGCAGGTGTTTTGAGTTCTCTCTGCCATGACACGCCGCGACACAGGAATGTGACCGATGAGTGACCGCGATCCGCGCGCATCAGATGCCATCAGATGCCATCAGATGCCATGGCTGGCCTCATACGGCGTCGCTACACATCGGTGTAGATTGATCACCCGCGTCTCCGATGGCGCCGCGTCGCCGACCGGCATCTCGACCCGCTACTTCGCCAGTCGCTCTACGCTCTCTTCCCCGCTCGCTGCAGGGCCGCGCGGCTCCGCGAGCCGTCGGCCGTATCGCCGAGCGCATGCGTCGTAGCGTGCGCCTGTTCTCCAACAGCGCCGTGCATCCCGGTATTACACCTCGCGGGCGAGGCGGATCATCGCGGCGAGGCTGCGCTCCACGTCCTCGTCGGTCGTGCGCCAGGAGGAGACGCTGATACGCATGGCGGTCTGCCCCTGCCAGACGGTCGGGCCGCACCAGCAGGTTCCATCGTCCTGAATCGCAGCGATCACGGCGCGGGTGCGCTCTGGCTCGCCAAAGGAGACGAGGACCTGATTGAGCGCGACCTCGCTAAGGATCGGGTAGCCAGCGTCGCGCAGACCTTGCGCGAAGCGCGTCGCCTGATGGCAGTTGCGCTCGATCAGTTCCGCCAGAAGGGCACAGTGCCCTTCTCGCGGCGGTGAGCCACATGAGCAGAGTATAGGGCGGAAAAGCGGGGGGCAAGAAGAGGGCGCTAGCGAAATCCCGGCTGAGGCGCCCTGTCTTGAAGGCATGGGGATGAGAGCGGGAGGCCGAGAGGGTCACGAGGGGACCAGAGTTTGCCACTTTTGCGCCAATCAGACACAATAGGTGTGTATGGAACAGCAAGGCATCCGCAAAACCTACCAGTACAAGCTCAAACCGACGCCTGAACAGGCGCACATGCTTGAGCGCACGCTGATGCTCTGCCGTCACGTCTACAACGCCGCCATTGGTGAGCGTCGGGAAGCCTGGCAGAAGTGCGGCGTCTCGGTCAGCTACTACCAGCAGAAGGCTGAACTGCCCAGCATCAAAGAAGCGATGCCAGAATACAGTGAAGTCAATAGCCAGGTCTTGCAGGACGTGGTGTTGCGGGTAGAGCGCGCCTTCCAAGCCTTCCTCCGTCGCGTAAAGGCGGATGAGAGACCCAGTTATCCCCGCTTTCACGGGCGCAACCGCTACGCCTCCTTCACCTACCCACAAGTTGGCGAGCATGGCGGCGCCCGTCTGGATAATGGCTTTCTGGTCCTCTCCAAGATTGGACGTATTGCCGTTCGCTGGTCTCGCCCACTTGAGGGAACTCCGAAGACCGTCACAATCCGTCGGGAAGCGGACGGCTGGTATATGTCTATCTCCTGCGCCGATGCGCCAATTCACCCATTGCCGTCCACCGGACAGGAGACGGGCATAGACCTCGGACTAGAGGCGTTTGCCACCCTGTCGAATGGCACACGTATCTTCCATCCCGGCTGGTATCGCAAAGCAGAGCATGTCCTCAAAACCGCCCAGCGTCGTGTCTCACGACGCAAGCAGGGCAGCAACCGACGCGGGAAAGCGGTGAAGCTGCTGGCCAAGGCGCATCAGAAGGTGAGGCGGCAGCGACTAGACTTCCATCACAAGACGGCGCTGAGGCTGGTGCGCGAGAGCGACACGATCTATCACGAAGAGTTGCAGACGTCCAACATGGTCAGGAATCACCATCTCGCCAAGAGCATCAGCGATGCGGGCTGGGCAGCGTTCCTGACCATCCTCTCCTTCAAGGCAGTATGGGCTGGTCGGAGAGTGATGGCCGTCAACCCAGCGTACACCTCGCAGACCTGCAGCGGCTGTGGAGTGATGGTTCACAAAGGCTTGTCTGTCCGCTGGCATTCTTGCACGGAGTGTGGGACAAGCCTGCATCGGGACCACAACGCCGCCAAGAATATAGAGCGGGCCGGGCAGGCCCGTCGGGGAGGCGTGGCGTAAGCTGCGTCGGAGAACCGAGAATCTCCCGCTTTTAAGCGGGTGAGTGTCAAAGGATGGCCTTCAGGAAGGCCTGGGTGCGCTCCTGCTGCGGATTGTTGAACATCTGCTCCGGGCTACCCTCTTCGAGGATGACGCCATCGTGGAGGAAGATCACGCGGTCGGCGACCTCGCGCGCGAAGCCCATCTCGTGGGTCACAACGATCATCGTCATGCCTTCGAGGGCAAGTTGCTGCATCGTCTTGAGCACCTCGCCGACGAGTTCGGGGTCCAGCGCGGAGGTCGGCTCGTCGAAGAGCATCAATTTAGGATTCATGGCGAGCGCGCGGGCGATGGCGACACGCTGCTGCTGGCCGCCGGAGAGGCGAGCGGGATAGGCGTCCGCCTTCTGCTCCAGGCCCACCTTTTTCAGCAGCGCGCGGGCGAGCGCTTCGGCCACCGTTCGCGCCATGCCCTTCACCTGCATCGGCGCCTCCATGATGTTTTGCAAGGCGGTGAGGTGTGGAAAGAGGTTGAAGCGCTGGAAGACGAAGCCGACCTCGCTGCGGCGGCGTGCGCTCTCCTTCTCATTCGCCTCGACGATCTTGCCATTGGGCGCCAGCTGGTAGCCGATCAGATCGCCGTCCACGTAGATGCGGCCCTTGTCGATCTTCTCCAGGTGGTTGATGCAGCGCAGGAAGGTGGTCTTGCCGGAGCCGCTGGCGCCAATCAGCACGACGACCTCACCCTTGCGCACCTGCATGTTGATGCCCTTGAGCACCTCGTTGCCATGGAAGTATTTGTGCACGTCTTGCGCGTCCACCATCGGCAGCGCGCCGTTGCGCGACCCATTGCCCGCGCTATACATGTCCGTCATGGCGTCGCCTCCTCGCACTTCCATCGTCGCGCCGTCGTGTCCGTGGCCTGCGGCTTATATGATCTCACACTGATCTCATGTGTGCGCTGGCGCGGGAAGCGGCGCGGTCACCCCTCTGTCGCCAAAGCCGAAGGTCCGTTGCCACCAGGGTTTGCGGACAAGGAGCGCCGGATCGATGTTCGAGATGTTCAGCCGCCGCTCGATCTGAGACTGGATAATCGTCCAAATCGAGGTTAGGACCAGATACCAGATGGATGCGACGAAAAACAACTCCAGTAAAGCGGCGCGCGGATTGGCGATCTGGCTGGCTGCGCCGAGCAGTTCAGGAAAGGAGACGATATAACCCGCCGCCGTGCTCTTCAGCATGCTGTTAAACTCGTTGCCCAGCGGCGGGACGATCACGCGCAGCGCCTGAGGAAGCACCACACGTCGCATAGCTTGGCCGTAGGTCATGCCGAGTGATTTCGCGGCCTCGATCTGTCCCACATCAATCGCGTCGATGCCTGCGCGTACAATCTCCGACATGTACGCGCCTTCATTCAGTGAAAGCGCCAGGACAAGCGCAAGAAGGGAATCGAGAAAGATTTCGTAGACGATCCCTAAGGCCGGTGAAATCTCGACAGAGCGTAATCGTGAGGGCGAGGCCAATCCTGTCTGTGAAAAGAAACTTGCGAACAGAAGCACCTGCACCAGCAGGGGAGTGCCACGAAAGAACCAGATGTACGCGTTTGCAAGCCAGCGCAAGAAGCGAATGCGCGAGCGGCGCATGAAGTACAGAATCAAACCGATGACGCTGCCAATGGTCTGCGCGAAGATGGCTATGAGGCCAGTGAGCAAGAGTCCCTGCAAGATAGGCGCCGAAAAAATAAACTGTGTGACAAACTTCCAGTTGAAGGTGCCATTTAAGGTGAAAAGGTTGGTGAAGAATTGAATTATTGGATTCATCCGTCGCCTCTGCTTTCCATGGGGGTCGGGACGTAAGGCAAAGCGCGCCTCAGTCTATCGCAAGCGCTTGATATACGTGGCGCGTGTTCGCAAGGTTGATCTGCGCTGATCTCCGAATAGGCCGCAAACGGCCAGAGGATGAAGCTCCAGCCGTTTGCGCTTGCGCGTATCGCTACGATCAGAAGGCCGTGGCTAGACGCCTGTCGTGTACGAGCCGGTGTCGACGCCCCAGTGCTTGAGGATCTCGAGGTACTTGCCGTCGTCGATCATCGCCTTGAGCGCGGTCTTCATCGCAGTCTCCAGGTCGGCGTTGTCCTTGCGGACGACGATGCCCTGGGGAGCAGGAGCGACGTTGCGGCCAGCGTTCTCGACCTTGCTTGGGTTCTGCGAGACGGCGTAGCCCACGATTGGCTCATCGGCGTAGGCGGCGTCAGCGCTCCCATTCACGACCTGCTGATTCACCAGAGTCTGGTCAGCATTGTGGTAGATGCGGATGTTCTTGCTGGCGCAATCTGGTGTCTGGCCAGAGTTGCCCGGGCCCTTGCCATTGGCGTCGTCCAGTTCATCCTTCTCGACGGTGCCATCCTGCACGGCGACGACCAAACCGCACATGTCCTTGATAGACTTGATGTTCTTGGGGTTGCCCTTCGGCACCAGGATCGACTCGCCCGCCTGGAAGTAGGGGATCATGTCCACCTTGGCCAGACGGTCGTTGTTGATAGTGAAGGACGAGAACGAGGCGTCATACTTCTGTGAACCGAGCGCTGGACCGGAGATGTCGGGAATGATGGCCGAGAAATCAGCCTTCTGGATCACTGGCGTCAGGCACATGCGCGCGGCCAGTTCTTTCGCCAGATCCAGGTCATAGCCGATGTACGAGCCAGGCTTGTTTGGATCCTCGAACTCTGCGGGGGCATAGGTGGTGTCGCTGGCGATAGTCAACTTGCCCGAGGAGACGAGATGCAGTTTGCTTGTGTTGGGACAGTTAGCCCCCGTCGTGGCGCCGCTGCCCGTGCTGCCACAGGCCGCCAGCCCCAGAGCGAGCATGCCCGCCAACGCGGTCACGCTCGCCCAGCGCATGCGGCGGCCTCGTGACGATGCCGAACCAATTCGGTAGTTCATCGCGTGCGTTCTCCTTACCACTATCAACTCAATAGGCCCTACTGCAGCCGTCTCGCGCCCAAACGCGCCACGAAGTGGGTTCCAGGCGCCTGCGCTTGTCTACAACGCAGTCTACCACTAGCGCGCAAGCCCCACGCAGCCCACGCCGCGCACAGGTGTGTGTCATGGCTGTGGGTATTGAACGTACGTTGGAGAGAACGCCGTTCTTACAGGACTCCCCGCGTGCCCTGTTGCGTGAAGGCTCCCGTCCGCACAATGCGGGACGCTCTGGACGAGCAAACGCATTCTACACGCATGACGCGCGACGCGGGGGGATGGGTCTTGACATCGCAGGAACGCCATGATATGCTCTTCTTTGCGCCCTGCGCAGAGGCGATGGCGCACCCGGCTCACCGGGAAGCACCTGAACAACTGAAGAGTGGGAAACAGCAAGCAGCGTACAAGCACAGAACTCGATATGATACTTGTGCAAGCCAATGCAAACTTGGCCACAAACGGAGCTTCAGCAGTGAGGTTTCGTTGATGTTTTTGATGGCGAGTTTGATCCTGGCTCAGGACCAACGCTGGCGGCGTGCGTAACACATGCAAGTCGGACGCAGGCAGGGCAACCTGCGCTGCGTGGCGGACGGGTGAGGA
>Ga0207684_10000522_pt1 | contig 47590 bp, 43 predicted proteins | sample KBSK5501metaG_FD_184342 | JGI IMG/M metagenome (GOLD analysis project Ga0207684, IMG submission 184342) | Corn, switchgrass and miscanthus rhizosphere microbial communities from Kellogg Biological Station, Michigan, USA - KBS K5-50-1 metaG... | ecosystem: Host-associated > Plants > Roots >... | reverse complement strand
ATCATGGTGGGCATAGTTATTCTGCTCAGGCTTTGCAGCAAACCGGCATCACCCCAGGCGCTACTGTACCCTTCAGCGGCGTGAACTTTACCTGGCCCAACGTGGCTCCTGGAAGTGTCGATAACTACCAGGCCAGCGGGCAGATTCTTCCCGTCATCCCAGTGAGCGGTGCCACCACTCTGGCCTTTCTTGGCTCATCTACCAATGGCTCTGCCAGTGGTACAGCTACGATTACCTACACGGATGGAACGACGCAGACCTTCTCTCTGGGCTTTACGGACTGGGCTAACGCTTCGACCTCTTTTGGCAACAGCATCGTAGCCACAATGTCTTATCGTAACTGTAGTTGCGGTAAGCAAAACATCAGTGTCTACATTTTCTATACCGAAGTTGCTATGCAAGCGGGCAAAACGCTCAAGAGCGTGACGCTACCCGCGTCTGTCAGCGGGGGTCAACTGCATGTCTTTACCATCGGCACCAGGGTCAGTTCGACTCCACCGCCTGTCTCCTATAACAATGTCGGGACCAGTCAAGACAGTAATCCATCCGCAGCCAACTACGACGGCGGGAAGAATAGCTACTCGGCTCAGGCTCTGCAGGGAGTCGCCATCACGCCAGGTGGCTCCATTACCTTTAACAACGTGACTTTTACCTGGCCAAATGTAGCTCCGGGTAGCGCGGATAACTATCGGGCCTCAGGGCAAACCATCTCGGTCACCCCTGTGAGCGGTGCAACTACCCTGGCCTTCCTGGGCTCGGCGATCTTAGGCCCTACGACCGGTACAGCCGTCATTAACTACAGCGATGGCTCGACCCAGTCCTTTTCGTTGGGCTTTAGCGATTGGACGCTCAATGGCGGAAAATCAACACCTTCTTACGGCAATGGTGTGGCTGCGGTTACTGCTTACCGCAACACAAGTACTGGAAAGCAAACCGTCAACACCTACGTATTCTATGCTGCTGTGGCCCTGCAATCAGGTAAGACCGTGAACAGCGTGAGGCTGCCCTCCTCTCTCAACCAGGGGCAATTGCACGTCTTTTCTATCGCTACCGCAACAGCCGCCGGTCCGGTAGGCTATAACAATATTGGAACCAGTGATGATAGCAATCCAACAGCGGCTAATTATGACCACGCTGGGAATAGTTACTCAGCCCAGGCCCTGCAGGCCGTCGGCATTTCACCAGGCGGCTACGTTACCTCTAACGGCGTAACCTTCCTGTGGCCCTCTCCTGCTTCCGGTGTCGCCAATAACTATCAGGCGAGTGGACAGACCATCTCCGTGACCCATGCAGCTGGAAGAAGCAAGCTAGCCTTCCTGGGTTCTGCGACCAACGGTGCCGCCAGTGGACCAATCACCATCACGTATACTGACGGGACAACCCAGACAGCTACGCTTGGTTTCACGGACTGGGCAGTAGGTTCAACCTCGTTCGGTAACAGTATAGTGGTAACGATGCCCTATCGCAACGGCATACATGGCAAGCAGAGCAAAAACATCTATGTGTTTTACGCAGATGTTGCCCTGCAATCCGGGAAGATTGTGCAAAGTGTCACCTTGCCCTCCTCGGTCAGCGGCGGCCAATTGCACGTCTTTAGCGTCGGAACCAAGTAGGTGAACCTGTTCTCATTGAGGAGAAAGAGAGCAAGGTGAGGCACCTGGTGTCTCTGCCTTGCTCTCTTGTTCAGAGCTCTCCGATCTAAATCCTGTCCAAAGTGAGTATTTTCCAGTCGGTCCCCTCTTGTTTTACCTGCAAATGCGCGTGATACCTCAACCCGGCCTTACGCGTGAGGGTCATAATGACCTGAGTATGGTCAGACGAGTTAAGCAGTAGATCAAAACTGGTAACAGAGCCAAACTGGCTATCCCTGGACTGCGCGAGCTGTGTGAACGTCTGCTGGGTTAGTTTCTGGCCGTCCGCGGTAGTCGCGTTGGCATCCAGATACGAGTAGGCCAGGGTGTAGTTCTGAGCTTCAATGGCCTGAAAGAAACTGGTAATGGTAGCCTCAATCGAGCCTGTCCCACCAGGAGTTGGGGACGTTGTACCTGTAGATACCGGTGTAGGTGTCGGTGTAAGTGTACCCCCAGTCGCGCTGGCTGTTAGCGTGGGCGAAGAGGTAGGCGTCGGTATCGGTGAGGAAGTGCAACCACTGAGAGCAACAATCGCGAATAGAATGAGCAGCAGAAGCTGGAACCGAAACATTTTTCTATTCTCTTTTCTATTTTTTTATAGAGTGGTTTCTTCTATGCTAGAGATATAGACAGCATTGTACTACGTTGGTTGCCGCAGCGCAAACGAACCGCACAGTAATCTTGCACCGACCATTTTGGTTTGTCGTTTGTGATATATTCAACATTATCAAGTGACGACATCAACAGGAGGTTTCATGGAAGCTGTTCTCTCGGATGTAAAAGTTATTGATCTCTCGCGTGTATTGGCCGGACCATACTGTACGATGATTCTGGGTGACCTGGGAGCAACCGTGATTAAGGTTGAGCAACCCGGGAAAGGTGACGACACGCGCCACTTCGGCCCACCCTATATTGGTGGGGAGAGCGCTTATTACCTGGGACTAAACCGTAACAAGCAGAGCATTCTACTCGATTTCAGCACGCCGGAGGGAAAAGAACGACTTCTGAAACTCTTGAGTACAGCAACAGTGCTGGTCGAAAACTTTCGCCCCGGCGCGTTGGAGCGCCAGGGGTTAGGCTATGATACCCTACGCGCTATCAATCCCGGATTAATCTATTGCTCGATTAGTGGCTATGGTCAGACCGGCCCTTACGCATCTCGCCCTGGCTACGACTTTGTTGCACAGGCCGAATCGGGCCTCATGTCGGTGACCGGAGAGATCGATGGTGACCCCCAGCGCGTCGGCTCACCGGTGGGGGATGTCTCAGCAGGTATGTACGCCTGCATAGCTATTCTGGCAGCTCTGCGGGTACGCGATCACACCGGGAAAGGGCAGTATATCGATATCTCACTACTTGAGACCACTATGTCACTGCTAAGCAACGTTGCATCGAACTACCTCATTTCTGGTGAAGAAGCGCCGCGCCTTGGTAATGGTCATCCAAATATTGTACCGTACCAGGCGTTTCATACGCAGGATGGATATGTTGTCGTCTCATGTGGCAATGACCGCCTCTTCCAGGCGCTCTGTCAACTGCTCGAACGCGAAGACCTGGCGACAGACACACGTTTCGCTACGAATCCACAACGAGTTCGTAATCGCCATGAACTCGTGCCTGCCTTACAAGAGGAGTTCCTGCGCCGCACGACAGGGAAATGGCTACCGGAGTTGCGCGCAGCCGGTATACCATGTGGGCCAATCAATTCTGTCAGCCAGAGTTTTAATGATCCACAAATCCAGTCTAGAGGTTTTGTGTGGGAGAGTGAACATCCCACGGCAGGAAGAATCAAGCTTTCAGGATCGCCTATACACCTTTCGGAGACGCCGGCGAGACTTTACAAGGCACCACCTTTGTTGGGGGAAGACAACGATAAGGTGTGAGCAAATCTCTATATTGTGAGAAAATGTAAAGGGAAGTGGCAAGAGTGACTGTAACGTGCTACTGTTGTAACTGTTGAAAGGCTATGACCAGGAGGAACAAGAAGCAGAGGAAAGGAGTTTCTCTCAGATGAATGAAACAGCCACGACCTATACTGAGCAAGGGCAGCGCGTCCTTGACCTGGCGAAAGAAGAAGCTCTCTCGTTCAATCACCACTATGTCGGGGCCGAGCACCTTTTACTTGGAATCCTGCGTGAGGGCAATGCAGCGGCTCCCCTGGTCGAGCAAGGAACGACACTTGAGCGTGTGCGGGCTGGGTTGCTCTTCCTGGTAGGAAAAGGTCATCCAGACCCCAATGCTGGGACCCCGTTCACCCCACAATCACTGCAAATCCTTGCAGGGGCAGGTGAAGAGGCGCGGGATCGCGGAGAAACGGCGATCAACCCGCAGCATATCCTGCATGCATTGCAGAGCGAAGAACGTGGCTATGGCATAGCGCGAGGGACGCTTCAATCACTAGGAGTCGGGCGACTCAAAGTGCAAAAACCGCCTGTTGACGAGAGCGAGAACGAGCGCGCCCTTCGTTGGCAGGAGCGTAGGGTTGAACAGAACCCTCCACTCAGCCCAGAAGAAGAACAACAGCTCGCCCACATGGTCGCACGGAGTGATACGGAAAAGTGGTGCGCTGAGCACCTCAAGGAAACCCCTGATCGCCATCTGGTTGAGGAAGGCGAGGCTGCCTATTTTCGGCTGATATTGGCGAGTCAGGATCTGGTGCTAGCTGTGGCACAGGAATACTTCGCACCCGGAAGAGACTGGAGAGCACTCATCAATGCTGGTTATATCGGTCTCCTCTTCGCTGTCCACCAGTACGAGATGAAGACGCAGGTTCCTTTCCGTGCTTACGCAGCTCACTGCATTCACCTTGAAATAATAGAATCAGTACTTGAGCAATGAAGAGGTGGCCGTCTTTTCTCTCTGAGAACAACATAAGGTATCCCTTTGCATCGTCGGGAGGCACAGGGTGTCGTTTTTCAACAAGGCATTGGGTCGGTTCGGCTGTACGCCCCGAAAGTGAACGTGAAACCGTTTAGCTAAATATACAGTCCTTTTGAACGTGAGGCAAGCTTTCAAGCCGCTTCACTTCTAGTTTACAGCTTCAGTAAAATCCTGTATACTAACCAGGAAGTTTTCTTGTCTAGGGCGTCTCTTGGAGGATGAACACCGTGAAAATTACATGTAATCAGCAAGATTTGAGTCGTGGGCTATCGGCCGTCAGCCATGCTGTCTCGAGTCGAAGCACACTCCCGATTCTGTCCAATATTTTACTGGCAACCGATCATGGTCGCCTAAAGCTATCCGCGACCAACCTGGAAATTGGCATTAATTGCTGGGTCGATGCCCAGATTCATGAAGAGGGGACAACAACTGTTCCCGCAAAACTGCTCACCGATTTCGTCATTAGCTTGCCGCAGGCTCCGATTGATATGGCGGTAGTTGAAGATACGAATACCCTGAATGTCAAGAGCCTGGGCAGTAATGCCAACATCAAGGGGATGGATGCTTCCGAATTTCCGCTCATCCCCAATGCCGAAGATGGAGAGCCTCCAGTGGTACTCGACGCAACTCTGCTCAAAGAAATGATTGCTGAAGTTGCTTTTGCCGCTGCTGACGATGATTCGCGACCTGTCTTAACCGGCGTACTGGTACAGGTAGGCGGTGAGAAAATCACCTTTGCCGCTGCTGATGCATTCCGCCTCGCAGTGCGCATCGCTCCGTTGCCCGGCGATGATCATCCTCGCGGTGATATTCTCATACCGGCTCGTACTTTGACTGAGCTTGCGCGCATCCTGCCGTCAGAGGGATTGGTAGAAATGATTGTGACACCCAATCGCAGCCAGGTGCTCTTCCATACGCAGAACCTTGATCTTGTCTCGCGTTTGATAGATGGTACCTTCCCCAACTTCCGCCAAATTATTCCCAAAGAGCATTCGACACGGGCAGTCGTTGAGACGAAGCAATTCGCCGAGGCTATCAAGCGTGCCGCGCTATTTGCACGCGATAGTTCAAATATCACTCGCGTCAAAATCAATGCTGGTGAAAATGATGGGCTGGAACCTGGCTCGATTACCGTCGAGGCGACGGCGGAAGACCTGGGCGATAATACCAGTACTGTCAATGCCGCAGTTGATGGGCCTGAACTGCAAATCATCTTTAATGTGAAATATCTCGCGGATGTGCTGACCGTTATTGGCACGCCCGAGGTGGCTCTTGAGGCCAACGCCGCTACAAAACCTGGCGTGATCAGACCTGTGGGCGCAGACGACTATACGTATGTGATTATGCCCATGCATATCAATCGATAATTTTAGGGGCAGGGTGGCTTGAGCCACCCTGCCGAGAACATGGGAGTTTCTCCAAAATCTCCTCTTTCTGGACATATAAATGCATCTTTCTCACCTCTCGCTGATAGACTTTCGAAACTTCAACCGACTTGACCTCTCTTTAGGGCCGGGTCTATTTCTCTTTCAGGGTGAGAACGCCCAGGGCAAAACCAATTTGCTTGAAGCTGTAGCTATGCTTGCTACATCCAACTCCTTCCATGCCTCTTCTGATCGTGAAATTGTTAACTGGCATGCGTCCGATCACGTGACACGCATTGATGCTTCAGTCGAACGGCATAAAGAAGAAGCGAAAATTGAGATTGTGATCATCGACCCAACTCAGCCAGAACAAGGTTCTTCAGCCGAAAGAGAGTTTCAATTTATCCCTCCTAATGATCGGCAACGTAAGCGCATCAAAATCAATAGCGTCCCTAAAAGAGCTATCGATCTCATAGGACTGGTTACGGTTGTATTGTTCTCACCTAACGATTTGAGCCTGGTTGATGGTTCGCCAGAAGAGAGACGGCGGTTTCTCGACCGCGGGCTTTGCCAGATGCAGCCTCACTACTGCCAGGCCCTGCAGAAGTATCGTAAGATCGTTACACAGCGATCTGCCTTGCTCAAGCGCATCCGCGAAAACCAGGAAGACCCACGCATGCTGGATTTTCTGGACGAAAAATTGACCGAATTGGCGACCATGATTACTTTCGAACGGCGTCGTATGGTGGTCTCACTCAATCAACATGTTGATGAACTGCAGGCAATTATCAGCGGAGGACGGGAACACTTAACGATTGTCTATCGCCCATCGTTTCACATCGATCCCACCTGGGATACAATGAAGACCCTGCAAAACTATCGCACACAACTACTTGAAGCGCGGCGGAAAGAGATCCGCCAGGGTGTATGTTTACTGGGACCACATCGTGACGATCTGGAGTTTTTAGTGAACGGCGTTAATATGCTTACATATGGATCACGTGGTCAACAACGCACAGCAGCACTTGCGTCCAAACTGGGAGAGCTAGCTTTTATGCGCAGCGTTACCGGAGAAGAACCGATACTATTACTTGACGATGTATTCAGTGAGCTAGATCTTTTACGCCGTGAATATTTGCTACGCCAGGTACTACAACATGAACAGGTGTTGATTACCGCCACTGATTTCGCAAGTTTCCCTGAAGAGATGCTTGCTAGAGCTCATCGATATCACGTAGTCAACGGTGAAGTCCTACAATGTTAAGTCCATTTCTGATCCAGTTCAACCCAATTACTGCGTACCTGTGCTAACTGCGCTTCATCTGGTACATCACCGCCATAGCGCGTAAAGGCATACGCCTCGGTAATCACCTGCAATTGTGGTTCAGCAAGAGGGACTTTTTCGTCCAAACGCTGTTTGAACTCGTAAGGAGTCTCAAATCGCTTACGAGGATAGCCGCGCCCGGCTGCTTTCTTTAACAATGCGCGGTAGATCTCACGTATACTCCTGGCAGCAGGCTCGCCTTTGATTTCTTCCGTTACGACCACACTATCTTCTGTTGTAGTATCTGGAGGAATGAAACGCGCAAAGAGTGCACGTACGATTGATCTGAGCTGCATCCAGAAGAGCGACCATGACCACAGGCTTTCATGTATATCCTGGTTGCGTCTGTTTACACGTTTGCGCATGCGTTGTCGTCGATGCAGAGTCCAACGAATAAGGATTACCATGAGCACTATGAGAAGGATGGGTAAAACAATACCTAGAATTGGGAGCAATATATGAGCAAACGTAGTCTGCAATGTGATTATAGTTGGGTTGGCTGTAGATTGCACTCTATGAACTTTGGGAGCTTTTGGCAACTGGGTGGATGGATGCACTAATGAGATAAGCCAGAAGATAGGTGTGACTAATATAACTATGATTGCAGCAACGATTTCTACTAACCAACTGTAAACCACTCCAAGTAGAGCTAAGACATGTTGAAAGTTTGCTAAAAATGCTGAGTTAGTAATGCCGCCAATCAACAAAGCGATGAAGAGAATAGCCAGTCCTAGCAAACCAATCAACATCATAATTGCGCGTTCTTGCGCAACAACGCTCCCTTGTAATCCTGCTGGATGTGACTTCCGTACGAAGACGACCCGCGCCAGGGCATGAGCCATAAGTGAGAGAAAGAGAAAGAGTGGTATCAGCAGGAGCAGGACAGCATTATTATGAATAACTGCTCCTGCGCTCGCCTGGCCTGTTCGCAGAATAATCACCACAATAAACACGCCCAATCCCAGACAGAGCGCGCGAAAAACATCAAAGGGTTCCACGTGTCGATTGATGAGGCGTATACCCAACCAAGCAAGCAAGCAAGCAAGCCCAAGAATGATGACCGCTTCGTAGAAATGGCCATTGAGAAGCAGAACATCATTGAACAATGTTAGCAGCCATTTTGGGTCGAGGATAAATGCTGTCTGGGAATATATTTGCAGCCAGACAAAGAACAACGCCAATATTCCGACCAAAATGAAAAATAAGGATGTTTCAGGTATGGCGACTTTTACGCTATCGTTGGTATCACTACTAGTTTTTTTCGCAGTTCGCAGCCCCAGGTAGTGAAACAGGAAAAGGGAACCGAGAATGAGAACAAAAGGCGCCCAAAGTGGTATCAACGATTCAGACGACTCAAAGAGGCCGGCACTTGCCAGACCGATGAGTATTGCTGCTATCCAGCATGCTTGCATCGCTCCAAGCAGGTATGGGAGGAGAAATTCGCCTATGCTTGAGATGGTAGGCTCTTCAGGAGCAAATATCCATTCCTTTAGCCAATGTATAGCAGTTGAAACACCTTGAGGTTCTTCTTTCTTGTTCTCTGGCTGTTTGGGTGAGGATTCCATTTCAGGTACCAGGAGCCTTTCTGCCCAATGACAAATATATACATGGTTTTTCAGGTAATAGTGCACATTGCTTTGTTTAGCTTCCTCAAGATCATATCATGCTGGTTGGACCGGTACAAGGTTTGTTTATCATTATGCAACGAGAGACTCGGCAATGTCGTCAGAACGCAATATGCGACATAAATTGTCTAGCGCGGCTTGAATTCGCTTCTTCAAGGTGTTTTCTGATAAGTGCTGTGATCGCTATCTATCTGAAAATCGCGTCCAACGAAACTTTGGTCGGCTCGATTTTGACGATGACACGCGTTTCCTTCTGCTTTTGTTCGACAGGGTAGATGTCACCATAGAAGCGCTGTTTGCCTGTGTATTGCTGTGTGAGTTTGTCAGCATGAGCTTCTGCGCCTTCGCGTTGTATCTCCACCATGTTCCCCCGCACCTCTATCCATCGGCTGCTATCCTTCGGATCAATCACCAGCAGGGCCACCTTTGGGTTGGCGAGCATATTCTGACCTTTCTGCCTTTCGAGTGTCGTATTGATGAGCAGATAGGTACCATCGTAGTCAACCCAGACAAGGCTGGACTGGGGTTGTCCGTCTGGCATCATGGTTGATAAGACACCGTTTACGGCGTAAGCCGCGCAAGGTCACGCGGGAACAATGTGGTCAACCGGATATTGGGAGCGCCTGTAAGCTGCATAAGCAGGCGTTCCAGGCCAATAGCAAATCCGCCATGTGGTGGCATGCCGTAACGGAATGCTTCCAGGTAGGTCTCGAATGGTTCAATTGGTAAGTGGACACGCTCCAACGCTGCCAGGTAATCTTGATAGAGATGGAGTCGCTGCCCACCGGTGACCAACTCAGTTCCACGGAAGAGCAAGTCGAAAGAGTTTGAAAACTCCGGTCGCTCAGGGTCCGGGTGAGTATAGAATGGCCGCTTACGCATTGGATAGCCAGTGACGAAGAGGAATTCGCTGCTATACTCTTGTTGCGCCCATTCACCGAGCCAACGCTCGTCTTGCGGTGAGAGGTCAGGTTCGCCTCGCACATCTGTATCGTAGCGATTGAAAATGAGTTCCTGTGCTTCGGAGAAGTGGACATGTGGTATTCGTTTAGGAACAGCAGGCACCTGTACATGCAACAACTTCAACTCACTTGCATGCTGTTCGCTTAGAGTTTCAAGGATGCTAGCAATCACGTCACGTAGAAGCGCCATGACTGTAAAATGGTTCTCAATAAATCCAAACTCGACATCCAGGCTGACATATTCGTTTATATGCCGTGTTGTGTCGTGTGGCTCTGCACGAAAGACCGGACCTACTTCGAAGACTCGCTCGAAGACTCCCACCATGATCTGCTTATAGAACTGGGGACTTTGCGCCAGGTATGCATCTCGCCCAAAGTAGTCAAGTTTGAAGACATTGGCCCCGCTCTCTGTTGCAGATGCAACGATCTTTGGTGTTTGTATCTCAGTAAAATCTCGTTCAGTCAGGATTGAGCGGAAAACCGACATTGCTCCTGCAGAGAGTCGAAAGATAGCGCGTCGCTCCAGATTCCGGTTCGTAATAGCTGCGTGGTCGAGCAATGTGCTGATATTTGCTGTGATCTTACGTTTGTTCAAAGAGACAGGCGGTATATCTGTCACGGGCGAGATTGTTTCGATCTGGAGGTCGTGTAGCTCGATACCGCCGGGCGCCTGGGGCATATTCACCACCAGACCTTCAACGGCTAAAACACTTTCGATGCCGAGTTCATGTTCAAGCAATGGAGCTAATTCGGTTTCAGTTTCAGCTACTGCCTGGACGGTTCCCCAACCGTCACGGATAACAAGGAAGCTGATACCCCCCATCTGGCGCAGTGAATGTAGCCAGCCAGCTATACGGACGCGCTCACCTGCATGTGAGGCGACCTCGAATGTACGAACACGTTTCAAAGAAATGCTCCTAATGTTTTACATTTTCACCAGTTTATAACCAACATCTGGCACGGTTAAGATGTAACGTGGATGACGGGGATCAGCCTCGATTTTGCGACGCAAGCGGCTGATATAGACCCAGATGAAATCTACTTCACGGTTGTATTCTGCTCCCCATACACGTTCCAACAACAACTCGTGGGTCAAAACTCTACCCGCATTTTGTGCCAATGTACAGAGTAGTTTGTATTCTGTACGACTTAGTTGTACTGGTTTTTCGTGTACATGTACCTGGTGCTGCGCGTAGTCAATGGTAAGCTCACCTGTCTTAAAAATAACATCACCGGTTGGTTGCTCTCCCTGGACAGTCGTACGACGTAGGAGTACACGAACTCGCGCAAGTAGCTCTTTAATACTGAAAGGTTTGAGTACCAGGTCATCAGCTCCGAGATCTAAGAGATGCACATGCTCGTCTTCGTCAGATTCATCACAAAGCATAATGACTGGTATGGCTGAAAATTCGCGCAAACGTTGGAGCACTTCTATGCCACTTAAATCCGACAATCGTGTTGCTAGCAGTAAAATGTCGGGTTCTTCAAGATCGAGCTGGCGCAAGAGCTGGATGCCATGACTCAGAGTATGTACATGGTATTGCTGCTCCTCAAGATGTGCTCGTAGATAGCGGACAATACGTGTATCGTTTTCGACGACAATTATCTTCGATCGCTGAGAATGTCTTAGAGGACCTGTGCGAGGCAGTGTTAATGGACCACTGGGTGAAGAAGCTACTGCATTTTCTGAAGATATGTGGTGTAATGGCTCAGTTTCCACTGACGGAGTAAATGGCAATATACAATAGAAAGTCGTTCCAAGACCTATACCAGGAGAGTCTGCCCAGATTTTACCTCCATGCGCTTCTAGAGTTGCACGCACAATCGACAGCCCTAAACCACTTCCAGTTGCACGTTCTTCTCCCCGCGATATACGATAGAAGCGGTCAAAGATACGGTCGAGATGCTCAGGCGCAATACCTATCCCCTGGTCAGAAATACTCAAGCATGCCTCTTCATCGTTCGTCTCCAGTTGGATTTTGATAGCGCTACCCATATGGGAGTAAGCCACTGCATTATTAAGCAAGTGATTGAGGGCTTGCTCGATACGCAGTGCATCACACTGGACAACGAGATCTTCGGTTGGAGCACTGAATATAAATTGGTGACGCGGAGCATTTTTGCGCCAGCGTTCTAACAATTGCTCGAGTAATTTCGAGAAGCGTACTTCTGATAACCGCAAATTCTGTACGCCTGCGTCCATGCGCCAGACATCTAAAAGGGTGTTGAGAATATCGTGTAAGCGATCAGTCTGGGTATCAATCATCTGCAACATTTCGCGCAGCATAGCGGGGTCCCAACGCATTGAGTTTCCCAGAAGGGTAGTGGCGCAGCCTTTGATGATGGCCAGCGGCGTTTTGAGTTCATGTGCTGCGAGCGCTAAGGTTTCATTGCGAGTCTGCGCGGAAGATCGTTCCAAAGTAATATCATCGAGCAATACACCACGACCTAGAAGATGATCTTGATCATCTCTCACAGGGAAGCTTTGTACGCGCAACCAGCGTACTGCGGCATCAGCCAATGCCAGGTCAGTGCTGCTTTCTTGCTCAGGAGAAAGCCAGATACGGTCAAGTTCTGCCTGAGCGCTTTCAGGGTTTGCGGCGAGTGAGATGAGCTGTTTCCGCACATCGAAGATTGGCTGTTCGAGAAGCTTACTTCTATTAATCCCAATCAAACGTTCAGCACTAGGGTTGAAGTATGCAATCTGCTCCGCCGGATTGAGTAAAATGAAGCCACTGCGCATGTTCGTCGCGATCTCTGAGAGTATGAAATATTCCCGTGCTAAGCTCGACGACATAATAGTGGACTCCTCTGTTGAGGTTGAAATAGTTGATGCAGGTTGGCCTGTGCTATTGTATATTCTAGCAAACAGGTCAAGAGTGAGGTTAGTGTCCTGCAACGGAAGCTAGCATCACAATTAAGATGAGATGAAGAACCATAGCAATGCCAAAACCCCACGCCATGATGATAATCCATGAGCGGTCGGAAAGCGGTCTACGTTTAGGGGCATATGTATATGGTGATCTTTCGGCGGCAACGAGCCCTATAGCGATGCGGAGACGCAAAGGGGTGCGAATAGGGGAAAGGCGCAACTGCACCAGCAACTCCTGGTGACAGCGTCTGCACAATGTCCACTCTTGACGAGGATTGGGAACACCTTCAGGCTCAATGAGATAGATGGAATTATACCAGGTGCGACGCTCACAAATTGAACAGCGGGTGATCACACGTTTGCGTGTTTGACGCGGCTTATCCTTTCGGGGAGCAACGGCGGGATCACCGTTTCGCAAGATATCTCTCACCGCTTGTCGTCCTTTCTGTTGTCTTACATCAAACAAATCACCCAAAGATCATAACTATGTATCTATTGAATTTTACCATATATTTGTGATGAATCTGTGATATTTAAGAGGAACTTATGAAGAAAACCGGATAAGAGGAAAAATACAAGGACGTGATTTTTCAGATTTCACGGAGAAGATGTAGAAGAGCGATTTCCACTTCCCTCCGTGAAGTCGACAGCTATCATCGGATGAGTGGCAGGAGGTAAACGACAGTAAGCACAAACACCCACACGCCGTCAACGAAGTGCCAGTACATTTCACCAGCTACTACCGCCCAATGGTTCTTCGCAGTGAAGTCACCGCGCAGAGAGCGAATCAACAGGACAAATAAGAAAATTAAACCAACGAGCACATGCGAAGCATGGAGACCAGTCAACGTGAAAAAAGATGAGCCTTGTAGAGAAGACTTTGGAGTAAAGTTTTGATCGAAAATAGCTCCATAATACTCAATTCCCAGTCCTACGAGGAATAAGGCTCCCATAGTGATGGTAGCAACGAGACCAATTTTCAGATTGCGCTGATTGCCTTTGGTGATAGCATTGCCGGCAAAACGTATAGGAATACTACTGCCAAGCAGCAAAACCGTACCGATGATTGGAATGAGGTAATCAATAGGCGGTCTCCAATTACCATTACGGATTTCCAGGTAGAGGTAAGAAGCAATGAGATTAGCGAAAATCAAAGCTTCTGAGGCAATGAAAAAGGCCATGCCCCACCAGTTAATACCTCGTCCTGCTAATTCCTCGTGCTCCCCAACTGCGCTGACTTCCCCAGTGTAAGCAATACTCATTGTGTCACTACTTCCTAATCACTAGAGCGTATTAAACCGGGTCAGTTTAATGCGCTGCATACGTACTTAATGGCGTTCGAGTCCCCAGCCGGCCAATGAAACGACTACGAGTGCTACTCCAACCCAAAGGACTATTGGATGAGAAATCACTCCAGCGAGGGTAATTGTGAGTGAGGCGGCCAGCGCAAAAGGCCAGTAACTTTGCTTTGGTTTAATAAACTGATCCAAGGCTTCATTTGAAGCCTTTTGTTTTTTCGATGGCTGTTTGCGCTGTCCCTGGTCCTCAGCCACAATTTTCCTCTTTTCGAAAATATTTGTTAGTGTGTTACAGACTTCCAGTCCGCAGTTTCCGGGTTCTTTTTATCGTAGAATGGACGGCGACTGCGCACGGTTGGAACTTCCAAGAAATTGTAAGGTTTAGGTGGAGATTCGGTATCCCATTCTAGAGTAAATGCATTCCACGGATCCGTGCCGGCTTCCTTACCACTTCGAAGCGTGATAACGAAGTTCCAGAGGAATACGAGGAAGGCTATACCTAGTGTAAAGGCCCCAATCGTAGCAATAAGGTTCAGTTCATTCCAACCAAGATTACCAGGATACGTATAGATGCGGCGAGGCATTCCAAGTAATCCCATAATATGCATAGGGAAGAAAGTAACATTCACACCTATCAACATCAGCCAGAACTGTACCTGGCCCAATCGCTCGTTCAGCAATTTGCCCGTGATCTTGGGGAACCAGTAGAATATACCGGCGAAGATACCGAACACGCTTCCACCGAAGAGCACATAATGGAGGTGAGAAACCACAAAATAGGTGTCAGTCACCTGGTAGTCAAAGGGTACAATCGCCAGCGCTGCGCCATTCAGACCGCCAATCAAAAACATGGCAATAAAGCCTAACGCGAACAGCATCGGAGCCTTGAAACTGAGTTTACCGCCGTAGACCGTCCCAACCCAATTGAATATCTTCACCGCCGTTGGAATTGCTATGAGTGTTGTGCTGGTAGCAAAAAATGCCTGCGCGACAAGTGGCAAACCTACCGCAAACATATGGTGTGCCCACACAGTAAAGCTCAGGAATCCGATAGCAACACCAGACCAGGCAATAAAGGTGTAGCCAAAAATTGGTTTGCGCGCGAAGACCGGTAACACCTCTGAGATGATGCCAAAGGCAGGCAAAATCAGGATATACACCTCTGGATGGCCAAAAGACCAGAACAGGTGCTGCCAGAGCAAAGGATCACCGCCAAAACCAGCCTGGTAGAAGTGAGTGCCGAGGTGCCGATCAAGCAGTATCAAGATGCTTGCCATCGTGACGCTAGGAATGGCGAAAAGCAGCAGGAAAGCCGTAATCAAGGTCATCCAGGTGAACAGCGGCATACGGTTAATCGACATGCCGGGAGCGCGTAACTTGAGGATGGTCACCACAAAGTTAATCGAGGCAGAAATTGATGAGATACCAAGCATCAGGATACCCAGCGCCCAGAAGTCCATGTTTGGGCCAGGGGTACACATAACAGCGTTACCACAAGACGTAGTGCCAGGACCGCTCAGCTCGGTTAATGGCGCATAGGCAAACCAACCTGCGTTAGGAGCGGCACCGAACAAGAAACTTGAAGTCAAGAATAGTCCCCCAAAGAGGATAATCCAGTACCCAAACGCATTCAAGCGGGGAAAAGCCATGTCACGCGCACCGATCATCAATGGCACAACATAGTTACCGAGACCCGTTAGCATCGGCATGATAAACAAGAAGATCATGGTGACAGCGTGCATAGTAAAGATCTGGTTGTAGACTTCGGGGGTCAACACTTTTCCATTCGGAACAGCCAACTGTGTGCGGATGAGCAAGGCGTCTACGCCACCAACCAGGAAGAAGAAGAAAGCTGTGACGATATACATGACGCCGATTTTCTTATGGTCGGTCGTCATGATCCATTCGCCAATGTAGGTTTCGCTCAGGCGCCTGCGACGAGCAATAGTTACGCCTTCGGTTATTGTGCGGGTTGCCATCGGCAATTCCTCCGTTATCTAATCCTGTAGGGACCCATTAAATCGGGTTTCTACAGGGTAATAGCCTGGTCTATGTAAGACTCTCCAGGTACGCTATCAGTTGAGCAATCTCGGTATCTGAGAGTGGCCGAATATTCATATCGTTGCCGGGTTTAACCGCCTGTGGATCTTTTAGCCATTGATAAAGTCCGCACGAACCTGGATTCTCTATCTTAGGCTGTCCATCTGATCCAGTAACTACTACACATGAAGCGGGGTCCCATGGGAGAACCCCTCCCGCGATTTGCCTGCGACTGCCAAAATGGGTCAGGTTTGGCCCAACGAGAATACTGGCATCAGAACCACCTTTCAGGTGATGATAATCTTGCAGGTTGACACCCACTATACCATGGCAGCCTTGACATCCACCACTACCTACGAAAAGTGTTCGACCGGCTAGCGCAGCCTGTCCAGCAGGATTTGACGCTGCAGCTTGTTGCTGCGAAGTCACCCACGCATTGTAATCGTCTTGCGATTGGACGACCACATAAAAATTCATGTGCGCATGCTGCAAGCCACAAAACTCGGTACATTGCGCACGATACTCACCAATTCGATCAGCCTGGAACACCGACATGTTGTTATGGCCAGGGATGACATCCGTCTTGCCAAACAGCTCTGGGACCCAGAAGCTGTGAATGACATTGTTCGACTGCAGTTGAGCTTCTACACGAGTACCAACAGGTATATGCATCTCATCTGCAGTCACAAAATTCTCGTTCAGGTAGTCGAACTCCCACCACCATTGATGACCAACCACCCTAACCTGTAACGGGCGTCCAGTGCTTGAGAAACTGGTCAATCCGAACATCGTGTAGATGGTTCCTACGAGTACTACAAACAAGAAGATGGAAGGGACAATCGTCCAGATGATTTCGACGGTGGTATTCCCATGGATTTGCGTGGGCTGAGTCGAGTTTGGTCGTTCACGGAAGCGCACGATTGAATAAAGTAATAAGCCTTCAACCACTACAAACACAATCGTGGCGACAACCAGGATGAACCAGAACAAATTTGATTCTTTTAACGCAACAGGTCCCGCCGGGTTCAAGATGGAGGGGGAATTTTCACCACAAGCTGCAAGAAGGAGCGAGGACAAAAGCAATACCGGGAGAAGTACCCCCCAGCGTTTCATCCCGCGAAATAATGGCATCCTCACTTCTCACTCTCCTAAATAGATGATTTTCAATGGATAACGGCGTTGTATCACAGCAGACATTTTTTCCATTGTATAGAAGTGTAGTGACCTTCCCTGACACCTGACTTGCGGTTCACGCCAGGCACCTTACAATGGCCTGAATGCTAGCCATTCGGATCTATTTGACACTACCATTAAGTACGCATATAATCGAAACATAGAATCGAGTCATTCCTATGCTCACTGTTCGTCATCTTTCCAAATCGTACGGTGCAATTACCGTGCTTGAAGATATATCTTTCGTCGTCAATCCTAATGACCGTGCCGGTATCGTGGGATCAAATGGTGTGGGCAAGACAACATTGTTGAACATGCTGGTTGGGCAAGAATCCCTTGATTCCGGTTCTTTTTCATTTGACCCAAATACTGAAATCGGCTACCTCCCCCAGACGACACCTGAGTTTTCCGGACATACGATGCAAGACCTGATTCTGGAATCTGTGGGCAATTTACGTCAATTAGAAGAGCGCATGCGTGAGCTTGAAACCGCCATGAGTAATACTAAAGATAACCAGCTTGCGGGGTTGATGGATGAATATGATCATGTATCTACCAGGTTCCAGGATCGAGGAGGTTACGAGCTAGACTACAGAATAGACACTATCCTGGATGGTCTGCATATCTCCTATCTTCCACACGAACGTGAAATGCAAACGCTCTCTGGCGGTGAGAAGGCGCGAGTAGGACTGGCAATCTTGCTCCTGCGCTCACCAGATCTGCTCTTACTGGATGAACCAACGAATCACCTGGATTTTGCCAGCCTGGAATGGCTTGAGTCTTATCTCTCCAAATACCAAGGCGCGATTCTGCTGGTATCACATGATAGACAGTTTCTTAATCGATCCGTCAACCAGATCTTCGAGATCGAAGAGCACTCGCATCACCTGAAAAAGTACGATGGAAACTACGATGCATACATGCTGGCGAAAGCTGCTGAACTAATAAAGTGGGAGGAGGATTACGAGAGGCAGCAGGAAGAGATCAAAGAACTGCGCAAGCGCATGCGTGAGACAGCACGTAATGTTGCACATAATCGACCTGCTACAGATAACGATAAGACTGCCTATAACTTCTTTGGTGGACGGGTGCAGAATACCATTTCGCGTGGTGTGCGAGCAGCCGAGGAGCAACTGCGCCGTATCGAAGCAGATCCTGTTCCCAAACCGCCAAAAATGATGCAGGTGAGCTCATATTTCAATGTAGAGCCGTTACAAGCTGAAGTAGTGATCAGGGCTGCCAATCTCACAAAATGCTGGGATGAAACTTGTATACTTGACAACGTGCTTTTCACTATAGCTTCTGATGCTCGCATCTTGCTGTTTGGCCCCAATGGAGCCGGGAAAACGACCTTGCTGAAAATCGTGATGGGTTTTGAAAAGCCCGACAAGGGTGAGTTAAGCATTGTAGAAAGCGCTCGCATAGGCTACCTGCCACAAGACCCACAGATGGATCTCGACAAAACGGTGATAGAGACCTAACGGTGATAGAGACCTACAGGTATGGTCAGGTAGGATACGAGGGGGAATTTGTGGGACGGTTGATCGGCTATGGCTTGTTGCGTCTAGAGGATATGCAGAAGAAGGTAGGGCAATTGAGCATTGGTCAGAGAAGAAAACTGGAGATTGCTCGTCTGATGGCTGAAGGTCCGAATGTGCTGTTGCTCGATGAGCCAACCAACTATATTAGCCTGGATGTACTGGAGGCGTTTGAAGCAGCAATAGTGGCGTTTCCAGGACCTGTGATCGCGGTTTCACACGACCGGTGGTTTATTCAGAGGTTTGGCGGGATAATGTGGGAGCTGGTGGATGGGAAGATTATGAATAGTTAAGAACCGCCTCTGTCTTCATTTGACACTATTACGCTGCCTATGCTACGATACGAGTAACGATGTGTACAAATGACACCTGGTCGGGTGTACTTAATCGTGCATAGCGCCCGACATGCAAATAGAGAAATGAAGGACCCCGCACATGGGAATACTCCCCATTTTTATCTATGTAACGCTGGCAATTCTCTTTGGTATTCTGGTTATGGTTCTGATTGCCTTTCTTGGACCCAAGAATCCAACACCTGAGAAGCTGGCTCCTTATGAAAGCGGCATTCAAGAGATTGAAGCGCCGAAGCGGCGCTTTCCTGTTAAGTATCTCCTGACAGGCATGCTATTCATTGTCTTCGATATTGAAATCGTTTCTTTCTATCCGTTAGCTATATTACTTCATCAGATCAAACTACTGGGATTGATTGAACTTCTTATCTTCCTGTTGATCTTGATGATAGCTTATATTTATGTGTGGCGAAAGGGGGCATTTACATGGGAGTAAAAAACCCCTGGGAGCCAGTACAGACGTTCTCGAATACCCAAACGCCGCGCTTGCAGCGCGAACTGCATGTGAAGAACGGAGAGGCAGGCATTCTCACGACGCAAGTGAGTAAGTTGATCGGTTGGGGACGCAGTTCATCACTATGGCCAGCAACATTTGGTCTCGCCTGCTGTGCCATTGAGATGATGTCAGCTAGCGCCGACCGCTTTGATATCTCACGCTTCGGTGCCGAAGTGTTCCGTGCCTCACCACGGCAGGCTGACCTGATGATTGTAGCAGGACGCTGTTCCATCAAAATGGCTCCCATTCTGCGGCAAATTTATGACCAGATGCCAGATCCCAAATGGGTAATCGCGATGGGTGCCTGCGCCTCTTGTGGTGGTGTTTTTAACAACTATGCGATTGTGCAAGGGGTGGATAAAATAGTGCCAGTGGACGTTTTTATCCCAGGCTGCCCGCCGACACCAGAGATGCTGCTCTACGGGTTTAATGAACTCCAGCGCAAAATCCGCGAAGGTATTCCAAATCCTCCTGATCCACAGAAGGCCAGCGGTATGAAACTACACGGGCCGATAGGAGAAGAACTGTAACACAAGGAACAAGTTCAAAACAGAAACAGCACACCGATTACAAACGCGATATATTTAAGGAATATCTATAATATGGCTATAACAGCAACTTCGACGGTAGCGATGGTGAGGGAAAAGTTCCCGCAAGCAGTAGTTGAAACAGTCGATTTTCGTGGTGAGGAAACAATAGTCTTACTGCCAGAGCAACTGGTGGTGGTATGTGCGTATCTTCAGAAAAACCAGCAATACAGCTTCCTTTCAAGTGTTACGGCTGTTGATTGGTTAGAGCGCGAACCGCGTTATGACGTTGTCTATCATTTGATGTCTATTCCCAATCAAAGCGAATTGCGCTTGAAGGTACGAGTTGGACAACATGGTGAGGAGCATCCCTCGGTACCAACCGTTAGCGGTATCTGGCCTGGAGCAAACTGGTACGAACGTGAAGTATACGACCTCTTTGGCATCCCCTTTGCTGGTCATCCCGACCTGCGTCGTATCCTGATGCCTATGGACTGGACGACTCACCCGTTACGCAAGGATTATCCCCTCAGAGGCTTCGACCTGCCTGAACCTCATTGGGGCGGCCAGGTTCCGTATGATACTGACCCTGGTGTTGGTAGTCAAACAATGCGCACACCATACAGCCGTGAACTCAATGAGAGCCGAAGCAAATTCACTGAGAGCCAGGAGCCAGGGACAGACAAAAAGTAGGGTAACTCTTGTGATTGCCTGGAATGTGATCGGGGGAATATACAATCCAGGAATAAGCGCTATCAAGGCAAATCACGATCCAATAATGAGGATGTATGCAGAAGCAAGATATAGAAACACAATATACGATTGAAGACAGCCAATCTCTTGAAGATGGAAATCGTAACGATACCATGACCATCAATATGGGACCACAGCACCCAAGTACTCATGGTGTGCTTCGTCTCATATTGACCATCAATGGTGAAACAGTCGTCAAAGCTGTCCCTGATATCGGTTTTCTACACACCGGTATCGAGAAGACTGCCGAAGCCAAAACTTACCACCAGGCACTGGTACTTACTGACCGTATGGAATACCTTTCTCCGCTCTGCAACAACCTTGGATACTCGCTGGCGGTCGAGAAACTGCTGGGTATTGAAGACGAGATTACTGACAAGATTAAGTTCGTACGTGTCCTGCTTGCTGAATTACAACGTATCGCCAGCCACCTGGTCTTTTTGGGAACTCATGCACTCGATCTGGGAGCCATGAGTGTTTTCCTCTATTGTTTCCGCGAGCGCGAAATGATCCTGGATGTTTTTGAAGAGATATCCGGTGTGCGCATGATGACCAGTTACATCTGTCCTGGCGGTTTGCAGGCCGACCTGACACCAGCTTTCGACGGCAAGGTACGTGCGTTTACTAGCATATTCCTTGATCGCTTGCAAGAATATCACGACCTTTTGACTAATAATCAGCTCTGGATGGAGCGTACAAAAGGCGTGGGTATCTTGAGCGCAAAGGATGCTATCGCCTATGGCGCGAGTGGTCCCGTTCTACGCGGGAGCAACGTTGTTTGGGATATCCGTAAAGCATTTCCTTACAGCGGCTATGAGAAGTTTGATTTCGATATTCCAGTGGGCACGAACGGTGATGTTTATGACCGTTACCTGGTACGCATGCTGGAGATGGAACAGAGCCTGAAGCTTGTAAACCAGGCGCTTGAAGGCATGCCAACCGGAGCATATCGAGTTCACAATCCCAAGGTTGCGCCACCGCCGAAGTGGCAGATAACTGGTAGTATGGAGGCGTTAATTCATCACTTCAAGCTCTACACTGAAGGCTATCGTCCGCCCAAGGGCGAGGTATTTGTACGTACGGAGGCGCCCAAAGGTGAACTTGGCTTCTACATCGTGAGTGATGGTACTGCCAAACCATATCGTATGCACGTACGTGCACCATCATTTGCAAATCTTGAAGCACTGCCGCTCATGATTGAGGGTGGCTTCCTCGCTGATGTAGTAGCGGCAATTGGTAGCATTGATATCGTGCTTGGAGAGGTTGATAGATGATTTCTGAACAGGCGAAACAGCGCATGCGCGACCTGGCGGCACGCTATCCGGTTGCCCGTTCAGCCGTAATGCCCGCGCTTTATATTGCCCAGCAAGAAGAAGGATATATCACCCAGGAAGCATTACAAGCAGTGGCCGAGACTATTGGGTTGACCGTTGACGATGTTGAAAGTGTAGCCACCTTTTATACTATGTTTTATCAACAGCCCCCTGGGAAAAAGGTTATTAAGATCTGCACCAGTATCTCCTGTTACCTTCGTGACTGTGATGCACTGGTAAGTCATCTTGAGCAACGTCTGGGTATTAAACGTGGCGAAACGAGCGCTGATGGCAATTACGCGTTACTGACCGCTGAATGCCTTGCCTCTTGTGGCACCGCGCCAGTGCTACAAGTCAATGATGAGTTTGTAGAGAATGTTACACTCGAGATGGCTGATGCCCTGGTGGATGAGTGGGACAGGGATTTAGGAGCGACAGAGAATCCGTCGGAAATCTCCAGTCAAGACGTGCGGGTCGCAAACGAAAAGAAAATCGATTCGAAGACAGAGATACCCTTGTAAGGAATTCTAATAGATGCCAGAACTTATACTCACAAAAGACATAGATGCGCCTGGTTTGGATACACTGGATGGCTATTCCCTACATGGTGGCTATGAAGCGCTTGCCAGGGCACTCAAGGAGTACCAACCCGAAGAGCTGGTCGAAATGGTCAAGAAATCGGGACTGCGCGGGCGTGGTGGAGCAGGTTTCCCAACAGGTATGAAGTGGAGCTTTCTAGCCAAAAACGACAAGACACGCTACCTTTGCTGTAATGCTGATGAAAGCGAACCTGGTACTTTTAAAGACCGCATGATTATGGAGAAGAACCCTCATCAACTGGTTGAGGGAGTAATTATTACGAGTTATGCCTGCCGCGTTTCGATAGCCTTTATTTATGTACGCGGTGAACTGGCCCTGGCGGGCCGACAGATTGAACGGGCCATCGAAGAAGCATATGCCACTGGCTATATTGGCAAGAATATCCTTGGCAGCGATTTTTCCCTCGACGTGATTTTGCATCGAGGAGCCGGTGCCTATATCTGTGGGGAAGAGAGCGCGTTAATGGAATCGTTGGAGGGCAGGCGTGGTTACCCACGTTTGAAACCACCTTTCCCAGCTGTGATTGGCCTGTATGGCGGACCAACAGTCATCAATAACTGTGAAACGCTTGCAACCCTCCCGGCGATTGTAAAGAATGGGGCAGAATGGTACGCCTCGTTTGGCACTGAAAAGAGCACGGGAACCCGTATTTTCTGCTTGAGTGGTCATGTCAAAAATCCAGGGAACTATGAGTTACCGCTGGGTACGCCAATTCGCACATTGATCTACGATGAGCAGTATGGAGGAGGCATCCTCAATGACAAGCAACTCAAAGCTATTATTCCAGGAGGATCTTCGACATTCATACTTGGAGCAGAGAAAGTGGACACACCACTGGATTTTGAATCCATAGCAGCGGCAGGTTCAATGCTTGGTTCCGGTGGAGTGGTTGTCATGCATGAAGATACCTGCATCGTCGATGCCGTATTGCGCATGACAGAGTTCTATCGTGATGAGTCATGTGGTAAATGTACACCCTGCCGTGAGGGAACATACTGGCTAACAGAGATTCTGCATCGCATAGAGCATGGTGATGGCAAAGAAAGCGATATTGATCTTCTGATGGATATCTGTGATAACATCAGTGGAAAATCTTTCTGTCCGCTTGGAGACGCTGCCACCAGCTCTATTACAAGTAGTATCAAGTTGTTCCGCGAAGAATATGAGTACCACATTCGTGAGGGAAGATGCATGGTAGGTGCAGGCGCTGCCCTCGTTGCGTCTCATTAACTAACACAGATAAACAAAGCAGTAATGAAAGATATGTCAGAAGAGAAAACGGACGAACTAATACACCTGACAATTGACGATATATCCGTCGCGGTTCCACCCGGGACATTGGTCTGGGCGGCTGCACAGGAGGCAGGAATCGAGATACCAATTTATTGTTATCATCCCAAGATGCCCCCGTTGGGAGCCTGCCGCATGTGCTTCGTCGAAATTGAGAAGATGCCAAAGCCTCCACAGACAGCTTGCACTACACCGGTCAGCGAAGGCATGGTTGTCCATACCAAAACAGAAATGGTGATCAAGGCGCGTAAGGGTACTCTGGAATTCTTGCTGATTAATCATCCCCTTGATTGCCCCATTTGCGACAAGGGTGGGGAATGCGATTTACAAGATTTCACACTCCGCCATGGACCAGGTGACACACGTTTCGGTCTGTACAAGCGCCATTTCCCAAAACCAATACCCGTTAGCGACAGAGTTATGCTTGACCGCGAACGATGTATCTTATGCCAGCGCTGCACGCGTTTCAGTTCGGAAATCTCAATGGATAACGGTCTCGTGATGATTTCACGAGGCTACAAAATGGAAGTTGGCACTGCACCTGATCACGCCTTTGACTCGATCTTCTCAGGCAATACCGTGGAAATGTGCCCGGTAGGCGCGCTCACAGCTACTGCCTATCGTTTTAAGGCGCGACCCTGGGAATTGAAGCGCATTCCGAGTGTCTGCAATAACTGCAGCGTTGGCTGCAATGCCCGTGTAGATGTGCGTGTCGATAAAATCATGCGCTTGATGTCTCGTACTAACGATGCGATTGACGATGGCTGGCTGTGTGACCGCGGACGTTGGGGCTTTGAGTTTGTCAATAGCCCGCAACGCCTGCGTACACCACTCATTCGCCGCAATGGCAAATTAGAACCAGCAACGTGGGATCAGGCATTCTATTTGATAGCTTCACGCATCCGTAGTATTGCAGACAAGCATGGAGCGAAGGCAATTGGTGGTATTGGCTCGACTCGGACAACAAACGAGGAAGCATACCTTTTCCAGAAATTACTGCGCGAGGTCGTTGGTACACCCAATATCGATCATCATCATGGGTACTTCCCTGGCCTCCGTGATCAATTAACTGGCAAGCCGTGGATGATGACCAACAGCATTGTAGACATTGAGAAAGCCTCCCACATCGTGTTAATCGCTGCTGATCCCTATGAGCGCCAGCCCATTCTCAATCTACGCATCAAGAAGGCGCTGAAGTCTGGAGCACAAATTTACATCGTCAATGAGAGCGAGACCGAACTTGATCGCTTTGCTGTGAGCAAGATTACTGTTCCTCAAAACGGTGCGGGTATAGTCGCGAAGATGCTTTTGAAGCAAGTGCTGAATGGCGAGATAGTTAACCCTCACAAGTACGAAGATATCCAAAAGAAGTTACAAAGTGAGGACGAGTCAATTCGCGCAGCAGGAGAAACTTTTGGAGTTGAGACAACGACACAATTACAGCATCTTGCAGAAGCTTTAGCCGGGTCTGAAGGAGCAATTATCCTCTACGATGAGATGGCTACACTTGCTCCAGGTTGTGCAGACCTGGCTGCTGACTTGCAGGCTCTGGCAGTTATAACCGATAACGTCACACGCACAGGGTCCGGAGTTGGACCACTCATCGAGGATGCTAACTCACTTGGTGCTCGTGATATGGGCCTTTTACCCGACGCTCTGCCAGGTTATCAGCCTGCTCCTGAGAAAGGACTTCCTTACAACGAAATGCTGAGCAGCTCTGATATCAGAGCGTTGTATGTGATGGGCGCAAATCCCTTACGACACGTCGAGCAACTTCCATCTAATCTGGAATTTTTAATAGTGCAAGATATTTTACTCACAGAGACAGCACAGCAAGCGGATGTGGTACTACCAGCGGTAACTTTCGCAGAAAAAGATGGAAGTATGACGAATATCGATCATCATGTGCAGGCTATACGACATGCGCTACGCCCATTGCCCGGAGCAAAGGCCGATTGGGAAATTCTTACAGAGATCGCGAAGTACCTTGGCCAGAAATGGACCTACAGTAGCCCCCAGGATGTACTGTTAGAAATTGCTGCAAGCAACCCATTTTATACCGGGTTGACATGGGAAAGCCTCGGGTCGCAGGGAGTTCGCACCCAGGAGCAAGAAAGGCAAATATTGCCGAGCGATGCCGACACAGCAATGCGAAAGGGGGCGGCGCATGCTTGATTTTCTCAATAACGAGATTGTTGCCATTGTGATCAAAAGTGGAATTCTGATTCTCGCATTGCTAACAGCCTTCGCGTATATGACGCTCATCGAGAGACGTGTCGTGGCAAAAATCCAGGGTCGTCTGGGACCAAACCGCGCTGGACCGTACGGCCTCTTTCAGCCTATTGCCGATGCGATCAAGATGGCATTTAAAGAGCAACTCGTGCCAGCGCAAGCCAAAAAAGTGACTTTCGTAATAGCCCCTGTAATTTCCGTGGTTGTTGCACTGTGCGCTTTCGCTGTAATACCTATTGGCAATGGCTGGCTTGATGGCAAGCCAAGTGTCTGGGATCCATACATCGGTGATATCAATGTCGGCCTGCTCTGGATTCTGGCGATCTCATCGCTGTCGGTCTACGGTATTGTACTTGGTGGCTGGTCGTCCGGCAGTCGCTATTCGTTATTAGGATCGTTACGCAGTGCGGCCCAGATGGTCTCCTATGAAACAAGTCTGGGATTAGCTCTCAGTGGAACTTTGATGTGGGCTGGCACCCTGAGCATGGTTGGCATTGTGCATGCGCAACTTAATCAAGGTATCTGGTTCGTCTTTGCACAGCCACTTGGCTTCGTGCTTTACTTTATCGCTGCTATAGCAGAGGTAAACCGAGCCCCTTTTGACCTTCCGGAAGCCGAGCAAGAATTAACTGCTGGTTACTTGACTGAGTATAGTGGTCTGCGCTGGAGCCTGTACCAGATGGCAGAATATATTAACATGATTACAGTTAGCGCCGTCGCTTCGACACTCTTCTTCGGCGGATGGGGTTTTTTCGGCTTCGGACTGGAACGTATCCCTGGTCTATCGATCCTGATTTTTTCAATCAAAGTTGCGTTTTTCCTCTTCATGTTTATCTGGATACGTGCCACCCTACCGCGGATTCGCTATGATCGCCTGATGCGTTTAGGTTGGACATTGCTGCTGCCTTTAGCTGTGCTGAATGCAATAATCACAGCAACAGTCGTAGCGTTTGGTTGGCCCTGGTGGGTGAATGGTCTGGCTGGCCTGGCTATTATCCTGGCCGTCTTGCTCTATGAGCGCCGCAGGAACATATTAGCGCAAACGGTAATTCCTGAGGAGAAGATGGCATTACCGTCGTCGGTACGGTTGGCGAAGTTTGAGAAGGTGAGAGTGGAGCAAGTTTCAACTGTGCAAGAGGCGAAAGTATAAGGAGCATATATGTCATTTGACATTATCAAGGGTATGGCAACAACCCTAAAAAATATAGGCAAGAAACCAACCACCGTCTCCTATCCGGAAGAGGAGCGTGAGTTACCTGCGCGTTTTCGTGGGCTTCATGTGCTCCATCGTTATGAAAATGGCCTGGAACGCTGTGTTGGGTGCTATCTCTGCGCAGGTGCTTGCCCTGCTGATGCAATCTATATTGAGGCCGAAGAAAATACAGAGGAGAATCGGGTCTCACCAGGAGAGCGCTACGCTAAAGTCTTTGATGTGAACTTGCTACGTTGCATCTTCTGTGGCTATTGTGAAGCTGCCTGTCCTACAGGAGCTATTACATTGGAACACCAATATAAACTGGCTGCATACTTTCCAGAAGATATGGTGTATCACAAAGAACAATTGCTTGAGCCTGAGGGAAAGGCAACAGTTGGTTCGAGTGCTGTATGGTTCGAGCCACCTCCACAAGAAGCTGACCAACCAATACCCCAGTCACGACATATGTTTGATGGATCACAGGCAAGCGCCGCTGCTGTTGGCCTGGGCGATCTTCCAACTGAGGAACCAGTATTGTTGAGAGATGAGGAGCAAGACGAGGACAGGAGGAAGTTTCAGCATCAGCAGGATAGAGAGGATGTATGATTGACCCACAATTACTCGCCTTCTTTGTGCTGGCAGTTGCCAGTGTAGCATCTGCTTTAGGGGTAATAATTTTTAGGAATGCCGTACACAGCGCATTGAGTTTGATTCTTACCCTGCTCTTTCTGGCACTCTTTTATTTACAGTTAGGTGCGATGTTTATTGCAGTTGTGCAAATCCTAATTTACGCAGGCGCGATTATGGTCTTATTCCTCTTTGTGGTTACCATGCTGGCTTCAGAAGCGCGCGATACAGAATTGCCAGATCGCATACCCTGGCAACGCGGCATCGCCTCTACACTTGGGTTTATCCTTGTTGGTGTGTTGAGCTATCTACTCTTCACCGGCGCAAGCATTGACACTGGCGCCAAAGCAAGCGGAGCGAACAGCCTCTCTCATGTAGTGGCAACCCAGGGCGATACACAGGCATTTGGCCTGGCACTTTTCCATGGCTTCGCTTTCCCTTTCGAGGTGACCAGTCTGCTGATCGTCGTGGCGATTTTGGGTGCAATGGTATTAGGAAGAAGAGGATAAATTGGAGAAATGAAATGTCAATACCTGTGTCATGGTACCTTATAGTAAGCGCCATCATTTTCACGGTAGGTGTGACGGGCGTGCTCATTCGGCGAAACCCATTAATTATATTTATGTCGATTGAACTGATGCTAAACGCCGTTAATCTTTCGTTTATAGCTTTCTCTCACTATCTCAACTCGGTGGATGGTCAAATGTTTGTCTTCCTTGTACTGACTGTGGCTGCAGCAGAGGTAGTTGTCGGCCTGGCGATCATCGTCTCTATCTTCCGCACACGTCGCGATATCGATGTTGATGATATGAACGTACTTCGAGGCTAGTTGATTATGACAAATTTGACACTATGGGTGCTACTTATGCCCTTGTTGGGGTTCATCATCCTGGGCCTGCTTGGGCGAATGATGTCGCGTAGAGGAATACTGGTGGTGGCTCTGGGAGCCTCCGGCCTGGCCTTTTTATTTACAGCTATCAGCTTCTTCTCCATGCTGGGCACAACTCCAGCATCAGCACGCTTCAGCGATCAAGTATTCTATACCTGGATAAATTCTGGCGTGACGGTAGGTATTGCTCCACTCACCATTAGTTTTGGGTTGCTGTTTGATCCTCTGTCAGCAATCATGTTGATGGTTGTTACCGGTGTCGGTTTCCTTATTCATATCTATTCAGTTGGATATATGGAGGATGATCCAGGTTTTTGGCGCTTCTTCTGTTACATGAACTTTTTTATTTTTGCGATGACATTGCTAGTCAGTGCAGACAACTTTCTCTTCCTGCTCATAGGGTGGGGGCTGGTTGGCCTGGCTTCGTTCCTATTGATTGGTTTCTGGTATCAACGACGCGCTCCTGTTGCGGCTGCACAAAAAGCCCTGGTTATCAACATTATCGGTGACTTCGGCCTGATGATTGCCATTTTCCTCATCTTCAAACATTATGGAGCACTCAACTACTTTACGAATGGCAATGGCAACATAGGAGTCTTCAACCAGGTAACAGCAGGAGGCATCCCAACGATATCTACGACGATTATCTGCCTGTTGCTCTTTCTTGCTTGTAGCGCCAAATCGGCGCAGTTGCCATTGTATATGTGGCTTCCAGATGCAATGGAAGGCCCAACACCTGTTAGCGCACTCATCCATGCCGCAACGATGGTAACGGCTGGCGTGTATCTTGTAGCTCGCGCCAATCCACTTTTTCAGGTATCACCGACCGCACTGATTGTGGTCGCAATCATCTGCGGTATTACCGCGCTTTTCGCGGCTTCGATAGCAGTGTTCCAGTTGGATATTAAACGCGTGCTAGCTTACTCAACCATAAGCCAGCTCGGCTATATGTTTATGGGCGAGGGAGCTCATAATTATAGTGGCGGTATTTTTCTCCTTGTAGAACATGCCTTTTTCAAAGCACTGCTCTTCCTGGCCGCAGGTGCGGTAATCCACTCCCTTGGTGGAGAGCAGGATATGCGCGAAATGGGGGGATTGCGCTATCGCCTTAAGATCACCTTCTGGACCTTCTTGATTGGAGCGTTGGCGATCAGTGGAATACCGCCCCTTGCAGGCTTTTGGAGTAAAGACGATATTCTCAGCTCGTTATTGGCCAATGCCACCTCAGGTGGAGGTTCAGTTTTCTATCTGCTCTGGGGCATAGGCGTATTTACAGCGGGACTGACCTCTTTCTACATGTTCCGGCTTTTCTTTGGTATCTTCGCAGGTGGTTATCGAGGTGCTGGATCTACGGAACATGCCCATGAGGAAGAAGAGGAAGACCTAAGACATGGTCACCAGCCCCGGAGTGATGACGAGATCTACGAATCTCCGGCCGTCATGACGGTGCCGATGATTATACTGGCCGTGCTTTCTTTTATTGGGGGCTTCATTGGTTCATTCGCGCTATTTGGCGACTCTTCCTGGCATCCTCTTGCAACGTTTTTGAATCCCGTTTTTACGAATCCAAACTGGACAAACGTGCCGGTACAGGCTCCTGTAGAGACATTATCGGTTGAGTGGTTATCAACAGGCTTGAGTGTCGGGCTTGCGCTAATAGGCATCCTGGGTGCCTGGACTTTATATCGAAATGGCTTTTTCTATAAAGAAAACAAAAACCCGCTCTACCAGTTGGCGTTCCATAAGTTCTATGTTGATGAGTTCTTCATCCTGGTACTTATACGGCCCGTCCTCTGGATAGGTCGGATGGCAAACCGCCTGCTTGAGCGCGATTTGCTCGATAGCGGCAGTCGTGAAGTGGGGACGGTTTTCGTTGGTGCGAGTGGATTACTGCGCCGATTACAAACAGGATATGTGCGCAATTATGCCCTGGCGATTCTGATTGGAGTCTTATTGATTATCGTTTACTATGCGGTGAGGGGGTAGAGGTATGTTTCCATTGTTATCGCTCGTCACTTTCCTACCGTTACTAGGTGGCATAGTTGTTTTGTTCTTTCCCAGAGAAAGACTGAATCTTATACGCTGGACAGCACTGGGTGTTGCGTGGGCTGATCTTTTAATGGTTCTGGGTCTAATGCTAGCCTATTCACAAGCTAACCTGGCTGCAGGGTCTACAATCGTTGGTTCTAGTCCAACCAGTACCTTCTTTGCCAACGTAAATGAGCAAGCGACATGGATTTCAACTACTGGATTCACTCTCAACTACGCTCTGGGTGTCGATGGTATCAGCCTGTTACTTGTCGCACTCACAGCTTTGCTAACAGTTGTATGTCTTGCAGCTTCGTTCAGCATTGACCTGAAGGTCAAGAATTTTATGGCCTTTATGTTGCTGTTGGAGTGCGGTATCATCGGCGTTTTTCTTTCCACCAACCTCTTCCTCTTTTATGTTTTCTGGGAACTGATGCTGATTCCGGCATATTTCCTGGTCGGGAGCTGGGGAGGTGAACGCCGGGTGTATGCGGCAATCAAGTTTGTGCTCTATACTTCTGTAGGCAGCCTGTTGATGCTCGCCGGTATCATTGCCCTTGGCTACTATCACCAAAAGTTAGTTGGAGGCCCCTATACACTGGACCTGACAACCTTATTAAATGGTAAACTTGGATCTACTACCCAACTCTGGATATTTCTGGCTTTTGCTGCCGCTTTCGCCGTCAAGGTGCCTATTGTGCCGTTCCATAGCTGGTTGCCGGATGCCTATAGTGAAGCGCCAGCACCAGTGACAGCTATGCTGGCAGGGGCGATGGCAAAAACAGGAGCTTTTGGTTTCCTGCGCTACTGCATACCGCTTTTTCCGAACGCAGCGCATACTCTTGCCCCGCTTTTCCAAGTTTTGGCTGTGATTAGCATCCTTTACTGTGCGTTGCTGGCACTGGTACAAACCGATACGAAACGCTTGCTCGCTTACGCCAGCATCAGTCATTTAGGAATCGTCATGCTGGGCATGTTCTCTTTCAATATACAGGGTGTCGAGGGATCTGTCCTTCAAATGGTGAACCATGGCATCACAATTGCCGCGCTGTTCCTGATTGTAGGCTTTATCGAAGCGCGTACAGGAACACGTCGCTTGAGCGACTATGGCGGACTTGCCGCCAGTATTCCTGTGATGGCAACTGTCTTATTCATTGCTTCTCTCTCGGCACTAGGCCTGCCGGGATTAAACAGTTTCGCGGGCGAGTTCCTGGCATTAATCGGTGTCTTCCGCAGTAGCACAGTCTTCGGTTTACTGGGCACGGCAGTGATCGTACCCGCCGCCTGGTATATGATGCGTTTCTTCCAGGGCATGATGGAGGGGCCAAGTCAGACGGAGGGTGTGGTAGCTTCTCTTATGCGCAAAGGCACGCTGACTGATATCCAATTGGGCGAGTTTATGACTCTCTCACCGCTGCTTCTATTAATTTTTTACATTGGACTGCATCCCAATTCGATCACCTTTTTGATGGAGCCATCAGTAGTGAATACGCTACAAAATTTTACAAGCGCCTTGATAAAGTAATGATTTTATTGTAATATGGGCAACCTGTGAGGTTACCCTGGGACTGGGGCTGATGGTCGCCCTGGGGGTTTTCTATGTCGTTCACCTATACAGTATCCGCGGCCGATTGGGGGCGTATCGCACCAGAATTAGTGCTGGCAGTTGTTGCGCTGCTTGTTCTAATGGTCGATTTACTGCTGCCACAACCCGGCAAAAATCAAAAAAGCAGCACAAACTTCTTACTATTGCCCTTATTGAGCCTCCTTGGATTGGGAGGAGCTATTGTCGCAACAATCCTGCTCTTTATTTTCGGAGATCACCTGACCGCTTTTAATTCAATGATCGGCTCTGATCAAGGCTCCCTTTATGCATACATCATAATCTTGAGCGCGAGTGCTCTCGGAATACTGCTCTCTCCATCTTATCTGAAACGCCTGAATCTCATACATCAGGGAGAATATTATGCTCTGATGCTACTGGCAACTATTGGCATGATGATCCTGGCAGCAGCCACCAGCTTCCTGACTGTCTTTCTGGGCATTGAAATGCTTTCACTAGCGCTCTATATACTAAGCGGCTTTGTCCTACGGCGCAGCAGTTCACAGGAATCCGGTATGAAGTATTTCTTGCTCAGTTCCTTCGCTTCTGCGTTTTTACTCTACGGCATTGCCATGACCTATGGCGCAACAGGTAATACATCATTTGCGGGTATACATAGCTTTCTGGGAAGTCACTTGCCAACGACACACTCTCTCAATCCAACGGTGGTAGGACAGCTACCTACATTTCTGCTTATTGGTATGGGCTTGCTGATAGTCGGATTCGCCTTCAAAGTATCGGCGGTACCTTTTCAGGCCTGGACACCTGATGTCTATGAGGGTGCGCCCGCGCCTGTCACGGCATTTATGTCTGTTGGTACTAAGGCCGCCGCGTTGATCGCTTTCGCACGTGTCTTTGATGTTATGCTGCCGATAGTCAGACCAAATTGGGAACCTGTTGTTTTGGCTATCACCATTCTGACAATTGTAGGTGGAAACATCATGGCACTTGTACAAAGCAACGTAAAACGTATGCTGGCATACTCGAGTATTGCAAATGCTGGCTATCTGTTGATAGGTGTTGTGGCTGGTGGGGCTATCGGCCTGTCAGCCATTCTCTTTTACTTGCTCTGTTACACATTCATGAACCTGGGAGCCTTTGGTGTTGTCTCTGTCCTGGAACGTGCAGATAATACAGGCAGTAATTTGAGCGAGATACGCGGCTTATGGAATCGTCAGCCTGCGCTGGCCGGTCTCCTGGCATTTTTCATGCTTGCATTAGCAGGTTTCCCTCCTATGGCTGGTTTCGCTGCTAAATATTACATATTTTATGCTGCGTTGCAGAGCGGCCATCCTGAACTCATGATTATCGGTGTGCTCGCCAGTGTACTTGGCATGTATTATTACCTGCGTGTCATTGCAGCCACGTTCATGGAGAAAGAAACTGTCCAAACAACGACTCCAGCATTACCCGCACCCATTGCTGGCAAGCGGATCTCTACAAAATTGAGTGAAGCAGGTAGAGGAACAGCTACCGCTGTAGCGGTTAAAGCGACGCCACAGACAACAGTTGCTGTGGAGACGACAGTTGAGCAGAGTCTTGCGAAGGCAGGCTGGACGACGTGGATAGCGCTTGGTGTAGCCGCTCTAGGAACGTTGGCAATGGGTACATTTTTGCCATTCTGGCTGGTTGACCTGGCGTTACAGGCGGCAAGAATGATGTTGATTCTGGGAAGATAATGTTCCTATCTACATTCTCGTAAATGGTAAGGTTCAAATCCAGATATACGCGACAAAGGCCACTTTTCCAGCAATATCGTTACCGGTTAACACAAAAAAAGGTGCCTCTAAGGCAATACCATAGAGGCACCTGACTCTAAAAGGGTACAGTTACTACATCATGCCGCCCATGTCGCCCATACCACCCATACCGCCCATGCCACCGGGCATAGCGCCAGCACCCACTTCCTCAGGTATATCGGTGATGAGCGTATCTGTGGTGAGGAACATGCCAGCGATGCTGGCTGCATTTTGCAGGGCAGAGCGTGTCACCTTCACAGGATCAATGATACCTGCTTTGTACATATCCACATACTCGCCCTGCATTACATCAAAGCCGTAACTACGTTCCATTGTGCGTACATCATTGACTGTTACAGCTCCATCGCGACCGGCATTCTCAACAATCTGGCGCAAAGGTTCCTCAAGAGCACGACGCAGGATGTTTACACCTGTCTGCTCGTCACCAGGAGCAACTTTTACTTTATCCAGCGCGGGAATCGCGTGGACCAGCACAGAACCACCGCCCGCTACAATACCCTCTTCAATTGCAGCACGTGTAGCAGAGAGAGCATCCTCAACACGATGCTTCTTCTCTTTGAGCTCTACCTCTGTAGCAGCGCCAACTTTAATCACCCCAACGCCGCCGGCAAGTTTTGCCAGGCGCTCTTGTAGCTTCTCGCGATCGTAGTCACTTGTGGTCTCTTCGATCAAAGCGCGAATTTGCCGTATGCGAGCCTGAATATCCGCTTCTTTACCATCACCCTCTACAATCGTGGTGGTATCTTTATTTGCTATCACTGTGCGAGCGCGGCCAAGGTCGCGAAGTGTAGCGTTCTCCAGCTTGAGGCCGGTTTTCTCAGTAATAACCTTACCACCTGTCAGAATGGCAATGTCTTCCAACATGGCCTCGCGGCGATCACCAAACCCAGGTGCCTTCACTGCAAGTACATCGAAGGTACCGCGCAGTTTGTTGACAACCAGAGTTGCCAGTGCTTCGCCATCGACATCCTCGGCAATGATGACCATTTCTTTGCGACCTGTTTGTAAGACGCGCTCTAATACTGGTAGAATATCCGCAATTGCGCTAATCTTTTTGTCTGTGATGAGGATATAGGGGTTCGAAAGCTCAGCCTCCATACGATCCATATTGGTCGCCATATAAGCAGAGATATAGCCACGATCAAATTGCATACCTTCAGTATATTCTCGCTCCATTGCGAGACCGCGGCCCTCTTCAACAGTGATTACACCATCTTTGCCAACTTTGTCCATGACCTCAGCAATGAGAGCACCAATTTCTGGATCAGCCGCAGAAATCGAGGCAACCTGTGCAATCTCTTCTTGCGTTTCGACCTGCTTGCTCATCGACTTAATCTCTTCGACGACGGCATCGACACCTCTCTCCAGGCCCCGGCGCAGAATCATGGGATTTGCTCCCGCGGCCAGGTTCCTGAGGCCCTCGGTAATAATTGCCTGAGCCAGGACGGTAGCGGTTGTGGTTCCGTCACCAGCCACATCATTTGTTTTGGTAGCGACTTCCTTGAGCAACTGTGCGCCCATATTCTCAAATGGATCGGCCAGTTCAATATCACGGGCAATGGTAACACCATCGTTCGTGATTGTCGGTGCGCCGAACTTCTTGTCCAATACCACATTGCGGCCCTTTGGCCCAAGTGTCACTTTTACTGCACCTGCTAGCACATCCATACCTTTCTTCAGGGATTGACGTGCTTGTTCATCAAATAGCAGTTTCTTAGCCACGAAACATACTCCTAATTTCTTAATGGGGCGAAATTATACTTTTTCACTTTTTCATCTGGATACGAAACATCCACCGAAAGCCGATAAATCGGTCCCTACAGATGATCGGTTGATGTTGTTAAAAGTCATTATTACGCCCGTGTCTACTCAACAATACCCATAATGTCGCTTTCGCGCAGAATTAAATACTCTTCGCCATCCAATTTGACTTCAGTACCAGCATATTTAGCAAACAGTACCTTTTGTCCAACACTCACTTCGAGGGTTGTGCGCTTGCCATTGTCCATTACTTTACCAGTCCCAACTGCCAGAATTTCCCCTTCCTGGGGCTTCTCTTTCGCGGTATCTGGTAACACAATACCGGTCTTCGTGACGGTTTCGCTCGATAGCGGCTTGACCACCACACGATCACCGAGCGGTCGAATCTTAACGCTCACCGTGGTCATAAACCAAAACCTCCCTATTTTTCGGATGTGAGTCTAATCTAAACTCTTTTTAATTTTAGCACTCTCTTATTGAGAGTGCGAACCTGCTATATAATACACTATTGCAATCAAGTCTGCAAGAGGATTTTTCTGACAACTACTGTATGCTGAGCATCTCTTGTAACTCATTCCAGGCGTACATCAAAGGCGCCTGATCAAATCCTACCTCTTTTGGTCGCACATTCAAGATGGTTTCAGTGACTGTTGGTGTCCAAATGTGATGTCCTGCGCGACGCACCAATCCGTGGCGAGCAGCATACTTCAGGAACCCTGTTGCTCGTTTACGCGCGCCGCGTGGTTGGAGGAGTTGTTGATCTACGTAGCGATTAGCCTCAGTGAGCGCCAATGCCATATGATACAGGTCATCTGCAAGGTCATCCAATGTGAAAGACGATAGCCCTGCATGACTCGCCCGCATTAGAAAACCGCTGGCAAGCTGAGTACAGGTGAAGCGTGAGCTCTGCAGCCACACCCCACGAAGTCGCGCATCCAGTTCCCGTGAAGGTAACTCTGGTGCATGCTCAATGGCAGGAGCAAGGTCAACAAAGATCCGTAATTTTTGCACGGTCATGAAATCGTAGATAATAAATATTGGGACAATCCTTGTATCAGGTGGAGCGGCTTCTAGCAAGCGATGCAGACCAGAATTTAGAGGGCTAAGTCTGCCATCGGGTGAGAGTTTTCCCTCTGGCGAACCATAGAGTGAGCCTCCGTGTAACAACCACGCATCAAGTTCAGACAGGTCCTCTTTAATCTTTGATACAATACGCTGTTCTAAAGGACGACGCAGAGATCCCACGAGTATTTCGGGACGATAAAAGTGCTGAAGTGCATATTGAAAGCGCCAGTCCAGTAGATGTGAGAGTTGGTAAGACTCGATCTCCTCATAGGGTTTACCTGTAACTGTGGCCAATTCTTCGATAAACGTAGGAGCAAGTGCATCACCAACACGCCCATTATACCCTGAGCTCAGCATATCGCGTATCCACTCTTCTGCTGGACGATATAGGTCGTGGATTGGATGTGCGCCCAGATATCGCAGAGCTAGTCCTATATTAAGCGGGCGTATGAGACGCGCGAACCCACGCGGATTCATCGTAATACGCGCGAGATAGCCTTGCGAAAAGCCATCACTGCGGAGTGCAAAATGGACATCTCCTGCCAGCCCACGCCATCCCCGGTGAAAGACTACTGTCGGAACAATTACAATCGGATCCAGATCACGTTTATGAGACATGCCATAGTAGGTTCGAGACGCACCAGCATCATATTCCACTCCATGAACTTCAACTTTATGGAATACTCTGCTAGCGACCCAGAAAGCACCAGCAATGATCGCCCGGCAAATTGCGAGCAGCATTGACTCAAGATGTTTCAACACAAACATATCGCCCCAAGACTGTTGAAATGGCTATGCATCCATTAATGGTAATGGAAAAGAATTCATTGCTGACATTCTCTATTCAACCGGCTCTTCCGGGCTAGAAATGAGAATATGCAGAAAACGTCTCAGCGCATAGAAGACCAAAAAGTAGACAGCCATCGCAATAAGTGTTGACCATTCAATGGCTGCACCACCAGATCCCAACTTTGTATTTGGCACGATACCTGTAAACGGGAAGAGCGGGATCACAGTCAAGGCATACATGAAACCAGCGAACAAGTTATTTTGGGCCGCCCCTATGAGCACTAAGAAGAACTCAATCGCTAATGTTACTTCAAGTACCATCAGAAACCAAAGGAGGTAGTCATTCAACTTCCCGATGGCAAATTTGATAGTAAGCGCTTCTTCCCGGCTAGTTATAGGACTCTCCCCTACTTCTAACGGCCCAGGCTGTTGAGGCTGAGCGACCGTTTCATTTGAAGGTGGAGGTTGCACGGGATATTGCGGAGGAGGAGGCTTGAGTGGCAGTTCTTCCATGAGAGGATACGCTTCAGAAGGTTGTGTTCTAATCATTTCTTCTGGAAAAGGATTACTGGGATTATACATCATGCTCTTCTCCGAAAGCGCTTTGTTTATGTAGGCCATATCTGACTACGCCTAAGACGATTATAACATGATTTACCTGTCAAGTGCTACGTCGCACTAATAAAACAACACCTTCTGCACGTGCCAGTGGGCGGTAGAGTTTCGAAAGTCCATTCAGTTCGCTGGTTGCTTCAGCCAGATTTTCTACGGTCAAGTTATTAAGATCAACAACAACATATTGGACAGTGTGATTACAAGCAGTGTCCAGGCATACGGAAGGAAAGACTGCTAAAAGTTGGCGCTCGCTCAGGTGAGGATTGAGGTTAGTTCCTGCGGAGACAGAAGCATCAGGCGGTATAAGTGCGAGCAGTCGTTGAATTTGTTCTTCGCGACTCCCTGGAGGGTGATTTGCCCAGAAGGAATTGAGTTGAGGCACAGCAATAAAGTAGTTAAGCCAGATCAACAGCGCAATCCAGGCAAAAAGTATCCATTGCAAACGAGAGGCCGTAAGCTTTTTAGCCAGTGGAGTCATGCGTGCACTGAATCTTTGCCATTGCTCGTGTCGCCATGCAGGTAAAGTCAGGCGCAAGATACGAGGTTTCAAAGGCTCGAGCACACGGTCAGACAGAGTGAGTAAAGATATATTGAATAGCGCGATGAAATGTGAGCCGGTTGAAAGATGAGTAGACGTGGCCAGGGTATTGGCGGGCAAGCTGGATGAAGTCAATGTGGCAGGATTAGACAAGATAGGATCAGGCAAGGTGTCAGGGGACAAGGTGGAATTCGATACAGCAGCGGTTTCATCGGTATCTGGTTGTTGTATATTGGTTGGTTGTTCTTGATGCCACCCTTGCCAGATTAAAATCAAGTGACGTGTGCCATGGATGGCGGACAGCATGACAAATGGAATAATTGCGGCATTATAGTGATAGACACCGCTGTATAAAAGGGGATCAGTGCTGAGTAAGTTTACAGCAAGGCTGGGCAGCGCAGGTAGCAGCCACTCTGGGGCAAGCAATGGTAGAAAACCCACACTACGCACGAGGCCAACCAGGTAATAGAATCGATCTATGGTGAAGAAGGTGGTAAAGAGGAGCCAGGGATGAATTACAAAATTCGCAATTGCTGCACCAGGCGAACTCCCCAGGGCTTCATACCGATACCAGTAATTGTTGGCCTGAACACCTGGGTAGAAGTGTGGGATAATAAATTTAAAGGCTAGAAAACTCCAGAGCAGGCCGCCAATAAACAAAGCTGTGCCTAAACGTGGAAGTTTATATTTCCAGATAAGTAAAATACCAAGTAGAGCCACTGCAAGAGGGATATCCTCTTTGCACATACAAGCCAGGACGCAGGCGATCAGAAACCATACATAGTGTTTGTATGTAAGCGCTAGGATGGCATACAACAAGAATGGAGTTGCCAGGCTAACGGGATGGAAGTCAAAGATATTTAAGCCGAGCAATGCTGGAGAAAGTAGATATGCGGTTGCCATCAGCGCGCCAAAAATGGGCCACTCTGGAACATACTTGCGTGTAAGGAGAAAAATGGGCAAAGCTCCTGACCCTATCGCCAGCGTTTGGAAGATAAGCAAGATACGTGGGTCAGCATGGAAAGCGTAAAGCAGCGAGAGTGGCAAGATTATTGGCTCAAAATGGATCGCCAGGCGTGTTGGCGGGCCATACCAGTCAATTGCCTGGTTGGTAAACTGAAAAAGGCGTCCATGTATAGTGTTCCATAACACCTGATCCATATTACCCAGGTCAAAAGCACCTGCCTTGAATGTTTCATATCGCAGTATGGCCTGGTAGCTCATATCCACCATATATACTAGCATGATCAGTATCAAAAGTCCCCAGGCTATTTTTTGTTGTGTATGCAGTTCAAATCGTTTCATTGCATCATTTCAAATTTTAATTATGGCTTGCCAGATACCAATACCGACCAGTAACATACATGAGTAAACGATCACATATTCAGGCCAGTCACCAGTTCGAAAACGCCAATGTGGATTTGGTGGAAAACCAAAGCGTTTATGATATGGCCATAACAACGGCACGCCACCTTCTGTCAAACCATCGGCTGCAATATGTAAGATACAACCAAACAACACAGCGACAAAGACCAGGTGCGACTTTTCTACAAATTGCGCAGGGAAGGTGAAGCCTCGTTTGAATAAGAGAAATATTGCCAGTTGCTCCAGGCCTATCGCAAATAATGAACCCAGTAACAAACCAAGGAGGCTATGAAAAATGGTTCGATGGCCGGCAATGTGCTGAATCTCTTTACTGATCCTACCAAACTTACGTCCCAAAGTACTTTGTGCGTTGTCAATATCCGGCAGGAGCGCTCCAATGGCTACCATAGAAAAAAAGATTGCTTTATTAATTAGCAAGTCGAGAGGAACTGGTGGAGCAGTTGCTAAAGGTGGGCCTGATACATGGACAACACTATCAAGAACGACTGCAGCGGTCAAGCCAAATAGTACATGTGATCTTCCAAGCATACAACGAGACTCCTCAGGAACAAACAGGAACAGCTTGCCCATTGTAGGAGTTTTTAGAACAAATATCAAGAGAAGATCTCGATACTAGATTTCGTCCGGCAAGCTAACAAGGATTGAGGTTTCCTCTACTTGCACAGGATACGTTAGAATATCCTGGCGTGCGGGCCCGCGAAGCACCTTTCCTGTGCGAACATTGAACTGCGCTCCATGCCAGGGGCAGGTGAGCACTTCACCTTCCAGTTCGCCTTCGTTGAGGGGGCCACTAATATGGGTGCAATTATCGGTAAAAGCGTATATGGATCCGTCTACTTTTGCCAGGCAAATAGGCTCACCATCGACTACCACTGCCATGAGCTCATCATCATCTAAATCATTGAGTTCAGCAACTTTTATAAAGACTGTCATTGACCGTCCTCTATATTCCCATACCTTGAACGGGGATAATAGCGCCTGTGATGCCATCACTTGCGGGTGATATCAGGAAAATTACAGCCTCAATGATTTGCTCCATGCTCACCCACTTCTTACGTAGATCTTCAGGTGAAGGTTTCATCGACTCCAGATTCGATTGGGTGACGATGAGGCCTGGGCCAATGGCATTCACGTAGATACCAATATTCTTGCCTTCTTTTGCGAATGTTCGCGTAAGCGCATCAACACCTGCCTTGGCACAGTTGTAAGCAAGCATCATGGGGCCAGCACTCTGCACACCACCAGCCCGGCTAAAATTGAGAATCTTGCCTTTGCCCTGTTTCTTCATGATGGGCCAGACAGCACGGGTACAGAGGAATGCAGAACGCAGGTTATTGTTCAGCTCGAAATCCCAGTCGGCCAGGGTCAATTCATCTGAAGGACCATACTTTGTGAGACCACCAGCAAGATTGACAAGGATGTTGATACGGCCATAATACTTCATCGTTTCCTGAACCAATGCATCGGCTCCCTCTTCGGTCGTCAGATCGGCAGGAACTGCAACGACCTGCGCACCTTCGGCGCGAAGTTCCTCTGCTCGAGCATTGACTCGCTCAGCAGTGTGGGAACCGATGGCAAGCAGAGCTCCCTCGCGGGCAAAGGCAGAGGCTAGCGCAAATCCCACCTGTCCCGCATGGCTGACGCCTGTGATAATAGCAACTTGATCTTCCAGTCGCATTGGAATTTCTTGATTATTCGTCATCGGTATTGTCTATCGTGGGTTTTTCCAGGCCTGCCAGGGCCAGGCTACGATGCAGAACGCGTAAAGAAAGAAAGGCGCACTTTGTGCGAGCGGGACTGATGGGGATGCCCAGGGCGTCCAGCACATCATTCTTACCGAGTTGCACGACCTCTTCTACGGTCTTATCTTCGATCATCTCTGACAGCATAGATGCAGCAGCCTGGCTGATTGCGCATCCACGTCCTTGAAAACGCACTGCTGTTATGTGGTCCCCATCTACTTGAAGATCAATTGCTAGCTGATCTCCACATAAGGGATTGTTGTCTTCGGCGTGCGCATCTGGATCATCCAGCTTTCCATAGTTGCGCGGATTCCGGTAATGATCCAGAATGTATTCACGATAATAATCCATTGCCATGGGCTATACTCCCGACGATACCTGGGCGCGATAAATATGGCCCCTACAAACTAAATATGTGCAGCGCTTTGTGCAATCCCTGCACCAGGGCATCGATGTCTTCTCGTACAGTATATACGTAGAAGCTTGCGCGTGCAGTCGCAGCCAGATTGAAACGTTCCAACAACGGTTGTGCGCAGTGATGTCCGGCGCGAATTGCGACACCCATCTCTTGATCGAGTATTGATGCCAGATCATGTGGATGAATATCAGCTAAGTTAAAGGAAATCACACCGCCGCGCTTTGTAACATCTGGCCCATAGATGGTCAAACCTGGGATGCCCTGTAACTGTTCTAGAGCATAGGAAGTAATTTCTTGCTCGTGCTGGAGCACATTCTCCATGCCCATCGTATTAAGATAATCGACTGCTGCCCCCAGACCAACGGCTTCCGCTATAGCTGGTGTTCCAGCCTCGAACTTCCAGGGTAGGTCGTTCCAGGTGGATTCTCGCAATCCAACCTTGCGAATCATATCACCGCCACCCATAAAAGGAGGTATAGCTTCCAACAGGTCACGCTTACCATAGAGCACACCAATACCGGTGGGTCCAAGCATCTTATGGGAGCTAAAGCACAGGAAATCGATATCAAGGGCCTGCACATCTACATGCAGATGGGGAACGCTTTGTGCTGCATCGAGCAGTACGACGGCTCCAGCGAAATGAGCATGAGCAATCATTTGCTGGGCAGGATTGATAGTACCTAGTACGTTGGACATGTGTGTGAAAGCTACGAGTTTTGGCTGCTGCTGTAAAAGTTGTTCGTAGACATCCAGGTTTAACAGTCCCTCGTCGGTAACAGGCACAAATTCCAGCCGTGCACCTGTGCGCTGTGCCAGCAGTTGCCAGGGGACAAGATTACTATGATGCTCCATTTCTGTCAGCACAATAAGATCACCGGCAGTAATATTTGTATTGCCCCAACTATAGGCGACGAGATTGATGCCCTCAGTAGTGTTGCGCGTAAAGATAACCTGTTTGCTTTGGCGGGCGTTGATGAAGCGAGCTACTTTGACACGAGCCTTTTCCATCCTGGCTGTTGCTTCTTCGCTGATCTCGTAGACTCCGCGATGGACATTGGCGTGATACGTTTCGTAATAGGTACTCATAGCCTCGATTACGGAGTAAGGCTTCTGTGAACTCGACGTGCTGTCAAGATAGACCAGTGGTTTGCCGTGTACCTGGCGTGCCAGAATTGGGAAGTCTTTGCGTATTTCTGCCGCAGTGCGTATGGCAGAGTTTGTATTTTCTGTTTTTTGCTTTGCCATCGCGGGTACGCTATCAGAAGTAAGCATTCTGTACCTGTTTTCTTTTTTTAATTACTATCAAAACATATAAAGGTGTGTATTTCCAGCATGTTGCATCACAAAATTGTGATGTTTCTTCTAATACTCCGTGAGTATGATCTCTTCCTCTACGGGTTTGTCGCTAAGCGAGACGGCATATTCGTCGACGCCTTCGACTTCCCAGCGTTCCTGGGCGTCAACCCAGGTGTCGGCTTCGGTTTCGTAAGAACCGCTCATGCGGCGTACGATACTGCGGCGCAGGCGTGTACGCAAGTTTTCTAAAGGAATACGTTGTAGCACTGGCTCAAAGAAGCCTTGCACAATGATACGTTCGGCCTCTTCGCGAGGTATGCCACGCACCATGAGGTAGAAGAGCTGTTCTTCATCGATCTTTCCAGTGGTAGCGCCGTGACTGGCGCTTACCTCGTTCGCCCCGATCTCCAGACTTGGGATTGACTCCGCACGACACTTCTGGCTGAGAAGCAGGGTATGATCCGAGAGGAATGAAGCCGTCTGCTGCGCTTTGGGCTGCACGCGAATCATGCCTATGAACTCTACACGAGACTCGTCAGTGAGCACACCTTTCACTAAGGTCTCAGCATTGGTTGCTATGGCGGCGTGATTTGAGAGGGTATTAATCGAATAACGCTGATCATGGTCAGTGAAGAAGACACCTACTAGCTCACCAGCACTTCCATTGCCGCTCAGACCAACACCAATGTCGGAGAGCATCACTTTGCTGCCAAGGTCTGCCAGAACCCAGGTAGTACTGCCATCCTTTTCATGCACGGCATTCTTATTCGTGATGTTCCAGACATTCAGGCCAAGGTCTTGCATGTTACTGAACTCGACATGGGCTGCATTCTTTACGTATACCTCGACAACACCATTCAGCAATGAAGGTTGATCACCATCGAAGGCCGAATTGTGCTCCTCAACATAGCGCACGCTGCTCTGCTCGTCCGCGATAATCAACGTATGCGCAAATGTGGCTGATGCAGGAGTATCAATCCAAATCTGGGTCAGAATAGGAACTTCAATCTCTACTCCCTCAGGTATATAGAGGAAGACACCTCCGCTCCAAAAGGCGGCATGCAGGGCTGTGTATTTCGTGCTATTTACCGGCACACAGGTGGTCATAAAGTACTGTTGAACGAGTTCAGGATAGTCGCGTACAGCGGTATCCAGGTCGGTCAGGATTACGCCCTGGCGTTTCAGTTCCTCTTCAAGTTCGATGCGCTCGACAGAGGCATTGCGCTGGACAACGAGACCGGAACGTTGATCAACCAGCGCCTCCTGCAAAGACTGCTCGATGAGAGCGGGTAATGTTCCGTTGCTGTTGGAGGGAACATAGGGAGTGAGTTGCTGGAATTTGAAATTTGAGAACATGCGGAGCGTACCCAGATCGCCACGGCGACCAAGTGGGGTCGGCATACTCTCGTAGATATCCCAGGCTTGTAAACGCTTTTGTAACATCCATGCAGGCTCCCCCTTTTGGTGCGAAAGTTCCTCCACCGCACCACGAGAGAACCCGATCAGTTGAGTATCAGGCATTGACTGTCACCTCATTTTCCTCGTCGGAAGAGGGTTTGAGCCATTCGTAACCTTTCTCTTCGAGTTCCAGGGCCAGCTCTTTGCCACCTGATTTGACAATGCAACCATCGTACATAACATGCACAAAGTCAGGGGTAATATAGTTTAATATGCGCTGGTAGTGGGTGATGAGCAGAATACCTAGCTGAGGGCCTCTCAAGGCATTGACGCTTTCGGATACGATCTTGAGCGCGTCAATATCCAATCCAGAATCTGTCTCGTCCATCAGCGAGATTTCTGGCTCAAGCAAAGCCATTTGGAGAATCTCGGCGCGTTTCTTCTCACCACCTGAAAAGCCATCATTGATGGAACGGTTAATAAAGCTGTTGTCTACCTTGAGCAGTCGCATTTTCTCCTGGAGCAGCTTGCGGAATTCGCCGGGAGGAATGCCTTTCCGTTTGGCCATCTTACCAGTTGGATTCTCTCCTTCTTCCAGAGGTTTGTTGCCTTCGCGAACAGCTTCGAGTGAGCGGCGCAGGAAATTTGCTACGCTTACGCCTGGAATCGACATGGGATATTGGAATGCAAGGAAGAGACGCATACGGGCGCGTCGATCAGGTGAATATTCCAGAATATTCTCTCCCTTGAACCAGATCTCGCCCTCGGTAACTTCGTACTTGGGATTGCCCATGATGACATTTGCGAGAGTGCTTTTACCTGAGCCATTAGGGCCCATGAGCGCATGGACTTCGCCCCGTTTCACGACGAGGTCGACGCCACGTAGAATTGGTTTGCCTTCAATGTTTGCGTGAAGGTTTTTAATGATCAGTTCTGATTCCATTTACTAATACACATCCTACCTTTTTTAGTGTGTGGCAGAGTTGGCCACTCGAATATCTGAGAGAGCGATGAATTTTGCTGGGGTATCTTGCACCGGATCAGGTGTGCCCACGAGTTCTGCTAATGTCATCGTATCAATTGTACGTGCTACGGCATCCCGCACCTTCGCCCATAAGAACTGGATCTTACACGAACCTAGAAAGCCGCAGATTTCTGTCATCTCGCCTTCTCTCGCACAGATCATAGGAGCAATGGGGCCTTCGAGCACTCGCAGAACCTCGCCCATGGTGATTTCTGTTGGAGGATGGCTCAAACGATAGCCGCCGTGTGCTCCACGTGTGCTTGTAATGAGCGGGGGATCGGCTTCTCTTAGCAGCTTTGCCAGTTGCTCAAGGTATGCAAGTGGCAGCAATTCCGCCTGCGCGATATCGGTGAGAGAACGAGGCGGTTCACCGTAATGACGAGCAAGATCGACCATTATCCGCACGCCATATTCGCCTTTTGTAGATACTTGTAACCACATGGTCGTCTCCTTCTCGTCTATAGTGCAGGCTGCACGATCTTGTTTAGCGTGCAGAGCTAAATTAATCCGACCTTTTCACTAGGATATATTTTAGCACCATTGAGAGGAGAGCGTCAATGTTTTGTTTTCTTTGGATCGCATCCATCCTTGTTTGTCAATATCATCTCGCAAACACGACTGTGCTACAATAACCTTGAATAGCCAACGAGGAGGAACATTCAATGGGTTATAGACCTCGACTTTGTATAAGCATAGATGACGAGACGGAACTGCGCATCTATGAAGAACGCCATGCGCAGGAAGTTACTGAACTCGTGGACCAGAATCGAGTGTATCTCCGGCAATGGCTTCCCTGGGTAGACTCTTCGAGGACTATTGAGGATAGTAGGGCATTCATTAAAAACTCTCTCCAACAATTTGCACAGAATGAAGGATTCCAGATGGGCATCTGGCATAGGGGTAAACTGGCTGGCGGTATCGGTTACCACCCGATCGACTGGGCCAATCGGAAGGTCGAGATTGGATACTGGCTTGGTGAATCATTTCAGGGAAAAGGGCTGATGACAAAAGCATGTAGAACGCTGGTAACTTATGCATTCGATGAGTTGGGATTGAACAAAGTTGAGATACATTGTGCCACCAGTAATATACGCAGTTGCGCTATCCCTAAGAGACTTGGCTTCACTCAGGAAGGGATTTTACGAGAAGCTGAGTGGCTGTACGATCACTTTCTAGATCTCATTGTCT
>Ga0207684_10000520_pt1 | contig 47656 bp, 32 predicted proteins | sample KBSK5501metaG_FD_184342 | JGI IMG/M metagenome (GOLD analysis project Ga0207684, IMG submission 184342) | Corn, switchgrass and miscanthus rhizosphere microbial communities from Kellogg Biological Station, Michigan, USA - KBS K5-50-1 metaG... | ecosystem: Host-associated > Plants > Roots >... | reverse complement strand
GTCAGTGATCCGCATGCCATATTTCCTAACGATTTTTGACTCCCATGGTTTGACCAGGTCGCTACCGCTCCCTGTACTGACCCGATCCAAGTGCGCGATTCCTACTTTTGAGGCAAAGCCTTGGTCCTATAGGACCTATTCATCCCTCAGCGCGATCAACGGATCGACTCGCGCAGCGCGCCGCGCCGGCAGATAGGCAGCGACGAGGCTGACCAGCAACATCACCACACCGGCGGCACCCAACGAAATCGGATCCGTGGACGAGAGGTCGTACAACAAGCTCGACGCAAACCGCGCCACCATAAAAATCGCCGGCACACCAACAGCTACGCCGATCACCACGAGCACAACAGCCTCACGCATCACCAACTTCAACACTTGCGGCGTGCCCGCACCGAGGGCCATACGAATTCCAATCTCGTTTTTCCTGCTGGCGACACCGTAAGAAAGAATTCCGTAAAGACCGATACTCGCAAGCAACAGCGCCAACACACCGAAAAATCCCGACAGCGTCGCCATCAAACGCTCACGCAGCATCGAGCCTTCAATCATCGTGCGATAGCTCTGGTAATTCGTGTCGAGTGATGGACTGATCTCATTCAACGCCTTGTTGATCGAAGTGGTGAGAGTTGTTTGCGATAGGTTTGAACGAATCAAAAAGAAGCGGCCGGTGAACGGCTGAGGGTCTTGTGAACTCGCGAGATAGACCATCGGCAACGGTCCTTCTTTGAGATCTTCAAACTTCGCGTCGCGTACCATGCCGACGATGTCGTAAGTCGTCTCAGGCTCGGACGGAGTAGTTTCCACTACGACTCTGTGGCCCACGGGATTCGCCTGGCCCAACTGCCTGGCTAAGGTCTCGTTCACAATTGCGACCTTGGGTGTGCTTACCGCGTCTTGCGAGGTGAACCGTCGCCCGCTGCGCAGTGGTAGTTGCAGCGCGTCGAAATAATCGACACCGATGCGATTGAAGTCAGCGTTGATCTTGTCGTTCGGATTCTCGCTCAACCAGACGTTATTACTGCGTCCGCCGCCAGTGAGGGGAACTGTGTCCATGTCAGTGACGGCTTGCACACCGGGCACTGCTTTTATCCGTTCAAGCAGGTTCTCTCTGAACGCGATGCGACGTTCCGGCAGGATTTCCAGACGACGGAAACTGACGCGCGTCATCAACAAGCCTTTGTCATTGAAACCGGTGTCGACCGTTAGCAACTTGTTGAGACTGCGAGTGAATAGAAGCGCGCTTGCAACCAGGACCAGCGACAACGCAACCTGGACCACAACCAGAGCGCGTCGCAGACTGAATCGTTCGCGACTCGCCGTGAGTCCACGACCAACGCTCTTCATCACTGCGCCGGGATCGACTCGTGTCGCGCGTAATGCCGGAGTCAGACCAAACAAGAGACACGTCAACAGGGCGACGGCAGTCGTAAAGCCGAGCACACGCCAATCGGGATTCAAGTCAAGGAATACACTATCGGTCTCAGTACTGATGAACGCTACGAGAAAAGCACTAAGTGCCTGTGCGAGGAGCACACCCAATGCCGTGCCGAGCACTGTGAGCAGTAGAGTTTCTACTAACAACTGCCGGACGACGCGCACACGCGTCGCGCCGACGGCTTGCCGTACCGCCATCTCACGCGCGCGACTGCTCGCGCGCGCGAGAAGCAGATTCGCCAGATTGGCGCAGGCGATTAGCAGCACCAGTCCGGCGATGGCCAGCAACAGCCACAGGGGACGTTCGTAGGTTTCGCGTAGCGTGGAATAGCCTTCGCCGCCAGGAACGGCTTCAAGCTTCGAGTTCAAATAATCATTCATGCTGGCGGGCGGATAGCCGGCGGGCAATGTTTGGCGAAACAGCTCGCCGGAGATTGTTTGTAATTGAGCACTCGCCTGAGAGGTGGTCCATCCGGGCTTCACCCGGCCCGTGACCATTAGCCACCAGTTGACACCTGAATCGAGCCGACTGTTCTTGCCCGTTATCAATGCCTCGGAACAGATCGGCAAAGCAACATCGAAAGATCTGCCGACTTCGAGACCGAAGAAAGCCGGCGGCGTCACGCCGATCACATCGAACTGGTGATCTGCGAGTATAACTTTGCGGCCCAGAACGTTTTTATCGCCGCCAAATTCGCGCTGCCAGAATGGATGGCTGATCACTACACCCGGCGCGGCGCAGCCTCGCCGATCGTCATCGGCCGTGAAGACGCGACCTAACTCAGGCCGTACGCCAAGCACGTTGAAGAAGTCACCGCTGACCCAAAGTCCTTTTGCGTAACGCACTTCGCCGCCCTGGGCCATGTTGAAACGATCGCTGCCCCACGCGGCGATACTCGAGAACCCCTGCTGCCGATCGCGAATTGCTTTCCAGATCGGGTTGGTCACTGCTGGATAGAACGAGCTCTTTTGCCCGCGCGTGCCGTCCATCGTAGTGAGTTGCACCTGGGCCAACTCGTTTGCGTTTTGCACGGGAAGGGTTTTCAACCGCACGGCATTGAGCAGTTGGAAGATGGCCGTGTTCGCACCTATGCCAAGCGCGAGCGACAACACGGCGACCGCCGTGAAGCCGGGATTCTTTATCAACATTCGCAAGCCGAAACGTAAATCTTGAAACATCTAAAACTCCAAACCTTGAGCCACAAAAAGGCGCAAGAAACAAAGCCTCAAAGAGGCACATAAAAAACAAAAGAACAATTACTCGTAACGCAATGCCGTTAACGGGTTGACGCGCGAGGCGCGGCGGGCGGGCAGATAGCCGGCCAGCAAGGCAACCACCGTTAACACTCCCGCCGCGCCAATCAACGTCAACGGATCCGTCGGGCTCAATCCAAATAATTGCGACGAAATCAAACGTGCTCCGAGCAATGCGGCCGGCACGCCGATCACCAATCCGGCCAGCACCAGATAAAGCGTTTCGCGCAACACCATCCACGCGATGTTGCCGCCGCGAGCACCAAGCGCCATGCGTATGCCGATCTCATTCGTGCGACGCGCCACACCATGGGCCATCACGCCGTACAACCCGATGCACGCGAGTATCAGCGCCAATGCGCCAAAGAAACTCACCAGTTGCGCAATCAGGCGTTCCTGATTCAACCTCTCATGCAACTGATCGCTCATCGTCGTGACGCTAAAGACCGGCATCTTGTCGTCGATCTGATTGAGCATCTGTCGCACTTGAGACGTCAGCGGCGTCGGATCGGCGATGGTGCGAACGTGAATCGTGACTGTGTAAGCAGCCTCATCCGGAATTTGAAGGATCGGACGATAGACTGTGGGTTCAGGCTTCTCTCGCGCGTCGTCAGACTTGACGTCACCAACTACGCCGACGATCTCTAGCGCAGCACCACCGTCAGTCTCGTCGTCAAACGTAAACGTGCGGCCAACCGGGTTCTGGTCTTTGAAGTAGTGCTCGGCGAACGCTGCATTGACGACTGCAATTCGCTGCGACGACTCAGTGTCGCGTATTTCGATTTCGCGTCCTCGCAACAACGGCACGCCAAGCGTGTCTGCGTACTTTGGTCCGGTCAGAATGTCCTGGACCGCCTGATCTTCGTTGGGCTGCGGCGTGTAGCCGGTGACTTTGATACTGCTGGTGCGACTCGTGCCACTCATCGGTGCGTAAGTGGCCATCGACACCGATCGAACTTGCGGGATCGAGCTCAGACGATCGAGCACTTGCTGGTAGAGTGCGGGTAGTTCCGCCGGTTTGTAACCGGCCAAACGCGGATCGATGCCGACGAGCAGCAGGTTATCCCGCTCAAAGCCAAGGTCTTCTTTTTGAAGTTTTACTAAGCTGCGCGCAAACAAGCCGGCGCCGGTGAGCAGGACCATCGAAAGTCCGACCTGCAACACAACCATCAATGACGACAAACTGAGCCGCATTAATCCGCTGCGTGTTCGGCTTCTCTCCTTTATTGCTTCCGAAAGATTTGTTCTGCTGGCTTGAACTGCCGGAACCAGTCCAAACAGCAAGCCCGCGATGATCGACACGCCGGCAGTGAATGCGAGCACACCGAGATCGGGACGCGTGTTGAGCGGAGATCCTTTTGCCACCAAACCGACCAACACCGTCACGCCCCACTGGGCCAACAGCACACCGCACACACCACCGAACAGCGCGAGCAACATGCTCTCCGTGAGCAGTTGACGAATAATTCGAGAGCGCGTTGCGCCGAGTGCCATCCGCAATGAGATCTCAGACTTGCGTGACGCGGCGCGAGATAACAAAAGACTTCCGACGTTCGCACACGCAATCAACAACACCATGCCCACAATCGCCATCAACATCTGCAACGGCTTGGAATAGAAGCGACGCAGGCCCGAAATGCCGCCCTTGCCTTCAACCAAACCGGCGTATGTGTTTTGAATGCCACGTCGTCGCTCGTCGGTGAGTTGGCTGCCGGCTTGCTCGGTCAGAAACTGTTGCAGTTGCAGGTTCACACTCGCTTGCGCCTGACCCATGCTTACGCCGGGTTTAAGTCGCCCGAGGATCATGAGCCAGTAAGCCTGCGGGTCGTCGAGAAACGATTTGCGCAATTCGATCTGCGGTTGAAACGCGAGTGGTAACCAGAAGTCAGGTGGCTTTCGCACGCGCTCGCCAAAAAACTCCGGCGGAGTGATGCCGACGATGGTGAAGTTAGTGCCGTTAATGATCAGGGTCTTACCAACAATCGACGGATCGCTGTTGAGTTGTCGTTCCCAGTAACGATGACTGATCACGGCGGCGGGCTGAGCGTTTGATCGATCGTCGTCGGGCGTGAGCACGCGCCCACGCGCGGAGCGCACGCCCAGCACCGAGAAATAGTTTCCAGAAACGAGATGACCAGAAGCGCGCACGGCGGCATTGGCTTGCGAATCTGTCCGGCGCACACTGAGCGGGCTTTCGCCGCTACGAAGCGCGGCGAGGTCCTGGAAGGATTGATTGTGATCGCGGAAGTATTTGTACGAGTCGTAAGAGAAGCGCTGCCACTTACCGGTGCGCGGCGAGTCCTCCATCGATGTTCCCTCGCCAGTTGCATCGCTGAAGAGGACCAGCTCTTCAGGCTTACTCACCGGCAGGGATTTCAGCATCACCGCATTGACCAGCGTGAAGATCGCGGTGTTCGCGCCAATGCCGAGCGAGAGCGTGAGCACCGCGATGGCGGCAAACCCCTTTCGCTTCAGCAGCCCTCGTAATCCGTAGCGCAGATCTTTAAGAAACGTGTCCATAATACTGTCCACAGATTGCACAGATTACACAGATATAATCTGCGTAATCTGTGGATACTCATTCGTACCTCAGAGCCTCGAGTGGGTCGACCTTCGTCGCCCGACGCGCCGGCAAGTAGCACGCGATGAACCCTACAACCACGAGCAGCAGCACCACCACGACAAACGTCGGCAGATCGGTCGCACCGACCTCGAATAACAAACTGCGAATGGTTCGCGTAACTGCATACGCGCCCGCCACGCCTAAAACAACTCCCACCAGCACCAACGACATTCCCTGTTTGATCACCATGAACAGCACGTCGCGTGCGCGCGCTCCCAGCGCCATGTGAATGCCAATCTCACGCGTCCGTTGCGATACCGTGAATGCAAGCACGCCATACAAACCAACGGCGGCGAGCAACAGCCCAAGCGTTCCAAAGATACCGAGCAGCACCACCGCAAACCGCCGCGTCTCAAGCGTGAGCGCCACTCGCTCCTCCATCGTCTTCACGTCATAAATCGGTTGATTCGGATCGACGGCAAGGACCTGCTCGCGTATTGCGCCTGTCAACGCACGAGGGTCTCCGGACGTGCGAACGAGCAGAGTCGAACTCCAGGAATAACCAGGCAGGTAAAAAGTGCCTTTGGATTCTTCCGTGAGGTCCTTCAACTGCGCCGTTGCGCAAATACCGACGACCGTGGCCCAGGGTCCTTGCTCGCTCCAACTGATGCCGCCGCCAAGCGCGTCGCCATTGGGCCAGAAGCGTTTTGCCAATTCCTCGTCGACGATCGCAACGGAATTGGGCGCAAAATAATCTCCCGCTCGCATGTCTGATGGTTGGAAGTCACGGCCTTTGATAATCGGAAGCCCCACGGCTCGAAAGTAATTAGAAGATACGTACGCGTAGTCGGCATGAGGCCGCGGGTCGCCAGGGTTAGCTTGCCGGCCGCGGATAGAGAACAACGAGTTATCGCCACCCGGCGTGAAAGGAGGTTGGAACGCCGCACCCGCGTGTAGCACACCCGGTAACGCGGAGACACGCGCCAGCACGTTGTCGTAGAAGGCTGCGACTTTTGTTTGCTTATCGTATTGGGTACCTGGCAGAGAGACGCGTAAGGTGATTACGTTGTGCGGATCGAATCCAGGCTGGACGTCCAGCAACTTCGCAAAACTCCGAACAAGCAAGCCGGCGGAAATCAGCAGCACCAGAGCCATCGCGACCTCCGCGACTACGAATGTCCTTCGCAACCATTGACGCGTCGTACCCGATGAATCGGTCCTCTCAGACTCTTTAAGCGAACTGACGAGATTTGTTTTTGAGGCAGTCAACGCGGGCGCCAATCCAAAGATCACGCCGCAAGCAACCGACACTCCGAAGCTTAGCAACAAGATCCTGAGATCGATTTGAACGGCGTTGAGACGCGGCAGTGTGCTCGGTGCCAGTGCGAGTAAAGCTTTCGTACCCCAGAACGCGAGCAGCATTCCGAAAGCGCCGCCGGTCAGTGCAATGAGAAGACTCTCGGTGAGTAGTTGGCGAATGATGCGAGCTCGATGCGCGCCCAAAGCCGAACGCACGGCGATCTCGTGATTCCGCACAGTCGCTCGCGCCAACAGGAGGTTTGCAACGTTCGCGCACGAGATCAGCAGCACCACGACGACGGCACACAACAGCACGAACAGCGGTTGCCGCACGTCGCCGACGTATTCATCGGTCAGCGAACGCACTTCGATGTTGAAGCTTTCAGGATCCCTGGTCTCGATGTTTCGAGCGACGCCGGTCATGATGTCCTGCGCGCGCTTGATAGTCGTGCCTGACTGCAAACGCGCCAGCATCTTGTAGGCGAGGCTGAGGCGGCGCTCCTCGGAGAGTTCTCGCTCCGTGAAAGCCATTGGAATCCAAAGATCCATGTTGGGATAGATCTCCTGGATGTCTTCGGGCGCGACACCGACGAGCTGATAGCTGTCGCCGTTGAGTTGAATCGAGCTGCCGAGGACGCCGGTGTTGGAGCTGAAGAGCCGTTTCCACAACGCTACGCTCAGTACCGCCACGCGCTCGTTGCCCACGCGATCCTCTTCGGGATTGAAGAATCGCCCGGCAACTGGATTGATACCGAGCGTAGGAAAGAAAGTTGCCGTAACTCTGCCGGCTTGCAAACGCTCGGGCATACCCACGCCGGTGAGATTGAAATTTCGGATCGTGAAAGCCGCGGTTGATGCGAACGCGTCAGTTTGGCGACTGTAATCGAGGTATTGCGGCGCAGAGACTTGAGTGCGCGGAAGGTTTATCTTCGGCAGTTGATTATGGACCACCACCACGCGATCCGGATCCGCCACCGGCAACTTTCGCAGCAACACCGCGTCAACTACGGTGAACGTCGCGGTAGTCGCGGCGATGCCCAGTGCCAGCGTCAGGACGGCAATGATCGTGAAGGACGGTTTCCGGATCAACATCCGAATGCCGTAACGAATGTCGCGCCAAATTGAGCTGAAGATTGTGTCCATCTCTCAAACCATCCGCAGATTTCACAGATTACACAGACATAATCTGCGTAATCTGTGGATTGACTTTCATTCGTACCTCAGTGCCTCGAGTGGATCGACCTTCGTCGCGCGACGCGCCGGCAAATAACAGGCGATAAATGCCGCCGCCAACAGAAACGCCGAAACCACACTGAACGTCAGCAGATCAGTCGGCTGCACACCAACAAGCAGCTTCCCCATAAAACGGGTCACTGCCCACGAGCCCAACAGACCCAACACTGTTCCAACGAGCGCCAACTTCATTCCGTGTTTGACTACAAGCTTCAAGACATCAGCAGCGCGCGCACCCAGTGCCATGCGAATCCCGATCTCCTGCGTGCGCTGCGTCACCGCGAAAGCCATCACGCCGTAGATTCCAACCGAAGCAAGCAACAGCGCCAGGACAGCAAAAATCGCCAGCATCACTGACGAAAACGAGTAGACTGCGACAGACTCCGAGCGCACTTCCTGCATCGTCTTCACGTCGAAAACTGGTTGGTCCTTGTCGATGGCCCACACTTGTTTTCTGAGCGCGCCTGCAAGGGATGCCGGATCGACGCTTGTTCGTGCGACCAGCACCATCGCGGTCCACGAGTCCTGCGCATGCGGCAAGTAATAGTCGGGCGTCACCGGCAGATTCAGCTCGTGCTTCACGTCTTCGACGACGCCGACAATCTCCCTCCACTGCGCTCTTTCCGGCGGACCATAAAAGCGAATGCGTTTGCCAATTGGGTTCTCGCCGGGCCAGTGTTTGCGGGCGAGCGTTTCGTTAACGACAACAACCGGCGGCGCGCCTGCTTTATCCTGTTCGGTAAAGCCGCGTCCTTTAATAATTGGAATGCCCATCGTCGCGAAGTAATCAGGCGTGCAAACGCGATAACGTCCTTCGTTTTCCTGCCCCGGCGCGGGTTCAGGCATGCCTTCAACCAGATAAGCGTCCGATGAGTTTGAGCCGCCGAGCGGCAGATAGTTGACTGCCGCGGCTGACGCAACGCCGGGCTGTGCTTTCACGCGTTGGACCAGATCGTTATAAAAAGCGGCGCGCTGCGGTTCTTCCTTGTACCTCGCCCGAGGCAACACGATGTTCATCGTGATGACGTTGTCAGGATTGAAACCGGGATTGGTTTTCAACAACGAAAGAAAAGTGCGAGCCAGCAGTCCGGCGCTGACGAGCAACACGAGTGAGATCGCGACTTCAAAAACAACCAGCGTGCTGCGCAGCCAATGCGAGCTGCCCGAGGTTTGCCGGCTTCCGTCTTTCAACGCCTCGTTGAGGTTTGGTTTTGAAACCTGTAAGGCTGGCGCGAGGCCAAACACGATCCCGCTAAACAACGAGAGACCAAGCGTGAACCCGAGTACGGTGAAATTGATTCCCAACTGGTACCACCCGGGAACGAACTTCGCAGCCTCTCCTGGATTCGCAGCTCGCAACGCATCGATACCCCAAAATCCAACCAGCACTCCCAACGCGCCACCGAGCAAAGCAACGATCAGGCTCTCGGTCAGCAACTGGCGAACGATGCGCCAGCGACTGGCGCCCAACGCAGCACGCAATGCGATCTCTCTTTGACGTCCACTTGCGCGCGCCAGCATCAGATTCGCAACGTTCGCGCAAGCGATCAAAAGCACAAATCCGACCGCGCCCATCATCACCCAAAGCGCCGTGTCGTAAGTTCGCACGATATCGGCGACGATCGGAAAAACAGTCGCGCCCCAGCCAGTGTTCGTTTCCGGATACTGCTGTTCGAGTCGCGCGGTTATGTTGTCGATCTCAGCTTGTGCGCTTTCGATGAAGACGCCCGGTCTCAGTCGTCCAATGACGTAGTAAGCGTGATTGCCACGCATCTGCGTTGACTCTGGCGTCATCTCCAGAGGTGCGTAAACTTGGCCGGCTCTCGGAAAATTGAAACCTTCCGGCATCACTCCGACGACCGTGCGCACGAAACCGTTGATAGTGATCGTTTTGTTGATGATGTTTGGATCGCCACCGAAGCGCCGCTGCCACAGACTGTACGTGATGATCACAACTGAATTTTTATCGGGTTGATTCTCTTCCGGATAAAATTTGCGACCCATAATCGGCTTGACACCGAGGGCGTCAAGAAAATTCGCGCTGACTGCGAATCCCTGAACGCGTTCAGGCGTATCGCCGCCGGTGAGGTTCGCGCTAAACCAGCGATAGATGGCGAGTTGTTCGAACGATTTGTTCTGCGCTTGCCAGTCGAGGTAGTTCGCGAGTGTGACCTCGTTGTGCAGGACCCCGCGGCTCGGCATCTTGTCCCAGATCGCTACCACGCGATCGAGCTCTGGGAATGGCAGCGGTTTGAGCAGCAGCGCGTTGATGGCACTGAAGATCGCCGTGTTCGCGCCAATGCCGAGAGCCAGGGTGACGACCGCGATCAGTGTGAAGCCAGGTCGCTTCAAGAGACTTCTAAGTGCGTATCGAATATCGCCGCGAAGATTCTCCATCTTTGTGCCTCTTTGTGGCCTTACTCAGCAATCATCACCATTAGCGCGGCATCATCGTCGAAGTTGTCGCTGCAAAACCGCACCACTTCATTCAGAATCCTCGTCCGCAATTCAACGGCGTCACGGCCGCGATAAGATCGCAAGCACTGCTCCAAACGGTGTTCGCCAAATTCTTCTCCCGACGCGTTGCGCGCTTCGGTGACGCCGTCGGTAAACAGCAACAGCTTGTCGCCTGGCCGGAGTTGAATGTCTTGTTGCCTATAACTCGCGTCACAAAAAGCTCCGATGACGAGACCACCTTCTTCAAGTCGAATGCACTCATTATTGTGGCGCATCAGGAATGGAGGATTGTGACCGGCGTTCGCATACGTCAGCGTGCGTCGCGAAATATCGAGGTCACCGTAGAAGCAACTGACGAACTTGCACAGTGGTGTGTTTCCACACATCAACTGGTTAAGCTTCGCGCAGAGCTCGCTCGGCGAGATTTTTTCAGAAGCCAGAGACTTCAACGCTGCCTGCATGTTTGACATCAACAGCGCTGCCGGAAATCCTTTGCCAGCCACATCCGCGACGCACAACGCCGCGCGCGAGTCGCTCAACCTGAATGCGGCGAGATAGTCACCACTGACAGTACGCGCCGGCTGCCACGCACTCGCGAGACTGAACCCTTTGAGATCGAGCATACGTCGCGGCATCAAACCGCGTTGGATCTCTCGAGCTTCGTCGAGCTCGAGCCGGAGTTGACGCTCGCGCATCTGCGTCTCAGCTTCCTGATCGTGTTGACGTCTGAGTGCGCGGCCGGCGTCGATCTGAGTTCGGAGTTTTTTAAGTAAGCGAGAGTTTTCCCAGGGCTTTTGCACGAAATCGCGCACGCCCAGCCGCATCGATTCCACTGCCAAATCAACCGTGGCCCATGCGGTCATCACGATGATGGGCAAATCGTGATCGAGTGCCTGAATCCGCGAGATGAGATCGAGACCTTCTTTGCCGGAGGTAGTGTCGCGCGCATAGTTGAGGTCCATCAGCAACAGATCGAACTTCTGCTGACTGAGCGCCTCGAGCACGGCTTTGGGAGAGTCGGCTGCTTCGGTTTGATAACCAGCACCCTTGAGGAGCAGGCGCAACGCGGCAAGAACGTCCGGCTGATCGTCCGCTATGAGAGTTCGAGGGACCTGGGTTGCTACTGTATTCAAGATCTCTCTCCGGGCACACTGGTGACGTCAACGTAAATCGCCTAAACGATCGACGTTCGGTCAACTTACCTGTCGAGCAACTACAGGGATTTAAACTTGCGCCGGGCTCTATGCCCTGGACCGGGATCAGGGCAGTTAAACTGCCACTGTCTTCTGCTCCCGATCCGGATTAACTATCCATCCGTCTTCAAGACGAATGATTCGATTACCGTAAGCTGCGTTGATTTCCGAGTGTGTTACCTGCACGATCGTCGTGCCTTCTTCGTTCAGGCGCTTGAACATGTCCATGATCTCTTTGCCTTGCGCCGAATGAAGATTCCCAGTCGGCTCGTCGGCGAGGATGATTCGCGGACTTGCCACGACCGCGCGTGCGATGCCGACCAACTGTTGCTGACCGCCGGAAAGCTGCGTCGGGAAAAGATCCTTCTTGCCAACCATCTGAAAACGATCGAGCGTGTCGCAAACGATCGATTGCCGGTCCTTCTTACTCACGTCGCGATAAGAAAGCGGCAGCTCGAGGTTCTCAAACACCGTTTGATCGTCCAACAGGTGATAACTCTGAAACACAAACCCAATGTTCTGATTGCGCAGTGCCGCACGTTTCTTCGCGTCGAGTTTGTGGACCGGTGTGTCTTCGAAGTAGTACTCACCGGCCCACGAGTGGTCGTGCATGCCGATGATGTGCAACAGCGTCGACTTCCCTGCTCCGGACGGACCCATGATCGACACAAACTCTCCGGGCTTGATGTCGAGATCTATCCGGCGCAGCACATAAGTCCGTGTTGGACCATGCGGAAACGACTTCTCAATCCCGCGCAACGTGATCATTGAATAGCTCCAAAACCACTCTCAGCCAATTCGCGCTTGGCTTCCTGAATTTCGCGCCGGTCTGATCCGGCTTCTTCTTCGACGATCAGTCCGTCGAACAAGTGCACGATGCGATCCGCGTGTTGCGCGTAGCGCGGATCGTGCGTGACCATGCAGATGGTGGCGCCGCCGCGGTGCAACTCGCGCATCAACTCCATCACTGCCTCGCCATTGGTGGAGTCGAGGTTACCGGTAGGCTCGTCTGCCAGCAGAATGCTCGGCTGTCCACCAACTGCACGCGCGACTGCTACACGCTGTTGTTGACCTCCGGACAACTGGCTCGGCAAGTGTTTCGCACGATGGGCCATGCCGACGCGTTCGAGCGCTTCGGTGGTCCGCTTCTTTCGCTCGGTCGAGCTCATTCCGCGATAGGTCAACGGCAGCTCAACGTTTTCATAAACGGTGAGATCGCCGATCAGGTTGAAGCTCTGGAAGATGAAACCGACTTCACGGTTTCTGATCCTCGCTCGCTCGGAAAGAGAAAGATTCTCGACTGGATGATTGTTGAGAATGTACTTACCGTCGGTCGGCGTATCGAGCAGACCGAGAATTGAAAGCAGGGTGGATTTGCCGCATCCCGAGGGGCCGGCGATAGAAACGTATTCACCTTGTTTGATGTCCAGATGAATACCGGAAAGCGCGTGGGTTTCAACCTCGTCTGTGTAGAACACCTTCTTGACGTCAGACAGGTGAATCAGGGGCCCGTTCGAACTCATCATTCGCTCCTTCGCAGTTTTGTGTACACGATCTAACTAACTGAACACCGCCAACCGGCCTTCTCTGGCAACGCTTCTCTGTGCAACCTCTGTGTTCTCTGTGTCTCTGTGGTGATCCTGTTCTCAGGCGAATAACCACCGAGACACAGAGAACACAGAGGTTGCACAGAGAAGATCCTCAGTTCATCAGCGAATCCGGATTCGGTTGTAACTATCGTACGGCGCCGTATCGGAAATAATGACCTGGTCGCCTTCTTTGAGACCTTCGATTATCTCAACCGTGCTGACTGAGTTGCGTCCCAACTTAACCGTCGTCCGCACTGCTTCCGTTCCATCAGGCGTCAGCACAAACATGCCGACTGTTTGGTTTGCCTGACCGAAAGCCGGTCGCCCAACTTTCAAGACATCTTTCAGCCGTTCGAGCTCGATCGTCCCGTCAACACTCAGATCGGGACGAGCACTCGGCGGCAGCGGTCCAATCAAACTCGCGTCGATCTCGAACGTACCTTCGCGAGCAGCCGGATCGATGCGCGACACCGTGCCTTGAATCAAACCGTTGCGTGTGTCGACGATGACGGGCTGTCCGATGCGCACGTCTTTGATCTGCGTCTCCGCAACACGCAGGACGGCTTTCAACGATGCCGGATCGGCAACGCGTGCGATGTTGAATCCCGGTGTCACCTGTTGACCAACCTGCACTGAGACTTGCTGCAACACGCCCGCAGTTCCGGCTCGCACTTTTAATGCTTCAACCTGATCCTGTTTCAACTTCGCCAGCGCTCGCAATTGCGCCAATCGCGATGTTGCCGCATTCAACTGTGCGCGAGTTGACTTCGAACTGACTGCCAGTCGCTCCTGCTCGACTTTGAGTCGATTGGCAAGATCCTGCACGGCCACGCGAGAAATCTTCAACACAAGGTCGGCCACCAATCCCTGTTTGGCAAGCACTTCGTCCGCATCGAGTTGCAATTTAGCCTGGCTGTATTGCGAGTTGATGGTGGCGACGGCCGCTTTCTGCGTCATCGTGTCGCTCTCGAGCTTTACCTTCAGGTTCTCTTCATCGGCTTCGGCAGCTTTGACCTGGAACGAGGCGTCAGTAGCTTGTTGTTCCATTTGCGGGTTCGAAAGTTCGACAATAACCGTCGATGGATCGACCTCCACACCTGCTTGGAGCAGGATCTTCTCGACCCGTCCATCGGCAGGCGCCGGTACCCAGCGAGTTATCTCGGGCACCAGTGTTCCGTTGCCACGAACATCGCGCACCATTTCCCCACGTTTGACTGTCTCGATCACAGTGGTTGAGCGATCGATTGCCGGGGCGGCAGGCTTCAGCTTAGTGAGACCATAGGTGATGCCGCCAACGGCCGCCAGACCAACGACGATCATGACGGCAGTGCGAATTTTCTTCTTCAGCTTCGACTTTGGGGGGCGCTTAATATCCATAGCTTTACTTCATAAATCTTGTGGAGAGCTGTAATAGCCTTTTGAGAGAGCGGCGATGCGCGCGCGAAGAGTGATATGAACGAGCTAGCTACAAACTTCACGCACAACTATACAGTTCTCCGCGTTGGCTCGATTCAAAGCCCGTGCCAGCATCGGGCGGACATGCCTGTTTGCCCTTGAGGTTAACGAAAATAAGGGATTTTCGCCAGTTTTGCTGGACTGTGAGGTTGCAAAGTCGGATCTGAGTTCGAAAAAACGTACGTGAGCGTTTCGCTTGCGGGACTCCCCAATCCCACTTTCGAAATTGCGGTTAGATGAATCAGCCGGCGTACCAGAATCTGTACAAGCCACGTGAATCCGTCTTTTCGCAGTCACGAAGAATCGGCTTGCTCAACTCTTCGATGCAATAGTAGCGCCCGAAGCGTCAACAGATATCTGATATGTGAAGTGTTGTTGCTGGCGGGACCGTCGATCAAAGCTCTTCGAGGTAAACGGAATCGCACTGCCGTCAGTAAAACCTCCTTCAACCGCAATCCACTGTGAATCTGAACGCGGCGCAGGAATTTCAACCGAAACTGAACTTGCCGGTCGCAGTTCAAATATTAACAACTTGTTCTCTGCCTGAACGCGAAGGTACTTGATCGTCTTCGTTTCTGTGTTTTCCACCTGCAATAAATCTGCTCCGCGCTCGTAGTATTGTGCTCGGTAAAACTCTAAGACGTTATCATCTAACCATCTAACATCGGGGAATCCGGCTTCGAAAGATAAATCAAACGAATCTCCAGTTGAATGCAACCAAATGTCTGAAATAAATGGCTGACCCGACTTGAATACGTCAGCTCTTACTTGATTTGGAATAATCAAAGGTCTGCCTTTATCGCCTCGGAGAACCACCGAATAGGTATGCTCGGGTGAGATGGTTGTAAGGAACACATGATGATTCCTATTAGCCCAAAATCGTCCTGCAAATATAAACGCACAGACGCCTAACACTACAATGGTCCAAAACAAATTCGGTGTAAATCGCTTGTCCTTCGATTTCCAGCGAGAATCACTGCTTGACCATAAGCTTTTCATGGCTTTAACGAATCAACGTTACCGACACAGCACACGACTTAGATTGTTTTCTAATTCGGCCTGAGACATTTTACCTCCCAGATAATTCCAGAGATGATCACCAACAGATCTTCCCGCGATATTCCCAGCTCTTTCCGACTGGTATTGTGAGCTTCCAAAAAGCGCTTGTCCCCAATCCTTCAGTCTGTTGCCCTGGTACGCAGCCCAACCTTCTAGGTAACCTGCTCTTTCAACCAACCGAGCCCCCGACGAAAACAGGATATGACCGTACACGCCCGCTCCCTGCCTGCCTTCTGGTGTACCCTCTCCGGCATCAACGAGTTCTCCCTTAAATCCCTCCGAACCGTTGTGAATATGTCTTTCATAACCAGAATAGGCGAATGCAGCCAATTCAGTTCCCCATAGTTTGGCGGTCCAAATACGACTGCTACGGTTCAGCCCCATTGTAATTGATACTCTAGTCGCCATCTCTGCTAACCATCTCACAAACTGATCGCAGTTGTCGAAGGGCAATGCATCAGCGGGCCTTTGTGGTTCAGGCTCAGGATCTAGATGCGGACCGCCTACACCTCCTCGATGCTCGTCCCCAGTGGATCCACCTCCTCCTCCGCATGGTCCTTGCCAACCAAAAGCCCAGTCGAGCACTCCAGTCCCAAACTCGGATCGAGTGCTGCAGTTGAATCTTTGCCACTCCTCCTCGGTTAGTCCAGTTGGATCCACAAAGTTCACCGGATCGTTCTGCACATACGCGTAGCGATTGAAAGACTGCGGATTGGTCAAATCATAACTGGCGTCGTAGGGATCGGGTTGCACGAAACGATGCCATTTGCCTGTGTAACGACGCATCATCGCCTCATCGCCATTGTTGCCATCTCTTTCGTAGGTCGTGTAGCGATGAGGTTGGAACGCCTGATTGCTGCTCCGCGAGGTTTCGCCACCCCAGGGATCCAGATCGATCGTGCTCGTAACCGTGCCACTGCTGTTGGTGATACGCTGACTCTTCGTTACCGGATCCTGATGTACCCAACTCACTTGATTGTTTTGCTGGATCGCCAGCAGCTCATTACCCAGATAAACGTAACCGCGTTGCAAGCCGCCACTGGAGTTGAGTTCGCTTATTATCTGACCTCCCAAGACGCTTGAGCGCAGATAATACGTGGTGGTGCCGTTTTCAACTTTCTTCACTCGGAGCCGATCGCCATCGTAGCTTTGCGTCATGGCGGTGGCGGAAGCGTAAGTTTGCTGACTGGTAGCATCGTAGGTGTAGCTCTGATAGCCATCGTTGGTGAGATTGCCGGCAGCGTCGTAGGTCATACTCGCACCAGTCCAGGGATTTGTCATCAAGCGGTTGTTCACGTAACTGGGCCACTGTTCCAGCCACGGATTGAACCATCCACCCCAGCCGACGCGGTACCACATATTACCCGTCTGATCATAACGATACGAGTGGGCATATGGACCATCCTGCGTGCCACCCTGTCCAATCAGGTGCCCACGCGCTTCTGAAGCGGTGCGCGCTTCAATCAAGCGCCCCACGTGATCGTAATCGTAGGAACGATCGAGGGTCGGGTCATTGAGGTTCTGCGCGTAGGTGATGCGACCCGTGTTCTCGTTGAAGTAGGTGTAAGCATAGTTCCAGCCCATCACCCCAGGAATGTTCCACTGCGTCGGCCGCAGCCGGTTGTCATAGCTGACCGACAGCGCGCGAGTATCGCCGTAGCTCACCGATTTCAAGCCACTCCACGCGCGATAACGAATGTTACTGGCGTAGCTCGAAACTCCGCCGTAGCCGTTTCCCGTGACGCCGCTCACGCGGGTCGAATGATCGTAGCCATAAACAACCTGTGAATTGTTGACGGAGTTGGTCAGGTTCAATAGTTGTCCACCCAGATCGTAGCTATACGACAGCGTGAAAGAACCGACATTAGTGAAGCTTCTCGTTTCAGAGGTTAACTGGGCCAGTGTGTCGTAACTGTAGCTCACTGTTCCCAACCCATCTGTCATCTGCGTGCGATTGCCCGCCGCATCGTAAGTAAAACTCACGTTCGACGTTGCCGCGGTCTGTCCGCTAGTGTCTCCAGTCACGTTGTAAGTGATGCCTGTCAGCAACCTGCGGTTGTTATAGCTGAGAGTTTGAGTCACGTTACGTGCGTCTTTTACCTGATAGACAGTGTCGTTGGGGTTGTAAGTGAACGTGGTCAGTCCCTGCTCGGGGGTGGTCCGTTTCCACAATCTGCCAAGACCGTCATATTCGAACATACGCACCTGGCCCGCTTGCGAACTCTGCGTGATCTGGTCGCGCGCGTTGTAAGTATAAGTCGTCGTCGCGTAGATGCTCTGATCCCAGTTCAGCTCGTCCACCTGTTTCAGCCGCCCAAAGACATCCATCGTAAGCTTGCGCCGTCGCCCGCGTTCATCCCTGATTATTACCGTTTCACCACCAGCGCAGCCGCAGCCTGCGTAGATGTTTTCGCGCGTATTGCCGTCAGGACTGGTGGTCACCAGTGGTCGACCTTTCCAATCGTAGGTTTGCAAAGTCCACACCCAGGCTGAATCATCGCCCGTTGGTACCCACGCGGCGTTCACTTCTGTCGGATTCGACTGTTCGGAAAGACGACCCATGATGTCGTACTTCATGTACTGCACGCTGTAGCCACCAGTGCTGTTCGAGTGGTTCATGCCTACAGCACGCACACGTCCAGCGCCATCGAACTCAGTGATGTTGTAGCGCTCGACTACTGTTTGATCCTGAGTGAAGCTCTGCACCGAACCATAGGCCAGATAAACATAACGCGTGTAGGAGCTATTGTTCTGATTGGTCACGCGATCGATGCGTCCGGCGGAGTCGTAAGTCATCCGGTGCTCGAGATACTGCACCGGATCTTCCGTCAGGCCTGTTCCCTTGCTGGGCACAATCGTTTTCGTTACTGCGCCGATATCGAAATTGTACTGGGCCGTGGATACGAAGCCATCCGCATCGGTGACGGTGGTGGGATAGGCAAACGTGGTGCGGTTTACCGCGTCAGAAAACGAATCGCCATAACTGACAACACTGCCAACTCCGTAGTGATCCTCGACTTTAATCACTGAGCCGGTGCGGTTGTATTTGATGAGGGTGCGCGTATGCTTATCGAAGTTGTTGACGTCCGAGACATCCCAGCGTCCAATCCAGCATACGTTGCCGCGTCCGCGCGACGTGCCGCTGCCGTCGTGCTGGGTTGCCGGTTGCGGAGTCGCTTCCCAGTATTCATTGCCCCAGTCGTAGTCGTACCACACTTTTGACTGCGGCTGATTATTACCATCGTAAACAATCACTTCGCGCAAAAGACCGAGAACGCGCCGGTCGATGTAAAGCTGCTGATCTCCACCCTCATTGTAATAGGTTATAGTAGTGCGCCGTAGGACAGTCGTACCGTCAGCCGCATATTCTTTCACTTCGGTAGGCAAGGCTACAGGATTGGGCAAATTGTAGGACGTGTAAATTGTCTCGACACGACGCCGATTATAAGCTTCATCGTAGATACTGGTGTCGTATGGCCGCGGATTCTTTTGGTAAGTAAGATTCGTATCATCCTGCGTCCATGATGTGGTGGTCCATTTCTTTCTCACTCCACCCGACCAGATTTCCGTGCTGGTAGTGAATCCTGTCTGCCAGCCCGAAGTAGCAAAGAATTCTTTGTAAATGGTGCTGTTATCGGGCATGGTCTGCTGCGTCCATGAACCGTCAGCGGCAACACTGTAGGAAGTCACTGCTTCATTGCCATTGTTCCAGTCAGCCAGCCAGTCTCGTTGTTCGGTGAACCGGGGACAGTCAGTCTGGCCGGAATTCGAATTCATGTTATACGAGGTGTAGGAGCGAAGATGTGCGTCTACGGCGTAGCTGTTAATTCGGTTCACCTGCGCGAAGGCGGCGTTGTAGTAGAAGGTGAAGTAAGTGCCATCGTGCAGACTCACTTGAGTCAGGACCGTCGTATAGTTGTTGTTTGGACCATTCACCAGTAGCCCGCCGCCGAATGCCGGTGCTACCAAAACCTGACCATAGTAGAAGGTGGCCCAATCGTGCGCGACTCCACCCCAGGTTTGGCGAATTGCCTGAAGGTTACCGTCAGTGTAGTACACAAACGACACCACTCTACCCAATGTGTCAGTGATTGTTTGCAGATGGCCGTTAGTGGTGTATTCAGCCGAAATGTAATTGCCGTTCCGATCCTTGATCTCCCGGCAGCGGTACTCGTTGTTGATACCGGCTGGCTGGAAGGTGTATTGAGTGCCATCGATCGTGCGGACGATGGGAGCATTGACGTCACTAACATTCAACTGCGTGTAGCTGCTGTCCTGTGACTCGTAAATGTTTGATGTGCCCACCTGCCGCAGCTCTACGCGACCACCGGATGGCGTCACCATCATGTACGCGTAGATGTTGGTTTGTGAGTTCAAAAATCGCTGTTGCAGCGTGGGCAGGCCAAGACGAAAGCCGGGAGCGGGCGAGCCCAGATCGGCATTGAACTTCATGTATGAGCCATCTCTGGTCCACACCAGCGAATTGTAGGAGAGAGTGAGATTGAGATCTAATCCGGCTCGACCTGGCAAGCTCAATAATGGCAAACTCCAGTTAAAGTTGCGCGAGCCGAGATCGACACCTCCTTCGCCAGTCTCATTGACTGGTCTTCCGCGAGCGGTCGAGAAGTTAGGATCATTTGCTGGGTAATATCCTCCACCACCTCCGCCACCCTGTGGATCGCAATCAGCACACGGCAAATTCGATTGAATCGGCGTGTTGGCTTTTGGTTGTTGTGGCTGGGTTCTGCGCGCTTCGTCCAGATTTGGCAGGTTTGCACCTGGTGCACCATTGGTCGTAGGTGGAGGAGTGGTCGAGAAGCTGCCGCCTGGCCCAGTTCCACCACTGCCGTAACCTGGAACCGCAAAAGGTGGTGACTGGTTGATTGAACCGTGCAGTTTGGCCAGTGCTCCAGCGGCATTCGCAACGCCGCCACTCGACACTTTGCCGTCGAGCGGAACAGTCTGTCTCACGCCGTCTGAGATCGCCTTCGCAATCACGGTTAGCGAACCTTGCGGCCGCAGAGTCTTTAACAAGCCCGCGATAGCAGCCACGATTGGCGCCGCTGCAGACGTACCGGTGACGCTCCAGTAACCACCGCCCATCTCCGTGGTGAGTATGTTTGTTCCCGGCGCCACCAAAGTAACACTTCGTCCACCCCAATTGGACCACGCGGCGAGCTGGTCTGAACTGTCACTCGCAGCTACCGAAATCAGATTCCTAAGATTGAAAGAAGCGGGATAGTAGGGAGTGACATCCAGATCGCGGCTGCCATTACCAGCCGAACACACAACCACTACATTGCGTCTGATCGCACGTTCAATCGCGTCCTTCAGCGCTACCGATTCGCCGTTGGTTCCCCACGACAGATTAATGACTTGCGCGCCGTGCACGACTGCGTAATCAATAGCCTCAACAGCATCGGCAACATCGCCTGTGCCAGTATTATCTAAAACGCGAAGACTCATCAGGCTGGCCCGCCACATCACGCCTGAGATTCCCAAAGAATTATTACCCTCCGCAGCAATGATGCCGGCGACGGCAGTGCCATGACCCTGTTCATCCTTAATCTCGCCACTATCCGAGATGAAATCCCAGCCATGCAGATCGCCACTTTCTTCCGGATTGGGGTTGGTCCACCGGTTATTCGCCAAATCTGGATGCGTAAAATCAATGCCACTATCAATCACGGCAACAATCGTCGCTGCTGAACCCGTCGTCGTTTGCCAGGCGGTGGTTGCATTGATATCTGAACCGTATTGCCCTCCATTATGGCCTGTATTTCGCAACGCCCATTGACTGTTAAATTGAGGATCGTTCGGTCTCAGTTCATCCTTCGAAATGAGAAAGTTGGGTTCGGCAAAGTCGATCTGCGGGTTCAGCAACAACTCGAGCGCCGCTGTTCCAACATCACGTCCGGCAGGTAATTCCAACTTTTCAAAGCCGGATTCACCGCGGAGTTCCTTCTTCCTTCGGGCGCTTTGCGTGGCAACGATCATGTCTTTGACCTGCTGAGAAACACCGGCACGAAATCGCACCAGTAGTTCGCCATTGCGATGCGCCGCAATGGGTCGCTCCTGCGTTGAACTGGCTGACTTCATTACAGACGCTGAGCGTACTACCACTGAGAACGGACACAAGAAAGAAATGACGATCAGATAGCAGAGTAAGCTGGCAGTGAGAATGCGACGAAAACCACGAGAAGGCATAATGAGGTACTCCTATTGGCCACCGCTTATCTATGAAAGTTAGCGGAAGTTTACGCGTTGGTTAAGGTTCCTGAGTGAGGTGGGGAGGCCTGACTCAGCAGCACGACCCAAGGATGGCGTACGTTAAAACAAGACGCTGGACCGTGTCAATAATATTGTAAGTGCTAGCAAAACCCTCAGGCCTTCTGAATCACGAAAGTGTTCGACACCTCTTTGAACCGAATACCGGTCCAGCCGTCGTCAATCACTTCCAGCACGCGCCCGCCGGCACGTTCAGCGATCTCAAAGATTCTGCTTTGAGGTAGCACGTGCATTTCTATTTCGTGTTTGGTGATTTGATCTGACAGGTAATCAGCGACCGAGAAGGTGTAGTCCAGACGGTAAGTAGGAATCTGAAAGAAGGCTACACCTCCAGGATTCAGCGCCCGGATTAATCCTTCGACGATGAACGCGATCACGGGCGGCGGGTTGTGTTGCAGCACCAGCATCGAGTAAGCCACGTCAACTTTGGGCAACGATTCAATCTCGCGCACACGCTTGATCTGATTTAAAACCACATTCGCGACGTTCTCTTGCTTCAGATAATCCTCAGCGCATCGTAAATGAGACAAGGAGATGTCGTAGGCAAACACCTGCTCGAATCGTGTTGATAAATGCCGAGTGATGCGCCCAACTCCGCAACCGTAATCAAGACACGTCCTGAATCCACCGTGCTGCACGTGGTTTCTATCCAAACTGCCAACCAATTGCGCCACATGCTGTTCTCCGGTTCGATAAAATGCGTCTTTGTTAGCTTGGATATTCGCTTGCCGGTATTCTTCCGCGATGACCACAGACCAGTGCGGCTCGGTGTCGCCAAGCTCTTGCCAGGTACGCTGAATATGCTCAAACAGCTTTTCCAGATCCTGCTCGCTGCACCTGTCCTCGATAGACATTGGCGGCTCGTCGCCAAGCAGCACCGGCACGTGCAGCGCCGCGTTGTTTTCCCTGAATTCAGTTGAGTAGATGAAGTTTGCGCGCAACTCCTCGGTCGTTGAGCACTTGCGTAGGTGTTCGTCTACTACTTCATCGCTTTCCGCTTCGCGATCGAGAAAGAGACGATAGGCCCACAAGACGGCATCGCGACTCAAACCGGACACGGAAGACGTACCTGTGTCACGACGAGCGCCCCGAATCAGCGCCTTTACTTGTTTGCTAATTGATCCCATGCACGCTGCTTAACTTGCGGTGGTTCGTTGGCTGAGGCGGGTGCGCATGCGTTGTTGCCAGGCGCTCTGTTTCGTATCGCCCTCTTCGATTTGAGCGAGTGCAGCGCTCAACGGTTGACCGCCGAGCTGACGCATCTTTATGTAGAGCAACGCCGGCACAATCGAAATCAGCGGAACGACGAAGATGTTTACCAGGCCCAGCACCTGCTGATAAATCTTGTGTGAAAGGCTGGCACGAGGAACGTTGATTCCCATTTTGATGCGACCCACAAGCAAGCTAATGATCATCGGGATGACGATCTGAATTATCGACACAATAATAATCGTGCGCCACGAACGCGAGGCCAACTCCCGCGCGCGCCGCATCGCCGCCTTTTTCTCCAGTCCTTCGATCAGCACCACCGGCGCGTAGAGCGAGTAACGAATCCACGTGATTATGCCCGGAATGATTAGCAACAAACTGAAAAGGATGATCCGCAACGTGACAAGGATCATCGTCTTCAGAAACGGGCGCCAGCGTTTACGCAACACACCAAACGCCACGCGCAGTTTCACTGGTCGCAACGGCGCAGCGCTCAGTTGCGCGATAATCACTGCCGTCACGCCCGAGATAACGCCTCCAGCCACCATGTAAGCGACAATCTGCAACAGACCGACGATTACCATCGCGCAGATCATCAGAATCTTCTGCGTCATCCCGCCTTTAGGCAGGTACGCGTCAGCCACGAGCAGACCAGTGATCAAGATGCCGGTGACGATCACCGGCAAGTGCGCGATCAAACTGAGCTTGATGAACTTCGGAAAGTATTCACTGTAGAGAGAGAATGCGCGACGATAAAGCGCTCCGACGCCTTCACTCTGTCCGCGCAGCGTACTCGCAAACGCAAAAGCTGTTTGCGGGCGCTTATCGGGATCCTTCGCAAGCGCCGACATCACCACGCCGGAAACTCGTTTGGGAATCTTGGCAGCACGTTCGCGCAAATCCGGTGGTGTCGTCTCGCGATGTGCGCGCATGACTGTCGAGGTGTTGCCCGCGAATGGCGGCTCACCCGCGAGCATCTGATAAGCGATAACGCCGAGGCTGTAGATGTCAGAACGCGTGTCGACGTGACCTCCGCCACATTGCTCGGGCGACATGTAAAGAGGCGTTCCCATGATTGCACCGACGCGAGTGAGCGCTGAACCCTGCGCGTCGGTGGTCATGTGCGCAGTGTGGCGACCGTCAGCGCGCGTTTGTTGATCGAAAAGCAGCGTACCGTCGTCTTCGTGATGGGTAAGCGGTTTTTGTAGTAACGTGCCGACAGCTTCACTGTCAACGTTGGTCCTATGGCCCACGATCAGAGGTTCTTCATCACCTGGCCTTAACAGCGTGTCGGTCTCGAGGTGCGCGTTGGTAATCGATGCGGGCGCAAGATCGTCGATGATCGTCGCTGCAGGATCATCATCGGCGACTGGCGCGTTCGTCTCGCCAAGTTTAGCAATGCCAAAATCGAGGACTTTGACGCGATAACTGCCGAGACGATTTGGTTCGAGCCAGATGTTGTCGGGCTTCAAGTCGCGATGGATGATGCCCTGCTGGTGCGCCTCGTGAACCGCGGAACAGACCTGATCGAGAATGTCAGCCACCCACTCGAGCGGCAAACGTTTTTCCTCAGCCAGAACGTCGCCGAGCGTGCAACCATCGAGATACTCCATCACGAGGTAAGCAACCTGACCCTCTTTGACACGCGCAAAACCGAAGTCGGTGACGTCGACGACATTTGGATGACGCAAGCGGCCCGCTGCCCGCGCTTCTCGCTTGAAGCGCTCAACAAACTCATTGTTGCGCATGAATCGAGGCGAGATCAGCTTTAGCGCAACGTAACGCTCAGTGCCGAGGTGAGTTGCAAGATAGACGGCGCCCATACCGCCCTGGCCGAGTAGATGTTCCAGGCGGTACTTTTCGTCGAGCACCTCGCCGACGTAATGTTCCAGATCAAGCATGAGGCTCCAATGCTATCGCACTTATCCGCCGCAGATAAACACGAATAAGACGGATTGATTTGATCCGCGACTATCCGTGTAAATCTGTGGCTCCATTCCAATCGGCTGACCATCAGGCGGAGCCTGAGCGGGCGTGAGATTCATCTTCTTCGGATCGTCCTGAAAGCGTTTGATCTGTTCGAGCGAGTAGAACAGAAATGCGCGTTGATTTTCATCACGCGTGATACGGCTCTGCGTCGCAAGCCACGCTTTCAGTTGGTCTAACTTCAACGACGCAATTGCACGTACCTGATTCGATGCGCGTTCCGCAGCAGCAAGCGACATGAGATCCGAGAGTATCACCATGTTCACAGTGTGCTGTATCTCACCGGCATAACCCGTAGCCGCCGGCGCTTTCCAGGTGGAAGCAAATATCTTGTCGATCACTTCACCGAGACCGGGATTGCGAGCGTCGCGAGCGTGAAATTGGACCAGACGCGCGGCACGCTCCTGGTTCAACAGAAATCCACTGACGTGATCCGAGATCGCTTCTGCCGGCGCGAGTGCGTCAAACACTGGTTGCGTGCGAATGCGAAAGTCCTCACGCGTGCGCGGATAACCCGAAGGACGCGGCGGAATCAAACGCAACAACGACTCAGGCACAGCTAACGCTTCCGGCTTGAGAGTTTCGAGGACAGCCGCGAGTGCACGTCGTTGTTCTTCCGGCGAAACAATCTGTGGACTCCGATCACCTTTCCCTTTCAAGCTAAATGTGTAGTCCTCTCCACCAACAAGTTTTGCAGCAGCCTCCACTTGATAACGGTGGTACATGTAGATCGGCACGAGCACGTCTTCGATCGTCGCCATCGGCGCGCCTTCACGAATGTTATTCTCGCCGAAACGTCGCAACGCAGCGGCACGCACCTTCATCACGTTCGACAGTTCGTCAATCGCATTTGTCCCGTTGTCCCAAAGATGAGCCACCGAACTCGCGCTGCTCGGTGGTCGTGCATCCTGATCGGTCAAATACATCAGTCCACGCGCAAACGCGTCGCTCAGAGTGCGATCGAGAGCCTGTGGTTCGTTGGTGCCGGGAGCGAAGTCCTGATAACCATAGGCGATCGCGACTTTGTCCCACTCGCCGATTCCTCTCGCGTACGCGTCAGACAGATCTGGAACGCCGTCGGCGCCGAGCTTTGCTCGCGGTGCGGGATAGTCCATCACCGACGCGCGATTCACTGGACTTGCGGCGTAGTTGTGTTGCAATCCCAACGTGTGGCCCACCTCGTGCGCGGCGAGTTGTCGCAAACGCGCTAACACCATTTCAAGAAGCTTCGGCGACGCGGTGTTTGTTTTGTCGTACGGAGCTAATAAACCCTCGGCGATCAAAAAGTCCTGGCGATCGCGCAACGAGCCTAGCGACACGCGTCCTTGAATTATCTCGCCGGTACGAGGATCGACGAGCGAGTTGCCGTAGGACCAACCGCGCGTCGAGCGATGTACCCACTGGATCACGTTGTAACGCACGTCCATCGGATCTACTTCCAGCGGCATGAGCTCGACGCGAAATGCATCTTTGTATCCGATGGCTTCGAAGGCTTGGTTCCACCAGCGTGCGCCTTCAAGCAGTGCAGAACGCACCGGCTCGGGCGCACCGCGATCTACGTAGTAAACGATTGGCTGCACTGCCTCGCTGATTGGCGCACTCGGATCTTTCTTTTGCAGACGATGACGCGCGATAAAACGCTTGGTGATCGGCTCCTCGATCGGCGTGGCGAAGTCCATGTAGTCGATGCCGGAGTAACCAGCGCGCGGATCGAAAACGCGTGGCGTAAAGCCCGGCGATGGCAGTTGCACGAATGAATGACGCTCACGAACCGTGATCGCCTCCGGCACCGGAACGACTTCTCTGACGAACTGTCCGGCAGGTTCGCCAGTGAAGGTCAACGTCGTTTCGACTTCCGTGTTTTGCGGAAAGTTTTTGGTGTTTGGGAGGTAGAACGCGCTCCGGGTTGCGTCGAGTTGATACCTGCCCTGCTGTCCACGCTGAAGTGTGTTGGTGACTTGATGAACGTCGCGGAGGTAGAAATTTGTCGCGTCAACCAGCGCGCGATTTCCTTCTTCAGCGGCGACCTCAAATCCCCACAACGTCGATTCAGCGAAAGCGTCTTTCACCGCGAGACGTTCATCAGCACTAGTGCTGTTCGCTCGAAAACCGTAATTGGGCGCGACCAGCAAGACTCGCGGTCCGCTGCGATCGAAACGCACGATCGCGCTGTTGCCGAGTTGTCCGCGATCGAGTCCGATGTCATTTGAGCCGATGCCGGCAGGCAACGATTCGACGTAGAGAAACTCAGTGTTCCATTTGTCGATCTCGAGCCAGAGTTTTCCTGCCTTTGCGTCCCAGTAGAAAGGAAAGAAACCGGGAAACTTCTGCATTCCCGCAACCTTCTCGGCAATCGTTTGCGATTTCTGAGCGTGAACTGCCGAAAAGCAGATTAGCAGCAACGACAAGACAACAAGATGCTTCATCGCTTTCTCCTATTAGCCGCGGATGAACGCGGGTGAACGCGGATCGATCTGTGTTTATCCGCGTGAATCCGCGGCCAATCAACTTACTGATTTTTCCATTCAGGAATGCGGCCCGGGGTCCACGGCGCACCGGCTGCTTCCAACTGCTTCTCTAACCGCGCCAGATCGACTTCGATCAATTGGCGCAACTGGGCCAACACAGTCTCAAAGTCCTGCGCGGCCGCGGCGTACTGGTTCTGCTGAGTCTGAGTTGGACGCGATGTCGACATGCGCTGAGCGCCGACAACATAACCGACTCGATCGTTGATCGACGGTGGCGTGTTTATGTTGCGCTGTCGCGCCGCCGCATCACCACTCAACGCCCGCAGGATTTCGTTCGTTCGACGATCAAGTGCGGTCGCGTCATCCTGCAATCGCGGCGGCAACGAAGGTGTCTCAGCAATCGCTCGCTTGATCGCGGCGAGCCGAGGCTTGAGCGCGTTGGCAGCTTGTGTGGCGCCCGTTGTCGCACGCTGTAACCGCACTGCTTTCTGTTGAAACTCAACCAGTGCTGCGCGATCGGACGTCGACATGTTCTCCAACCCTTCAACAGTTACTTCGAACTGCTGCGGTGGTCCAAGTGGAGTAACAACGCCTTCAACTCGCTTTGCTACCGAAACCTTGTACGTGCCCGGCATCACCAGTGGACCAGACGGCGGTTCGAAATCGAAATCTGCGTCAGGTGGCGGCGGAGCGGAGAGATTGGCCGCCGGATAACGCAGATCCCAACTCAGGCGCTGAATTCCGGCGGTTACTGGACCGGTAAGTCGTCGCACCACAGTATCTGCCGAATCAGTGATAGTGACGATGATCGCCGGCGCTTCTTCCTCTTCTTCGGCAAGCAGGTCAGCGCGGGTGGGCCAGGGAATAGGCTGGCCTTTCTTCTCCGCTTCTTTCTCACGCTCCTGCCGTTGCTCTTTGCGTGTCTTGATGGCTTCTTTCAGGTACCACGTCACGGTTGCGCCGAATGGCGGATTGTCCGCGGTGTAATAACGCTCACCTTGAAAACTCTTGCCGCGGCCGCCGAGCGGTTGTGACTGGATGTACATCAACGCATCCTTCACCGGAAATACAACCGACTCCTGTCGCAACGTCTCAGGTTTGATCGAACGCAGCGGCGCGTAGTTGTCGAGAATGTAGATGCCGCGTCCAAACGTGCCGGCGACGAGATCGTTCTCGCGTTTTTGAATGTTGAGATCGCGCACGGCGATCGTTGGGAGACCGCCTTTGAGTTGAATCCATTTCTGTCCGCCGTCGACGGAGAAAAACAGACCAAACTCGGTGCCGGTGAAGAGTAGATTCGGATTAACGTAATCTTCCGCGATGGCCCACACTGGTCCATTCTTTGGCAGATTCGCGCTCAACGAAACCCACGTGCGTCCGGCGTCAGTGGTCTTCAAGAGATACGGTTTGAAATCGGCGTTCTGGTGATTGTCGAAGCCTACGTATGCGGTGTTTGCGTCGTGATTGGAAGTAATGATGCGGCTGACGTACGCCATATCGGGAACGCCCGGAAACTTCTCGACCTTGCGCCAGTTCTTGCCGCCGTCTTCGGTGATTTGTAAGAGACCATCGTCAGTGCCGACGTAAATGAGGCCTTCCTTCTTCTGCGATTCAGCCAACGCGGAGGCGTTGCCGAAGAACGCTGTCGAAGCATTTTTGGCAACGGCGTCGATACTCCAGATCCTTCCCATCACGGGCAGCTTGTCGCGATCGAGTGCGCGGGAGAGTTGGCCGCTGATTGTTTGCCACGTATCGCCGCGATCGTCGCTGCGGTAGAGTTTGTCAGAAGCGATGTACAGTCGTGTGTGTAAGTGCGGACTGATGATGAACGGAGTGTCCCAATTCCATCGCGGAGGATCTTCGTTACGGCCCGGCTGCGGTTGAATGCCGATGCGTTCGCCTGTGCGCTTGTCAAAACGAACCAACACGCCGTGCTGCAACGATGCATAAACCGTGTTTGGATCTTCCGGATCGACTTGCGAACGAAAACCGTCGCCGCCATTCGTGACGAACCAGTCAGCGTTGGTGATACCGGAAGCGCTGCGGGTGCGTGATGGACCACCGAAGCTGAAGTTGTCCTGCGTGCCGCCGTAGACGTTGTAGAAAGGCTTATCGTTGTCGGTGGTGATGTCGTAAAACTGCGGCACCGGCAGGTTCTGTTTGAAGTCCCAGTTCTGCCCGCGATCGAAACTCTCGTAGATGCCGCCATCGCAACCAACCAGATAGTGATCCGTGTTGGCCGGATCGATCCAGATGTCGTGATTGTCGACGTGTTTGTTCTTTTCACCGAGACGTCGCAGAGTGCGGCCGCCGTCATCTGAGACCATCAGAAACACGTTCATCACGTAGATTCGATCGACTTCTTTTGGATCCGCGACGATGCGCGCGTAGTACATCGCCGTTGAGTCAGATTCGTTGCGTCGCTCCCAACTACCGCCGCGATCTGATGAACGAAAGATTCCGCCCTTGCGGTCGGCAGCCTCGACGGTCGCGTAAATCACATTTGAATCGACCGGTGAAATTGCGAGTCCGACACGACCGAATTCAGCAGTGGGCAGACCGGCTCTCAACTTGTTCCAGGTCGCGCCGGCGTCGGTCGATTTGTAGATCGCGCTTTCTGGACCACCGTTGATGAGCGTCCACATGTGGCGCCGACGTTGATATGAAGCGCAGTAGATCGTGTTTGGATCGTTAGGATCGATCACGACGTCGGTGACGCCAGTGTTCTCGCTAACGTTGAGAATGTTCTTCCAGGTCTTGCCGCCGTCGATTGTTTTGAAGAGACCACGCTCTCCGCCTGGACCCCACAGCGGGCCTTGCGACGCGACGTAGACGATATTTGAGTCCTTCGGATCGATCGCGATGCGACCGATGTGTTCGGAAGTTTTTAGACCAACATTTTTCCAGCTCCGACCACCGTCTTCTGATTTATAAAGACCATTGCCGTACGACACGCTGCGTTGGCTGTTGTTCTCCCCGGTGCCGACCCAAACGATCAGAGGGTTCTTCGGATCGACTGTGATTGCGCCGATCGAATATGAGCCTTCGTTGTCGAAGACTGGCATCCACGTGATGCCGGCGTTGACCGTCTTCCACACACCGCCTGATGCGACTGCGACGTAGTAACGCGAAGGGTTGTTTGGCTCGACGGCGAATCCGACGACGCGGCCCGAAGTAAAAGCAGGACCAATCGAACGGAAGCGGAGACCGTTGAATGTCGGCGTCGACATCGGCTCGCGCGGAGTGGGCGAAGCTTCCGGTGTTGGCGATGGCGTTGGTGTTGCGGAAGCAACCGGAGATGGCGATGCCGGTGGCCGCGGCGGCTCCTGAGCCACCACGCCAATTGGAAGCAGAAACAACATTGAGATCAAAGACAACGCGCACGAAGACATGGTCATAGACAACTTCCTTTGGTTGTAGAGATGGAAACTCGCTTAGACCACAAAAAAGCACATAAAGGACAAAGATTTAGGTCGCTTTATTGTGTGTCTTGTGTCTCTTTGTGGTTACAAAATTACTTGTTCCGCAAGTGCTGGCGAAGGAACTCAACTGTACGCCGCCACGCATCGCCGGCAGCCTTCGCGTTATACACTTCCTGACGCGTATCGTTGAAGAAAGCGTGATCGGCGTCTGGATAGATGACGACTTCGATCTGCTTGCCCAAACCTTTTAACTTGCGTTCCAACTCCCTGACTGAATCAGGCGTGACAAAGCCGTCACGTTCGGCGTAGAGACCGAGCACAGGAGCATGCAAGTTCGGCAGATCGGGTTTGACCTTCGGATGTCCGCCATAGAAGACGACGCACGCGCCGATTTTTGGATTCTTCGTCGCTGTATATAAAGACAGTGCACCGCCCATGCAAAATCCGACAACGCCGATCTTCTCGCTCGTGACCGCGTCGTGCGATGACAAGTACTCGACCGCCGCGCTGAGATCTCTTTCCGCTTCGTCGATACGCATCGCCATCATGAGCTTGCCCGCTTCGTCGGGAGACTTCGTCGACTTGCCGTGATAGAGGTCCGGCGCGAGCGCGACAAAACCTTCGTCGGCAAACCGGTCGCAGACGTCTTTGATGTGATCCACCAGGCCCCACCACTCCTGAATCACCACCACGGCCGGGCCACTTCCCTTTTCCGGAGTCGAGAGATAACCGCCGGTGTTGCCGTCTGCAAATGGAAATTGGACCATCTCTCCCATTGTGTTCTCCTACTCTGTCTCGGCTGACGATCGTTTGCGATCGAGCAGCACGCCATCCCAGCGATTCATTACGTCGAGGTGAATATCAAACTGATCGATCACGCGCATCGTTATGTGATTGATCATGTCGTCAAGACTCTGCGGGTTATTATAAAACGCCGGCACGGGCGGAAGAATCACCACGCCCATGCGCGCAAGCTTCAACATGTTCTCGAGATGTATCTCATTGAACGGCGACTCGCGCACGACGAGCACCAGCTTTCGTCTCTCTTTCAGGATCACGTCGGCCGCGCGATGGATCAAATTATCGCCGAGTCCGTGAGCGATAGCGGCGAGTGTGCGCATACTGCACGGAGCGATCACCATTCCCAGCGTCACAAACGATCCGCTCGAGATCGCAGCCCCCTGTGCGCCGATGCCGTAACTCTGCGTGGCGAGGCTTTGTACGTATTTGAGCGAGTATTGGGTTTCATGTGCAAGCGTGCGCGCCCCCCACTTACTCACGACCAGATGCGTCTCGACACCCGACCCGTGCAGCATTTGCAGTATGCGCACGCCAAAGATAGTTCCAGTGGCGCCGGTGATTCCTACGATGAGACGAGTGGGCTTCGCGTGTTCCATGCTGCGCCTCATTTTAGTCACAAAAAGGCACAAAAAGCACCACCGGGTAGGAGGCGGAGTCACCTCCGCCGTCCTCCCACACCACCGTACGTACGGTTCCGTATACGGCGGTTCATGAAACAAACTGGAGACGAAGTCGTTGGTCAAGCAGCGACCAGAGACCACAGCGATCAAAGTAGGATTTAGGAAAAGCGGTGTGCATGTGCGAGGCTCCGGCATTCCACCAGGGACCGCGCCCGTTCATCGCTGATTCCCAAGCCCGGTCTTTATCCAGACCGCGTTGCATCAAACCTTTAACACGAGTGATAGTGCGCCCCCATTGCCGCCAGATCACTCCTCGCAGCTTGCGCCGGATCCAGCCGTCTAGTTCCTCGAAGGTGCCTTTCACCTCGGCCAGCCGAAAGTAGTTCATCCAGCCACGTAGTAATGGTGTCAGGTCGCCAGCGATTAACTGTCCCAGATTGCGCCCTTGCCCGCGACGAAATATTTCCCGCAGCTTCCCTTTCAAACGCTTGACCGATTCTTTCGCCACTTTCAATCGCGGCTTTTGGTTCGGCGTCATCGAGTAGCCCAGGAACTTTCGCTCCCACGGTCGCGCCACTGCACTTTTCTCCGCGTTCACCTTTAGCCGCAGTCGTCGCTCAAGGAAACTGGTGATTGACTGCATCACTCGTTCACCCGAACTGCGCGACTGCACATAGATGTTGCAGTCGTCGGCGTACCGGCAGAACTTGTGACCACGTCGCTCCAGCTCCTTATCCAACTCGTCGAGCAGGATGTTCGACAGCAATGGTGATAGTGGTCCGCCTTGCGGTGTTCCTTCTCTCCGCGCCGTCGTCAGCCCATTCGACATCATTCCGGCTTGCAGGTATCGGCGAATCAAGCGCAGCACCCGCTTATCTTTGATTCGTCGCGCCAACCGTGACATCAGTATGTCGTGGTTAACTCGGTCAAAGAACTTCTCCAAGTCGAGGTCCACAACCCAGCGCCGTCCTTCACTCACATACTCACGGGCTTTCAGCACCGCTTGCTGCGCGCTCCGCTTCGGCCTGAAGCCGTAACTCGATTCCGAAAAGTTCGGTTCAAAGAGTGGGCTTATCGCTTGATGCAGTGCCTGTTGTATCAGACGATCTACCACCGTCGGAATGCCTAACGTTCTCATTCCTTTGTTACCGGGCTTCGGTATCTCCACCTTCAGCACCGGTTGCGGATGATACTCGTCCGCCAGCAGTTCCACTTTGATTCTTTGCCAGTGTTCTCGCAAGTATGCTCGCAATTGCTCGACGGTTATCTTATCGACTCCCGCCGCGCCTTTGTTTCGCTCCACCTGCTTGAGCGCTGACCACATGTTCTCTCGTTCGACCACTGCTTCCATCAACTGCTCTGTCTCCGGCTCCAGAGTTTCTCTCTCTGCCGTGACCTTTGACGCACCCAAGCCTTCTTCTCGCCGATTCCGTCGGCTACCCTCCGGGTGGGATTCGAGCTTCTCAGCTCTTCTTTCTGCATCTTCTGTGGTCATCGAAAATCGAGTCTCCGTTCCGTTACTTCATGTTCAGGCCTTCGCCCCGGTCGAAGGAGCTACTATGCCCTCGGCTGACTTCTGCCAACTCTTCCCATCACCTCTCGATGACAGTAGTTCATGACAAGCTGACAGATCTCCCCGGGTAATGCGCTCTCACCTTCACGCTTATGCCCGCCGCATATACGCACAAGCCTTCCGTACAGGTATCGGACTTTGAAGACATTGGCCTTCTCATCCAGCTTGCACGCCTCGTATGCGATTTCTGTTCGTCGAGCCAGCGCTTTGCCTGCGGCTTCCTTCAGATTCCACCTCACGATGGACACCCTTGCCGTCCAGCTAACGATTCCCCCTGTCGGGTTCGTAGGAGACTTTCACTCCCTAGTAAGAGCGCCCTGCCGGGCGCAACAACGAAAAAGCCGGGCGCTAACGCGCCCGGCTTTTTCACCACTCGATCCTTCACAAGCTTTAGGCCTTCACCGTCACGTGCTTCTCGATCATTTTTGTGATCGACTCCTTACTCGTTGCGCCAACGACACGCTCGACCTCTTTTCCGTCTCTGAAAAGAATCAGCGTCGGGATGCCTTTGATGCCGTAACGCTGCGCGGTTGAAGGATTGTCGTCGACGTTTAACTTCACCACACTGGCGGCGTCGCCGTAATGCTCGGCAACAGCCGCAACCGTCGGCGCCAACATGCGACAAGGGGCACACCATTCCGCCCAAAAATCCACCAATACCGGTTTGGCGGAACCCAATACGTCTTTTTCAAACGAGCTATCGCTCACTTCTCTCACATGTTCACTCATTATTTAGTCGCTCCTAATTTCTAACTGGATCTGCTTAACTTATTGCCCCTCGCCTTCGAGGAAATTCTTTAACAGTCGCGCGCGCGAAGGATGACGCAGTTTTCGCAGCGCCTTTGCTTCGATCTGGCGGATGCGTTCGCGCGTCACGTTGAAGTTCTGGCCCACTTCTTCGAGAGTTCGCTCGTGACCGCCGTTATCCAATCCAAATCGCAAACGAATTACACGCTCTTCACGCGGACTCAACGTTTGCAACACGTCGCCGGCGATCTCGCGCAAGTTTGAAGTGATCACACGGGCAGCCGGGCTCTCGCTCGATTTGTCTTCAATCAAATCACCCAACTGCGAGTCGCCATTCTCACCGATCGGCGTTTCCAACGAGATCGGATCCTGCATCAACTTGCGCGCCTTGCGCACCTTGTCGACAGACGTGTCCATCTTCTTGGCAATCTCTTCGGTCGTCGGTTCGCGTCCAAGTTCGCGCACCAGCTCACGCGAAGTGTTCTTGAGTTTATTGATCACTTCGATCATGTGCACCGGAATGCGAATCGTGCGCGCCTGGTCTGCAATGGCGCGAGTGATTGCCTGGCGAATCCACCACGTTGCGTAAGTCGAGAACTTGTAACCACGCCGCCAGTCAAACTTGTCAACGCCTTTCATCAAACCAAGGTTGCCTTCCTGAATCAGATCCAGAAACTGCAAACCACGATTCTGATATTTCTTGGCGATTGAAACCACCAGACGCAGGTTGGCTTCAGTCAATTCATGCTTCGCCTGCGCCGTCTGCGCTTCACTAATGGCAATCATCTGGTGCGAACGCTTGATCTCGAGCGGCGACAGATGATGCTCCGCTTCGATCTCTTTCAAACGCTTCTTTGCAGTCGCGACATGCTTTCTGAATTCCTTCTGCTTGTCGACCTTGAGTCCCTTGCGTTTGAGTTTCTCGGAGTGAGCCTCGATATCACGCTCGAGAGTGCGAACCTCTTTGTGCACCGCTCCAATAGCCGCGATCAGTCGCTGGCGAGCCGCCTCTTTCAAATGCAGACTGCGGATCTCCTGCGCGATCTCCAATCGAGTGCGCGCGAGCTTCCGTCGATAGCGCAGCAGTTTCTTCGAACGCTTGCCGCGCGAGACCTTCACCTCGTCGGCAAACTTTTCGTATTCCTTCAAACCTCTCTTGTAGAGCTGTCGAATGTTCTGGAGCCCTTCGATCGTCCACTGTAGATACTCTTCACTGCGATCTTCGTGTTCTTCGGTCTCCATCTGATCGGAGAACGCCACGACGTCGCGGATGTTGAGCGTGCCGGCAGCCAGCTCGTCGCCGATGCGGAAGAGCTCGACTACGGCAATTGGCGAACGCGCAATCGCCTTCTCGGCGCGTTTTTGTCCGCGCTCGATGCGTTTCGCAATCGACACTTCCTGCTCACGAGTCAGCAACGGCACTACGCCCATCTCGCGCATGTAGACGCGGATGGGATCTGAAGTCTTATCCATTTCGCCGGCAGAGAGGTCGAGCTCGACCTCTTCGCTCAGCGCTTCATCGGATTCGACCGCAGACGACGACTCCTCGATCAAAGGCTCCTCGATTTCGGTTTCACCACTGGTAGCCCTTTCGAGCGTTTGTAAAACTTCGTCGATGTCCTCTATCGACACGGCGTCGTCAGTCAATTCCTCGCTGAGGTTGACAAACTCGCCTTTGACCGAATTCATGAGCTCGATACCGCTTTGATCTTTTTCAAGCCTGGACAAAATAAGTATTCCTTTCTCGCGATTCGTTATGCAGTTCGAAAGGCCCGTGCCCGCCGGCTTTTCGTTCCCGCGCGGAGCGCGGCCGCTAACTGCTTCTGGTCGTAATGTTTCTTCCGACCATTCTTCTCTATCGTCTTCGATGTCACAGCACCCCCGCAGGGTTTCAAGCGTTGTACGACATCGTCAATTGTTATCTTTTCGAGCACCTGCTCGACCGCCGAATCGACCTCCCGGAGCACATCGCCCAGCACAGTTTCGATATTGACGCCGACCGGGCAGTCACGACTGGGAGGTTGCCGGTGCAACGAAAAGACACCTCCGCACTCAAGTGCTCGGTAAACGTCCAGAAGGGTAGTTTTTGCGGGGTCATTTGCCAGCCGCGAGCCGCCCAATGAACCAGTTTGAGACACCACCAAACCGGCCTCGGCCAGTTCCAACAACATGCGTCTGATGACGACTGGGTTAGTATTTACGCTTTCCGCAACCTGCTCGGATTTAAGGGGTTCTTCGCCTGACCAGGCCATCAAACTCAAAACATGAACCGCCACCGCAAACCTGCTGTTTGTCGACATATCAACTACTATTCAGGGACCTCGGGCCTTCCTTTTTGTAACCATTATAGTTACAATTCGCGTTTTGTCAATCCCTAATAGTTGGGATTTACAGGCTTTAGAGGATCGGTTGCTGCCTTTGTGTCTTTTGTGCTTCTTTGTGGCTTCCTACTTCAACGCGGGGGTTTTGAGGTTTTGGATGAGGGTGAAGAGGACGTCGACGTCGATGGGTTTGGGGACTAGAGCCTGATAACCCACAGAAAGGGCGCGCTCGCGGTCTTCTTCGCTCGCGTAGCCGGAGATAGCAATGGCGGGAACGTCGCTCAGGCCGGGCAGGATGCGTAACTGATCGAGCAGTTGATAACCGTCCATTTCCGGCATTCCGATGTCTGAAACGATGATGTGCGGACGTTTAGTAACCGCACTCTGAAGCGCTTCAGCCGCAGATGCTGCCGTGGTGACATTCGCTCCTTCACGAGCAAAGATCTTGCTTAACAGCTCAAGCGTGTCCAGCGAATCTTCGACGATCAAAACGTCCAGACCAGCCAGGGAGTGAATCTTTTGTGCGACTGGTTCGGGAACAGCGATTTCGCTGGGCGCCAGGTTGAGTCGGAGCGTGAAAGACGATCCGCGCCCAACTCCCTCAGACTGCGCTTCCAACGTGCCGCCATGCATCTTGGTCAGCGCATCGGCGATAGCGAGTCCGAGACCCAAACCTCCGTGGCGTCGCGAGGTCGAGCCATCTGCCTGACGGAAACGATCGAACACGTGCGGCAGAAACTCTGGCTCGATCCCGACACCGGTATCGACCACTTCAAGATAAACCTGGCTACCATTCTTTCCGGTATTCACCGTCACCCTACCGCCAGTATCAGTGAACTTGATCGCGTTGGAAACGATGTTCCACGCGATCTGCTGCAAACGCACAGGCTCGCCCATCACCATCAAACTGGAAGGCGATAATGACAGGATGAGCTCGATATTGCGCGAGGCAGCAGCGGTCCGCACTGTATCAACCGCCGCTCTCACCGCAACATTCAGATCGGTTGGCTTGGGTTCGAAATGAAGTTTTCCCGTGGCGATGCGTGAAGTATCAAGCAGATCGTCAATCAGTCGCGACTGCAACCATGCGTTGCGTTCAATCGCGTCCAGCGCCTGGGCGACGCTTTTGTCGTCGAGAGTTCCGCTGCGTAACAACTTGATCCATCCCACGACCGGCGTCAGCGGCGTTCGCAGCTCGTGAGAAAGAGTGGCGAGGAAAACGTCTTTTGCGCGATTGGCTTCAGCCAGCTCGACGTTGAGCCGTTTCAGTTCCGCGGTTCGCTGCTCGATTCTCTGCTCCAGGTCGAGGTTCAACTGCTGGAGATCAGTGCGCGCCTTATGTTCTGCCAACATCAGTCGCCGGTGTTCGACACCTCGGCGAATCGTGTGCTTCATGCTCTCGATGTCGCAGGGTTTGACGAGGTAGTCGTAAGCACCTTCCTGCAATGCGGCGATCGCTGATTCAACGGAAGCGAAACCTGTAAGCACGATTGAAATCGTCAGCGGAGAGTGGCGTCGAATCTGGCTCAGCACAGAAAGGCCGTCGCCTCCTTCCATGTGCAGGTCGGTGAGCACGAGATCGTAGTCAGCTTTAGTTATCAGCGTTATCGCTTCGTCACCACTCGATGCGGTATCGACGATGTAACCCTCTTGCTCAAAGATCGCGGCCGTGGTGATGCGCAGGCTTTCCTCGTCGTCGACCACGAGCAGGCGCGCCTCATTCAATGACGGCACAAACATTCCCGTACTATCCGCGCCTGAACCATTTCTGGATTGATCAAATGCTTGACTCATTTTGTAGGCAACTTCGATTCGCTTTCCTGATTTTCAAGAACGGGCGACTCGATCTGAAGCACGATGCTAAATGTTGTGCCGCGACCAAGCTCGCTGCTCACGTCGATGCGTCCGCCATGTTGCCGCACGATATCCTGTGTTACCCATAATCCTAAACCAGTTCCCTTCTTGCCAGTAGAGAAGAACGGCTCAAAGATACGATTGACGTCGTCCTCAGGAATACCGACGCCGCTATCGCTGACCTGGATCAGAATCGATGGTTGCAGTGACGGTTCGTAGCGAAACGTTGAAATCACTACTTCTCCTTCACCGTCAATCGCTTGTTGCGCGTTGATGATCAAGTTCAGAAAGACCTGGCGTAACTGGTCGGCACGTGCCCTGATCTTTGGCAGTGAACTATCCAATGAGCGGCTGACACGAATACGCATCTGGCGCATCTTCTTCTCCATCAAGACCAGCGTCTCTTCCAGCAACTGATTCACGTCGACCCAATCAACCTCACCAGGCCGGCGAGCAAATCCCAGCATCTGCCGGATGATGTGCGAAACTCTTTCCGTTTCCTTTCTCGCAATCCCAAGAAAGCGCGCATTCTTGTCGTCGCCAGCGGGATTGCCCTGCATTAAGTAAAGAGCATTCTTGATCGCTTCCAACGGGTTGTTCACTTCGTGGGCGATCGAGGCGGCAAGCCGTCCGACCGCGGCCAGCTTCTCCGATTCAAACAACTGTTGTTCGACGCGACGCCGCTCCAGTTCGCGTATCTCAGTCAGGTCGTGAAGAATCGAGACTACCGCCGTAACCTGGCCTGTCGGATCCAAAACTTCCCGCGCGGTTATCTCCATCGGCAACATGCGACCGTTTTCCGGATCGATCAACTCGATCTCCGCCTGTCGTCCGGTCTCAGACGCCGAAGCAAGCGTGGAGATAAAAGAGGTAAGTTTGACTGCGTTGGTACGAACGGCAGCAGCAGCGGGCGATCTGAACGACGCCTTCTCCTCAAACAACAACTCCGCGCGTCGATTGAACAATATGAAGTTGCCGGCTGAGTCGCACACGACGATCGGGTGGCCTACGTTCTCAATGATCAAGTCGAGCCGGTCGCGCTCACGACGCGATTCGGCCTCCGCGTGTTGCAGTTTGACGAAGTTGCGCGCCAGCTCTTCATTGGCTTCGCGCAGGTCAGTTACGTCGCGGAAGATCGATACGAGTCCGAGCGGCTCGCCACGCGCGTTGGCGGCAGGAGTCGAAATGACTTCGAAGTGAATATCGGAACCTTCAATCGGGTCGACCAGCGTGATGTCTCTTTGAATAACTTCAGACGACGAAACCGTGGCGCTCGAAAGATAAGCTGAGAACAACAGGTCGTTCATCTTCAACGCGCGCCGTTTTCCTTCGCCGGCGTTGGCCGAACCGCTGAACAGTTCTTCAGCGCGACGGTTTTGCAGCAGTATTTGGTTGTCGAGATCGGTAAGCACGATCGGATCGGCCACCGACTTCATGATCGATTCAATCCACTGTCGTTCTCGCTGTAATTTTGTGACGGTGTTGACGAGTCGTTCCTGATGAATCGCGAGTGAAGCGATTACACCAATGCGATCCGCGAATTGCTTGAGTAGATGTAGAGAAGGCGGATCGAACTTACTCTCTGACGCACCGACGTAGAGCACGCCGAGTCGCGAACCTGCATCGAAAGTCCAATAATGAGCAGGGAGTCGCGAGCCGGTGGTCGCATCGCGTCCGGCTCTGGGTGAGATCTCAGAGATGCCAAACAAAGGCAGCGCGAGGACGTCTTCGTCCCATTGCATTTTATCGAAGAGAGTACGTGAAGCTTCGTCGTCCTTTATCCAGAGCGGGACCGCATCATGAATCACGCGCACGCAGGCGGCGCTCGAGTCTAAAGGCATTTCGACGCGAGTGACGCCGTCCGCGTCGAAACCAACCGCGGCGCGAATTCGCAGTTCCGCTTCTCGTTCATTGATGATTGCGATCGCAGCTTGTCGATGACCAAAGATGTTGGTGATGCCTTCGAGGGCCAGCAGTAGTCGCTCATTCAGCTTGGGTGTAGCAAGCATCTGAGTCGTCGTCTCGATCAAGACGTCGTACTGCCGCAAATATGGGTTCCGCTCGTAGTCCGAGATGGATAGCGCGGTGCGAAAAGTTAACTCTGCGGGGACTTCACCCATAAAACCTTATACAGGATTTACAACGTCAATGCTGTCCTCATTTTTTCTCAACTTCGACTGAAATGCGACGCCGTTCGCTCTCAATCGGCTCGGTTCCGGGCGTCATTGCTGGTCGCGAAACCGCAGGCGTCAAGCCTACTGCTTCAGCGTACTTCAAGTAGGTATCAATTGAGGCAACTACTACACGAGCTTCGATCGTGATCAGGTCAATACCCACCAGCGAAATTCTCACCCACGCATCGATGACGATCCCCTTGTCGAGCACACGATCGAGGACGTCTATTAAACTAGTACCGCCTGGTGCTCTTTCGACAGCCATTTGCTTCGGTTCCTTCTTTTATAGTTTCCAAAAAACGAACATCTACGCATTGGATGCGCACCTACGCGTTGCGCCGCGCGCGTTTAGCTTTGCGCGGCGCGCCTTTTCGACCCTCTACAATTTGATTCTGCTCACGACTACTTGCAACTGCTCCGGCGGCGGCGAGTTTTCGGATCTCGCGTTCAAGTTCTGCGAGACGTTCGCGCAGCTCGAGGTTCTCGGCTTCGGCACGCTCAGCGCGTGTCGTCAGGTTGGTGTCGTAACGCCACCAGTTCAAACCGATCTGCTCAGCTTTATCGATCGAGCAAACAAGCAGACGGATTTGTAAGGTGAGTAGTTCTACGTTGGCCAGCGACACTTTGATGTCGCCCGCGATCACCAGTCCTTTGTCAAGAATACGGTCGAGAACATCGACCAGACCCGGGGGACGGGCCGTAATAAGGGTAGACCGCTCGCTGGACATTCGCCCTCCACTATCAGGGGGCGGCTTTACTCAAAAAGCTTAGATGACCGCCACCATCGCATACTGCTGCCGCGCAAAGACTGCATACAACTAAATCAGACGTCCAACTGGACCAAGATCGAGATTGAGGTCTTCGTCAGCCAATCCGAACTGCGTCTTTAGTTCCTGAAGCTTGGCCTCCAATCTCATGAGTGCCAAGCCCAACTCTTCGATTTGTTCAGGTGAGAGATCCCCGCCTTCCATGCGGCGAACAGCCTGCTTTTCGAGCAGACGGCGGATGAACTCAATCAAAGTTAACACCAGCTTTGCCAGACCTTGCTCGACACCTTGCGCATCGATATTGATCCGCGATGGCAGCGTGTCTGTGACGCAACGAAGTTGCTCCACAAATTCTTCTACGTGCGCGGTCTCAATCTCCGGCTCAGCCGTTAGGGGATTTTCGGGGGAAAGCTTCATCAGCTTACTCCGAACTGCGATTTAAACTCAAGCTCAATGTTAGCAAAACTATAGGGCGGCCAGGGACCGCTCAGAAGAAAACGGAGTTCCGGACGTTTTGCCCGGGCCTCGGCTATTCTATTCCGATATTGTTTGATTTTGGTGCGTTCAACGAGATGGGCGGCCGCGAGAAGCAGCTTTTCAGACGGACGTGTAGTAACTTGCTCGTCACGAACCAGGCCGACAACGCTCTCACGAAGCCAAGTGGAGATCTCTGCTGCTTGTGCTGCTCTTCGCTCGTCGCCGAGAATCTCCCGGCGCTTGTCCTGAAGAAACCTGGCGCCTATGCCTTGCTTTCCTTCGCCGGGTTCTCGTTCGACATCGTCATCCTGTGAGACGTTCCAAATGATCTTCACGCTCATCTCAACGCAGCCACGCACCAAATCGAGATTGGTTTTCAACGACGGCTTGTGAGCTGCGATGTAGCTTCTGAGTTGCTGTTCAGTGACTAAAGTGCCGAAGCGAAATGGCAGAGGAGTCGTGCGATCAAGGACGCTTCGTACTACTGCGGCATGCGCCAACGCATTTTCGCGAGTGATCGTGACGGCATCGCTATCGAAGTCGCTGACCAACACGGCGAAGTCGTCGATAGTTAGTATTCGCACTGCGAGGTCTGAGATGCCGGGCGGTAGCTGGTCCAAAGTAATATTCTCAGTCAGGAAATAGACGTATAACTTCATTTCGTCTGGCGCTTGCGCAGAACCTCGTGCGCCGTCTCCACCGAGCTAACCATCACATTCAAGCCGACGTAGATCAGATCGATGTCTGCCACACCGATTGTAATTTCGCCGGCGATTACCAGGCCGCGATTGAGCACGTGATCGAGCGTTTCGAGCAGCGAGAGATCGCTATTTTCCCACTCTTCGCTGACAAGAATCTGGTCCATCTTGCTAATCCTGTACGAAGTTGTAGACCGGCCATGGACCAGTCAACTCCAGACGAACTCCCGCAGTCTGATTCTCCTGCGCCAGTCGCTCCGCCGCCTCACGAAACTCTTCAAACTCCGTTCTCTTAATCAGAAACGCAAACTTCGCTTTCAACTCACCGTGCTCCGTGGTTTCGACTTTGAGAATTCGCAGACGTCTCGCGTCGTCGCTCTGCTCTCTTAATCTATTTTCAACCTGGTCGACGATCCGATTCACTTCCGCGCGCGCTTCATCAGCCTTTAGTGCCTCGATCTTCTTCTGCATGAGATACGACTGGCCCGGTGACGCCTGCTCAGCACGCGCAACAAGATCGCGAAGCACAGGACTCACAGAAGTGATGCTCGACATCAACGCCGCGCGGTCGCTGTAAACATTCACGCCCCACTCTTCACGGCCCCGCAAATGCTCGATCATCTCTTCGAGCTCGCGCGATCTTTCCGCCAACATCTGCTCGATACCGTGACGCTCGAGGTAGATCGTCCCGAAGCGCAAAGGAACAACAGTCACGTGTTTCGCAACGTACTCCACCACTGTCTCATGGCGCATGGCACGAATGGCAGTCCAAGTCGCATCTGTGAGGTGCTCAGCCAGACTCTCCTCACTGTAGATTGCACCAGGAACCTGACTTATCAACGCCGCCAGTTTATTAACTGCGACCCATTCGATTTTTGTGTCATCTTCAATAGCCGCAGGCAACGAGTCGGCAGGCAGTTGTGTGGCTGCCGCGCTCTCGGCGATACAGTAGACGTAAAAAACAGTGGCGCTCATCTTCCCACGAACTGCATGATTCTACAGGATTCATCTTGATAATCCTGAAAAATGTTCGATGAGATCCTTCGCACCTCTGATCTCGTGCGGCTGTTGCGGCGCAACGAAGATCTCCACCGGCCAACGCCGAAACCTCTTTCGAAACTCAGCGATAACCTGATCCTGCATCTTTCGCCGCGCCTGACAAAACTTGCAACCCTCAGCCGGGACCACTCCATTGATCAAAAGCTTACCGAACGGCACCTTCAGTTTCTCCAGCGACTTCGCCAGATCCACAGTTTCTTCCAAACTCATTCGCTCGGGAATCGCCACGCCCACAAACTCGCAACGCTCAGCGTCCGTCAGCAGCGCGATCACTTTCTTGATGCTCTTCGACAGACTCACCAGCTCTTCAGCGACCTGATTCGCACGCAGCACGTTTTGATACTTTAGCAGCAACTTCATAAACGTTCTTATCCACGAAAGCGCCACCTGCGGCAGTTCGAGAAAACGAATCAAATGACCGGTTGGCGCGGTGTCGAGAATGATCGTGTGATAGCGTCCCTCGTCCAGAAGATCGCTGATTGTACCCAGCGCTGCGATCTCGTCGATGCCCGGCGGAGTCAGCTCGACCAGTTCGCGCATGGCTTCGCGGTCAAACTTGATCTCCATTCGCGATCCGCCCGACAACGACGCAAACAACTCATCAGTCCACGATCGATAGCGCTGTTTCAACTCATCGAACCACTTCCCCGGATCTATTTCCATCGCATCGAGATTCTTCTCACCAGTCACCCCACGCTTCAATTCGCCAATCTCTTCGTCAAAACTGTCTGACAACGAATGCGCCGGATCGGTTGAGAAGATCAGCACCTTCTGCTTTCGGTTCGCTTGAGCCAACGCGAGTGCAAAGGCAGCCGCGGCAGTTGTCTTCCCCACACCCCCCTTTCCACCAAAAATAATAATCTTCCGCGCCGCCACCGGGACGGAAGGCTTAGCCGCGGATGACACAGATTTGGAATTCGGATTTATCCGTGTTATCCGTGGTTTCATTTCATCTGCCCAGATCAACTTGCCGATTTTTCTCAGATCGTCAATTCCGCGCACCTCCTTCGGCTGCAAGGGAAGATAATGCAATTTCAGATCGCGAAACTCACGCTCAATCTCTTTCAACCACGGCTGCTGTGTCTGCACGCGCGCACGACAGTATTCGCAATCGTCATGCTCCTGCTCGACACGGTTGACGACCAGATCTCGCACCGGCACACCCTGCTCTCGCAGCAGTTCGAGATATCTTTCGGTCTCGCGCACGCTCATCGCTTCCGGAATCGTCACGAGCGCAAACCTCGTCTGATCTTTGTCGTGAAGCAGCTTGCGCACTGACTCGATCCTCTGGCTGAGGTCGCGTAAAAAAAGATCGACTTCATCAGCTATCAGTTGGCGGCGAGCAAAGTGCGCGACGATGTAGCGGTGCTTGTCGCCCATCAAATCGAGCGCCCTCACCATTCGATCGAACACTTCAGGCAAACGGAGCAGTCGCGAAGTGTGACCCGAGGGCGCAGTATCGACCACGATGTGCGCGTACTTCCCCGCACGATCCAATTCGCTCAGTTCAAAGAGCGACATCACTTCGTCAAGTCCCGGCAGCGAGAGACTCAACAATTCGTTGATGTCCTCCTCGTCGAGCAGAGTTCCACGTTCGGCAATCTCCGCGAGCACTTTGCCATGCGCCGCACGAAACCTTTCGAGTGCAAGACTCGCGTCCATCTCGTACGCAATCAGTCGCGCACCGCGAATTTGTTTCACCTCAACGAGGCGGTTGCCGATTTTTGTGTCGAGACTGTCAGATAAAGAGTGTGCTGGATCTGTAGAGAAAAGAAGAACCGATTCGTTTCGTTTTAGTTTGTTGAGGAGAAACAGAGCGGTAGCTGATGCTGCGGTAGTCTTTCCGACTCCACCTTTGCCACCGAAGAAAAGGTATCGCTGGTTCAACCCTGATCGTCGCCGCCAACTTCAATCACGAAGCTCGACGAGTCGGCAGTGTGGACCGCCTCGTGCATCAGATCGAGTTGCCGGGTCTTTATCGCTCGCAAACGCGCAAACAGCTCGGCTTCGCGTTCACGAAATTCCTCTTCGGAGATCTCGTCCAGCTCGAGCCGCATTTGCAATTCGAGCAACTGCTCTTTGATCACGGTGTCGTCGTTCAACTCCTGATCGGCCATCTTCTGAATCTGGCCGAGGATGAACTTGAAACCGTTGACCGGCGCGAGTAGTAGATCGTCGATTAGAAACATTTATTAGCTGGCTACTGCTTCGGTGGCGCCTTCACCGCGCTCGAGCTTCAGACGAATGTGCACGAAGTTGTACGGCGGCCACGGCCCAGTGTACTTGAACGACAACTTACCTTCGTACTTCGAAGCAATCTCTTTCACCTTCTGATCAAACTCTGCTTCGCGATCGCGTTCAATCAAAAACGCGGCGTTCATGATCATGCGATCGCCTATCGGCTTGTTGGCGCGCGAAGCCACGGCCGTGTCGCGCAGGTGCGAATAGACCTCGCGAATGTAGGCATCGGCCTGGTCGGTCAACGCAGTCTCGATCAAACGGCCGAGCTGCATGCGTGCAAAGTAAGTTGAACCGGTGGTGCGTGAAGTGATCTGCTCTTTGAGATGGCGAATCTCGTCGTCTTTTTCTTCCAGTTCGGCCGTGACCTTGTCACGATCCCAGTTCACTTTCAAGCCAAATTCGACCTTGCCTTCCATCTTCGCCAACACGTCGCGCAGCGCGTCGTAAGTTCCGCGAATCAACTCGACGATGTCCTCTTCGGTTTTGAATAATGCGCCAAACGCCATCGGCAGCACCGTAAACTCGCGCATCACTGTTTCATTCACCTGCTCGTGCGCAAACACGTTTTCGCGAGTCGGATCATAAACGACCAGCGGCGTGTTTGAGACAACTGCCGCGAGGCCTTTGTGCCGCACCGTGTAAACCTCGTCGCCACGTCCGCCGATAGCCATCGGACCAAACGAACGTGGTTCGTTGGTCTCGATGATGCAGTAGACGTACTTGCCTTCGGGTACGGGTTCAACCGGAGTTTGTTCTGTTTCTCGAGTCATTTGATTTACGAGTATGCCGTGCCCTGTGGTCGGACTGGCCGCGCGAGACGGGATCGAATTACGTGCTAATGATAAACATGTTATCTGGTTCTATACAAGTCTGACTTGACCGAATTCAAAACATAACCAAGCGGCAGGCTTGGAAACCGGATGATAGTGATGCAGAGAGACTCGGCGTGTCGGTACGGAAGTGCGCCTTCAGTGCGTTTTTTGTTGAGCCGAAGCGGATCTCAGGTTGGCATGGACGTTGCTCATTTTGACGGGGCGGCGCGAAGCCGCGCCTGCTTTGTATTTTTAAGAGAGTTTCAAGAAGGAGATTCGATCATGCTGTGGACAATTTTGGTGATTCTGCTGGTCTTGTGGCTGATTGGCATGCTCTCACATGTTGGAAGCCTCATCCACCTGCTGTTGGTGGTTGCGGTAATTATTCTGGTAATCAACCTCGTGACTGGCAGGCGCGCAGTTTAATCCAGCGACCACAAAGAAGCACATAAAAGCACAAAAAGTCTGAGCACTTTTCTGCTCTTTGTGCTTCTTTGTGGCTAAAATCACTCTTCGACAGCGGAAAGATCACTGTTAGCTGGTCCCTGATAAACGCGTCCAGTCGCGCTGAACCGTGAACCATGACAGGGACAGTCCCAT
>Ga0207684_10000518_pt1 | contig 47871 bp, 36 predicted proteins | sample KBSK5501metaG_FD_184342 | JGI IMG/M metagenome (GOLD analysis project Ga0207684, IMG submission 184342) | Corn, switchgrass and miscanthus rhizosphere microbial communities from Kellogg Biological Station, Michigan, USA - KBS K5-50-1 metaG... | ecosystem: Host-associated > Plants > Roots >... | reverse complement strand
GTCGAGGGGCCGCCCCAGTCCGCTCACCCCGAGCGTAGCGACGTCAGTCGCGGAGTCGAGGGGCCGCCCCAATCCGCTCGCCCCGAGCGTAGCGACGTCAGTCGCGGAGTCGAGGGGCCGCCAAATATCGCTCTCGACTCCGTGCCTGCGGCACTACGCTCGAGCTGAACGGAGAGCTCGAGGGTCCGCTGCTGATCGCGATCAGTCCAGCGCGGGCAGAGGGAGAAAGCCCGGCAACTTTTCCGCAAGCTGTTGCAGGGCGGGGTCCTTCGGGATGAAACCGTCTGCGCCGCTGCTGCGGACGTAGGATTGCAGCTGGCCTTCCGCGATGTTCGAGAAGAGCAGGACTGGGCCGCGAATGCCGTGCACTTCGCGGACGTAACCGACGAGGTCTGAGCCCAGGATCTCGGGCATCATCAAGTCCAGCAGGACGGCCTCCGGCGTTCCCCGCTCGAGCAGCTCGACCATTCGATCCAGGTCCGGCGCGAACAGCACCTCGTATCCGCGCGGCTCGAGGACGTCGCGGGCGCGATCCAGAATGCTCTGCTCATCGTCCACTACAAGGACGCTGGGACGCGACGTGCTCATGTTGGACCGCCGTCGCCAGCGGTGACCAGCATCACCGAAAGCGTGCGGAACAGCGGTTCCAGCGCGATCGGTTTGCGCAGGATCATGGTGTTGCTGCGCGGCAGCTCGAGCGCGCTGCTCGCCATGCCGTTGCCGCTCAACCCTACGATGGGAAGCGCAGCGTTGCGCACGTTGCTTCGGATCAGCGCGATCAGCTCCGCGGGCGATGCTTCCAGCCGGTCGAAGTCGATGATCAGCACGCTGTACAGCTTCTCTTGAAGCAGGGTCAGGCAACTGGCTCGATCGCTCGCCACGTCGAGGTCCAACTCCCGGTGCACCGAGTCGGCGAGGTGCACGAACTTCTTGATCGCATAGCGGAAGATGCTCTGGAGCGCCCGGTTCGGTTCCAGGAAAACGGCCCGCAGCGTCTGCACGGACGGAGCCGGGGCTCTGTCCGGCTCAGCTTCGAAAGCAACCAGGCGCCGGGGGCGGAACGCGCCTCCCAGCATCAGCAATCGATCGATCTGCCTCCGGGTGCGTGGCTCGAGACCCCGAAATGCCACGCCTACGCCGCGCGGTGCTGAATTCTCCAGCCGCGTCCAGCGAACCTCTCCTTCCACTGCGGTCGAGTCCAGGACTCCCGGGAAGGAAAGCCGCATCTCGATCCGCTCTCCCGGACGCAGAGGCGAATCGGTCCGGAGAAACAAACCGCCGACGCTCAAGTTCAGGAGGCAGTCGGCGCCCTGCCGATCGCTGGTCTTGTAATGGACCGGGAAGACGAAGTCGCAGCGCGAAGTGCGGCGGCCGTAGAGGTCCATCGGGGTCTTGTCATCGGTCTCGATCATCTGCTGCTCACCTTCCAACCGCCACGCTCCTTTCCCTTGCACTCCCTGGATGCCCGTCGGCGCCCCGCTGATTTCGATCAAAAGCTCTCGCGGGCAGCGAGACCTCGGACGTAGAGTGTCGACCGGTCCAAGCGGAACAGCAAGGACCCGACCGGCAGTTCCATCAGATTGGTAGGTGTTTCACCTCGCATGAGGGGAAAGCCATGAAAGGGGCAATCGCAGTCGTCGCATTGGTCGCATCATCCCTGGGTACCGGCGCGCTCGCGCAGAGTGAAAAGCAGAAGGGGAAACCCAAAGGAGGGGCTGCACCGGGCAAGCACCACGTGCTGCGCGCCACGCCTGAAACGGTGCAGTGGGGATGGCTCGATCCCAACGAGAAGCCGAAGCTCACCGTGAGCTCGGGCGACACCGTCTCCATCGAGACGTTGATGCACGCGCTGGATGCAGTCCGACCGGACAAGCTCCAGCCCGACAAGCAGATGGAGGAGATCGTCAAGCTTCGAAAGGCCAATCCGGGCGGAGGACCGCACTCGGTCACCGGGCCGGTCTTCGTCACCGAGGCGGAGCCGGGCGACACGATGGAGATCCGGATCAAGAAGATCGTACCCAAGCCGATCGGAACCAACTTCCACCTGCCGGGGAAGGAATTCCCGACCGTGGGTCTGCTCGCTCCCGATTTCCCTGACGGCTTCGTCCGTTTCTACAAGCTGGACTGGGCGAAGAAGCGAACCGAGTTCAAACCCGGCGTGGTGCTGGCGCTGAAACCCTTCCCCGGGGTTCTCGCGGTGGGCGTGGACCCCAACGAACCGAAGGAGAAGGCCGGGCCTGCGATCAAGGATGCCAAAGGGCGCACCAGCACGCTGCGACCCTGGAAGAATGGCTCCAACATGGATCTCAACGAGCTGCAGGAGGGCTCGAAGATCTTCTTTCCTGTCTACCTGAAGGGCGGACTGATTTGGACCGGCGACTCGCATTGCCTCCAGGGCAACGGCGAAGTCAATCTCACCGCGATGGAGTGCTCCTTCAAGGAGATCGTGCTTCAACCGATCGTCCACAAGGACATGAAGGTCGATTGGCCGCGCGCGGAGACCGCGACCCATTGGATCACCATGGGCTTCGACGAGGACCTCAACGAGGCGATGAAGATCGCCGTGCGGGAGGCGGTGAACTTCCTCGCCGACCAGAAGATGGTCCCGATGAGCCGGGATGAGGCCTACTCACTCTCGTCGCTCGTGGCGGACTGCCGGGTGACACAGGTGGTCGATATTCGCAAGGGCGTTCACTGCATGATCCCCAAGTCGATCTTCGTCGCGAAGCACTGACGCAGAGCCATCCGGAGACAATAGGTCGCCGCTTTTCCGCGGCAGGGTGGCGGATGCTAGTTCCGTCCACCCCGACGCGCTCGGGAATCACTGCTTCGTCAGTTGATCCCGGATTTCTCCCCCTGTGAAGCCGGCGCTGTGAACCTGCGCATACCAATTGTTGTTGTTGATGTTGCTCACGTCAGCGGCCGTGACATTCTGTTGCCCAGCGAAAGTGCCGGACGGACTGCCGGTTGGCGGAGTGAAGCTGAGAGGGTAGACGATATTCCCGGCCTGGTTGGCCCCGCCGATGTGAACGTGCGCGGCTGTGGCGTTGCCGGTGAGCCCGCTGAAGCTTCCGTTGTACGTCAGCTGATTGCCGCTGGCGTTGAGGATAAACCCAATCGCACCGGTGGCGGTCGAGTTGTTTGGAGTCGGCCTCTCTTTGGCCCCGGTCATGATCGCCGTATAAAGGACCTCTCCGGGATGAAGCACCTGGCCGCGGATGTCCCCGTTCGGGTTCGCGGCGTTGTGGATATTGATGTACATCAGGCCGCCGTCGAAGTCGGTCACCTGCTGTTGGGTCAAGGTGACCGTTCCGCCAAAGTTCGCCGCAGCCACGTTGAGAGGCACGGTCACCGGTCCGGAAGTACCCGCAGGCGCAGTGTGCAGGTGCGCTGCGTTGGGATTGGCCACGTTGTGCGTCACCGAATAGGTGAGCGTCGTCCCACTCAAGGCGAACTTGGCAGTCCCGGTTGCCGTGCTGTTCGTGGGTGGCGTCTCTTGCGCCTGGGTCAGACTCGCAACGTGGGTTGGATTGGGGATGTCGGGATTGGTGTTGCTGCTCGAGCTTCCACAACCGATGAACGCGAACGCAGCGAAGCCCATTGCGACACCGAGCAGAAGCCGCGCCTCGGTCCAGCTCCAGCGAAAAGCAGCAGGGGAAACAGGGTATCGATTCATACGACCTCCGGTTGAATGGCTGTCGGCGGCCCAGGACCGGACTCCTCGGCACAGACCTCCTTTCGAATGACACCCCTTTGCTGCAGCTGTTGCGTTTGCGCCGAATTTACGCCCGACTCAAGTTTTCTTCCTGAAGAGAGCGCCATCAAGCGCTTTGCACTCGCTCGGCCTCGGGCATCGGCTGGGCTCGCGGCTGTATGGATTCAGCTCGCTCAGCGAGCCATGCGTCCACCGCGCGCGCCACTTGCCTTCCCTCGGCGATCGCCCAAACCACCAGCGATTGCCCACGGGCCATGTCTCCAGCGGCGAACACGCCCGGCACCGAGGTTTGCCCGCGAGTCACAGCCACGTTGCCGCGGTCCGTGATGGCCACGCCCAGCTGCTCCAGAAGTCCCGCGCGAACCGGACCGAGGAAGCCCATCGCCAGCAGCAGCAGATCACAGGGAATCTCGAAACCGCTGTCCGTAATCTCCTGGAGCTTGCCGGCGGCAAAGGCGACCCGGCACGCCTCAAGACCTTGAAGCGAGCCGTCTCTTCCCAGCAGTCGCTTGGTCATCACGCCGAAGTCGCGCGTGCCGCCCTCGTCGTGCGAGCTCGAAGAGCGGAAGACGAGCGGCCACGCCGGCCAGGGGTTCGAGGGAAGGCGCTCATCCGGCGGTCTGGGCAAGAGCTCCAGCGAGGTCACCGAGGCGGCGCCTTGTCGGTGGCAGGTTCCCACGCAGTCGGAGCCGGTGTCCCCACCGCCGAGGACGACGACCCGCTTGCCGGTAGCCAATATCGCGCCCTCCTCGGGAACGTGGTCCCCCGCCACGCGCCGGTTCTGCTGGGTGAGGAAATCCATCGCGAAGTGCACGCCATTCAGCTCGCGCCCCGGCACCTCGAGGTCTCGCGGGCGCATTGCCCCGCCGCAGAGGACCACCGCGTCGTAGTTGGCCCGAAGCTCCGCCCCACTCACGTCGATGCCGGCGTGCACGCCGGTGCGGAACAGCACGCCCTCCTCACCCATTTGCGTCACCCGGCGATCGACGAGCGTCTTGCTCAGCTTGAAGTCCGGGATTCCGTAGCGCAGCAGTCCTCCGATCCGATCCGATTTCTCGATCACCGTGACGTCATGGCCGCGGCGCGCGAGCTGTTGCGCAGCGGCCAGACCCGCGGGACCCGATCCCACAACCACCACTCGCCAGCCGGTGCGGGTTGGCGCTGGGCGGGGCCGAACCCAATCGGACTCGAAGGCGCGATCCGCGATCGCCCTTTCGATGCTCTTGATGGTGACCGGGCTGGCCTCCAGATTGAGCACGCACGAGGCCTCGCAGGGAGCGGGGCACACCCTTCCCGTCACCTCTGGAAAGTTGTTGGTCGAGTGAAGCGAGGCAACCGCCTCTTCCCACCGCCCGCCGAGCACCAGCTCGTTCCAGTCGGGAATCAGGTTTCCCAGCGGACAGCCCCCGTGACAGAACGGTATTCCGCAGTCCATGCAGCGGGCCGCCTGCTCCCGCAGCTTCGGCTCGGGAAGCGACAGATCGACTTCCTGGTAATCGCGGATGCGCTCGGAGATCGGCCGCTGCGGATTCTTCTCGCGCTTGATCTCCAGAAAGCCGCGCAGCCTACCCATTGGCCACCCTTCGGAATGTTTCGGGATGATCCGCAGAGTCCGCGTTCGCCGCCGGAAGCTCCATCACCGAGAGCCGACCCGACGAAGCCGGAGTGCTGGCCTCGAGCAGCACCCGTTTGTACTCGCTGGGGATCACCTTCACCCAGCGCGAGACCCCATGCTCCCAGTCGCGCAGCAGCTCCAGCGCCTTCGGGCTTTCGGTGCGGCGCTGGTGCTCCTCGACCAGGGCGCGGATCGTCTCCAGCTCTTCTTCGCTGGGCTTCTCCAGCGAGACCATCTCCTGGTTGCAGCGCGGTGGAAAGGTCCCCTCGCCATCCAGCACGTAGGCGATCCCGCCGCTCATTCCGGCGGCGAAGTTTCGCCCCGTCGCGCCGAGCACCACCACCCGGCCGCCGGTCATGTACTCGCAGCCGTGATCGCCGACGCCCTCCACCACCGCGGTGGCGCCGCTGTTGCGAACCGCGAAGCGCTCCCCGGCGCGGCCATTGAAGAACGCGCGACCGCTGGTGGCCCCGTAGAGCACAGTGTTGCCCACGATCACCTGCTCCTCGGGGCGGTACTGCACCGTCCGCGGCGGGCGAATGGCCAGAATTCCGCCCGAGAGACCTTTGCCGACGTAGTCGTTCGCATCGCCCTCCAGCATCAGGGTGACGCCGCGCGTGGCGAATGCTCCGAAGGACTGACCTGCGCTCCCCACGGCGCGAACGGTGATCGCGTCATCGGCAAGGGGCTCACCGCTCTGGCGGCGGACGATCTCGCCGCTGAGCATCGATCCGAAGGCACGGTCGCTGTTGCGAATGGGCGTGTGCAGCTCGACCGGCGCGCCTCCTTCGATCGTCCGGCCGGCCGCCTCGATCAGAGCGAGGTCCTTCACCCGGCTCAAGTTGTGGTCCTGTCCCTCCACGCAGCGCCTCGGCTCGCCATCCGCCTGCTTGGGCCGGTAGAGCACCTCGGAGAAGTCCAGCCGGCGCAGCTTCCGCTTCTCGCGCTGGGCGCGCGGGGCGATGCACTCCACCCTGCCCACCATCTCGTCCACCGTCCTAAATCCCAGCGAGCTCATCAGCGCGCGCACTTCCTCGGCGACGAAGAACATGAAGTGGATCACGTGCTCGGGTTTTCCCGGGAATCGCTTGCGCAGCTCCGGATCCTGCGTAGCCACTCCCACCGGACAGGTGTTGAGATGGCACTTGCGCATCATGATGCAACCGGAGGCCACCAGCGGCGCGGTGGCGAAGCCGAATTCCTCCGCTCCCAAAAGCGCGCCGAAGACGACGTCGCGACCGGTCTTGAGCTGCCCATCCACCTGCAGCCGCACCCGGCTGCGCAGCTTGTTGAGCAGGAGCACTTGTTGCGTCTCGGCCAGGCCCAGCTCCCACGGCGTTCCGGAGTGGTGGATGGAAGTCAGCGGCGAGGCGCCCGTCCCTCCGTCATGCCCGCTGATCAGAATCGCGTCGGCGTGCGCCTTGGCCACGCCCGCCGCCACCGTGCCGACGCCGGCCTCGGACACCAGCTTCACGCTCACCCGAGCGCGCGGGTTGACGTTCTTCAAGTCGAAGATCAGCTGCGCCAGATCCTCGATCGAATAGATATCGTGATGCGGCGGCGGTGAGATCAGCGTCACGCCGGGGATGGAGTGTCGAACCCGCGCGATCACCGAATCGACCTTGCTGCCCGGCAGCTGCCCGCCCTCTCCGGGCTTCGCGCCCTGCGCCATCTTGATCTGCAGCTCGTCCGCGTTCACCAGGTATTCGGTCGTCACACCGAAGCGAGCCGAAGCAACCTGCTTGATCGCCGAGCGGCGGGAGTCGCCGTTGGCATCGCGAACGTAGCGAGCCGGATCCTCGCCTCCCTCCCCCGTGTTGGACCGACCGCCAATCCGATTCATGGCGATCGCCAGCGTCTCGTGCGCCTCCCTGGAGATGCTGCCAAAGGACATCGCGCCCGTCGCGAAGCGGCGAACGATTCGCTCCGCTGGCTCGACCTCTTCGATTGGAACCTTGGGACCTGCCGGGACCAGCTCCCACAGGCCGCGCAGGGTCATGGCCCGCTCCACCTGCTCGTTGATCAACCGCGTATAGGCGCCGTAGCTGGCGGCGTCCTTGAGTCGGACCGCCTTCTGGAGATTGGCCACGGAGTCCGGAGTCCAGAGGTGGGGTTCGCCGTCGATCCGGAAATGGAGGTGGCCGCCGGGTTCGAGCAGCGGCTCTCCCACGGACCGGTAGGCACGCCGATGCCACTCCAGCGACTCCAGCGCGATCTCCTCCAGGCCGATCCCGCGCAGGCGCGAAGAGGTTCCGGAGAAATATTGATCGATCACCACCTGGTCGATCCCGATCGCCTCGAAGATCTGCGCGCCCTGGTAGCTGGCCACCGCGCTGATGCCCATCTTGGACATCGTCTTCAAAAGTCCCTTCTTCAACGCCTTCACGTAACGCGCGCGGGCCTCCACCTCCGAGATCGCTGGCGTGTTCGAACGCGCGATGGCGCTTACCGTGTCCAGCGCGAGATAGGGATTGACCGCGCCCGCGCCGAAGCCAACCAGCAGCGCGATGTGGCTCACCTCGCGCGGCTCGGCGGATTCCACGATCAAGCCCACGCGCATCCGGTGGCCGCTGCGGATCAGCGCGTGGTGAACGGCCGAAAGCGCGAGCAGGCTCGGAATGGGAGCCCGATTCGGACCCACGTCTCGATCGCTGAGGATCAAGATCGTCGTGCCCTGGTGGATCGCCGCCTTGGCCTCGCGGCACAGCCGGTCCAGCGCGTCGCGCAAGGCCGCGCCGGCACCCTCGCTGGCAGCCGGCGTTGGGAAGCTGGTGTACAAGGTGCGAAGGCGGAAGTCCTCCGGAGCGCTGGAGCGCAGCGTGGCCAGCTCGTCATTGGTCAGGATCGGATGGGGAAGCTGAACCATGCGGCACTGCCGCGCCGTCTCCTCGAGCAGGTTCCCCTCGCCGCCCACCGAGCTCACCATCGACATCACGATCTGCTCGCGAATCGGATCGACCGGTGGATTGGTCACCTGCGCAAACAGCTGCTTGAAGTAGCGGAACAACAGCTGCGGCCGGTCGGACAGAACCGCCAGCGGGATGTCGGTGCCCATCGAGCCGACCGGCTCCTCGCCACCCAGCGCCATCGGCGCGAGGATCATCTTCAAATCTTCGACGGTGTATCCGAACGCGCGCTGCAGCCGGATCAGCTCCTCGGGGGACGGCGATTGTTCGCAGCGCGCCGGCGCGAGCTCGGAGAGATCGATCCGGTTCGCGTCGAGCCAAGCTCGATAGGGCCGCCGGGTGGCCACCTGCTGCTTGATTTCCTCGTCCGGAATCACGCGGCCTTCACGCGTGTCCACGAGGAACATCTTCCCAGGTTGAAGCCGTCCCTTGTCCTGGATGCGGGCGGGGTCCAGCTCCAGCACGCCGAACTCGCTCGCCAGGAGCACCAGCCCGTCGCGCGTGACCACGAGCTTCCCCGGGCGAAGGCCGTTGCGGTCGAGCGTGGCGCCGATCAGATCGCCGTCGGTGAAGCAGACCGCCGCCGGACCATCCCACGGCTCGATCAAGCAGGCGTGGTACTCGTAAAACGCGCGCAGCTCCGGCGATAGATACGGGTTCTCGGAGAACGCCTCCGGGATCAGCATCATCATCACGTGGGGAAGCGACCGCCCGCTGGCGAGCAGGAACTCCACCACGTTGTCCAGCGCTGCAGAGTCCGACCCCCCGGGCCGAATGATGGGTTTGAGATCCTCGATGTCCTGGCTGAAGCGATCGCTGCTGAGCATCGACTCGCGCGCGCGCATCCAGGATCGATTCCCGTTCAAAGTGTTGATCTCGCCATTGTGCGCGCTCAACCGGAACGGATGCGCCCGATCCCAGGAGGGAAAGGTGTTGGTGGAAAACCGGGAGTGCACCATCGCCAGGCGCGACACCACCCGCGGGTCGCTCAGGTCGCGATAGAACGCGGCCAGCTGCTCCGCCAGCATCAGGCCCTTGTACACGACCGTCTTGGAAGAGCACGAGGAGATGTAGCAATCATCGCTGGGCTCCACGCGCGTGCAGCGGTTGCGGATCATGTAGAGGACGCGCTCGAAGGCTTCGACTGGCCCTTCGCGTCCAATGAAGAGCTGACGCATCGTCGGCATCGACTCGCGAGCCAACGGGCCCAGCGCGGCAGGATCGATGGGAACGTCGCGCCAGCCCAGGATTCGCTGCCGGTGGTGAAGCACCGCCTCCTCCACCACCGCCTCCTGCTGGCGTCGCCGCGTCGGATTCTGCGACAAGAAGCAGTTCGCCACGCCGTAATTGCCCGCGCCGGGGAAAGCGATGCCCAGCTTCTCGCATTCCGCCCGGTAGTACCCGTGCGGGAGCTGGATCAGGATTCCAGCGCCGTCTCCGGTGCAGGGATCGCATCCGGCCGCCCCTCGATGGGTGAGGTTGCGGAGGATCTCCAGGGCCTGAGACATCACCGCTCGGGAGGCGCGCCCATCCAGCGTGGCCACGAAGCCCAGGCCGCAGGCATCGTGCTCGAACGCCGGATCGTAGAGTCCTTGTCGAGATGGAAGAGACATGTGCCGCTCCCCTCGACGCGCCCCTTCAGGGCTGTGAGGGCTGCAACCCCCTGAAGAAAAGATCGACCATTCCGTCCGCGATCTGGCTCGGCGAGAGCACGCCGCCCGGCCGGAACCACTTGTACGTCCACAACACCATTCCCAAGAAAGCAAACGCAGCGAGCGTCGGATTCACCGGCCTGACCTGTCCGCGTTTGATCGCCTCGGAGATCGTCGCCTCCAGAAAGCGGACGTAGCGCTTTTTGCGGGCGTTCATTTCCCTTCCCGCCTCGCCGGTGAGCGTGTTGTGCTCGTGCAGGATGATGGTGACTTCCTTGCTGCTGCCGGAGGTGACCAGCGCGATGTTTCGCGCCATGCAGGCTTTGAGGCGCTCCAGCGGATCGGCGATGTCGATCACCTGATGAATCACCTGCTGCTCGAACTGATCCATCCCGTAGTTCATGATCGCCAGCAGCAGCTGCTCTTTGTTCTCGATGTGATGGTAGAGACCGGCCTTGGTCATCTGGCACGCCTCGGCGATGTCTTGCATCGAGGCGCCGTCGTATCCGCGAGCGCAGATCACCCGCGCGGCCGATTCCAAAATCGTCCGGTAACGCTGTGCATCGTCGGGCTTTTGCCCAATCAGGTGCGTCGGTCGCGTGGTCGTCCGTCCTCCTACCGAACGGTAAGTAGCCACGGCTGACGCGTCGAGTCAAGCGGCGCGCCCCGAACGATGGCGGGCCGGCCACCCGTCCTTGCGGCTCCGATAAGCCAACCTAGACTCCGAGTGGATCGTCGATTCGCAGAGTTACCCAACGCACAGCTGTTCCGTTCGGCACAGGACTTCGGACGCGCCAGAGCACCAGTTCCCGACATTCCCCGGGACTGCGCTCTTGAAGCTCTCGGCCGGAGGCGTATGCGCCGCTCGGGCCGGAAAGCCGCTTAACACTCCAGCCCTGGGAGAAAGGAGCCTGAAGATGGTCAGGAAAACTTGGGGGGTACCGACAACCGCGCTTCTCCTGATGTTGGGGGGTTTGCGCGCCGCCGAGGCCCGCGTGGTTCGTTTCGAGGTTCAGCAAACGCGCACTTTTGCGGAGGGAACCAATTTCGGCAGCGTTGGACAGTATCAGCGCCTCGACGGCGTCGCCTTCCTGGAGGTGGACCCGTTCGATCCACTCAACGCTCGCATCGTGGATATCGCCAAGGCGCCTCGCAATGAGCGAGGGATGGTGGAGTTCAACACTCCATTTTTCATTCTCAAACCAACCGAGATGGAACGGGGGAATGGAAAGATATTTTATGTGATCAACAACCGCGGAGGTAAACAGGCGCTCGGATATTTCAACTATGTCCCCTCCGGCCCGGGAATCAACGATCCGATCACCGCAGCCGACGCCGGCGACGGCTTTCTGATGCGATTGGGCTACACCATCGTGGACGCCGGCTGGCAGGGCGACGTTGCAGCAGGAAGCGCGCGCCTGTTTCCCAATTTTCCGGTGGCGAGAAACCCCGACGGCCCAATCGGTTCCTATCTGCGCATCGAGTACAGCGATCGCACCATTCCCACCGCCGGGACCTTTACACTTCCCCTCGAAGGAAGTCCGGATTTCGTGCCCTACGAAACGGACGACACCGAGCCCAGCCATTACACCTTCACCGAACGGGACGATTTGGATGCGCCGAGGATGCCGATCTCAGCGGACCGGTGGGCGTTCGGCAGTTGTCCTTCGGGAAGAGACAGCCTTGTCCCCACCAACCGGGACATTTGTCTTTTCGACGGATTCCGTGCGGACCGGATCTACGAGTTGGTGTATTGGGCGATCAATCCCAAGGTGATGGGGCTGGGATACGCGGTCACTCGCGATATCGGCTCATTCCTGCGTTATCAGACGCAGGACGACGTCGGTAATCCGAATCCATTGAGGCTCAGCCCAAACGACGTAGGCATCCGGCGCTCGTACTCGTTCGGGGGTTCTTCCACCGGCATGTATCAACGCGACTGGCTGTACCAGGGATTCAACGAGGACGAATCACATCGCAAGGTCTTCGACGCAATCTGGATCCACAAGCCGGGCACGCACCGATTGTTCGCCAACGTGGAATTCGCAGATCCCAATACCTACTCGCGCGAGGACGACCGCCACGACTTTGTATCGACCGGCTATCCGCCGTTCGCTTACGGCGTGCGCCAGGACGAGCTCTCCGGAATCGTGGATGGCATTCTCAAGCGACCCGACACCGATCCACTGGTGTTTCACACCGACACCGAGACCGAGTACTACCAGTTCCGGGCTTCGCTGTATCTGACCAATGCCTTCGGCGAGCCGCTCGACATTCCGCCCAACATTCGGATCTACTTGCTGTCGAACTTCCAGCACAGCGGGAACAACCCCACCGACTTCCCTGGAGCCGCCGGGATGTGTCGAAGTTCTACAAATCCGAATTATCATGGACCGACGCTTCGCGCGCTGCTGATGGCGCTGGATGACTGGGCCGATCTGGGCATTCCGCCTCCTCCCAGCCAGGTGCCGGACGTCCGCAATGGCACCTTGGTCACCTTGGACCAAGCGCGAGCCGCATTCCCCAACATCCCCGGCGTCCAGTTCCCACCCTTCCTCAATGAGCTGGAGCTGCTCAATTTCGGGCCTGACTTCGTCTCGGAAGGAGGGTGGATCTTGGCCGTCCCGCCGCAGCGAGGTCCGCGGTACACCGTCTTGGTTCCACTGCCGGATCAGGACGGCCTGGACATGGCCGGAATCCGCCCCGTGGAGACCCGGGCACCGCTGGGAACCAACACCGGCTGGAACGTCCGGGCGCTCGGCTTCCGTTCTCCACACCTGTGTGGCTTGAGCGGATCGTACATTCCATTCACCAACACGCAGGCCGAGCGCCTGGCCAGTGGAGATCCGCGGCCATCGCTCGAAGAGCGCTACAGCGATCACCAGGGATACGTCCAGGCGGTGCGGGCCGCCACCCGGCAGCTTGCCCGAGCGGGATTCCTCATCCAGGAGGATGAGAGCCGTTTCGTCGACCAGGCCGAGAACAGCGGCGTGCTGCGGTAAAGCGGCAGATCGGCTCGGCTCGCCATCAAACACTCCGGCCCCGGTGCTGTCCGATCGGAGCCGGAGCCACTCGTAGATGAGTCAAAAAAGGAGGAAGGAACATGAGCAAGAGAAGTGTGTCCACTGTTTGTATTTCACTGATCTCCGCGTTGTTCTGGGCTGCATCGGTGGAGGCGCGGGTCAAAAGGATCGAGATTACCCACCAGGAGGTGGTAGCTGACGGACACTCGTTCGGACGGGTTGGACCCTACGAGAAACTGAAGGGCACAGCGTACTTTGAGGTGGATCCGTTCGAGCCACACGATGCGGCGGTATTCGATATCGAGAACGCGCCGAGGAACGCGGAGGGGAAGGTAGAGTTCTCGGCCGAGATCTACCTCTTCAGACCGGTGCGCGTGGATCGCGGTAATCACGCGCTGTTTTTCGAAGTGAACAATCGCGGGAACAAGATTTCTTTTCAGATGATGCAGGACACCGCGGCCTCCGCCAACGGAAACGATCCCACCGTGCTCGAGGACTTCGGCAACGCGTTCCTGTTGCGCCAGGGATACGTGATCGCCTGGGTCGGCTGGGGCGCGGACATCGCTCCCGGCGGCAACCGAATGACCGTCGACTTCCCGATCGCCATGCGTCACGGCCGTCCGATCACCGAGCGCATCCTGACCGAGTTCTCCGACCGGAACTTCGGCGGCGGAACGCCGTTCACCTTGCCCCTCAGCGGCGGAACCGCGTTCAAAAGCTACGAGTCGGTCTCCACCGATCAGGTTGCGGCGCAAGCCGAGCTTCGGGCCCGCCCCAGCGACTCTCCCCGGCCCAGCTCTCCGGAGATCCCGGCGGGCAACCTCGTTCCCCCGAGCCAATGGTCATTCGCCAGTTGCCCGGATGGACCGCCGGGGACGCCCAGCGCCAATGATATTTGCCTGGCGGGTGGATTCCAGAATGACCGAGTATACGAGCTGCGTTACCGGGCGACCAAATCGCCGGTGATGGGTTTGGGCTATGTCACTTCGCGCGACTTTGTTTCATTCTTGCGACACGCGCTCACCGATGACGACGGCAACCCCAATCCGGCGCGAGGAGTGGAGACGACCATCTGCCAGGGCATCTCGTCGAGCGGGATGTATTACCGGGATTATTTGTATCAGGGTTTCAACGAGGACGAGCTGGGTCGCCGCGTCTGCGATGCCGTGCACATCCACATCCCAGGCGCTCAGAAGCTCTTTCTGAACTATCGCTTTGCGCAACCCAATCCGTTCACCGTCCAGCATCGCGAGCGCTACGTTCCGGACATGAATTTCCCGCTCAATTACATCGTGAGACCCGATCCGCTCACCGGCCGAGAGGATGGAATTCTCAAGCGGCCGAACTCGGACCCAGTCGTCTTCCATACCGACAGCTCGACCGAATGGTGGCAATTCCGCTCCTCGCTGGTGGATACTGACGAGAACGGAACGTTCGACATGCCAGAGCCGCCGAACCTCCGGCGCTACTTGTTCTCATCGACGCAGCACTACCCGCGCAAGGGCGCGCCGCCCATCCACGGCACCGCCGATCGCCAGTGCCAGCAGTTGAACAACCAGACGCACGACGGCACCATCGCGCGCGCCCTGATCGTGGCGCTCCACGACTGGGCTGAGCTCGGGACGCCGCCGCCGCACAGTCGCGTTCCCCGGATTGCGGACGGCACGCTGGCCATTCCCGAGGATCAAAGCAGCGTCGAGTTCCCCGATATTCCAGGGGTGACGTACAACGGCCTCTACAACGGATCCGGCGAGCGTTATTTCGGACCGCGGGTGGTTGATAACAAAGGTGTGATCGATGATCTGATCCCGCTGGTGCTCAGCGAGCACCGAGTGCTGGTCCCCAAGGTCGATCAGCTGGGCATCGACATCGCTGGGATTCGAGGCCCCTTCGTGGAGGCTTCCACGGCCACCCTGACCGGCTGGAACATACGCACGCCGGAATTTACCGACGGAGACCTGTGCGATCTCGACGGAATGACGGTGCCGCTGTTCCGAACCTTCGCAGAACGCCTGGCAGCGGGCGATCCCAGACCCTCACTCGAGGAGCTTTACGGCGATCATCGCGGATACGTGCAGCACGTCAGGCGCGCCGCGCTCAGGCTCTTCTTCGAGCGGCTGATGCTTTTGGAAGACGTGCGAAGCGTCGTTCAGGAAGCAGAGCAAAGCGACGTGCTGAGATAGAACCACTCTTCGCGAGGCGGGTTCGCTGGCTTCGGCTCTAGGTCGTTCTGCCCGAGCGTAGCGTTGAAGGCGCGTAGTCGAGGGCGACTGTTCGCGACCCCTCGACTCCGCGACTGGCGTCGCTACGCTCGGGGCGAGCGGAGTGGGGCTGACCCCTGCCCCCGGCGAGGGGTTTGTTATCGTTTCAGCTCGACGCCGCTGGCCACGAGCTGGACCTCCCTGCGTTTGCCTCGCGCGTCTTTCAGGACGCGACCGCCTTCCGATTCGTAGTGCGCGCCTGATCGTTCAGAGAGCTCCACCACCTTCACGATGCCCTGCACTTTTGCCTTGGCTCCTGCTGAGTCCATTGGAACGAAGAAGCCGTAATCTTTGAAGGTAACGCGCACGCCCGGGCCCTTTTCCGCCTCGGCCAGCTCCATCCAGCAGCCCATTCGAGCGCAGGCGCGGCGCACTTTGCCCTCCACCACCACCGTCTTCCCATCCTGGCTCTCCGGCGCTTGCAACAGGTTCGCCAGAGAGATGTTGGGCGCTTTGTCGATCTTCGCGCCGCGGACAATTACCGCGCCGGGCTCTTTCGTCGATGCGCTCTCTGGTTTCGCCTCCGGATGATCGCACTCCATCTCATCCGCCGATCGCACCGGCGACTTGCTCGTTGCTTTGCTGCTGGCTGCGAGCGCGGATGTCGCAAGCATCAACACAACCCAGGTGGAAAACGCAACTTTCATGGTGGCCTCCGGAGGGTCGAGTTTCCCATAAATACGGCCCCGGTGCATTCGTTTATCAGCAATCGGGTGGACAGTCTCGCCGCTCCGCCGTATGCCAGGCTCAGCCCAGGAGCCAAGTCGTTGACTTCGCCACCATTCGAGTTTCCGAAAGCGATTGTCTTCGACGTGTTCGGGACGGTGGTGGATTGGCGTGGCACGATCATCGAGGAAGGCACTGCTTGGGGCAAGGCCAAGGGAGTTGAGGTCGATTGGGGCCGCTTTGCCGACCGCTGGCGCGCTGGGTATCGGCCCGCGATGGACAAGGTCCGGCGCGGCGAGTTGGCCTGGGCGAAGCTCGATGTCCTCTACCGGATGATCCTGGACGATCTTCTCGGGGAATTTCAGCTCGCCCTGTCCGCGGAAGAAAAGGATCGCTGGAACCGCGTGTGGCATCGGCTCAGGCCCTGGCCAGATTCCGTCCCCGGCCTGATCCGCCTGAAGAGGAAGTATGTGATTGCCACGCTGTCCAACGGAAATGTTTCTCTGCTCACCGACATGGCCAAGCGTGCCGGGCTGCCTTGGGACGCCATCCTCTCGGCTGAGTTGGCCGGGCATTACAAGCCCGACCGCGAAGTCTATTTGATGGCCGCCGACCTGCTGGGAGCCGGACCCCAGCAGACGATGATGGTGGCGGCCCACCGCAGCGATCTCGAGGCGGCGGATGCGTGCGGCCTGCGCACCGGTTTCGTGAGCCGGCCGGACGAATACGGGCCAGGTGGCCGAGCCGACAAGGCTACAGGCGGTGACTTCGACGTGGTCGCGAGCGATGTGCTCGATCTGGCATCGCAGCTCGGAACCTGAACGCAACCGTCGAAGGGTCCCGTGCGACCCTGCTTCGCTCGCCCGGCTCGGTCCGACCGGCGGAGTCTTGGATCAATCATCAATCGATTGAGCGGGAACACCCGATAGCCTAAGGTCCCTCGCGTGTCCGCGCCCCCGGTAGTGGCTTCATCGGTCAATTTTCTGCGCCGCCTGGCCCAGCACGTTCGGCAGCAATTGGGGGAGTACTTGCCCGATGCGAAGCCTCTGCCACCCAGGACGGCGAGGCTCGACCGCTTCTTGTACGGCTTGGTTCAACCGGTGATCGGAGCGCGATTTGTCGCGCGCGATCGCGAGCTGGTCAAATCTGCATTGCTCCCGGTTGTCTTATTGGCGTCGTTCTGTGCGGCGGTCACGCTTTTGCGCCACCCGGACTCCGCTTGGAATTTTGTTCTCCGCTTCTACGCCGTCTTCGCGGTGCTGGCCCCACTGCCTTCGATCGTCTTCGCGCGCCACTACGCGCGTCTGGCCGCAACGGCGCGACAGAAGCTCGGCTTGGGCGATTGTCAGCCGAGGTTGGAGGGGCTGGGTCGCGCGATTCGCCGAGCGGTGTATCAGGCGATCCTGGTGGCGGTGGGGGCGCTGCCCGTGCTCGCCTTGTTGAGGCTCATTCCACCCTTCGCTGGGCTTGCCCGAACGGTGGCGGCGCTCTGGGCTTTGCATTGGGTGATCATCGGCGCCTTCGACGATGCGCGTGTGCTCGAACCCGGAGAAACACTGGCCGACGTGGAGGCTCAGAACAAGGCAGCGCCCAAAGCCTGGTTTGTTCGCTGCTTCCTTTGGCTTGCGGACCGGCTCCCCGTCGTGGGCGGGCCCCTTCGCTGGTTTTCCCGGCGCTGCGATCGGCTGTCGCTGGAGTGGCGCGAGGAGATGGAAATCGCCGAAAACCATCCAGCGCTGGTGGCCGGCTTCGGTCTCACCACCGCTGCCCTGCTCGCCACGCCCGTGCTGAACCTGTTCTTTCGACCGATCGTCATCGTCGCGTCAGTGCACCTGCTCGGGCACATTTCGCGCGAGGAAACAGCGGAGGGTGAATCCGATCAGCTCCAGGCTGGAAGCCCGCACCAGGCGGAAGCACCCTTGGCACTGCCGGCTGGTTTCAGTGGCGAGTCTTCGAGAACGCGACATGCTTGAGCACGTTCTCGATGAACTGTGAATTGATGGGCTTTACGCAGTAATCGACCGCTCCCAATTGCAAACACAAATCACGAATGAATTCGTCATCTCTTGCCGATACGACGATCACCGGAATCCCCTTTGTCGACGGGTCGGTTTTCAGCTGGTTGAGCTGATCGCGGCTGTCAACTCGGCCATCGCCCAGGATGATCAACGAGGGCTCGATCCGGCGAGCCAGATCCAAGACCTCTGAATCGAGGTCCGCCATCACCATCACTCCCGCAGCCAGGAGTTGTTGGGTCAACGGCGCGACGAACACCGGATCCGAGTCGGAGACAATAATCGTGGGAAATGTACTGTTTCTCGCCATATGAATTAGACCCGAGCGCGGGTCAATGTATCGCTTTCAGATCCAGTGGCACGCGCGCCCTGATCTCCTGATCTCCGATGGCGCTGGCGATTTCCAACTCACGGACGGAGATGATGCGCCCGATGTCGACCAGCGGGACCAGCCTGGAGCCTATTTCCCCTATTCCCAGCAGACACAGCGGCGGGATCGCGCTGTCCTCTGTGGGCGCTCCGATTTGATCCCGATCGAGCTCGTAGGCGCCGCCGACTGCTTCCGCCAGCACCCCTAGCAGCATGCGCTCGCCCTCGATGCTCACATCCACCACGATCACCCAGCACTCCTCCATCGTCCGGTGGGCCGAGAGATGGAGCTTGGCCGCCAAATCCACGACTGGCAGCGCATCGCCGCGGTAATCGATTGCACCGCAAATTGGCGGCGCCACGGAGGGCAGTCTGGCCAACGGCCCCGAGGAAACGGCCTCGTGCAATCGCAGAATGCGCAAGGCAAGCTCGGTGCCTCCACAAAAGATGCTCAGAAACAGATTTGGCCTCGCTGCTCGCTTGCGGTTGGACATGCTCCAGAATGCCCCCGCGCCTTACAAAAGAAATGCCAACTCGCACCGTGTTGGTTGAAGCTCCAAACCGCCGGCAAGGAATCACTTATGGTGAAGCGATCTGCGCAGGTTTCGTTCCGTTTCTAGAAATTGGAAACCGGGGTGCCCAATTCTTGGACGTTCAGTTGCGCGCGATGCGTTTGAACTGCTTGACCTTGTAATAGAGCGTGCTGCGCGGTATTCCGAGCCGCTGCGCGGCAATCTCGATCCTTCCATTCTCCTGGGCAAGAACCCTCTCGATGTATTGGCGCTCCAGCTCGGCGAGGGTCACCATCCGATCGAGCTCCATGGCTCGCGGCGCCATCCAGTCGAACCTCAGGCCTTCGCTGCCAATGCCGCTGTCCTGGCTCAAGAGAGCGGCGCGTTCGATCACGTTTCTCAGCTCCCGGATGTTTCCCGGCCAGGAATACCTCTGGAGCGATTCGATGGCGCTCGCCTCCAGGTGGAGCTCGGCTCGCCCGAGCTCGGCCGCGATGCGGGCCAGGAGCTGCTCTGCCAGCAGTGGGATGTCTTCCCGACGCTCGCGCAAGGGGGGTACGAACAGCGGCAAGGTGCTGACGCGGAAGTAGAGGTCGCTCCGGAATTTGCCCGCCTTCACCAGCTGCCAGAGATCCTGGTGTGTCGCGGCAATCAAGCGCGCATCGATCACCCGATCTCGCACTTCGCCGAGCCGGCGGAAGCGTCCCTCCTCCAGCGCCTTGAGCAGTTGTGGCTGGACCTGGAGATCCACATCGCCGATCTCGTCCAGGAAAAGCGTTCCGCGGTGAGCCAGCTCGTACAGGCCCATCTTGGCGGAGACCGCCCCGGTGAAAGCACCTTTTTCATGACCGAAAAGCTCGGTCTGGAGAAACTCGCGCGACAAGCCCGCGCAATTGAGATCGACGAATGTTTCATCCTTTCGTGAACCGCGGTCGTGCAGCCAACGCGCCAGCACGCCCTTGCCAGATCCGGTCTCGCCGCAAATCAAGACGGTGCTTTCGGAGACAAGCATCTTTTCCGCCTGGCGCGCCAGCTCGCGGATGGCGCTGCTGGTACCGACGAAAGGGTCGATGCTTTCTCGTTGGTGCTTGGAGCTCCCGGCAAGCTGGTTCCGGCGAGCCCGCTGTACGTCCAGGACCCTGACCAGAATCACCTTCAGCGCCGCCAGCTCGACGGGTTTGGTGAGGAATTGCTCCGCGCCTTGCTTGATCGCCTCGACAGCCAGAGCGATCGAACCGTACGCGGTGAGAATGATCACCGGGACGGAAGCATCGAGCGCCTCGAGCAGCGGGAGCAGCTCGATCGCGTTTCCATCCGGCAGCCGATAGTCGCTGATCACCGCGTCCGGCCGGTGTGCGCGAAATGCTTCCTCGGCTCCTTTGCAATTTTGTGCCTCGGCGGTCAGATATCCCTGCGCTTCCAGAAACCGCCGAATCCCCGAACGGACCAGCGGGTCGTCATCGACAAGCAGAATGCGCGGAGGGCTCATGGAATGTTTCATCCTTGGGAGCGCTGGACAATGCCAGCGGGTTAGCGTTTGCTGCACCGCTGCTATGGAATCTTCGCTGGATAGGCAGGCTCAGAGACAGGCGCGGCTTCTGAGGTCTTTCTCTTTCGGCTCGAGCGTGTTGGGCTTTTTGTACGTCGCCCTGGCCATTTTTGTTTTCCGCACGCCTCTGGTTGCGTTGCTGACGCTGATCGCTACCCTGGGCGTTTTGCTTGCGCCGCTGACACTTCGCTTCACCGGCTCGCAACGCGCCGCCGCGTATCAACTCTCCGGATCGATCTTGTTGCCAATTCTGATCATGTCTGGAATGACGGTCGGGCTTTCTTCTCCAGCCCTGAGCTGGCTCGCCGCGATACCCTTGCTGGCGATGGCCCTCGCTGACCGACGCTCGGGCATTCTCTGGGCGGGGATCACCTTGGCAGGGCTGGCCACTCTGGTCGCGCTGGATCACCTTCACCTGCTTCCCAATACGCAGGTGCCACCCGCGCAGCTGCGCGACGCCGCCGCCTTGACTTGGACCGGGCTGATCGGCGTGGTGCTGGTCATGGCATTGCTCTGCGACAAGTTGCAATCCGATGCCACCCAGGCCATCGCACAGGCGCACCAGGAGCTCTCGGCAAAGAATGCCAGCCTCGCCGAGCGGCGCGACCATCTGATGGCGCAAGTCAACAGCGTCACGCACCGAATCAACAACCCTCTCCAATACATCATGTCCAATACCGAGTATCTGCTGATGATGCTCGGGCCGGAGCGCACCTCACCCGATCTCAGTGCGCCCGAACGCAAAGAGCTCACCTCGGCAATGGAGGAATTGCGGCGCGGCGTGGAGAAGCTTCGAGAAATCACGGGCGAGCTGACTTTTTCGTCTCAGGGTCAGAACCTGGAGCCGGCAACGGCTGATCAGTTACCAGCAACTCGTCAATCAGCGCGCGCAGCGGCTCAATCTCCACCGGCTTGCCGATCTGTGGGCGTCCCATGCGCTCCAAGAACTCTCGCGCCGGTTGTGTGAAGGCTTCTCCGGTCATGAAAATGGTCCGCTGGGCCAGCTGCGGCGCCTCGCGGCGCAGCTCCTGGTAGAACGCCATTCCGGTCATCTGCGGCATCATCAAGTCGCAGACGATGGCGTCGAATTGTTCTCCCGCGCGAATCCGCTCCAAGGCCTTGCGTGCGCTGGGTAGCGCCAGCACCTGGTGATCGCGTGAGAGCAGGCGCGCCAGCGCAGCGCAGATCAGCGGCTCGTCGTCGATCAGCAGAACCCGGCCCTTCCGGTTTCCCGCTCGAATGGGCGCGAAGGGCTTCTTTGCGGCGACGCCGCGGGTGGCAGCCGGAAGGAGAACTCGGAACGTGCTCCCCTTGCCGGCTTCACTCTCCACCTCGATTTCGCCGCCCATCGCAGAGACGATCCCTTGACAGATGGACAGTCCCAGTCCGGTGCCCACCCCGGGCGGCTTGGTGGTGAAGAACGGGTCGAAGATGCGGTCGCGGATCTCCTGATCAATCCCTGGACCGGTATCGCGAACTGTGATCAGCACACGTCCCCAGCTGTCTGTGCCCGTTAGCACATGGATCTTGTTTTCGGCCACCTGCCCCACGGGGATTGACTGCGCTGCGTTGATCAGCAGATTGAGAAATACCTGGCCGAGCCGGGATTCGTTTCCATCCACCAGCGGCACTTCCCCGAGCTCCTTGACCAGCGTGGCCCGGTGCCGGATCTCGTTCCAGGCGATGTTGATGGCGGACTGAAGGCTGTTGCGCACGTCGAGCGGCTCGGTTGCCCCATCATCCACCCGCGAAAAAGCCTTCAGGTCCTGTACCAGCCGGCGCACGCGTTCCGCCCCGTGCTCGGCCGCCTTGATCGCTTGATTCAGCTCATTCCAGGACTCGACAGATGCGGCGTTGCCAAGCTGCCCAAGCTGGCCGGAGACAAATTCCAGATTGGCCGACACATACGTCATCGGGTTGTTGATCTCGTGTGCCACGCCGCTGGCCAGCATTCCCATCGAGATGATCCGATCCGCCTGAGCCAGGCGCGCTTGCAACTGTCGGCGTTCGGTGACGTCGTGAACAATCGAAAGTGTGCGCCACTCGTCCCCCAGCCGAATCAGGCGCGCCGCGTATTCCACTCGCAACGGCGTTCCATCTTTTCGGATCAACGTCGCCTCGCCGCGGTCCGGCAGCGGACCGCCGGCAAACCGTCGACGAATCCTCTCGCTCAGGTCCTTCCGCTCCTCCGGCGCTACCAGATCCCAGTACGACGGAACGTTCAGCAGCTCCTCGTGGGTGTACCCATACAGCCGTGCCAAACCCTCGTTCGCGAAAACCATCCGGTGCTTGTCGGTGATGGCGATACCAATCCCCAGATCGCTCTGCGCTTGAAGAATGCTCTCGTGAAGAACGCGCTGGTTCTCCATTTGCTCCCAGGTGCGCACCTGCTCTTCCAGCTTCACCGTAGCTCTGACCTGAGAAAGCCCCTGGTTGGACATCATCGCTCCCAGGAGGGCCGCGCTGACCATGAAAGCGAACCGGATCAGCAGATCGCCGGCATTTCCTGAGAACTGATTCAACACCGTTATCACCGCAAAGTACCCCACGGTGTAGAGCGCGGCGATGACCACCGTTTGAGTTGGCCGAAATCGAAACGAGACTGCAATCACCGAAAGATAAATCGCCACGTGAAACGGGGAATAAAAACCGCCGGTCAGAAAGATCAGCGACAGGATCACCAGGGCGTCGACGGTGGGGGTGAAATAGCTGGAGCCGAGGATGCCGCCGCGCCGGTATGGTTTGATCGCGTAGATCAGCAGCGCGTACACCCAGGTGACCCCGATTACGCACCCCAGGAGAATGCGATGCCAACCGTGGGACCGGGTCAGGAGCGGAAAGCAGGCGGCGATCATGCTCACCGTGGCGATCCGGATGGCCGCAACCCGTTTCTCGGTGGCGACCGTTCTTGCCGCAATCCTCGACTCTGCCGCGGCGAGCCAGCCTGGCCGGACCGACTCTTTTCGTCGTCCGGTGGGGATAGCCACCGGATTGATGCCTGCTGTGTCTGTCGTCATTTCTGTTCTGCAGCGGAGCTAAGAGCGGACCACACTACGGCTAGCGAGGGAACGCTCACATCGCTTCCGGGCTGCGGCATGTCAAGTATGCGCTTGCTCTGATACGAGCTAATCCACTGCCGGTCAACCGAACCTCACCGAAAGAAGCAGGGAATTCGTCTCCATTCGGAAGTTTATCTGATGGGAGATCGAGGCGTGAGCTAATTGCGCTCCAACGATGGAAGAGCGATGTTCCCGCCCTTGGCTCGAGTGGAGGGGAGGCCAGCCATGTCGTGGAGAATGCTCGGCTCGATGCTGCTGTTGTGTTTGGCAGCGACGGTTACCGCGCAGAAGAAGGAGGGAGTGGAGTTCCTTTCCAAGGACGTACTCAAAGCATATTCGGCGAAGCTCAAGGCGAAAGAGCCGTCGGATCTCGGCGGAAAGCGAACCAAAGCGGCGATCGAGCAAGTCGGCGATCGCGGCAATTACACCTACGCCGTCCTCCGTCGCGACGAGACAGGCGAGCCGGAGGTGCACGCCAACTGGGCCGACATTTTCGTCGTCGAAGAGGGAAGCGGCAGCGTGCTCACTGGCGGTCAGGTGAAGGGCGGCCGCGAGATTTCCCAGGGTGAGAGGCGCGGCGGCGAGATCGTCGCCGGTACGCGGCAGAAAATCGCGGCTGGCGACATGCTGATCATTCCGGCCGGGATCCCTCATCAGGTACTCGTCGCTCCGGGCTCCTTCGTCACCTATCTGGTGATCAAGATCCGCAAGCCAACCGATCAGTGACTCACCGCCCGCGTTCCTTCTGCAGGCACGGCCCTCAGGCGTTCGGCATCCCGCCGGGTCGAGGCGCAACGAGCGCGGGGAGGCGGTGTCTCCCAGATGTATAGCCGAGGGCATGAAGCAGGTCGCCGAGGTGCGGCGGTCTCGTAAGTCGAAGAATCACGCTCTTCGGCGATCGCCGCTTACGAGCGCGCCCTGATTACAAACACTTTTGACGGAGGAGAACCGTGTTGAACAACCGTTTCATCGGGATTGGTATGCTCGCATCGTTCGCAGTCGCCTGCGCGGTAGGATGTGGCGGCGACATGTCGACCAGCGTCAACAATCCGAATCCTGTCACAAATGATTCAGTCAGCTTTTCGCAAAACGTCCAGCCGATCTTCAATGCCAGCTGCGCGAGCGCGGGGTGCCATGCCGGCCCGCAACCGACCGGTCTCGATCTGCGCGCCGGTGTTTCCTATTCGATGCTGGTGGACCAATCGGCAACCGCATTCTGTACATCGCAGGTGGCGGGCGCGGTACGGGTCACGCCCGGAGACACCACTGGCAGCATGCTGTGGCGAAAGCTGGCGAACGATCCGAGCAAGTGCGGCGCAGCGATGCCGCTGGGCACCAATGGTTTGATAAATGTTTCTCGTGCTTCGTTTGACACGATTGAGAAGTGGATTCAGCAGGGCGCTTTGAACAATTAGCTCCTTCAGGCCAGCTCGGGACAGGCGAAGGGCGGGCAAGGCAAGTCCCCCCTCCCAGCATCACCCCTTGACTTCGCTTCGCCGCGCCTGTCCCGAAGCTCTCGGTCCCGGCACTGAAGGAAGCGCCCGGCGGCGCAACCCTCGCACCGTCGCGTCGCCTGTGCAGCGCTCTGCACGGTTCGAGCAAGCTCCTGCACAATGGGCTCCCCGGGCTAATCTGACCGATTGAATGTCGAGCGCTTCCAGTGACACCTTGCTGGCCTGCTTCGTGAATTGGGTCCGGGCACCGGAGGGAAGTGCCATGACCGAGGCAGCGCCGCACGAGATCCGCTTCTACCTGGTCGATGTGTTCACCGACAACCCGCTGGCCGGCAATCCCCTGGCAGTGGTACCGGACGCTCGCCGTCTGGACGACCTGACCATGCGACGCATCGCGCGCGAGTTCAATCAATCCGAAACCACCTTTCTGCTTCCCCCCTCGAGGCCCGGGGCCACTTTTCATTTGCGCTCTTTCACACCCGCGGGTGTGGAGGTCTTCGGGGCCGGACACAATGCCCTCGGCGCATGGTGGTGGTTGGCGGATGCCGGAAAAGTCTCGCTCAATGGTCAGCGCAGCTCGTTCGTTCAGGAGATCGGCGGAAATCTGCTGCCGGTGGAGGTCGTCTCCGAGGGCGGAAAGGTGAGCCTGGTGGTGATGACCCAGAGCGCGCCTTCGTTCGGCGCGATGGTCGAGAACACGCCTGCCTTGGCGGCTGCGCTCAATCTCGCCGAGGCCGATCTCGCCGTGGAGCAACTTCCCGCGCAGGTGGTGTGGACCGGGGCGCCGCACTTGCTGGTCCCCGTTCGGTCTCGCGCGCGATTGGATCGAGCCTGGCCAGATGCGGAGCGCCTCGCCCCGTTGCTCCGTTCGGTTGCCGGTCAGGGTTGTTACTTGTTTTCTCTCGAGCCAAACGGCGCGGATGCCATCGCGCACGCGCGCTTCTTCAACCCGACAGTGGGAATCTGGGAGGATCCCGCAACCGGAAGCGCTGCCGGTCCGCTCGCTTGTCATTTGATTGCGCATGGTTTGGCCGAGGCTGGGGCCACGCTGGTGATTGAACAAGGGTACGCGATGGCCAGGCCGAGCCGCATCGAGGTCCGCGTCCACGGCGATCGCGTCGAGGTTGCCGGGCGCGCGGTGGTGGTAGCGGAAGGCTCCCTGCGCGTGTGAGCGACAAATTCCCGGTAATCTCGCGCGCAGGGCGAGCTTGGCGAGCCCAACGAACGTCTCCGCCGGGAGATGGGCTGGCCGCATCCGGAAAGGCGCGAACAGCCCCGCACAGGGGTGAAGGCCTTCAGCTTAGCAACCAATTTAATCAAGCAACTGAAACAATTCTGGAAACTCTGAAAAATGTTAACTCTGAAGGCCTTCACCCCTGTGGGAGCGTTCCAAATGTCCCGAACGCCGGTCGGGATGGCAGTCGCATGTCTGCCTCGTAATGAAGACGTCCAAAATGTCATCGAGGTGCTGCTCACGAACTTGCGCGCGCTGCAACTCGGCACCGCTATTGCTTTTTACTGGTTCGTTGGGAGGCAACATGGAAACGATACCGGTATCAGCTGTCCGTATAGGATCGGCCGTGCAGCGTTGGTTTCTCGTGTCTGCCGCGGTGTGCACGGCAACGGCAATGGCTGCGCCGAAGATTGGAGATGTAGACGATGTTGCTTCTGAGAGACTGCAACCTTCAGCATCATTCGCGCTTCTAGCGGCACCCTTACTCGTCGAAGAACCAGCTTCGCCTAGACGCTCCCGTGTATCGACGCGCTTCGGCGTTCAGCTCTTCGGGAGCCTTATTGGGAGCGCCGCGGCGGGCGGTGCGGCGGGCGCCATTGGCGGTCTCATTTGTCCCAAGAGCAAGGACGCTGGATTTTGCTTGCCGGGACTCTTCTACGGTTACGCGATCGGCGCCGTGATAGGAGCATCGATTGGGACGTCATTGAGCGCCAATAGTTTGCATTGGCCGCCTTTGTTATCGTCGACGTTGTCCAGTTCAGCATTGGCAACGGGAGTGGCAACCATCGCGGTCATCCTTGCGCGCGGCGGTATCCTCCCGTTCGTGATCTGGTTCGCTGCGCCGATTGTCGGCGCCATCGCGGGCTATCACATTGGGTTGGCGCTGACTTGTGCCGATACCGTTATTCAGCAAGAACCCAAAGCTCCCGTTCGGGCAAATGCACTGGAACGCAGTGGAAGTCGCCTTATGGCCGTCGGCCTCTCGTTTTAGATCCTGCCGTGCACATAGCTCGGCGACGGGCGAGCCGAGCTTCAAGCGCGATCAAAAGTGCGCGGTGTAGTCTGCGGTCCAGCGGGCCAAGTCTTTCAGGCCGCTCTACGAGAGAGCAGTGCCAGGATCTCGAGCTCGCGCGGCAGCAGGGCGGTGCAGTGTTGGAGCTCGCCTGCGGGACAGGACAAGTTACCGCCTTGACACGTACTTTTCCACCAGTGGTCGCCACGAGCCCAGCGACGCCACGATGCGCCCGGGTTGTTTGGCATCGTCGTCTGCGCGCCGCAGAAGAACGCAGTCTGCTGCGTACTGCGATGCTTCAAATTCTGCGAGCTCCAATGCGCTGAATCCCTCGCCTTGACAAGCCAAGGTACCACGGCTGTTGTCGCTGAGCCGGTTGCGATATGTTGGTTCGCAGCTCACGAGCCACCGCTTCGCTGCTACATGCCCAGCAACGAGCGCGGCGACGCGAGGGCCCAGCAGCCCCCGAACCAGTTGGCTGCCAGCCGCAGCATGGCATCCCGGCGGTCGCGGCTCGAGCGAGCTGGCGACGTCGTGGACCAGGCCAGCGAGCTGAAGTTCCTCGTCAAGCGGCCATTGCTGCTGCAGCAGCCAAGCGCACTGAAGCGCGTGGGAAAGCGCGCTGACCACGTCGCCAGGACGCTCGTCTGCCAGCGCGGCAAACAGCTCGTTCGTCGTGGCAAACGGCGTCATGTTGAGAGTCTATGCGATCTGATGACGGGATTAGAACCTCTTCCCTTCGAGGACTGGTAAGCGAGACGACGCACTTTCGTGAAATCTCAACGTTGAGATTTCATGAAACACTTACACGCAACAGACGTGTCTGTCTTCAGGAGATCCACCGCCGGCTATTTCGAGGCATTTGTTTCAGGTTGCCGGAGCTACCCGGGCAGGCCACGGCCACGCCCCTCGGACCTGCGTTCAAAACCCTTGAACGGTGCTCCCACTGCACCGTGCCGCGCCCTTCTTGGTCGCTTCCTTCGTCAGCAGCTCCCGCCTCTGCGGCCAAGTCGCTATTTTCGGGTCTTCCCCTCCCGGGAAGAGGGGGGAGGGGTGCAGCGTTCTGCTACCAGCGGAACGCAACCTCCCCCGAGCGAGCGAGATAAATCGGGTTTTCCGCAGGCCAGTCAGCATTTGCGCCACGTATAGCAGAGCGCTACTCCACCCCTCCCCCCTGGGCAGAGCGCGCTGCTCCACCCCTCCCCGTGGGTAGAGCGGCGCCTGCTCTGATGCAGTCGCAAAGCGTAACGTCCCGAACGTCTCCAGATCAGCATCCCAGACAGCGGTCTGGCGATGTCGATGCGCCCATCTGCTTTCTTCGGCAGCTGAAGTTTTCACTCAAGATGATTGTCTTCAGGAACGGCCTGAAGGATGCGCCCGCATCACCTTCAGTCGAGCGTCGGAGCACATGAGATTATTTGGCTACCACGATGGGCGGTTCAGGTCTTTTCAGCGCACGGAGCTCGGCGATCTCACGGACGCGGGCGAGAGAACCACGTCGCCCAGGTCCAGCAACTGGCTGCTGGACACGCCGATCATCCGCTTCGCCGCTTGATATCCATATGCATACGCCGTGAAGAGGTGCTCGCCAGTGGTAATCCCGCTCCACTTAAAACGTCCGTCGGGGTCTGAAGTCAGCCAGTCTCCACGTCCATCGAGCGATATATCGGCGACAACAGGCGCGCGCGTCCTGTCATCCAAGACGCGTCCAGCTATGGTTCCTCCTCGTTGAAGGTCGATATTCACCTCGGCTCTGCCGCCAGGAGCCAGGTGGACATCACCGCTTCCGCTCAAACCGTCCGGAGTATTGACGATGACGAGAACATGGCGACCAGGGGCGTCGAAAATTTCATAGCTGTCTCGCGCAAACTGATAATCCGGATGATATTCAAACGGACCGAAGGTGAGCCCGAAGGAGTCTCCCAGCAATTCCAAACGCACCGAAAAGCCGGCCACTGGTTTGCCGCTCGCAGTCACCCTGCCGAACACCGACGCGCTGTCCTCCAGTTGCACGGCCACCTCGCGCGCCCCCGGCCGCGCGGCAGCAGATCCCATTCGCCCTCCATTGCGCGCCTCCACCAGCATCAAGTGGGCCGCGCTGCCCTCCGGCAAACGCAAATCCAACTCCCCACTTGCATCCGCTCGAAAGGTGGCTCTTCGCCAGGCACTCCCGACAACGACCGAAACCAGCGGCGTGAAGCTCGGACCTCCGCCGGGCTCAAGCACCAGGACGTGAAGCTCGTCGTCTCCGGCAAGGATCAGGTCCACGTCTTCGGTAGTTCCTGGCTCGAGCGAAACAATATTGCCGGTTTCGTAGTGGAAAGGTTGCCGCACACCCTCGACGCGCACGCGAGCGTAAACATTGTAGGACCGCGGCGCCGGCAGGTTGAACAGGAAGGTTCCATCTGCATTCGCAATCTGCGAGGCGATGCCGCCGGGGAGAAGACCGCCATTGCCATTGGACACCGTATCCGGCGGCAGGACGCTCACCTCAATCGGCCCCTTGGGAAGGCCACCCGACTTCAATCTGACTCGCCCGGTTAGCACTGCCATCTCATCGAGGACAAAGTCCAGACGAGCAGTGGAGCCATCTTTGATTTCAAGCGGAAAGGTCGCTCCCCAGCTGTCGACGCCTCGGCGCGCGCCCAGCTCCGTCCACCCGACTCTCATCGCGGAAATGAAGTACTTGCCGTTCTCGTCGGTTTGGACTGTGGCTGGTACCGCCGGACCATGGACAACGGCTCCGGAAATGGGCTGGCCGAGTGGATCGGTCACGGTCCCTTGCACTGCTCCGTAGGCAGCTGGCTCGAGCTCGAGAACGAGCCTGAACACTTCACCCGGACCCAGGCTGATACCACGAAGAGCGTTCTCGAAATGAGACGCCGCGTCTGCGCGTACCTCATACAATCCGGGCGATAGTCCGTCGATTTGGAAGGCGCCCCTCGAATCAGCGGTGGCATGTCGCGCATACGCGTTTTGGAAATCATGGGCGACGACGAGATCGGCATCGGGAAGTGGTTGACCGTCTGCCTTTGACACAACCCTGCCCAAGATGGCGCCACCTTGCCCGAGCCTTATTTCAAGGCCAGTGACTGTCTCGCCGGCCGAAACCACCACGAGCCGAGCGAATGCTCCTGTCTGGGACGCCAGCTTGGCAGAGACTCGATAGGTCCCCGATTCGACCGTTGCCGAGAATCCACCGTTTGGCCCGCTGAGCGCGCGCACGGCACCACCGACTCGGGCCAGCAGGACTTCCGCACCCGGGGCTGGCTTTCCATCGGCATATCTCACTGCGCCATCAATGGACGCCGCGCGCGCCGGCCCGGATCCGAATCGTTCCGGTCTCGAACGCTCCAGACCATCCGAGCTTCCAAAAGCCTGAGCCCCACCCGGAGCCTTGCCGACGCCGAGATCGCCACTCAGCAGTTGGCGGGTAGAGCTCCGGGCATCGCGCGTTGACGAAACAGATTTACCCGGCGCGCGACCGGTCAGCCATAGCGTCAAGGCAACCATCGTCAGCGCCAGGATCGCGACCAGGGGCAAGAGCGCCTTGGGATGCCGGCGGTAAGGAGCGATTCGCAGCGGTGCCACGGTTCCACCGCGGGTTATATCACGCGGTGCCGGTGCTGCCGGCCGGCCCTCTCAGACGCCATGGGGATACGCTACCGAGCATCCGGGGTGTGTGAGCCGGCGCCGGTCACAACCGTGCCTGCCGCGAAGTCCAATCAAGACGGAGGCCTTCACGCACTCTCACAGGAGAACCCATGCGCACCGATACACAAACCATTTTCATCGAGACGAGCTACCGCGACGCATTCCCCTTCATTGCCGCTCCAGAAAACCTTCCCCGTTGGGCCGCCGGGTTCGCGCGGGAAATACGTCCGCAGGGGCAAGGATGGTTGGTCACCACCCCACAAGGTGAGATTGAAATGCGCTACCAGACCGACTCATCCTCGGGGATCATCGATTACCATATGAAGCCCGCCGCGGGCACCGAGGTGATCGCCCATTCCCGGGTCATTCCAATCGGGGAGGGAGTGCTGTATGTCTTTACACAGGCGCAACCCTTGGGGATGCCAGATCAAGTCTTCGACGGACAGGTTCGAACGCTGGCCCGTGAGCTGCGGCTGCTGAAGAGCCTGCTCGAGGTGGGAAGGTGCGGCCAGTGAAGACGCTCGAGCAGCTCGCGGCCGATGCTGCCGCCGGCGATCGCGACGCCGCGGAGGGAATCGCAACTGCCGTTCAAGACGATGTGTACTTCCTCGCTTTGAAGATGCTTTGGCACCCGGCCGATGCAGAGGATGCGACCCAGGAGATCCTGGTCAAGGTGCTGACCCATTTGTCGACATTCCGCGCCGAGAGCGCTTTTCGCACTTGGGTGTTTCGAATTGCCTGCAATCACTTGTTGACGGTGCGCAAGAGCCGGATGGAGCATGAGCCCCTCAGCTTCGAGTGGATGGCTGAGGATCTCGCTCAAGGCATTTCGGACGAGCCCGTCGATACAATCTCCGCCGCCGATCAAGGGATCCTCGCCGAGGAAATCAAGATCGGCTGCACCCAGGCGATGCTGCTTTGCCTGGACCGCGATCACCGTCTGGCTTTTGTGTTGGGGGACGTATTCGGGCTGGCCAGCCAGGACGCCGCTGAGCTGGCAGGGATAGCACGCGAGGCGATGCGAAAGCGGCTGCAACGCGCGCGGGAGCGGATACGTGGCTTCATGCAACAGAACTGCGGGCTGGTGGATCCCCAGCGGCGGTGCCGATGCGAAAGGCGCATTCCCTTCGCGCTGAACGCAAAACGCATCGACCCGGCTCGTCCGCTGTTCACCGGAAACGGATTATCAGTGCGGAGCACGCCCCGCCTGCTCACCGCGGTGAAGGAAATGGAAACCCTCCATGACGCCGCCGCGGCCGTGTTCCGCAGCCATCCCGCGCCTGCACCCCCCGACTCGGTGCTTCGCCGGATCCGCCGCATCATCCACAGCGGCAGCTTTCAGCTGCTTAGCTAAGGAAAGCGATCCCCGGGGCCAATCCCTCGTTGACTGCTAGACACTGACGTCCAGTGTAAGGCAGCCCAGTGTGGTTTCGGATAGCGTCGCCCGTTTCCAGATGGATCGGATTCTCCGCTTTCCCGCCCCGCCGCGATCGAGAACGCTGTTTGCCTATGCGGCCGCGCTGGGCCTTCCTGCCGTGGCCGCGCTGGTGCAGCTCCAGCTTCGGCCGGCCATTCATTCTGTGCCTTTTCTGTTGTTCTTTTTGGCTGTGACCGGTGCCTCGTGGCTGGGAGGCCTGGGCCCGGGCTTCTTGTCGATTGCGATCAGCGCATTGCTGGCCAACATCTACTTCCTCCATCCCTTTGGCAGCCTCTCCACCTCAGCCGAAGCCATCCTCGTCACCACGTTGTTCATAGGCGTCTCGGCGGTGACCGCATCGCTGACCGCGTCCCTGCGGAACCGTTACTTCGAACGAGAATCGCTGATCGAAAGAGCTCATCAGGCTGTCACGCGGGCCGAGGAAGCCGAGAAGCATTTAACCAATGAAACATTTCGACTGCTCGTCGAAAGCGTCGCCGACTATGCGATCTTCCAACTCGATCCCACAGGAAGGGTGGTCACCTGGAATCTGGGCGCTCAGCGGATCAAGGGTTACACGGCCGATGAAATCATTGGCCAGCACTTCTCCAGATTTTTCACTCTCGAGGATGTCCGGCTGAGAAAGCCAGAGCAAGAGTTGGAGCAAGCCCAGCGCCTGGGGCGAATGGAAAACGAGGCCTGGAGAATGCGCAAGGATGGATCGCGCTTCTGGGCGAACGTGGTGATCACCGCCCTTCGGGACAGCACGGGAGCGCTTCGCGGCTTCGCCAAGGTAACGCGGGACCTCACTGCCAGACGTCAGGCCGAGCAGGAGGCCAACCAGCTCAAGGTAGAGCAGGCCCGGCGCGAAGCGGCCGAGGAGGGCAGGCGCCTGGCGGAGCGCGCCATGGAGAGAACCGCCCGCCTCCAGGCATTGACGGAGGCGTTTTCAGCCGCCTTGACCGCGGAAAAGGTGGCGCAGACCGTGCTCACCGGGTTCACCACGTCCGTCGGAGCCCGGACCGCTGGCGTGTGGCTCAAATCGGCCGACGGAAAAAGCATCGAGCTCACTGCCTCGCACGGTTTTAGCCCCGAGAACAAGAGGAGGTTTCAGCGGCTGGAGATCGACGCAGCGGCACCGATCGCCGAAACGATCAGAACGGGAGAGCCGGTGTGGTTGGAATCCACGGAGATGGCCATCGCCAGCCTTCCGCTCGCCACGGGCGGGCGCGTGCTGGGAGCGCTCTCCCTCACCTTTGGCAATACGCGCGAGATGGATGAGCAAGGGCGCCCCTTCTTGCTGTCGGTGGCGCGGCAATGTGCCCAGGCTTTGGACCGCGCCCGACTGTATGAGGACGAGCAGAAGGCTCGCTCCCGTTCGGAGTTTCTCGCCAAGGCCAGTGCGGCGCTCGCCGAGTCACTCAATTACGAACAGACGCTACAGGCTGTTGCCCACCTCGCGGTACCGCAATTCGCTGATTGGGCAGCAGTGGATTTGATCGGCGATGATAAATCCATTCGGCGCGTGGCAGTCGCGCACCTTGATCCGGCGAAGGTCGAGCCGGGTTGGGAGCTTTTTCGCCCCATCGGCTTGCCGAACGTACTGCGAACGGGCAACCCGGAGCTCGTCGAGCACATCCCGGACTCTCTGTCGGTGAAGATGATCAGCGATCCAGAGCTCTTGGAAATTGCTCGGGCGCTGAAGCTCAGCTCGAGCATCGTGGTGGCGATCAAGCTAAAGGGCAGAATACTGGGAGCGATCACCTTCGTGCTGGCCGAGTCCAATCGCCGCTACACCCAAGCCGACGTCGAGGTGGCCGAAGAGCTGGCGATTCGGGCCGCAACCTCGATGGAGAACGCCAAGCTTTATGGTGATTCAATAGAGGCCAGCCGGCTCAAGGATGAGTTCCTCAGCACCTTGTCGCACGAGCTTCGTACTCCGCTCACCGCCATTCTGGGTTGGGCTCGAATTCTCGAGGGCACCAAGGTCACCGACGAAAAACGGACGCGGGCGGTGGAAATCATTGCGCGCAATGCCAAGACACAGGCGCAATTGATTGATGACATGCTGGACATCTCGCGGATCATCGCCGGGAAGATGCGGCTGGATGTGCAATCGATCAATCCATTAGATGCGATCGAATCGGCCATTGACTCGGTTCGATTGGCGGCCGATAGCAAGATGATCCGCCTGCAGACCGTGCTCGATCCCGGGGCAGCTCCGATCCTGGGAGACCCCGGCCGTATGCAACAAATCGTCTGGAATTTGCTCACCAATGCGATCAAGTTCACGCACAAGGGAGGATGGGTGCTGGTCCAGCTGGCTCGGGTCAACTCTCACATCGAAATCGAGGTTTCCGACAGCGGTGAAGGGATCGCACCGGAATTCCTTCCGTTCGTATTCGAACGATTCCGGCAAGGAGATGCCAGCAGCTCGCGATCGTATGGGGGTCTCGGACTGGGGCTGGCGATCGTTCGACACCTGGTGGAGCTGCACGGTGGAACGATTACCGCGATCAGCGAGGGAATTGGAAAAGGCGCGACCTTCCGGGTCAAGCTTCCGTTGATCCCAGTTCTTCGGCCTCTGGTAGACCACGAGACTCGCGAGCATCCGACCTCCAGCCTGATGCCCCTTGAGTTGACCTTCTCCACCGAGCTGAGCGGCGTGCGGGTGCTGGTGGTGGATGATCAGGAGGATGCCAGAGAGTTGATCAAAGAAGTGTTGGAGCGATGCAAGGCAGACGTGACTTGCGTCGAGGATGCGGCCGCGGCGGTGAATGCCCTGAACCTCGCGAGGTGGGACGTTCTTCTCTCCGATTTGGGAATGCCTGGCGAAGACGGCTATTCGCTGATCAAGAAGGTGCGCCTGCGCGGCCCGGAGCAGGGAGGCGACATCCGCGCGATTGCGATCACCGCCTTCGTGCGAATTGAAGATAGAACCAATGCCTTGCGTTCCGGCTTTGACGCGCACGTGTCGAAACCGATCGATCCGGTGGAGTTGGTGGAAGTGGTGGCCGCTCTGGCCCGCCGCCGCAATCCCGTTTCAGCGTCCCAATCACGGTAGGCCGCGAGCGGTCACCCCGAGCGTAAGCCGAGCGCTTAAGCGAGGCTGTAGTCGAGGGGTCACCCGGAGCCCCTCGACCACGCGCTGCTCCCGTTCACCTACGCTCGCGGCTCGAAGATCACTTTCTCGACGATTTGCGTGCTCAATTGGAAGCCATCGTGGCGAAGAGCGATAACTCGACGCGTCCCTCGTGGGCGACGATGCTGCTCAGCGACTGCACGCGGGCGAGCCAACCCTCGGTGAAGCCGGGACCGATCTCGTACGCTTCGCGGTCGAACTTTTCGATCTGCGCGCGGATGCGAACCGTCTTGGCCCGGCCGGTGGAATTGGACGAGATAAGCATCGCCGTCCCTTCCACGTGCTCGCGCTTTCCGTCCCGCCGTTGGCGCCCGCAGACCGTGAAAGGGATTTCAGCGGCGAACTTGGAGACCGCATTGGCGGCCAGCGGCGGATCCAGCTTGAGCCCGGAGAGCTTTGCTTCCAGTGCGCAGGTCTTGGGATCAGACTTCTTGTGAGTGGTCCACTGTTGAAAATGCTCGGTCTTGAGCGGCTGATTATCGACCACGATCGACGCCAGCGGAACAGAGCACGCCCCAGAAGCAGTGGCGTTATCGCTGTCGTAGGTCAGATCGCAGACGACTCGCGAGCTCACCGCGTTGATGCGTTCGCCCAATGGCGCATCGAACACCGCGCTGAAGTTGCTGTTTCCCGCATCGGGGTCGACGTGGAGAGATTCGCCGTTACCTGCGCCGGAAAGAATTCCCATCAGTAGAAAGCGATACATTTCAATGCGCAGCATGTTTCACCCCAATGTCTTCGATACCGGGATCGCCAGCTCGGGAACGGGTTGGAGCCGCGCGCCGTTTCCAGGGCGCTCGGCCAACACCGCGCCTTGCTCTCTCGCTGTCTCCGGCGAGCGAGTCTGGATCTGCGAGATCGATCGTTCGATCAACAGATCCAGGCTCCAGTCCAACATCACCCGTACCTTGTTACTGAACCCGACCAGCTTGGCCAGGTATAGCGTCCTCCATACCAGCCAGGCGAAAAAGCCGGAGAGCCGAACGCCCAGCAGGTGCACCGCGGCGAAGTGCTCGCCCACGGAGACCAGGGAACCGAAGTTGAAATACTTGAACGGTCGGGTGGCCTTGCCCGAGAGGAGTCGAATCAGGTTTTGTGCGGCGTGCGGGCCCTGTTGGAATGCGACCTGACCCAGGGGCGGCAGCGGTTTGTTCGTCCTCGGCTCGAGCAAAAACGCGGCGTCGCCCAGAACGAAAACATCCTCGAAGCCTTCCACGCGCAAGTCCGGCTTGATCCGCACCCGGCCCGATTCATCCAGCGGCAGCCCGCTGCGAGCCAGCAGCTCCGAAGAACGGACGCCTGCGCACCAGATGCAGGTGCGCGTCGTGACGCGCTCCCCGGTCTTGAGGAGCATGTGCCGCGGTCCAACCTCCACGGCCTTGTTGTCCAGGACGATCTTGATTTTCAGTCGCCCAAGTTGCCGCGTCGCGATGTCCACTACCTTGGTGTGCCAGCCAGGCAACAGCTGCTTCCCGGATTGCACCAGCCAGACTTCGATTCGGGCGGGGTCGATTTCCGGATAGCGCGCCAGGAGCACGAGCTCGATCAAGTCGTGGATCTCGGTGGCGACCTCCACCCCGGTGGGCCCGCCCCCGATGATCACGAATCGGAGAAGCTCCTCCTGCAGGCTGGCAGAGCTGGACGCGGCCGCGCGCTCGAAGCAATCGATCACGTGGTTTCGCACCGCAACCGCATCCCCCAGCTCGCGCATGAAGAACGCATGCCTGTCCACGCCGGGCGTTCTGAAGGTATTGGTGGTCGAGCCGGGAGAGAGGATCAGGTAGTCGTATCCCAGCTGCGTGGGCGCGCAGGACTCAGCGGCCATCTCATCTGCTTCGAATTGGGCAGTGATTGATTTGGAATTCGGGTCGATACGCTCCACGGTCGCGTTTCTAAAACGGACGTTGGTGGTTTCGAAAATCCGACGAAACGGATAGGTCACCTGCCGCGTCTCGATCGCACCCACCGAGACACTGGGCAGCAGGGGCGGAAATAGGAAGTAGTTGTTTTTATCAATCACCGTCAGCTCGAGATCGCGGTGGTAGCCGATGCTCTTGTCCAGCGCCATCGCCGCGTAGAGCCCACCGAATCCTCCACCTACCACCGCCACCCGGATCGGCCGGCCGCCATTGCCACGCCAACGATGAAAAAACCACATCTGTTTCAAGGGCACGAAGAGCATGAAACCCAGCAGCGCTGCTTCGAGAATGCTCAGTGGCACCAGCGAGTGTCGTGCCAGCGGGTTGACCGGGACCAGCAGCCAGACGACGACGTCCAACACGGCGAAAGCAATCGCCGCCAGCAGCAACACTTTACGGACCCGGCGGCGCATGGTTGTCTTGCGAAAAATAAACTGAGATACCGCGAGCACGATGGCCAGGCCGGCGAAGTGAGAGAGCAACAGCGTGGAGAACATCATCGGGTGGCCCCAGGCCACGTCGGCAAGCTGCGCCGCCCAATCGTAGGAAGTCGCGGCATGCGCGAATAGCCAGCTCACCATCAGCTTGGCCACTCCCCAGGTGGTGAGAAAGAGGATAGCACCACCGAGGATGGCGGCGGAGGCGACCAACTTTCGCCACCGCGCCATATTCGTCAACCGATACGCGTCGACAGGGGGTCGCGCCGACATGATTATTCCTCGCAAAAAATGCAGTGGATGTGACGGGGATGATACAGCTTGGCGCATCCCAGCCTTTTGCAAAAATGTCGATGGAGGGACGCGGCGGCCAACATTCCCAGTGGCGGTGCGGTGAAGTAGATCCACAGCGCCGTGGTGTCGCCCGCCACCAGCGCGGAGCCCAGCGTTCGGGCTGGATTCATGCTCATTCCGGACAGCGGCGCTTCGAAGGTGATGTACAAGGCTACCAGTGCGCCAGCGCATAGGCCGGCGTACCCCGCGAATCGGGAGCTGGAAACCGACAGCACCACCAGCATCAGCAGAGCCGAGATCGAAACTTCCGCCAGGAACGCCACTCCCACGCCCTGCATCCCCGGCGCGGTGATCACAAAACGCGGCGGCGGCTCCGAGAGCCTGTCGCCCAGGAATCCCCAGGCAATCAACACGCCGGCGATCGCCCCGCTGAACTGAGACAATACGTAAAACAGCGCATCGTATGATTTGATTCGGCCGAGGCGAAAGAAAGCCAACGTCACGGAAGGATTGATGTGCGCGCCGGAGCGTTTTCCCCAGGGCGAATAGATGATCGCGATTGCGGTCATCCCCATGGCCACGCCCATCAATGCGCGACGGGTAAATGGATTCGGCAGCAATTGATAAACGGTGGACCGGGGATGCTCGAGCAGAACCCCGAACACGCAAGCGGAAATCATGAATGCCGCAAGCCCACCCGCTTCCATCAGGTACTCGGGCCAGTGGGATCGAACGGCGCCGATCATCGATGCACGCCTCCAGGGAGCTCCGGCTTTGCCCGCGGCTTGCGACCCCCGACCCTTTCGGATCCACTGTCGGCCGAGCTCAGATCCACCATCAGCACGTGCAACAGCTCCGCCACGCTCCAGGCCTGAGCGGGGGCACCCGCGGGACGGTACGGCGGTTCCGCCTCGAAAATTTCGGAGACGGTTCCCAGGCAGGCTTCGTTCAGATGCTGCTCCAGGCGGCGCAAGAGAGTGCGGCAGTGCGCCACGTTTTCCGCGCTGTTTCCGAAAGCGCGCAGGTAGGCCCGGATGTACGGGCCCAGCAACCACGGCCAAACGGCTCCCTGATGGTAGGCGCTGTCGCGCTCCACCACGCCGCCGCGGTAGTGCGGAATGTATCCCGGCTCGCCACGAGCCAGCGTGCGCAGGCCCATCGGCGTCAACAGCTCGGCCTGCACCGCGCGCACCACCGCCGCCCGCTGAGGCGGTGCAAGCAATTGGAAAGGCAAGCTCACTACGAAGATCTGGTTCGGGCGCAGCCTGGGATCCGGACCGCTCGGCGTGATCACGTCATGGAGACAATTGCGTTGCTCGTTCCAGAAGGCGTCCGCGAATGAGCGCTTGACGATCGCCGCGTCCTGCTCGTAGACCGCTGCATTCTCCGCCTCGCCGAAAGCGCGCGCCCAGTTTCCCATCAAGCGGAGCGCATTGTAGTAGAGCGCGTTGATCTCGACCGGCTTGCCGTGCCGGGGCGTGATCACCCGGCCGTTCACTCTGGCGTCCATCCAGGTGAGCTGGGTTCCCTCTCCTCCTGCGACGAGCAGTCCGTCCGAATGATCCACCGCGATGCCGTGGTGCGTTCCGCGCTCGTGCCAGGCGAGCATCATCTTCGCAGCCGGATAAAATTCCTCGCGGACGAAGGACGCGTCCCCTCCCGCTTGCAGATAGGAATGCACCGCTTGAAACATCCACAATGTCGCATCCGCGGTATTGTATTCAGGCCGCTCTCCGCGGTCCGGGAAGCGGTTGGGAATCAATCCTCCGTCGACGTACTGGAGGAATCCGCGAAGCACTTGCCGGGCGTCGTCCAGCAGCCCCCGGGCCAGGAGCAATCCCGGAAGCGCGATCATCGAGTCCCTGCCCCAGTCGGTGAACCACGGGTAGCCAGCGATGGTGGTGGGCTTTCCGTCCGCGCGGCGGACGAGGAATTGATCAGCCGCCAGGGACAGGCGCGCCACGGCCGGATCCGAGCCGGTGGCACGTCGGCGGGAACGCTCGGCGCGCTCGAGGCGCTCCACGGTCACCCCGTCGAACCCGCGATCATCCTCGAAGGAAGCCACCAGCCAGGCCGGTGAGTCAGGCAATACCTCCAGCTCCAGGGTGCCCATCCGATAGAGGTCTTCGCGGAAATCCAACCCGCGTTCCAACTCCTCCAGGTACTCCACGTTGTAGTGCCAGGCGCCGTTGCGGTGGAACGCCGCGCCTGCGTCGCTGTGGCGCAACCTCAGCTCGGGCATCCCCGGGTACGGCCGGATCTTCAGCGTCCTGATTCCGTGGCGCTCCTCCTCTTGAACCGAAGTGTCGAACGCGCCGTTCGCCTTGGTGAGCGAGTGATAGTCGCGAAAGGCGAGGAACGGTTCGACGCGCAGCCGGCAGGCCCGGGTGCAAGCATAACGAACCACCGCGGTCTGCTCGCCATGAACCAGGAATACTTTCTTCTGCAACCGCGCTCCGCCCAGATCAAACGTCCAGATTGGAAAGGGATCGAGCCGAAATTCCACCAATTGTTGAAACCCGGTGGGGTGAAGCACGCCGGGATATTGATTGGTGCCGAGCGCGATTTCCGCGCCGTCGATCAAAGCTGTCTCGTCGAGCTTGGACAAAATCAAATACCGCTCCACTGGCGGCCGCAGAGAAGCGATCAGCAGCCCATGGTAGCGCCGCGTGTTGGCGCCGGACACGGTGCCCATGCCAAATCCGCCGGTGCCGTTTGCCTCCAGCCATTCCAGCCGCGAAGAACGCGCGTAGTCGACGCAGGTGTCGCGATCGATTTGGATCGGCGCGACCGGACGCTGCTCTGCCGCTCGCGCAACCGGAGTGGACACCTCGTTCCAGTGCTGAAAGATGGACTCGGGATGAAACTGGAGCTTCACGGCGGATTCCCCTTTCAAAGCGAGGCAACCTCGCAGAACACCTTGATCGCTCCCTGGGCCGAGGTGAGCTTGGTGAACAGCTCCGCCCAGCTCTCCAGCCCCTTCACCGGATGGGTGAGAAGCTTGGCCAGCCAGCCGGGATAACTTGCTTCGGCGTGAGACATGTCGCGCACGCCCATCTCGAAATATTCGCGGCCAGCGTTGACCGTGCCCACCATCACTTTGTTGCCCAGCACGAAATCGAGATTGAGTCGGTCGGCCTGGACCTCCACGGTCTTGTTTCCGCCGGTGACGCTGGCCAGGACCAGCACCCCGTTCTTCGCCAGGCCTTGCATCGCCTCGAACACCAGTGGCGAGTAGCCCGATGCTTCGAAGATCAAATCGAAGGGACCATGCTCGGCGGCGGCGCGCTCAAATGAGATTTGTTGTGACGACAAATATTGTGCGCCGGTTTCCTCGATCAGCTCGGCGTTGAGGTAGGGCTTGGAGGTGCGGGCAAAGGTGGTGACCTGCAGCCCCCTCAGCCGGAGCACCAGGGCAGCGAGCAGACTAATGGTGCCGGCACCCATCACCGCGGCGCGCTTCGGCCGCCAGACCCGCATCCGGCGCTGGATCTCGTAGGCCTGGGCGATTCCCTTCTCGACCACGGTCAAGGGTTCGAGGAGAACACCGACCGGCGCCAGGCGTTGTGGCACTTGCACGACGTGGTCGGCGTCGTCCACGTAGTACTCGGTCAGATATCCATGCAACAAATTGATGCCGCGCTCGAAATAGGTATCGTCGGTGGTCATGTCCGGCGTGCCGATCGCGTCGTAGATGCTGGTGCCGGGCCGGCGCACGGTCGCCACCACGTAATCTCCACGCTTGAGCTCGCGGACGTTGGTGCCCACTTCTTCCACCCGGCCGAAGCTTTCGTGGCCGAGCACCAGGAACTCGCAACGCTGTGGGGCAGCGCCGTACTCGGCCGCGTTGATCTCGCGATCGGTTCCGTCCACTCCCACCCGGAGCACGCGAACCAGCACCCCGCGCCCGTCGGGCACCTCATTCAGCGACGGCTGGGGCAGCTCTGCCAGATGGACGCTGTTCGGCTTTCCCGGAATCACGGCAATGGCTTTCATGCGCTTCTCCTCAATACCACCCGGGGCTGGACGGTTTTCGGCGCGGGGCGTCTGCGAGTCTCCGTCGCTTTGTCCTTGCTCTGTTGAATCAGCTTCGCCACCAGCGCCGTCCAACCGGTCTGATGGCTGGCGCCGACTCCGGAGCCGTCGTCCCCGTTGAAATACTCATGAAACAGGATCAGGTCGGAAAAATGTGGATCGTTCTGCAATTTGTCCTGGTTGCCGAAGATCGGCCTGCGTCCACTCGCGTCGCGGAGAAACATCCGGGTGAGCCGGCGGGAAAGCTCCGTGGCCACGTCGGACAAGGTTAGCTGGTGGCCCGAGCCCGTGGGAAATTCCACCTTGAATTCGTCGCCCAGGTAGTGATGGAACTTCTGCAGCGATTCGATCAGCAAGAAATTGACCGGAAACCAGATCGGCCCGCGCCAGTTGGAATTGCCGCCGAAGAGACCGGTGCTCGATTCCGCGGGCTCGTACTTCACCTGATAGGACATTCCGTCCAGCTGCAGTGTGTACGGGTCAGCCCGGTGCTTCTGCGATACCGAGCGAATCCCATAAGGGGAAAGAAATTCTGTTTCATCCAACATTCGCTGCAGCACCCGGCGCAGCTTGGCCGGATCGAGGATCGAGAACAGCCGCCGCCCCTCCACTCCCGGCATCCGCATGCACGCCACTCCCGCGGTCAGGTCGGGGCGATTGTCGATGAACCAGTCCAGCCGCCGCGAGAACGCGGGGAACCTGCCAATGCGCTCGGCTTCAAAGGTCTCCACTGCGTAGAGCGGAATCAGTCCCACCATCGAGCGCACTTTGAGCGGCATCTCCCGGTTATCCGGCAGGTGCAGCACGTCGTAATAGAAGCCATCCTCCTCGTGCCACAAGCCGAGCGTGTTCATCGCGTGCGCGATGCAGACGAAATGCTCCCAGAACTTGCTGGCCACGTCCTCGTAGGAATCGTCTTGGCAGGCCAGCTCCAGCGCGATGCTGAGCATGTTCAGGCAATACATCGCCATCCAACTGGTGCCGTCAGACTGCTCGATGTGCCCACCCGAGGGCAGCGGAGCGCTCCGGTCGAACACTCCGATGTTGTCCAGCCCCAGGAAGCCGCCCTGGAAGACGTTCCGGCCCTCGGCGTCCTTGCGGTTCACCCACCAGGTGAAGTTGAGCATCAGCTTGTGAAACACGCGGCAGAGGAACTTGCGGTCGCCCACCCCGCGCCGTTTCTTGTCGATCTTGTAGACGCGCCAGGCGGCCCAGGCCAGCACCGGCGGGTTGACGTCGCCGAAGGCCCACTCGTAGGCGGGAATCTGGCCGTTGGGGTGCATGTACCATTCGCGCAAAAGGAGCAACAGCTGCTCCTTGGCAAACTCCGCGTCCACGATCGCCAGCGGGATGCAATGAAAGGCCAGGTCCCAGGAGGCGTACCAGGGGTACTCCCATTTGTCAGGCATGGAGAGCACGTCTGCGTTGTACAAATGCTTCCACTCGGAGTTCCGACCTCCTCGCCTGGACTCGGGCGGCGACGGTTGATTGGCATCTCCATTTTGCCAGTCTCGAACCACGTAGTGATAAAACTGTTTCGACCAGAGCAGCCCTCCCAAGGCTTGTCGCATCACGTTCCTGGCGTCTGGCGATACATCGCCGGGAATGATCGTCTGGTAAAACTCATCGGCCTCGCGTTTGCGTGCAGCGAAGATCGCCTCGAAATCAGCGCCAAGCGATGCCCCCGCCGCAGGTGAGCGCCGGCTCAACCGGAGCTTCACCACGGCGGACCGGCCCGGCTCGATGTTGAGCTGATATCGCGCGGCGCACTTGGTTCCCACCCGATCCGGGTTGACCGCCCCGGCGCGGCCGTGCACCAGGTACTCGTTGATCCCGTCCTTCACATATGGCGTGCGGTTGGGAGCGCCGAACAGTCTTTCTGCGCTTGTTTCATTCTCGGTGAACAGCAGCTCTGGTGCCGCGTCGCAGTACAAATACATGTTGTCGTCGTCCGGGTGCTCGGCGCGGACGGCGAGTTGGCCCTTGGCTTCCGCCATACTCAACACCGGACGGCGAGCATCCGCTCCCCAGCTCCAGGTATTGCGAAACCAGAGCGTGGGCAGCAGGTCCAGCTTCGATGCAGTGGGGCTGCGATTGACCACTTCGATGCGGACCAGAATGTCCTCTACGTCAGCCTTGGCGTAATCGATGAATACATCAAAGTATTTGTTATCATCGAAGACACCAGTATCGATCAGCTCGTATTCGCGGCTGGAACGTCCTGCTTCGCGGTTTCGCTCCAACAGCTGGCGGTACGGGAATTCCGCCTGCGGATACTTGTAGAGGTAACGCATGTACGAGTGCGTTGGCGTGCTGTCGAGGTAGTAATAGAGCTCTTTGACATCCTCTCCGTGGTTGCCCTCTTGCCCGGTGAGCCCGAAAAGGCGCTCCTTGACAATTGGGTCGCGGCCGTTCCAGAGAGCCACGGCGAAGCAGATCCGCTGACGCCGGTCGGAAATCCCGGCGATCCCATCTTCGTTCCAGCGATAGGCGCGGGAGCGCGCATGATCGTGCGGGAAGTAATCCCACGCCGTGCCATAAGGGCTGTAGTCCTCCCGGACCGTTCCCCACGCTCGCTCGCTCAAGTAGGGACCCCAACGCTTCCAGTGGCGGCTGCGATCCCGCGATTGCTCCAATCGCGTCTCTTCCTGGGTCATCGTGTTACCTCTTGGAGAAGTTTGTTTCAGCGTTTGCAAACAACATCACGTGGCCATCCGGGTCCCGGGCGAGAAAGGCGCGGGAGAACCCCAGCCGCGCATCGGGCAAAGTCACCAGGCCCACGCTGACCAGGGGTGGCCTGCGGGTGCGCACCCAGTCCATGGCGCGCTCCAAATCGTTGGTCAACAGCGTCGTCTGCCAGTGGATCAGATCGTTGGCGCGCTCGTCGGAGGGCATCGGCCTGCCGTCGCGCGGGGCCAAGTACTCCAACAACTCGATTCCCGGTCCCCGACCGGAGCGAAGCGTGGTGATACGCAACCGCGCTCCAAAGACATTGTTCAAATGCTCCTGCTCCGTTCCCCAGTTTTCGCTGTTCCCCTTTATCTCCATACCCAAGGCGTCGCGGTAGAAGGAAAGGCTGGCTTCGGTATCGCCAACCACGATCGCGGTATGGTCGATCCCCAGGAAGAGTCGGTCTGGCTTCCCGTCCCGTGGATGCCATCGCGGATCGCCCTTCCCCGACGGGAACTGCAGCACCTCCAGCACGTGGCGATCGGGATCGCGGAAGTAAAACGCCTGGATTCCGCCCGCACTTGGATTCCAATCGGGCAGGCGTTGAGGACCGGTGGATGCGTGCTCCACTTTGGCCTGGCGGAGCCTTTGATAGGCGCGGTCCATGTCGGTAACCACGATCGCCACGTGTTGGAACCAGCGGTCATTGCTGCGCGCGTCCACCGGCGCGGGCCGGCCGCGAGGCGCGAGGTACTCGGACAGCTCCAGGCATTCGCTGCCCAGCGCGAGACGAGCGGTGCGGCTTCGAACTCCGAAAATACCTGCCAGCTGCTCGTAGGCATTGCCGGCCACTTCCAACTCGGCAACCTTCTCGAACGAAAGCGCGCGGGCGTAGAAGTCAACCGAGCGATCCAGATCCGAGACAGTCATTCCAATACATCCGACTGCCTGGACCTGGATGGGCGCTGCAGCGGGCTTGGTCGCACCCGCGAAGCAGAGGCGGTGGGTTGAATCGCCCAGCAGCAGCAGGACCGCGATAACAAATCGATAGCCGAATGGGGACAGTCGAGGCATAGAAATTCCCGCGGGACTGCGTGCGGCTTTGGCGACTCAGGGGCGTCTCTTCCAAACCCCGAGGTGTCTCACTGCACGCCGTGAGTACGAACAACGATGAAAAGCGTTACAGCGATGCGCTCGAGTCGGCGGCTGCCAGATTGAGCCGCGCTGCGATCCAGCGGCCCTGCCATGCTCGTTCGGAGAGCATCGCCTCCGCCGAACCAGTAGATACGCGGGCGAGCTCAACCGCGATATAGGAGGCGGCGCTGAAGTCGTTCGCGTTGGCGAAAACTGCCGTATCCGCCACATAGCCGGCGATGTTGCCCAAAACATCAGTCTTGCTCAAGGTGCTGATTGCGCGAGCCGCGCGCTCGAGCTGGACCAGGTTCGCTTGACTCAAGAGTTGATCGGCGTCTTCGCCGCGGCCGGCCTTTCGCAGCAGGTGCGCGGCCGAATCCCTCACCCTGATCGCGCATGCCTGTCCGAATTCGCACGCCAGCGCTCTCGTCCAGGCTGTCACGCGCCGCAACAGACGACCGCGCGCCGCAATCACCTGCGTCGGAGCCTGTTCGACCACGTCCGCGAGCTCGACCTCCCACAGCTCGTCGTCGAACCAGTAGGACAGGTGCTCGAGGAGACAGGCGTGAATGCCGCGCGCCGGAAGCTTCTCCGCCGGCCCCTCGATCCACTTCCCCGGCGCCGACGCCGACGGCGTGGGCCACTGAAATCCGCTGAACGGACCGACGGCACCACGCGCAAGGAACTTGAAGGCGATCATCCCCTCTTCCTCATGATTCGATCATCATGATCCGCTCTTCCAGCGTCTGAATATCGTCAGCAGCTCGTCGCGCACATCCTCCGGGACCGTCTCCTCAGAAAGCTTGCGCGTAAAACGGATGGTGTGGCGCATCTGGCGCAAGTATTCCCTGCAGCCACCACAGATCACCAGATGCTGTTCGAACCGGGTCCGATCCTCATAGGAGATGGCCTCCTCCAGGTAATCGGTGATCAGCTCCACCAGCTCCTTGCAGGACAGATCGCTCGAAGGTCCGGAGCTCATGCGTTTCCTCCTCCAGACACGTAGGGCTCGATGGCCTGGCGCACTTTCGATCGTGCGCGATGGAGCAGGACCCGCTGGTTGGCCTCGCTGATATTCAAGGCCTCGCATACTTCCGCGGAGCTCCACCCTTCCACGTCACGCAATCGCATTACCTCGCGTTGATTGGGAGGCAGAGCATCCATCGCCTTGGCCACGAAGTGCAGCGTCTCTTCGGAAATCAATCGTTCATCGCTCCACGGTTCCGGATATTTCACCCAGTGGCCCGGCCATCGAGGGTGCTCGGCATCCTGGAACCGCTCCCCTGCAACGGCCGGCTCGTGCGACTCAGTTTCAAGCGAGGAGAACGGCACGGCCCGCGCCTCGCGCGCTCCGCGGAATTGTGCGCAGTTGACCAGGATTCGAAAGATCCAGGCCTTCAGCGACGAGCGGCCCTCGAACTGGTGCAACCCCTTCAACACTCCGATCCACGCCTCCTGAGCCACTTCCTCGGCAACGCCGGGCAGCACGTAGGCGCCGGCGAGGCGAACCATTGCCCGATGGTGGCATTCGACCAGCGAGATGAAGGCTGCTTCGTCGCCCGCCCTGATCGCGGCGACCTGGCGCAGATCCTCTTCTCCTTGCCCGCGCCCTCCACGCAATGCTTCGCCCGACTCTGCCCCGCCGGCGTTGCTGAGCGCTCGCCGTAGCGAATCCGCCGCCATGCCAAGCTCTTTATCGAACTTCGCGCTGCCCCGGAAGAGACAGAATGGCGTCTGGGCCCTTTCCTCGCTGGCCCGCGAAATTGTCCCGAACGCATCGATTCGACAGGGTGTTGAGGTCGGCTCGGAACGTTACAAGCGCTGCCCTGTCCCCGTCGAAGCACTCCGGATGAGCGGCCCCTCGACTCCGCTTCGCTGCCATGAAAACTCCGGGCCCGTCGCGCGCGGCGGCGAGCGGAGGCGGGGGGACGGTTGGCGGCCCCTCGACTCCGTGGCCTCGAGGACTTCGGCAAGAAGCCCGTTCTGCCAGCAACGGAGCGTGTTCGGCTCAAGCGTTCAACGCAACAGCTCGTTCAAGACTTCGCATGGTTTCATCCAGCCAAGCGTCTGTCGAGGCCTTCCATTCAACTGCCTTGCTACCTCGTCCAGGTGCTCAGCGCTGTAGTG
>Ga0207684_10000517_pt1 | contig 47908 bp, 42 predicted proteins | sample KBSK5501metaG_FD_184342 | JGI IMG/M metagenome (GOLD analysis project Ga0207684, IMG submission 184342) | Corn, switchgrass and miscanthus rhizosphere microbial communities from Kellogg Biological Station, Michigan, USA - KBS K5-50-1 metaG... | ecosystem: Host-associated > Plants > Roots >... | reverse complement strand
GAGGGAAGCCCTTCGAGCACTTCGCCGTCGGATCTCTGACGAGGTCTTTCGCCGCATGTGGCAGGACCATTTGGCGGGGGAGACGGCGGTACATGAAGCGGCGGCTTGACATAGGAGTAACTCATCGCCCGGGTCGCTTCGCGACCGGGGCTGCTCTCTTTCCGGTATACGGTTCGGACTTTTCTTAGTTGTCCTCCGCCGTCAACGCCTGGCAGTCGTCGAGCAACGCGTGTTGCGGCCGGAGCAAGTCCGGCCGCCATTGCGATGCTGGTTGCGGGATTTCGCCTCTTTGGATCCACCGGGGCGTTTGCTGGCCTCGGATTGCGCCCCGTTGGCGCCAACGGTGCGGTACTAGCTCGTTTCGGACGCTCGGATCGCGAACGCGCAGTCGAACGTGCCTGTCACCGACCCGCACTCCACCTCTTCGACGTACCAGTCGTTGGCAAGCCCCGCCCAACGCAGGATCGTTTCGATCGCAGACGTCCACACGTAGCACGACTTCACGGTCTTGATCCGTCCCAGCCCGAACATGTTCGAGAAGTGGACGAGCCAGAACTGGTGCTCGTCGACCTGCAGCCACGCGTGGGTGTGCTCACCGCGGACGTTGTCCATCGCCTCGCTGAAGTTCTTCACCACGGAGGCGAGCTTGCGCTGGCGTCCTGGCACAAAGCGCCGCGCGCCCCCCAGGCCATGGCGTCCCTCCGCCAGCCATCTCTCCGTTGCGCGACGGCCCCAGGCGCGGATCATGTCCTCGGCCTCAGGGCCGTAGATCGTCTCGAACGCCTCGTTCAACCGGCTCAGCGACTCGACCGGCGACGAGAGCTGGTCGTCGTGCGGCGCGTCCTGCTCGATGTACTGCACGAGGCCCGACGCGTACGCGACCTCAGGCCACCGGTCACCGGTGACGCTGCGCGCGACGTGTACGTAGTTGCTGAAATGCGAGTTGAGGATGAACCGGCCTCGGGCCCGAGCGGGCCGTACGCCCATCAGCTCGAGCGTGCGGATCGTCGAGGCTCCCGCCGCGGTGGGCGTGGGCAGCGGCGATCCGTGGAGCATCGGCGGTGGTGGCGCGGGCGTGGATGACGGCATCGCGCGCATCGACGCGGTATCCGGGCCGCTGGCCATCGTCGCGGGTCGCGGAAGCACCACGACACCGCCCGCCGGTGTCGCTGAAGCGACGGACGATGCAGCCGCGACTCCCGGCGGGGACGTGCGGCGCTGCGGCAGGCGCGCCATCAGCGCGAGCAGCTCGCGCACCGTCTGCGGCCGCTGCGCCGGGTCTTTGGCGAGGACTTTCTGCAGCAGCTGGTCCAGCTCGTCGGGCAGGTTCGCGTTGATCTTCACCGCGGAGGGGATCGGCGAGTTGACCGTCGCGTACGCGACCTCCATCCGGTTGGATCCGATGTAGGGCAGCCGGCCGGTCAGCATCTCGAAGGTCAGCACCCCCATCGCGTAGATGTCCGCCCGCTTGTCCACGTCGTGACCCATCACCTGCTCCGGCGCCATGTAGCCGGGCGTGCCGATGGCGAGGCCGATCGTGGTCAGGTGCGTCGGCTGGCCCGCGCCGCGCGCGAGCCCGAAGTCCGCCAGCATGGCGCGCCCGTCGGCGTGGATCAGAACGTTGGTCGGCTTCAGGTCGCGGTGGACGATCCCGGCGTCGTGCGCGTGCTGCAGGCCGTCGCCGATCTCGCGCAGGTAGCGCCAGGCGGTGAGCGCATCCAGCGGGCCCCGGTTCAGGATGTCGCGCAGAGTGCCGCCGCGGATCAGCGGCATGGTGAGGAACGCGTTGCCGTCGATGACCTCGAAGTCGTAGATCGGCAGGATGTTCGGATGGTCGAGCCGGGCGAGCGTCTTCGCCTCGGTCTCGAAGCGCTTGACGAAGCCGTCGTCCTGGAACAGCTCTGAGGACAGCGCTTTGAGCGCGACCTCGCGGCCCAGCGGCTGCTGCACCGCGCGATAGACCACCGCCATGCCGCCGCCGCCCAGGCGCTCGACGATCTCGTACTGGCTGAGCCGCGTCCCGGTGAGGTCTTTCATCTCGCGCTCGCCAGCTTGGCGACGATCGCGATCAGGTCCGCCAGCCGGAACGGCTTGCTCAGCACGTTGTCGGCGCCGGCCGCGAGGAACCGCTCGCGGTCGCTCGCCATCGAGTGCGCGCTCGCGATCACGATGGGCATGGTCGGAACCTGCTCTTTGATCCGGCGCATCGCCTCCAGCCCGTCGATGCCTGGCATCGCGACGTCCATCAGGATCATCGCCGGCCGCTGGCCCAACGCGATGTCCACCGCCTGCAGGCCGTCGGCGGCTATCAGCACGCCGTACCCTGCCTTCTCCAGCACGCGCTTGCACAGGCGCTGGGCCACCTCGTTGTCGTCGGCCACCAGCACGATGAACGTGCCCGCGGTGCTTCCCTGGCCGACCGCCGTCCCACCTGCGTTGGCCTCAGGCATGCCGGAGCTGCAGCGACTCGGCGCCCTCGGGCGCGAGCGGGATCGTGAAGTGGAATGACGAGCCGTGCCCGACGGCGCTCTCGACCCAGATCTTGCCTCCGTGCATCTCCACGATCTGCTTAACGATCGTGAGGCCGAGGCCAGTCCCGGGAATTGATTGCGCCGCGCCGCTGCGCACGCGCCGGAAACGCTCGAACACGTGGCCGATCTCCTCCGCCGGGATGCCGATCCCGTTGTCGGTCACGCTCACCAGCGCAAAGCGTCCCTCGGCGCGGCTCGTTATCGTGACCGTCCCTCCCTCGGGCGAGTACTTGACCGCGTTGTTGACCAGGTTGCTGACCACCTGGATCAGCCGGTCGCGGTCGCCGGCCACGATGGGGAGGCGAGGATCGAGGTCGGCCTTGAACTCGACGTTGCTCGCCGAGGGAGCGGCCCTGGACACCGCCTCGGTCAGGACGTCGTTGATGTCCACCTCCGCGCTCCGCATCGTCATGCGCCCTGACTCCATCCGGTCGAGGTCGAGCATGTCGCCGATCAGCCGGTTCACCCGGTCCGCGTCATTGAATATGTAGCCGCCGTAGGCGCGCACCTCGTCCGTCTCGAGGCCGCCGTCGCGGATCAGCTCGCTGAAGCCCTGGATGCCGGTGAGCGCGGTCCGGAACTCGTGGCTCACGATGCTCAAGAACTCGCTCTTCGTGCGGTCGAGCTTCTCCAGGTTGGCGTTCGCCTCGCGCTGAGCGTCGAGTGACTCGGCGAGCTTGTCCGACGTTTCGCGCACCGCAGTCACGTCCTCGATCATCAGGAGCACGTGCTCCGGCCGGCCGCTCGAGTCCGGAATAGGGGTCGCGGTCAGCTGAAGCCACAGCCAGTTCCCCGCCCCGGTCGCGGCGCGGACCTGGACGCTGCTCCCGTCGGTGATCCCCGCCAGGAACGGAGCCTTGTGCTGTCGCGAGGCGGCCTGGTCGTAAGCGTGCAGCAGCTCGGGCCACGCGATCTCGCGCATGGTCTCCTGGTCGTGCTCGAGCATTCCGAGCAGCGCGGGGTTGGCCTCGACAAGGTCGCCGCCGGCGCCGATGCGGGCGATGCCGATGGGCGAGCGCTCGAAGATCGCGCGGTGGTCCGCCTCACTTCGGCGCAGGGCCTGCGCGGTGTCGGAGCGGCGGATGAACGAGCCAATCTCGACGCCCGCGGTGGCCATCATCATCACCTCGTCGTCCTTCGGGATGCGGCTGCGCTCCGAGACGAGCTCGACGACTCCAACCACCTCGCCGCCGTCCACGACCGGGAATGCCACCGCGGACCGCAGGCCGGCGCTTCGTGCCGACTCGACGCGGTCGAAGTCAGCCGAGTGCTCGAGGTCCGCGTCGGCGGCGAGAACGCCCGATTTCCATACGCGCCCCACGAGCCCTGACTCGCTCGCCACCGCAAGTCTGCGACCCAGGTGGAGGAATCCATCGACCACGGCCCCGGATGCGTTCCACGAATGCCGCACCCGTAACACCTGGCGGTCGGGGTCGACGCCCCAGAACTCGGCGGCGTCCCAGGCGAGGTATGCGCAAAGCGCGCCCAGCACCTGCGGCACCCCCTGGTCGAGGCCGGCCGAGGTGAGGATGACCTGGCGGACGGCGGCCGCGCAGTCGCGCAGCGCGTCGACGCGCTGGCTCACCGAGGTGTCCCTTGACTGGACCAGGAGCAGCGGCTCGCCGGTTGCGGTGTTGGGGAGCTTTGTGATGAAGAGCGCGACCGGGACCTCCGTGCCGTCTGGTCGGAGCTGGCTCACATCGGCGTCCCAACGGGCGACGTCGCCGCTCCGCAGGAGGCTGAGCGCCTCGGTCAGGGCGGTGCGGTCCCGCTCCGAGACACCCTCGACGAGGGTCGTACCGGCGATGGCGTCGCGGCTCCGGCCAAGAATCGCAGTCAGCTGCTCGTTGGCCTGCAGCCACCTCCCCTCGAGGTCGGTCAGGCCGAGCCCCACTCCGGTCGACTCGACGGTCGCTCGGAGCCTGCGCTCGCTGGCCGCCAGCTCGTCAAGCCGGTGCTGGGTCTCGGCGGCGGCGTCCCGCGCGTGCCGGCCGAGCGCGCTCATCGCGATCGCCACTCCCAGAATCACCGCCGCGAGCAGCACGGCCGGCGCGAGATCTGAAGTCTGACCCGCGCTCGCCAGAGGAACGATGAGCAGCGCAGTCGCCGCGACGACGGCGACCGCGATCGACTCGACGCGGTTCTGCTGCAGGGAGACGAGCAAGACGACGGTCAGGTAGAGCGGGAACGCGAGGACCGGCCGGGCGTCGGCCAGCGCCTGGATCGCGAAGATGGCCGCAACCGCAGCAAATGGCGTGGCACGGCGTACCAGGAGCCGAGTCCGAGAGAAGGACTGATCGCCGGCCCCTGGTGCTACCCCTGATGCCTCGCCCCCCCTGGCGGGATGGAAGGTGCGCAGGGCACAAAGTTTATCGGCCAACCTTCCCGCTTCAGCCGCGTTACAGCAGGCGACGGAAAGTTGCCTTAAGCTTCGTCCGGCTGCCCAGATTGAGTCATCCCAGCACCCCCCTCCAGGGCGAAGGTCTCAGCCGCCGGGTCTACCCGTTCATCGGGCTGGCGATCGTCGGCCTGGTCAGCCTCCATGGCTTCGCCGCGGTCACCACCTCGCTGGCCCTGAGCGGCGCCATGGCGGTCGGCGTCGCGCTCGTCCTCATCCCGCTGGCCGAGATCGACACGCCCGCGCGGAGCGGAATCGTCACCGCCGTCCCGGTCGTTGGCGGGTTCGTGCTCGCGCTCTACCCGCTGTGGGCGGACGGCACCGTCTTCGGGATCGTCGCATCGGTCGTCATCACCGCGCTTGGAAGCGCCCTTGTAGTCCTGCCCTGGGAGCGCATCCCGCGGTACCTCCACGCGATCTCGCCCATCGGGGCCCTGGCGGTCACGTTCGCCCTGGAGCTCCAGTTCGGGCTGAGCGTGATCCGCTCCTTCCCGTTCGTCCTGCTGCCTCTGATCTTCCTGGCTCTCTACTACACGACGATCGAGTTCGCGATCGGAGCCGCGCTGGCTGCGGCGGACCTGATGCTGGTCACCGGCATCAACCCGGCGTCGGGCGACCCCGCCGCCGCGCTGCTCGAGGCGCTGCTGCTCGTCGCTTTCGGCATCCTGGTCCACCGCGTCGTCAAGCAGTGGGAGCAAAACCGGCAGGCCGCCGTCAAGGCCGAGCATGAGAAGTCGGTGCTGCTGGCCGACCTGGCGCAGCGCAACCAGGACCTGCAGGAGCTGACGCGACTCAAGTCGGAATTCCTGGCGACGATGAGCCACGAGATACGCACTCCGCTCAGCGGGGTGATCGGAATGACCGGGCTCCTCCTCGACACCACGCTCACGCCGGAGCAGCGCGAGTACGTCGAGACGATCCGGACCTCGGGTGACGCGCTGCTCGAGATCATCAACGACATCCTCGACTTCTCGCGCATCGAGGCGGGACGCGTCCGGCTCGAGAGTCTCGAGTTCAGCCCGCGCTACGTCGTGGAAGAGGCCGTCGAGCTCTTCGCCGAGCCGGCCGCCAACAAGGGCATCGAGATGGTGCTCGACGTCGAGCCGGACGTGCCGGAGCTCGTGGTCGGCGATCCCGGCCGGCTCCGCCAGGCGCTGATCAACGTGATCGGCAACGCGGTGAAGTTCACCGAGAGCGGCGAGGTGGTCGTCCGCGCGAAGCGGCACGAGGCGAAAGGCCCAGGCACCTCCGTCCAGTTCGAAGTCCAGGACACGGGTGTCGGGCTGACCGAGGACGAGGCGACGCGTGTCTTCGGCGTCTACTCGCAGCTCGACAGCTCGACCACGCGGCGCCACGGCGGCACGGGCTTGGGGCTCGCGATCGCCCGTATGCTCGTCCAGCTGATGGGAGGCGACATCGGCGTCGAGAGCGAGAAGGGGAAAGGAAGCCGCTTCTGGTTCACGGCCCTCTTCCGCGAGGCCGCGGCCGCCAGGACGCGCGGACCTCGAGCGAGCATGCAGCTCACCGGGATCGGGGTCGCGATCATCGACGACAACCGGACCAACCGCACGATCCTCGAGCGCTACATCAGCTCTTGGGGCATGCGCGGGCGAAGCTTCGATTCAGGCCACGAGGCGCTGCCCGAGATGCGGCGCGCGTCGGAAGGCGACGACCCGTTCGAGGTCGCGATCGTCGACCTGATGATGCCCGGCATGGACGGGGCCGCGGTCGCCTCGGCGCTGAAGGAAGACGAGACGCTGCGCGACATACCGGTGGTCCTCCTGACGTCGGCGGGGCGGTCGAAAACCGAGGTGCCAGGCGTCGACGTGGAGATCGTCAAACCAGTCCGCCCGTCGCAGCTCTTCGACGTCCTGCACACGCTTCTCGCAGGGCGTGCGCACGCGGAGACCGAGACGGCGCACCACACGATTTCGCCGAGCGGCCGCGGAGCTCGAATCCTTGTCGTGGACGACAACGCCGCCAACCAGAGGGTGGCGCTGCGCATGGTCGAGCGACTCGGATACCGCGGCGATGTCGCCGCCACCGGCGCGGAGGCGGTCAGCATGCTGGGCCGCGGCCGGTACGACGCGGTGCTGATGGATTGCCACATGCCGGAGATGGATGGCTACGAGGCGAGCCGGCAGATCCGACACAACGAGCGGGGTGGGCGGCGTGTTCCGATCATCGCGATGACCGCCGACGCGGTCTCAGGCGAGCGGGAGCGATGCCTCGCGGCGGGCATGGACGACTACGTGTCCAAACCGGTGAAGCTCCACGTCGTGGCCGCCGTGCTGGAGCGTTGGCTGGCCACCCAGCAGGCCGTCTGAAGCCGCCGAAGAACGCCTGGATTTCGCCTCGCTGTATCCCGCGGCGCCGATGAAGTGCCGTGATTCGATACCGTTGGCGCCACCGAGGCGGAATCAGAGCCGCTTGAGGGCCAGCACCGTCACGTCGTCGAACAGCTCCTTGTCGCGAGCTCCGCGGGCGAGCAGGTCGACCATCTCTTGCGCGCTCCCCGCCCGCCTGGCCTCGTAAGGCAGCTGCACCTCTTTCGTCGCGAGGTCCGGCCTCAGTTCCAGCAATCCGTCGGAGAAGACGACCAGCGAGTCGCCTGGCCCCAGCGTCACCTGGCCGGAGACGAACTGCGTGTCGGGAAAGATGCCGATCGGCGCGCTGCGCTGCGGAAGCAGCTCCTGCGCGGTGCTGCCGCGCAGCAGGCGGGCGTGGCCGTGCCCCGCGTCGACGTAGTCCAGCTCGCCTGTGCGCGGGTCGAACCTGGCGTGAAACACAGTCACGTACGAGTGGTTGACCTCGAGCGCCGCCGACATCACGGCGGCCGCTTGCTTGATCCCGTCCACGATCGGATCGACTCCCGCCACGCCGCGCAGCGCCGCTCGCGCGGTCGCCATCGTCAGTGACGCAAGGAGCCCCTTGCCCATGACGTCGCCGAGCGACAGGGTGAGCGGGCCGGGGTTCGAGCCGTACCAGTCGTAGAAGTCGCCGCTGATCTCGCGTGCCGGCGTGAAATGCGCGGCGATCTCGAACCCGTCGGCTTTGAATGGAGAGGACGGCAGCATGCCGGCCTGCATCGCCGCGGCACGCCGCACCTGCTCGGCGCGCTCGGCGACCATCGCCTCGAGCCGGTCGAGGTTCGCCTTGTTCTCGCGTTCGAGGCTGCGACGGCGGACGTTGTTGACCACGAGCAGGTACAGCTGGGTGGCGCCGACTGGCTTTACGTGGTACGCGTACGCGCCGTGCTCGAGCGCCGCCTTGCCGAGCTCGGGATCGTCGACCCCGGAGATCATGACCACCGCGGTGTCCGGTCGGGTCTCACGCAGCTCCTCCAGGAGGCCATAGCCGGACTCGTCCGGCAGACGGACGTCGAGCAGCGCGACGGCATAGTCGTTGGCGGCGAAGAGCTTCCTGGCTTCCGAACCGTCGAGAGCCACGTCACACTCGAAGCCGCGGCTCCGCAGCGTGCGCGCCATCACCCGAGCCAGAGGCTCGTCGTCGTCCACGACGAGGACGCGTTCGGTGCTTGTGGAGCCGGTCACGGGCATGCAGTGTAGGTGCCCGGTGCCGGACAGCTTCGATTCCATGGTTTTGGGGCCAAAAGCATTCGTTCAAAACTCCCCAACGCCACCGACCTCGGGGCGCCTATGGAGGCTGAAGTCCCCACTCTCTGCCATATGCTGGTCGCCTCCAAAATGAGCCTTGACGTCCAGACCCGTCAGACCGACGCCGGCGTGGCCGTGATCGTGCCCAGCGGCCGCCTCGACGTGGCCGGCGCGCCCGCCCTGAAAGACGCCATCAGCGAAGCCGTCAAGAGTGGCCCGCCCAAGGTCGTGATCGACATGGAAGGAGTCAGCTTCGTAGACTCGACGGGCCTGGGCTCGGTGATCTCGGCCCTCAAGCAGCTGCGCAGCAGCCAGGGCGAGCTCCGCCTGGCGGCCCCCAACCAGCAGGTCCGAGTCGTCCTGGAGCTGACGACGCTGGACCGCGTGTTCCCTTACTACGCCACCGTCGAGGAAGCCCTCACGGGCTTCTAAGCCCGTGGGTCAAGACGGGGCCTTCGAGTTCCATGCAACGTTTGCCGAGCTTGGCGAAGGGCTGGACGTCCTCCATCTCTCCATCGAGCGCCTTCGTGAGGCCACCGGCCGGGAGCCCGACGACCGGCCGCTCATGCTCTTCGAAACTGCGCTCGGCGAGATCGGCAGCAACGTCCTCACCCACGGCCGCCCTCCGGGCACCGAGCGGCCCATCGAGTATGACCTCCGATTCGAGCGAGGCGTCCTGGTCGCGTCGCTCACCGATTCCGGGCCTCCAGTCCACGAGCACCTCGGTCGCGAGATGCCGGACGTCGACAGCGAGGCCGGCCGCGGCCTCGCCATGGCCCGGTCGTTGGTCGACGAGCTCGGATACGAGCGGGTGGGCGATGTGAACACCTGGAGGCTGACCAAAACGCTGTGAGTTCCGAAGCGACCCCGATGGACCCCGTGCGCGTGTTGATCCACGACTTGCGCAACATGCTGGCCGTGATCGTCAACTACAGCGAGCTGATCGGCGAGGAGCTCGACGACCCTGAAGCGATCCGAGCTGACATCCAGGAGGTGAAAGCCGCCGCGGAGCGAGCGATCCTGCTCACTGAAAAGCTGCCGCGTCCCGGCCAACCCGCGTCGTGACAGTCGCCAGGCGCGTGGGCACTCCCTCCGACAGGCCGCACTCAGCGCTGGTCCATCGCGACATCGCGCTCGTGGTCGACGACGACGAACAGGTCCTGCGACTGGTCAAGCGAGTCCTCGAGCGCGCCGGCTTCGAGTGCGTCACCGTCAACGATGGCGCGGCCGCTCACGAAGCGGCGGTCGAGTGGAGGCCGGACATCATCCTGCTCGACCTGATGCTCGGCGACACAACGGGCGACCAGATCATGGCGCAGCTGCGTGAGGACTTTCGCACCCGGTTGATCCCAGTGGTATTCCTGACCGTGCGCGACTCGCTGAAGGACAAGGTCGAGCACCTGCTGTCCGGCGCCGACGACTACGTGACCAAGCCCTTCATCCCCGAAGAGCTCGTCGCCCGGCTGCGCGCCGTGATGTCGCGTTCGACGACGACTCGCGGCCTGAGCCCCCTGACCGGCATGAGCGGCAACAGCGACATCCTCCGTGAGATCAGCAGGCGGCTCGCCCAGAAGCAGCGCTTCGCGGTGCTCTATCCGGACATCGATTCGTTCAAGAGCTACAACGACCACTACGGATTCCTCCGCGGCGACGACGTGATCAAGACCTTGGCGACCATCATCCTCGAGGTCCTCGAGGAGAGCCACACCGGTCAACACTTTGCGGGCCACGTCGGCGGCGACGACTTCGTGATCCTGACCGAGCCCGCGATGGCCGAGACCATCGCCACCGAGGTGACCCGGCGGTTCGACGAGGCCATCCCGGCCCTGTACGATCCGATCGACCGCGACCATGGGTGGATCGAGGTCGAGGAGCGCAACGGCAACATGCTTCGGGCTCCGCTCGTGTCGGTGTCGATCGGGATCGTCATCGCAGAGCCCGGCAGCTACGGCAGCGCCGCCGCGGTGGCCGCTCGCGCGTCCGAGGTGAAGGGCGTCGCGAAGCGGATGCCCGGCTCGAAGTGGGTGCTCGACCGCCGCCGCCCGCCGGAGCGATTCAGCTGATGCGAACCCCATCTTTAAGGACAGGGCATGGGGTGAGGCCGGTGCTAGCATCCGCCGCGGCCGGATTGTCATGAGCGAGGTCAGGACCGCCACGCCTGCGGGCTCTTCCGACGACACCACCCAGCGCGCGCAGCGCGTCAGGGTCGTCGTCCACCGTCTGGATGGGGGGCTCGAAGAAGGGGAGTCCGACGTCCGCACGATCGCCGCGGCGGGCTTTCCGCTCTATTCCACACACGATTCGGAACGGGCGCGAATGGTCCCGAGCCGCGACATCAAGTACGTCGTCTTCGGGTCGGTCGACGACCCGGGGCTCGATCCCGACCCCGGTGACACGAGCACTGCGCGCAAAGCGATCCTCCGCTTCCGCGACGGCGAGTGGATCGCTGCCTACATCGAGCAGGGTGAGCAGCCGGACGGCGATGGGATCGCGATCAAGGTCCGGCTCGCCGAGATCCAGCGCGTGATCCCCGCGGTCGCGGCCTCCGCGTCGCTTCTCGAGACGCAGTTCGTCGAGATGTGGACGGCGCCGGCAACACCGCCGAGCCAGCCGCAGCGGCGGCGCTCGGACATCCTCGAGGCCGCAGCCCGGCAGGGTCGCGACCTGAACAAGCTGGCGAACGATTTCCGCGACCGCCTGGCGCTGATCCGCGACGTCGGCCTGACGACCGGCGACACGCTCGCCTTCTCGAAAGCTGTCCGCACCCACCTGGACCGCTTCCTGCTCGAAGACGGGATCAGCCTGAACTCGCAGGAGAAGTCCGCGCTCGCCGACATCATCCTGCGCGCCGCGGTCGGCTACGGACCGCTCGACAGCCTGCTGCACGACCGCTCCGTGAGCGAGATCATGGTCAACGGTCCGGACCAGATCTTCATCGAGCGGCGCGGCGTGCTGACCAAGGCTGACGTTCGGTTCGAGGATGAGAACCAGTTGCTCGAGACGATCCGCCGCATGGTCGCGACCACCGGCCGCCACATCGACGGCTTGAACCCGATGGTCGACGCGCGGCTGCCGGATGGAAGCCGTGTCAACGCGATCATCCGTCCGGCAGCCATCCACGGCGCGGCGCTCACCATCCGCAAGTTCAAGGACGCCGTCCTCGGCATGGACGACCTGAAGCACGAGGGCAGCCTGAGCCCCGCGATGGCGGAGTTCCTGCAGGCCGCGGTGCTCGGGCGCATGAACATCCTCGTCTCCGGTGGCACCGGCTCCGGCAAGACCACGACGCTGAACGTGGTCGCGCGCTTCATCCCGCACAACCAGCGCGTGATCACGATCGAGGACGCGGCCGAGCTGCAGATCGACCACCCACACGTCATCGCCCTCGAGCACCGCCCGCCCAACGTCGAGGGCAAAGGCGAGCTCACGATCCGGCAGCTCCTGCGCAACAGCCTGCGAATGCGCCCCGACCGAATCCTGGTCGGCGAGGTCCGCGGCGCCGAGGCGCTGGACATGCTGCAGGCGATGAACACCGGCCACGACGGCTCGATGTCGACCATCCACTCGAACTCCGCGCGCGACGCCCTGTCGCGGCTGGAAACGATGGTGATGATGGCCTCGATCGACATCCCGTTCGAGGCAGTACGCGCGCAGATCGCCTCAGCCGTCAACCTGATCGTCCACCAGGCCCGCATGCCGGACGGCCGGCGCAAGGTCGCGCAGATCGCGGAGGTCGTCGGCTATGACTCCAACGGCCCGATCCTGCGCGACATCTTCCTGCTCGGCATGGGCTCCGACCTGAGGCTCGAGTACAACGCCACCGGTTACGTGCCGACCGCGCTCGACAAGGCTGCGTTCTACGGCGTGCAGGTCAACCAGGACCTGTTCGACCCTGTGAAGTCGCGCTTCGTCCCGGCCGGTTCGGACAGCATGATGCCGGTCACAAAGGACCCGCTCTTGACGGGCCAGGGCAAGACCGAGAACGTGACGAGCCGCACGGTCGTGGTCGTTCCTTTCAGCTCGGAGCGCCCGGGTTCTCGCCCCACCAGCGGGGGGCCCGCGCAGACGGAACCACAGCCCGCTGCTCAGACGCCGGAGATGCAGGAAGAGATGCGCAAGCTCATCGACGCGGCGCGCTCGGCCGTCGCCGATCTCCAGGCCGTGAGCCCGCAGCAATCGCCCGGAGTGCCTCCACCGCCAACCGCCTACCCGCCGGCGGCACCGGTGGCTTCGCCTGCGCCTCCTCCGCAGGCTTACCCGGCGCCGGTCGTGTACCCGATGCAGCCGCCGGCACAGCAGCCACAGCAGCCGCAGCTCGGTGGGGCCGCGACGCCGGTGCCCGGCTCCTACGGCCCCGCGCCCGACCACCAGGCCGGGCAGGCCCTGGAGGCCGCGACCGCGATGGCGCGCGCCACCACGGCGCTGGGCCAGCTGGCCGCCGCGTCGAACGGATTCGGCGGCATGCTTCCCACCATCCGGGCCGGCGAAGGCGCGCTCGGGCCGCAGGGCGCTTCGCGGCGGATCAAGGCCGTGATCGAAAGCATCATCACGCGCCGCGGTCTGAGCCTCCGTCTTGCGCCCCCCCTCACCGAAGCGTTCGAGGGCGCGGAGCTGAAGGCCAGCGACTACGCGTCGGCGAACAAGATCAGCAAGGACTCTGCGGGGCGCGAGCTTCGCCTCGCCGCGGAGGCCGGACTGCTCCAGACAGTGCGCTATCCACAGGGCGAGGCCGGCTTCAGGGCCTCGCAGGGAATGCTGCGTGAGATCGCCGAAGGTCTTGGTCAGCCGATCAACGCCGCCGCGCCGCTCTCGGCGGAGACGATCATCGGCAGCCTCGCGGTCGGGCAGACCGAAGGCACTGTGACGATCATGTTCACCGACGTCGAAGAATCGACCCGGCTCCTCTCGACGCGAGGCTTCACGGCCTCGCACGAGATCATGAAAGCCTACGAGACGATCATCGACGAGAAGGTCGCACAGCACGCGGGGCGAAGGATCAAGGGTCTCGGCGACGGCTTCATGATCAGCTTCGGCTCCGCGCGGCACGGAGTGGAGTGCGCGATCGACATCCAGCGCGGGATCGCCGAGTACAGCAAGCAGAACCCCGAGCGCAAGCTGCGCATCCGGATCGGCCTCAACACCGGCGAGGTGGTCGAGGAGGCGGGCGACATCTTCGGTGCGGCTGTCAACGTCGCGGCGAGGGTTGCCGGCAAGGCAAGGGGCGGCGAGATCCTCGTCTCCGAGATCGTGCGTCAGCTGGTCGGCCCCGTCGACGAGATGAAGTTCGACTTCCGCGGTCGCTACAGGCTGAAGGGCTTCCCGGACCGCTGGCGGTTGCACCAGGTCACGCCGGGCGAGGTCAAGGAAGCGCCCCGCGTGCTGACCTCCGGTGACGGGTTCGTCGACCGCGACCAGGAGCGCCTGGACATCAGGATGGTGCTCGACCGCGCCGCCACCGGCAACGGTTCGGTCGTCTTCCTGACCGGCGCGCCGGGCATAGGCGCATCGAGGCTGGCCTCCGAGGTCGCAGGCGAGGCAGCCGCGAAGGGATGGCTCGTCTTCGGCGGGCGCTCCCTCGAGAACGCCGGCGAACCTTACGGCCCGTTCCGCGACGTCCTCGGAGCGGCGGTTGCGGCATCGAGCGCACGGACTCTGCAGGACGCCGCGGGTCACCACGGCCCGATGCTCGCGACGCTCGCCCCCCGACTCCGCCAGAAGGTGCGGTCGCTCGGCGCGGCGCCCGAGGTCGCCGCCGACAAGATCCGGGAGCAGCTCTTCAAGTCGATTCACGGCTTCCTGGCCGGCGTCCAGGGCAACAAGCCCCTCCTGGTCGTCCTCGATAACCTGCAGTGGGCCGACGAAGCATCCGTGATGCTGCTGCGCGACCTCGCGGAGCGCGTGAACGGAAGCAGGATCGTCGTGCTCGGCACTTACTGGGACTCGGAGCTCGACTCCGCGCGACCGTTCAGCACCGCGGTCTCGCGCATGCTCAAGCGGCGTCGCGCGCAGCGCATCCCGCTGGGCCGGCTCACCGACCGCGACGTGGAGCGAATCCTCGCGGGCCTGGCCGAGGCCCCGCTGGACCCGGTCCAGGTGATCGGCATCCAGGCCGCGACCGAGGGCAACCCGCTCTTCGTCGAGCACTCGTATCACTACATGACCGAGTCGGAGAGCATGCTCGGTGGCGGGGCGCGCTCACACTCGAGCTACACCGAGGAAGACCTCGAGCTCGCGCAAAGCGTGCGCGGCCTGATCGGTAGGCGCATCCAGCGCCTCAGCGAACCGGCGCAGCGGATGCTCGTCGCCGCCGGTGTCATCGGCCGCGATTTCGACGTCGCGCTGCTGGAGGCCTTCGGCGAGCTCGGCGGCCACGAGCTTCGCGATGCGCTCGACGACGCGACGCGTGGACACTTCCTCGTCGCGGCCGGCAAAGACACGTACCGGTTCACACATGACCTCGTGCGCCAGCGCGTCCTCGCGGCGCTGCCACTTCCCCGCCTCCAGGCGTACCACCTGGCTGTGGCTGACACGCTGGAGCGCGTCTACGGCCGCTCGGCGCCCGAGCACTCGGCCGAGATCGGGTACCACCTCTACCAGGCCGGCACGGCGGCGGACCCGTTGCGCACCGCGACGTTCCTGGGCCACGCGGCAAAGAACGCGCTGGATGTCGGAGCTTTCGAAGAGGTCCTGCGCCTGGTCGACTCGACTGTTCAGCTGCTCCCACCGGACAAGACGCGAGAGCGCGCCGACGCGCTCAGCGCCCGGGCCCACGCCCTGTGGGGCATCGGCAGGATCGAAGATGCGAAGGCGGCCTGGCGCGCGGCGATCGAGCGCTACGAGGAGCTCGGCGACAGCAAAGCCACGAGCAGCTTGCACCATCGCATCGCGCGCCTCCAGTCGCGCGGCGAGGCGACCGAGACGAACGGCGCCAGCCCGCCTGCGGTGGCGGGGCCGGCAGAGATCGAGGTCGAGGTCAGCTCGTAATTCGGCTAGCCGGCGCCGCCGGCGCGTAGATCGAGTTGTAATTGATGCTCGGGGGAGTGCTGTTGAACGCAACGGTATCCGCGATGACTCCTCCGGTGCCCGGGCCTTCAAACGTGTAAGGCGAGTTGACGTTGATCGGCGCCGATGGAGCGTAGACAAGGCCAACGTAGGCCGAATTGCCGGCAGCGCCGAGACCGTTGGGGTAGCTGGAGCAGGTATTGGCCGGAGGCGAACCCGGGCCTGGCTCGAAGACGCTGACCCAGTTGTACTGGTAGCCGCTGAAAAGATATGTGTCGGCGGTATTGGCCGTGACCAGGCATCCTCCCGACGGCAGGTAGAACTCGACCGCCCCAGGCGTTATCGGCGCCGGGCACGTCGCGAACGCGCCGCCTGTGGTCTCGCATCGGTTCTCGTTCGCGCGATCCCCGGCGGCCCCGGTCCCGCGGCCGGCGTTCTGGTTGGGCAGGGATGCCTGCAGAGGCGCGGTCTCCGGATCAGGGGGATACGCGCCGCTGGTATCAGGGGCGGCGAGCGAGTTCGGCGCCCAGCCCGCGCCGAGGTAGATCTGATCGATCGTGACCTGTTCGTTGCCCAGGCTGCAGCCGCCGCCGGAGTAGATCGGGCAGGGGAGCGTCAGGTTGTTGGAGACGGTGCCGCTGACGGGGACGTTGCCGGCGTACCCGAACGGTCCGCCGCAGCCGCCTCCGGGAGGGCTCAGATAGATGTTGTACGAGGTCGCACCGGGGACGTTGCTGATCTGGATCACGATGTCGTTCCGGGTGGCGGTATTGACGGGACGGCACATGGAGGGGGCACTTTCACGCTTGTAGGCCACGCCACCGTAGGCATCGGTCCGCACCGAAGTGACCTCCACGCCCCACAGGCCGTTGTGCACCGGGTTCCGCGGGTCGTTGCTGAGTTGCACCTCGAACGAACCCGCGCAACGGAAGCCGCCGGTGTTCCAGAACTGGTTGGAGGCGAGAGTGGTGTTGTTGCCGGCCACCGACTCGTCGGGCGGCTTCAGCTCGTTGCTGACGAAATCGGTGCTGTTCGAGAAGCCCGCAAGCCATTCGTAGACGCCTCCGCTGAGGAACCAGCACCTGCCGCTGTTGAAGTTGGGATTCGAGGCGTAGACGCCTGGCGAGAGCACCGCGTTGGTGCCCGGCGCCTGACTCCCTCCGGTCACCGTGGGCGGGGGAAAGTTTGGATCGGCGAGCCGGAAGCCGGTGCGGGTCGTTCCCGCGACGTCGGGGTACGTGCAGGGCGTAGAGGCGCCACTGGGGTAGCACGCCGTGACCACTCCAGGCACCGAGGATTGGCAGCGGGCGTACACGTCGCCGGTGACACGCATGGTGGCGCCCGTAAGCGAGACCGTTCCGTTGGAGACCACGTCTCCCGGGACTGACATGGTCCCGGTCCCGTTGAAACTGATCGCAGTGCCGCCGGCCCCGCCGCACCCGGCCTGGTCGAGCGCGGCGACCGCGGGCGTGTAGAGAAGGTTGTTCACATTGCCCGTGGCCGCGGCGGCGACCGACGGAATTGCCCCATCGGTGAGGATGCTGGCGAACTGGAGTTGCAGGCCGCGCCTTGCGCTGATCGTGAACTGGCTGCCCTGCGGACCCAGGCCCTGCGCGACCTCGGTCAGCACCGTTCCGTCGGAGTACGTGCACGTCACGGTCCAGGACACCACGCCTGGCGAGCCCCACCCTGTACAGGAGGGCGCATTGTAGAGGCGCAGGTTGGTGGCGAACATGTTGGACCCGGCCTGCTCGGCGCTCACCCAGCTGCCGCTTTGCTGCAGCCTGTCGCCCGCCGCCAGAGAGGCTGAATCCACCGCGGCCTGCAAGTCTCGCCGCAGGGCGTAGGCGCGCGAACCGTCGATCGCAAGGGCTGCCATTCCGATCAGGACGGTGAGCATCAGCGCGATGATCACGATCGCCTGGCCATGTTGCCTCGCCGCATGGGGAGGTGGGACTGGCAGCATCAATACTCGGTGCGGAAAACCGCAGCGGCTGAGATGACCACATGGTCCGCCGTCGCCTGCGCCACGATGGGAGTGATCAACACCAGGTTGAAACGGATGGTGACCTGGAGCTGCGCGTTACCGGAAGCCGGATTCACCGCGCTGCACGATCCGTTGGCGATCGAAGGATATTCGCCACCAGGCGCGTTGGCCGGCGGCGTCGTCTCGACCATGCTGGGAGGGTCGGGCTCGGTGATGTAAAGCCACGCCGAGTTGGCGGGTGGCGTCGCCGCGGTGACCGGGCCCTGTGGGCACGGCGCTGTGACCGGTGCGCCGAGCATCTGGCCGCTCACCGTGTTCAAAACGTCGGCGTTGGTGGGCATCTGATTCGAGGCGCGGACCGCGGCACGCGCCCCTTCTCGCGCGGCGTGGTTCAGTGTGTCGTAGTAGAAGATCGCCCGCCCGAGGTCGACGATGCCGAACAACAGCAGCAGAAGCACCGGCGAGACCAGGGCAAACTCGATCAGGGCCTGCGAGCGCTGACCCCTGATGTTTCGCATCAGCTTCCTTGCACCGTCATGTGCTGGTTCGCCGCAACCTGGAACACGCCGAACCGCGACGTGATGATCGGCGTCAACGGTGCATACGTGTACAGCACGATGACGTTCAGGTCGAGCTGTCCCTGGTTCGTCGCCGGGCTCGTCGGGAAGTCGAGGCCGGGCGTGTTGTCGTAGCAGATGTAAAGCCACGGCTGGCCGCCGCCCGCTGGGTACGCGGACGGCGCGTATGGCGGGTTGTGGTAGCTGTTCCCGTCGGTGGGAGTCGGACATGTGGTGCCAGGGTTCTTGAGCAGCGACGCCGGCAGCGAGGCTGCGGCCAGCTCGCTATCGATGTCCGCCTGGATCATCGCGTCGTCCAGGTATCGGTGCGACCGGCTCGGCGCGTCGTACCAGGCGCCGTGCCGCGCGCCCTCGCGAACGGCGTTCGAGAGGGCCTCCTGGATATAGATCGAACGCCCGATGTCGACCAGCCCGCCGACCAGCAAAAGGAGCATGACGGAGGACACGGCGAACTCCACCAGGGACTGCCCGCGCTGCTCCAAAAGTGGCTTTTTGAGTATCACGTAAGGGGGGCTCGGCACCGGGATATCTTGCCTATGATTGGTCGGCCTTGCGGACCCTTAGCGCAATTACTTCGCGCCGCCCGTTCACCCTGCTCGGCATCCTCCTCGCCATCCTCGTGATCGTTGCTTTCGTCCTCGTGGCACTCAACGCGAGCCAGGCCGGCGCCAGTCCCCAGCAGACGGTCGTCGTCGCGAGCAAGGACCTCCAGCCCAGGATTCCGATCACCGCGGACTCCCTGGTCACGAAGAGCATCCCGGTGCCGGAGACGTACCCGAAGGTCTACTTCACCAGGATCCAGGACGTCCAGGGCATGGTCCCGCTGGTCACGATTCCATCCGGCCAGGCGGTCGTGTCGAACGACGTCGCCAAGCCGACCAACGCCCTGGGCTCGCAGTCCGAGTACCTGCCCATCCCCCAGGGCTATGTCGCCCTGACCCTTCCGACCAGTGAGCAGCAGGGCGTCGCGGATTACATCCAGCCCGGCGACTACATGTCGGTCATAGCGACCGTGAACACCGGCGGCAAGGTCGCCGTGAAGACGATCTTCACGCAGGTTCATGTGATCAAGGTCGGGGCGGCAGCCAGCTCGAGCAACAACAGCGCGACGAGCCTGACCATCGTGGTGACGCAGTGCGAGGCCGAGGTCATCACCTGGTTCCTCACCTACGCCGCGCTGAAGTACACGCTCGAGTCGTACAAGGACTACGCGCCGGGCGAGAAGCTGCCGGACCCGAAGTGTCCGAGCGTCGGCGACGCCAAGGGCGTCACGCTGCAAGTCATCCAGGCCGCCTACCCCACACTCTTTTAGCCCTCGATGAACCTGCCGCCAGAGACGATCGTTGCGGTCCCTATGGCGGCCGCGATCTTCGTGTTCTTCTGGGCACTCGACAAGGTCCGCAAGGAGCGGACCCGCGCCACCGATACCATGCCCCCGCGCGCCACCCCGAGAGAGCTCGTGGACAGGCTGCTCAAACCCGCCGCCGAAAACCTGAGCCAGCGCCGCAGGAAGGAGGGGAAGCCGACCCTGACCGAGGACCTGGCGCGGGCGGGCTTGAACCTCACGGCGCCCGAGTACCTCCTGATCCGGATCGGTGCCGTGGCGCTGGGTGTGCTGATCGGCCTTTTCCGATTCGGGTTCACCCTTGGACCGGTCGTCCTCGGCGCGGTCGGCTTCGTGATCCCGCCGGTGGTTGTCGCCTACCTGCAGCGGCGCCGCCTGAACCAGTTCAACGACCAGCTCACGAGCATGCTCCAGCTTCTTTCGAACTCCTTGAAGACTGGCTACCCCATCGACCGCGCGCTCGAGACGGTGGCGGCCAAATCGCAACCGCCAGTGTCGACGGAGTTCGAGCGGGTCACGACCGAGATCACCCTCGGCACATCCGTCGAGGAGGCGCTCAGCGCGATGCTCCTGAGGATCAACAGCCCCGACCTCGAGTTCATCGTGACGGCGATCCTCCTGCACATCCGCGTCGGAGGCAACCTCGCCGAGGTCCTCGACAACATCTCGGACACCCTGCGCGACCGGCTGCAGACCAAGCGCGACATGAGCGTGCTGACCGCGCAATCGCGCGCGTCGGCAAGCATCATCACCGGGCTGCCAATCCTTCTCGCCCTGGGGCTCTACGTTTTCGTGCCCGGCTATTACGCCCCGATGACGAGCACGTGGGTCGGTTACGCGATGCTCGGGTTCGCGGGCGTGATGATCCTCATCGGCAACCTGCTCATCCAGCGCATGACCGCGTTGGAGGCCTGAAGCCGATGATGCAGCTCGCGATCGTCTCGGGCGGGATCTGCGCGGTGATCGTGATCGCCTACTTCATCGCCATCGACCAGTACCGCGCCGCCGCGGCCAACGGCGCGGGGGTCCCCGGCGCTCCACGCCAGACCTTCCTGAAGCAGCTCGAGTCGACGATGCGGCCCTTCTCGCGCGTGCCTGCGCGGACCGCGATCCAACTTCGTCAGAAGCTCAGCCAGGCCGGCAACCCCGGTGGGCTCACCCCAGCCGGCTTCCAGGCGTTGCGCTACAGCATCGCGGCGATGATGGCCATCGCGGGCCTTGCGGTCGGGCTTCTCTTCCCGCTGGGGCTGCCGGACTTCGTCGCCGCGCCGCTGGCGGGCCTCGTCTTCGCGGCGGCCGGCTACCTCGCGCCTGGCCTGTGGCTCGAGCAGCGGATCGGCCAGCGGCGGCGCCAGATCCAGCGGTCGCTCGCCGAAGCGACCGACCTGCTGACGCTGGTGGTTGAGTCAGGCATGAGTCTCGACGAGGGCTTGCTCAGCATCACGGAGCGGTTCCACAACGCGCTCGGAGACGAGATCGGCAAGGTGCTGCGCGAGATCCGGCTCGGCAGGCCTCGCATGGCGGCCCTGGAGAACATGGCGGACACGGCAGGGGTGGCGGACCTCCACCATCTGGTCGAGTCGATCGTGCAGTCGGACCAGATGGGCGTGCCCATCGCGCGCCTGCTCCGGGTGCAGGCAACCGAGATGCGGCGACGCCAGCGCCAGGGTGCGCAGGAGCGCGCGGCGCAGGCGTCCTCGCGAATGGTGTTTCCGATGGTCGGCTGCATCTTCCCCGTGTTGTGGGTCGTGCTTCTCGGACCGGCCATCATCCAGGTCCTCAAGTCACTTCACTGATGGCCAACAACAACCGCGGCCCTCGCGGCCATCACCAGTCGTTCAGCGATCTCGACAAGCCGCTGTACACGATCAGCGTCGCGGCCGAGATCCTGGAAACACATCCTCGGACGCTGATGCTGTACGAGGACGCTCGTCTCATCGAACCGCATCGCACGACCACCAACCGACGGCGTTACTCGCAGCGCGACATCAGCAAGGTCCAGGTGATTCAGAACCTCACGCGAGAAAAGGGCGTCACGCTCGCCGGCGTGCGCCACATCCTGAGCCTGTTCGACGTGATGAAGAAGCACCGCGTCGAGCCTCCCGCCGAGCTGCGCGACATCTTCGACAGGTACTCGCAGCTGATCTAGAAAGACGTCGGAGGGGGCTCGTGTTCTAACCGGCCGCCGCTCGTCTCCTTCGCCTCGCCGCCGGCGCCCACAGCGCCTCAAGGTCGTAGTACGAGCGCTCGCCCGGCAGGAACACATGCGCGAGGACCGAATCGAAATCGAGCAGGATCCAGCCTGCGTCGTCATAGCCGTCGACCGCGAGCGGCCTGCGGTCCTTCTCCTTCGCAGCCGCGACCATGCCGTCGGCTATGGCGCGCACCTGGCGGTCGGTCTCGCCTTCGCAGATGACGAAGTAATCCGCGATTGACGTCTGATCCCTGACGTCGATCACGACCGGGTCCCATGCCTTCTTCTCGGCTGCGGCGCTCTTCAGCAAGCGCGCGAGCTGGAGCGGCGTGAGTCGCCTGGTCCGGTCAGCAGCCAACCTACTGATTATCCCCATAGAGGCGGTTCCTGGCGATGTACTCGAGGACGGCCGGCGGCAGCCGGTCACCCACCGGTTCCCCGTTCGCGATCGCGTCCCGCAGCTCGCTCCCGGAGATGTCTGGAGTATCTCTCGCGCACAGGATGATCTTGTTCGGATCGAGGCCGGCGGCTCGCAGCGCGGCGCCGTCAGCCTCACCGCTCCCGGGCCTGGTGACCACGAGCACGGTGGCCAGTCGCCGGATCTCGTCCGGTACGCGCCAGGTCGCGAACAACCGCGCCGCGTCCCAGCCCAGGATCAGGAACAGCTCATCCCGGGGATAGACGTCCTTCAGCTCCTTCAACGTGTCGGCTGTGTAGGAGATGCCTCCCCTGCGGATCTCCACGTCCGACACCTCGAGCGCCTTCTCAGACTCGATCGCGAGGCGGGTCATCTCCAGTCGGTGCCTCGCGCCGGCCACCGCGGCGCTTCGATGTGGAGGCTCGCCGGTTGGGACGAAGACGACGCGGTCGAGACCGGCGCACTCCATCGCTGCGTGCGCTGCGGCGAGATGACCGATGTGGACCGGGTCGAACGTGCCGCCGAGGATGCCGATCCTCATGGCTGGTACTCGAACTCGATGTCAGCGATCCGGACGGTATCGCCCGGCTTGACGCCTGCCGCCTCGAGCGCCTGGTTGACGCCCAGCCGGTCGAGCTCCGACTGAAATCGCGCGAGGCTGCCTTCGGAGTCCAGGTCGGTGCGCTCGACCAGGCGCTCCACCCGCTCACCACGGACCTCAAAACCCGCGGGCTTGCGCTCTACCACGAGCTCACCGGCCGGCCGCGCCGGGAGCTTCGTGACCGTCGCCGGCGCGGGCAGGCTTGGGGCCGGAGCTGCGGCGACCGACTTCCCGATCGCCTCGAGCAGCTCCTGAAGACCGTCTCCGTTCAGGGCGGAGACGAAGTGGACGTTTGGCCGCCGGTTGCGCGCCTTCAGCCGGCGCGCGGGCTCCAGGTCGACCTTGTTCATCGCCACGAGGCTCGGGCGTGCGGCCAGCGCGGAGGAGAACTGCGCGACCTCCTGGCGCACCGTTTCGAGGTCCTTCCATGGATCCCCGGCAGCTGCGTCTAGCACGTAGACCAGCACCTTGGTGCGCTCGACGTGGCGAAGGAATCGCTGGCCGAGCCCGGCGCCCTGGGCCGCGCCCTCGATGAGGCCGGGGATGTCCGCCAGCACGATCCGGCTTCCGCGCACCTCGGCCACGCCGAGCTCGGGGTCGAGCGTCGTGAAGGGATAGTTGCCGACCTTGGGATGGGCCGCCGTGAGAGCGGCCAGAAGCGAGGACTTGCCGGCATTCGGCGGTCCGACGAGGCCGGCATCGGCGATGAGCTTGAGGTCGAGCGTGATCTCTCGCTCTTCGCCCTTGAAACCCGGCTCCGCGAAATCCGGGGCCTGCCGGGTCGAGCTCTTGAAGTGGACGTTGCCGCGTCCGCCGTTCCCGCCGCTCGCGACAATGGCACGCGCCCCAGGTTGATCGAGGTCTGCGATAAGGGACCCGTTCGAGTCGAGAGCGATCGTGCCGACGGGAACGTCCAGTGTCACATCGGAGCCGTTGCGCCCGGTCTTGCGCGTCGCCGCGCCATCCGCGCCCGCCTCGGCCTGCCAGCGCGATCGCCGCTTGTAGCGGGAGAGGTCGCTGACCTCATCCGAGGCGACGAGGGTTACCGAACCGCCACGGCCGCCGTCGCCCCCGTCGGGTCCGCCTCGCGGCACGAACGGCTCGCGCCGGAAGGTTGCCGCGCCGCGCCCTCCGTGACCGCCGCGCACCACGATGCGCGCGCTGTCGACGAAGTGCCGGCCGTCAGTTCTCTGCGGCGTTCTGTACCGGAGCTGGAGGGACGATCGTCACCCGCCGGCCGTCCTTGCCCACGCGCTCGTACTTCACCTGCCCGGCGACCAGCGCGAAGAGCGTGTCGTCGCGTCCGAGCCCGACGCCGGTGCCGGGCGCGATCCTGGTCCCGCGCTGGCGGACCAGGATGGCCCCCGCGGTGACGACCTGACCGCCATAGATCTTGACGCCGAGCATCTGCGGGTTCGAGTCGCGGCCGTTGCGCGAGGAGCCGCCGCCTTTCTTGTGTGCCATCTACTCCGACTCCTTCTTCGCGCGGCGGCGCGACGTCTTCTTGGGAGAAGCCTCTTCCGCAACTGGCTCGGGCTTCTCTTCCACGACCTCGGCCTTTGCCACGGCGGCCTTTTTCTTGGGCGCGGCCTTGGCGCGGCCCCTGGCCCTGGGCTTGTCCTTCTCGGAGGTCTCCGCCTTCTCTTCTGTCGCAAGGCTGATCCCTCCGACGGCGATGATCTCGAGCGCGGTCAGGTGAGCCCGGCCGCCCTTGTGCACTCGAACGCGCTTTTTCGACTTGTAGCGAAGGCTCTCGATCCGCGGCCCGCGCCGGTGTGCGATCACCTTCGCGTCGACGTCGAGCCCTTCGATGGCGGGATTGCCGACTTTGACCTCGGTGCCGTCGCTGAACAGCAGCACCCGGCCGAGCTTCACCGAAGCACCGGGCTCCGCGGCGAGGCGGTCGACCAGGATCTGGTCGCCCGGCGCCACGCGGTACTGCTTGCCGCCGCTGACGACGACAGCCGACAGCGAACTATCAGGCTTGGGCACGGCGAGTGATTGTACCAAGGCTTTTCCTCCCCATTCATGGGGAGGTGGCAGCGTAGCTGCCGGAGGGGCTGGTCCGACCTTGATAGACGACCGTCCTCCGTCTAAGGGTCACCGACTGGACCAGGCCCAACGCCGCCAGGGTCGAGATCGTGGCCGAGCCTCCGTACGAGATCAGCGGCAGCGGAATGCCGGCGATCGGAAGCAGGCCGATGTTCATCCCGGCGTTCTGCACCACCTGGACGAAGACCATGCAGAAGACCCCGCCGGCAAGCAGCTCACCGAACCGGTCCGGCGCAACCGTCCCGGAGCGAAGGAGGCGGATCAGCAGAGTGCCGAAAAGGGTGAGCAGGACAAGGCTGCCCAGGAGTCCGAACTCCTCCGCGAACGAGGCGAAGACGAAGTCCGTGGCGCGCTCTGGCACGAAGCCCAGCTGGCCCTGCAGCCCGTGCAGCCAGCCGCGCCCGAAGACGCCGCCGGAGCCGACGGCGATGCGTGCCTGGAGGAGGTTGTAGCCGGCACCGAGTGGGTCCTTGCTCGGGTCGAGGAAGATCTCGAGGCGCTGCCTCTGGTAGCCGTGGAGGAGGTGCGGCATCACCGGGATGGCCGCGACCCCGGCGGCGATGACGGAGACGAGCTGCGCAGGCCGGGCGCCACCGAGAAACAACACGCCCGCGGTGACGGCCAGCAAGACGATGGTCGTGCCGAGGTCGGGCTGGACGAGGACGAGCGACGCCGGGGCGGCCACAAGGGCCACCGCGCCGGCGAAGACCTTCCACGAAACCCGCTCCCACCGCGACAGGTAGGCCGCCATCACGACGACCAGGATCAGCTTCGACAGCTCGGACGGCTCGAGCGGAAACCCGGCCACGGCAAGCCACCGCCGCGCGCCCAGCGCAGTGTGTCCGATCAGAGGGACCGCGACGAGCATCAGGATCATCCCCGCGTACAGGGCTGGGGCGATGGCGCGCAGGCGCCGGTAGTCGTAGAACGCCGCGAGCGCGTACAGGCCACCGCCGAGGATGACCCACACGATCTGGCGCGCCCAGTCGGCGCGCGCGCTGAAGACCGTCATCACGCCGAGAGCTGCGAGCATGAGCGCGAGGAGCGGCTGCAGCCGGTCGAACTTTCCTCTCACTGAGCCCGGATGGTGCTTCTGCTGTTGAGGTAGAACTGCATGATGTCGACGCCGATCGGCGCGGCCTCGACCTCCGAGAGCTCGCCTCGCTCGACGAAGACCGACAGCGCGATCTCGGACTGGGTGTAAGGCGCGAAGAACACGAACCACGCGTGGGTCGGCAGGTCGAGCCCGCTCCCGCCCCACTGCGCGGTGCCGGTCTTGCCACCGCCATCCGCGGGGACGCCGGCCGCGCGGAACCAGTAGTTCATGTTGTACGGCCTGTTGATCTCCTCGCGCATCCCCTCGCGCACGGCCTGGATGTTGTCGGGTGACGCCGGCACGGTGCCGGTCACCTCGGCCTGCTGCTGCTTCACCACATCACCCGCCGCATCGCGGACTTCATGCAAGAGCGTTGGCCGCAGGACGCGGCCTCCATTGGCGAGTGCGGCCACGTACACGGCCTGGTTCAGCGGCGTGGTCAGCAGGTAGGACTGGCCGATGCCGAACGTGATGGTGTCGCCCTCGCTCCATCGACACGCATCCGAGTTGAGGTCGGGGACGCCGCACTGCAATTGCTTCCAGATCCGGTCCGGCACGAGCCCGGGCATCCCGCCCGGCATCTCGATGCCCTTGGCCTGACCGAAACCGTAGGCGCGCGCGTAACGCGCGAGCGTCACATCGCCGACCATCGCCGCGACCTGATAGAAGAACGTGTCGCACGATGTCGCGAGCGCCCTCGCGACATTCATCTGGCCGAGGCTGTAGCTCGCCCAGTTGTGATAGATCCAGCCGTTGACGTTGATGTACGGCGGACACGACAGCAGCGTTTGCGCGGTGATCTTGCCTTCCTGCAGTCCCGCTGTCGCGGTGACCATCTTGAACGTCGAGCCCGGCGCGTACTGGCCGGCGATGGCGCGATTGAGCAGCGGCCGGTCGGTGTCGTTGAGGAGCCTGTTGAAGTCCGCCCGGGAGATGCCATGCGTGAAGAGGTTGGTGTCATAGCCGGGCAGGCTGACCATGGCGAGCACCTCGCCCGTCCGCGGATCGACCACCACCGAGGCGCCCGCGGTCTTGCCATCGCGCGCGAGTCCCGCGGCGAGCGCCGCCGCGGTCGCCCGCTGCAGGCTCGCGTCGAGAGTCAGGTAGACGAAGCTGCCCGGGATGGGCGGCTGCGTGGCCAGCACCTTCTTGACCTGCCCGCGAGCGTCGACCTCGACGTCGGCCCATCCATCCTTTCCGCGCAGCGTCGATTCGAGACCCGCCTCGACGCCGACCTTGCCGACCAGCTCGTCGGGTTGATATCCGAGCCGCTTCAGTCGCTCGACCTGTGACGGATCGATCGGCCCGACGTAGCCGATCACGTGGCCGAAGATCAGGGGATCGCCGTACGTCCTGACCGAGCGCTGGACGATCGTGACTCCTGGGAGCTCGGGCAGCCGCTCGCTGATCGCAAGGTCGTCCGCCTGGGTGAGGTTTGCCTTGACGGTCACCTGGGTGAAGGGATCGGCCGGCAGCAACTCAGCCGCGAGCTTTGCTTCCGCGACTCCCGACACCCGCGACAGCTCGACGAGCTCCTGCGCGCGATCCCTCGCTTTCGACGGCAGATCCGCGGGGAGCACCACGAGGCTCCACACCGGGCTGTTCTGAACCAGGGGCGCGCCGTGGCGGTCGTAGATGATGCCGCGGTCCGCCTCCAGCACGACGCGGCGGACCGTGTTGGCCTGGGCGAGCGCCGCGAGGCGAGGACCGTCCGTCACCTGCAGCTGCGCGAGCTTGACCGCGAGGAGGCCGATCACGAGCACCGCAAGGGTGGCGGCGGCGGTCACGCGGAGCGACCACCGCGGCCCGGGCACGGCCCCGCCGAATTCGATCAGGTCGCCTCCGTTGCCGAACGCGTGAGCGCCTGCAGCCGGCGAATGACGTCGAGCGCGAATGGCATCAGGAGCGCGTTGTAGGCGGCCGCCGTGAAGGCAAGCCAAACCGCGGTGCCGGGTTGCGGAACGGGCAGCCCCAGCAAGCCGTCGCTCAGCACCAGGACGGCCGAATAGAGGATGGTGCCGACCACCGCGGTGAGGACGACGTGGACAGCGGTCGGCCGCTGTAGGTCACGTGTCCAGAATCCGATCACGTAGGCGCCCACGAGCAGCGCGATCGCGTGCGGCCCGACCGGTCCCGATGCGGTGAGGTCGAGCAGGAGGCCGCCCACGCAGGCCCAGGCCATCCCGTAGCGCTGACCGCGCGTCCAGGTCACGCCGACGACTCCGAGCAGGACGAGGTTGGGGAACGCGCCCCCGACCTCGAAATGCGGCGCCCAGGTCACCTGCGCCAGCGCCGCCGCCGCCATCAGCGCGGCCGCGGCGATCCGCCTCACGACGGCTGGAAGTCCGTGATGACCAGCACGAAGCTGAGGCTCGAGGGATCGTTGACCCACGCGACCTGGGCCTGGTCGCTGGTGGCCGCGTCGCGCCGCGTCACGCTCGCGACCTCACCGACCACCAGGCCCCGAGGGTATCCCCCGCCGACTCCGCTGGTCAGCGCCCACTCCCCGGTCGAGGCGACGACGCCCAGCGTGTGCTGGAGCTCGAGCTGGAGCGCGGTCGGCCCGCCGGATAGCGTGCCCTGCAGGTTGGAGCTCGAGAGGTACACGTTGACCCTGCTCTGCGGGTCGGCGAGAGTCTGCACGACCGCCGCGTGCGGGCCCGCCTCGCTGACGCGGCCTAGAAGGCCGGCCCCGGTCACCACCACCATGCCGGGCCGGACGCCGTCCGCGGTGCCGCGGTCGACCTGCACTGTGCGGCTGAACCCATCCGGCCCCACGCCGATCACCTCGGCGGCGACCAGGTGGTGGCCGGACGCTTTCTGAAAGTCGAGGGCCTGACGCAGGGCCGCGTTCTCCTTCGCCGCCGCGTTCAGCTCCACGACCTCGCGGCGCAGCGCCTCATCGGCCGCGCGCAATCGCGCGTTCTCGGCGCGGAGACTGGAGACGTCGCCGAATCCCGACGTGATGCGCCCGACCTGGGATGCGGCGGCCGTCATCAGCTGTTCGGCTGGAGCAAGCGCGCTCCTCGCCGCACCGCGCGCGCCTGCTGCCCACGACTGTTGGCTGAGCATCGCGAGTAGGAGCATTGCCGCGCAGAGGACGAGGAAGAGGCCGGTCGGGCGCGATTGCCTTTTCGCCCCGTACATGGTCTTAGGTGCGGAGCGCCCTGGCGCGGCGAGTCCGCATCAGGACCCGGTTCAGGGTGTCGATCTCCTCGAGCACGATGCCCGTGCCCCGCACGACGCACGTAAGGGGATCGTCGGCGATGCGCACCGGCATCAGCGTCTCGTGGGCGAAGAGCTGATCGAGGCCTGCCAGCAGCGCTCCGCCACCGCACACGACGATGCCGCGCTCCATGATGTCCTCGACGAGCTCGGGCGGCGTTCCATCGAGCGTCGATTTGACCGCGCGCACGATGTCGACCAGCACCCCTGACAACGCCTCGCGCACGTGGGCGCTCGTCATCTCGACCGTCTTCGGCAGCCCTGTGATGAGGTCGCGCCCGCGGACCAGGAACGAGCGCTCTTCAGGCATCGGGAAGGCCGATCCCATCGCGATCTTGATGTCCTCGGCGGTTCGCTCGCCGATGAGCAAGCCCATCGTGCGCCTGACGTACTGCACGATCGCGTCATCCATCTCGTCGCCGCCGACGCGAACGGAGGTCGCGGCGACGACTCCGCCCAGTGAGATGACTGCAACCTCTGTCGTGCCGCCGCCGATGTCGACGATCATCGATCCGCCGGCAGCCTGGATCGGGAGCCCCGCGCCGATCGCGGCGGCCATCGGCTCTTCCACGAGGTGCGCCTCGCGCGCGCCCGCCATCGTCGCGGCGTCGGTGACCGCGCGCTTTTCGACCTCGGTCACTCCCGACGGGACACCGAGAACCACGCGCGGGCGGGTCACGTGCCAGGCGCGGTTGTGGGCTCGCGCGATGAAGTGCCTGATCATCTGCTCCGTGTGCTCGAAGTCGGCGATCACGCCGCTTCGCATCGGGCGCATGGCGACGATGTCGGCGGGAGTTCGGCCCAGCATCCGTCGCGCCTCGGTGCCGACCGCGAGCACCTGGCCCGTTCGCTTGCTGACCGCAACCACGGACGGTTCATTGAGGACGATGCCGCGCCCGCGGACGTGAACCAGCGTGTTGGCGGTTCCGAGGTCGATGCCCACGTCGGCCGACCAGATCCCCAACACGGACGTCAACAGTTTCAAAGCGGGTGCAAGACGATTGTCAAGATGTGGCTGGGTCGCGCTGGATGATACACCGCGTGCCTGCGTTTTCCATTGCCCTCCCCATTCATGGGGAGGTGGCGCGCAGCGCCGGAGGGGCTCGCGTTCTTATCGGACGAGTATCGACGTGACGACAACTATCGCCAGCACCAGCGCGGCGTACGGACCCACCACTCGCGAGTACAGGCCGCGCGCGATGACCGGGCCGCGTCGGCGCAGCAGCAATCCCATCGCGATCACCAACGCGGCGACAAGAGAGACCAATCCGAAAAATCGCAACAGCCCGACCAGGTCATCCGACGACGGCGTGATGAAGATGGAGACGAAAAGCCCACAGTACGGAAACCACGTGAGGATGCGACCCGCGTCGAGGCGCCGCTTGCCGCGCCTCTCGGTCGGCGGCGTCATTGGCCACAGGCGAAGCAAAGCGGGCAGGCACAACAGGTAGAGGAAAGCGCATGCGATCTTCGCGGGCAGAAGCGCAGGAAAGATGACGCTGCCCAGCGCCTGCGGCCGGAGGCTCTCCGGCTGGACGGCAGGACCGAGCACCGCGAGCAGCCAGCAAGCCTGTATCACGAGCATCAGGCCTGGCTCGGCCACGAACTCGACGGTCAGCGCGAGCACCGCCCACGCCGCGATCGCAAGCGGAACGGCGGCGAGCACGACGCTTCGCTCGTCGCTCGGCACCGGGTTGAGCGGTGCGGCCAGCTGGACCGCGGACAGCGCCGCGCATACGGCGACGGTCGCAACCACCGGGGTCGGCCTGCGGCGTGGCAGCTCAGGCCATTCCCACCCGCGCGCGCTGACCCGCATCCACGCGAGCTCGACCACGGCGCCTAACGCGACCGTCCCGAGCAGGCCGGGATACAGCAGCAGCGCCACGGCGTGCGTCGCGATCCCGGCGAGGACCTGGATCACAGTCGCGCCGCCAGGAGAATCGGCAGCGGATACAGGCCGGCGGCCACGTTGAGGGCGAGCACGAGCGAGACGCCGATCGCCTGCCGCCCGCGCGGCACCGCGAGGCTGCGGCCAAGCCGCAACGACCCTGGAAGCCATAACAGCATCCCGAGCGCCAGCGCGAGCGCGAGCGGCCAGTACAGCTGGGTCGCGGCCCGGAGCAAAAGAATGCGGGCGACGAAGCCGACGAACGGCGCGGATCCAGCCAGTGCCCCGGCGACCAGATAGTTGATTGGACGCTGCGCGACCGACCTGTCGCGCAGGGCCTGGCGCGATGCGATGTACAGCGGCAGGCGGCCGACGATGATGCTGAACAGGACGAGCAGCGCGGCGCGGCCACCGTCGGCCAGGGTCACGCCGAACCCACACAGGACGAGCCCCCAGTCCGCGACGAATGAGTAGCGCCAAGCCGCGACCTCGCTCTCGGTCAGCCAGGCGGAAACGCTGCCCCACGCGATGTTGAGGAGGCCGAGCCCGATGAGCAAGCCGCCGAAAACTCCCCCCGCGTCCTGGCCCAGCAACTGCTGCGCGCGAAAAACGACAACAGCTGCGAGCACCGGGCCCACGAAAGCGATCCACGGGATCGGCGACGATGTCATCGGCTCGTCGGGCTCGAGGGGGTGCATGTACGGGAGCAGGCCCACCGCGGCCGCCAACCCCGCGACGAGCCCGACCGCGGCAAACCTCTGCACCGCGTCTGATCCCTGGGCGTGGGCGAAAACGAGCGCGATGGCCATCGTCGCCACCGCGACCACCGGTGCCCGGAGGCGAACGGCAAAGGCCCTGGGGCCTTCGATCGAGGCGTGAAGCACGCCGAGGGCCAGCAGGATGAGGAGCGACAGGTCGAAGCTCGGGACGGCCGCGATCGCCGCGCTTCCCGCGAGGCCCGTTCCACCCTTGAACAGGAGCGCGCGCCGGGACGTGGCCAGGGGAGTGAAGATGACCGCGAACGCCAGGGCCGCGGCAGCCAGGCCGATCAGGACGGCCGAATCAGGCTGCACTCGCAGTCCTCAGGGGAAGCCACCCGATGGTGCCCGCGATGACCGCGGCGGCGACGTAGGGCCAGGGTCCGACTGACCCGTCGCCCATGGCGGCGGGGAGAGCAACCGCGAGGGCCAGCACGCTCGTCGCGGTGAGCAAGACCGGCGGATCTTCGCCGGCCAGCACGCGTGCCCCCATGAGCCCCGCGACCAGCATCACCGTGAATCGGAGCGATGCGCCAGGCCCGGTGGTGACAGCGGCGGCAATCCACAGGACGACCAGCCCGCTCGCGATGCACAGAACGAGTCGGGGAGTCGAGCCCGGCGGCATGATCCTCCATCCGTCGGGTCCCGAGACCGCGCGCCTGGCGGCTGCGATCGCGCCGCCGGCCGCGATTGCAACGCCCGCGGCGGTGCCGGCGTTCTGCCACGCGATCACCGCCATGCCCGCCGTCGCAAAGACCACGCCAAGAGCCAGGGCACGTCGCCCGTCGCCGAGCACGATGATCGACGCGCCCAGCCAGGCGACAAATGCCGCGACGCCCGCGACCACTACCTGGTCACGGCAAAGGCGAGCGCGATCAAGGCGGCGAGCCACAGCACCGGCCGGCCCCCGGCGGCGGCAGCTTCGAGCTCGCGCACGCTGAGGACGGTGCGGTACTGCTCAGGCACCGCAGCGGAGCGGATGGCCGCCCGCGCGCGGTCGAGCAGGCGTGGCGTGGGGAGCGTGAAGATAGGCGGCCGCGCCTGCGTGTGGATCGCGGACATGTTGGTGACCGCGTAGAAGAGCACGACCATGCCCAGCAGGGGCACGAAGAGCGTCACCACGGGCAGCGAGCTGGAGACGGTGACGACCGAGGTCAGCCCGCCCGACAGAGAGCCGGCCGATGCCTGCATCACGTCTGCGGCCACGGGGTTGGCCAAGCCGAGCTGGATCGCGGCCAGCGCGGGACCCGCGACCATCGTCACGGCCGCGATCACCATCGCGATGCGCGGGAACGTCTCGCTGGCTGGATGGCCGCGACCGCCCGGCAGGCCGATCGCCCGAGCACCACCGACCATCCACATCGCCCACGCGGCGGCACTCGCGACGCCGATGAGACCCAGGAAGTCGCCCGCCTCGAACGTCGCCTCGATGCCGAGCGCGCGCGACCCGAACACGAGACCCGGAGGCAACCCGACCGCGGCCGCGATCGTGACGAGCGGCGCCAGTCCTGCCCGATCCGGGAGCAACGCGAGGCAAGCGACGAAGGCGGCGGCCGTGCCCAGCAGGACGAGGCCCGCGACCAGGCCAAGCGGCGTGCCGAGCGCGATCGCCGTCAGGGCGAAGCCGCCCATCCCGGGGATCACCTCCCCCAGGAACTCCCTGCGACTCGCGACAGCCTGTGCCCTCGCGGCGGCGACCACGGCCGCCGCAAGTCCGAGCAGGGCCAGCACCACGTTGAAGGCAGGGTGTGGGTAGCGGCCGTTGCCCAACTCGTAGGCGCGGACCAGGAGATAGAAGCCGAGTGGGTAGAGCGTGGCGAGCGTGATGCCGGCCGCCCGCAGCGACGGTCGCGCCCAGAGCCGCGTTGGCCAGCTGCGCCAGGGGAACAGGCCCGAGACCAGGATCGCCGACGCCGCCAGGAGCGTGAAGACGGGGCTGGTGACCGCCGTGAGCGGCACCGCGGAGTACACCGCCGTCCCGCCTTCCACCTGGAGGACGACGCCGACCCAGCTGAGCGCCAGCCACCCGGCGAGCAGAAGGCTCCAGCTGGGCCGGGATGCGCGCGGGTCTTCGGTGTCGAGCAGGATCACCGCCAGGGTGGCCGCGGGGCCTCCCGCGATCGCCGTCAAGACGACGCCACCCGCCTCGACCGCGGCCATCGCCGAGGCGACGGCCAGGAGCGAGACGGCGGCCTCCGGCCACGTCCGCGGCTGAAGCGTCAGGAGGAGCGCAGCCGGCACGACGATCATCAGGCCGAACACGAAGCTGACGCCGTCGACGCGCAGGTCGAGCGACGACCCATAGCCGAGCTGGCCGAGCAGCAGCTCGAGAGACGAGCGGACCGGTAGCCACACGGCGACGAGCGCCGCGGCCGAGCCCCACGCCCCGATGGCCGCCGCCAGGCGCCCGAGGTTCATGCCCGCGAGCCCGAAGACCGCTACGACAAGAGCGGCGAGCAGAGGCAGGACGACCGGGCCGAGGACGGCGGCTGACGGCATTCGCCGTCTAACTTAGCGGTCTGGGTCTTTCAGGCGGTCGAGCGCCTCCTCGATCGCGTCCGCCCGCTGCTGCAGGTTGTCGATGACCTCCTGCGGCGCCCTGGCCTGGAACTCGGGGTTGGCCAGGCGTTCCTCGATCTTGGCGAAGTCCTCTTCGAGGCGCTTGCGCTCCTTCAGGCGCCGCGCGTCGCCGGTGCCCGAAGGAAATGCGGCGCGACCCGGGGCGACCGCGAGCGGCGTGCCACGCTCGAGGTGGTCGACGAGCTCGACCTGGGCGAGCCGCGCCACCAACGCCGCGACGCGATGGACCGCACCTTCGAGATGGAGCTGACCGCCTCGTGGGGGCGCGCCGGCTGCTTGCCGGTGTCCGCGCACCTCTTCGACGATCGCCATCACGAGCTGGAACTCATCCTCCGCGGCAGGATCGGCAAACTTGTCGTGCAGGTCGGGCCACTCCGCCCGCATCACGTAACCCCGGTCGCCGGGCAGCTTCGACCAGAGCTCCTCGGTGACGAACGGCATGAACGGGTGGAGGAGTCGAAAGAGGTTGTCGAGGCAGAAATACGCGACGTCCTGGGCGGCGGCGTCACCCGCGCGCAGCCGTTCCTTGGCCGCCTCGAGGTACCAGTCGCAGAGCTCGTTCCACGCAAACCCGTACGCGGCGTTGATCGAATCCTGGAAGGAGAAGCTCTCGATCCCGGACGTGATCTCCGAGGTTGCGCTGGACAGGCGGGAGAGGATCCACCTGTCTTCGAGATGCTCGCGCGCCTCGAACGATCCAGGCGACGCCGCCGGCGACGTACCCGGAGAGCTCAACACCAGGCGCGTCGCGTTCCACAGCTTGTTGCAGAAACGCCGGTAACCCTCGACACGGCTCTCGTCGAATCGCACGTCCTGGCTCGACATCGCGACCGACGTCGCCCAGGCACGCAATGCGTCGGCGCCGTACTTCGACATCAGCTCACGAGGATCGACCCCGGTCCCGAGTGACTTCGACATGCGACGCCCGTCCGCGGCCTGGACGACGCAGTGGATGACGACATCCGAGAAAGGGACATCGTCCATGAACTCGAGGCCGGTCATGATCATGCGGCTCACCCAGAGGTTGATGATGTCCCTCGCCGTGCAGTTGATGTCGGTCGGATAGAACGCATCGAGGTCCTCGGTCTCGTCTGGCCAGCCCAGCGTCGCGAAGGGCCACAGCGCCGACGAGAACCAGGTGTCCAGCACGTCGGGGTCCTGCTCCAGCTCAGCGCTGCCGCACTCCGCGCACGTGTCTGGCCGGTCCACGGCCACGGTCACGTGACCGTTGGGGCAGCGATACACCGGGACGCGATGTCCGAGCCACAGCTGGCGGCCGATGTTCCAGTCTCTCAGGCCGCGCAGCCAGTCCAGGTACGTCCGCTCGTAACGCTCGGGATGCCAGCGCACCTTGCGTGCCTGCGACGCCTCGAGGGCCTTGTCCCGCATCTCCTCCATGCGAAGCCACCACTGCTCGCTGATCAGCGGCTCGATGATCGTGTGACAGCGGTCGCAGTGGCCGACCTCGTGCACATACGGCTCTTCTTTGAGCAGGAGTCCCTGCGCCTTGAGGTCTTCGACCACCCGCTTGCGCGCGTCCACGGCAGACAGGCCGTCATAGGGCAGGCCGGGGACGTTCATGGTCCCGTCCTCGTGCATGCCGTTGACGATGTCCAGACCGTGCCGCTGCCCGATCTCGTAGTCGAGGGGGTCATGGCCGGGTGTGACCTTCAGCGCGCCGGTCCCGAAGTCCTTCTCCACGGCTTCGTCGGCGACGATCGGGAGCTTGCGCCCGACCAGCGGCAGGATGGCGGTCTTGCCGACGATCTGGCGGTAGCGCGGGTCGTCCGGGTTCACGGCCACGCCGGTGTCGGCGAGCATCGTCTCGGGGCGCACGGTCGCGATCGTCACGTCGCCGCCGCCCTCGATCTGGTATCGGATGGTATACAGCGTGTCCTGGTGCTCCTGCCACTCGACCTCGAGGTCAGAGATCGCCGACCGATCATGCGGGCACCAGTTCACGACCCTCGGCGCGCGATAGATCCAGCCGCGCTCATAGAAGGCGACGAACGCCGTCATGACCGAGCGGTAGTAGCGGGAGTCCATCGTGAAGCGCAGGCGCGTCCAGTCCATCGACGCGCCTAGCAGCCGGAGCTGGTTGATGATGGTCGCGCCGACCTGCTCGTACCACGCCTCGACGCGCGCGTCGAACTTCTCGCGACCTAGCTCCTCCTTGGTCAGGCCTTCGCGCGCGAGCTGCTTCTCGATCACGTTCTGGGTGGCGATCGCGGCGTGGTCATACCCGGGCAGGAACAGCACCTCGTACCCGGCCATGCGCTTGTAGCGCGCAAGCAGGTCGTACACGGCCGTCTGCAGCGCATGTCCCATGTGCAGCTCGCCCGTGATGTTCGGCGGCGGGAAGCACATGGCGAACTTCGGCCTGCTGCTCGCCGCGTCGGCGATGAAGAGGCCGTCCGCCTCCCAGCGCGCGTACCAGCCGGCCTCGATGGCCTGTGGATCAAACGCTTTCGGCATCTCAGTTTTTTCTTGCATGGGCGTGTTTCGTCAGACGAGGTGGTTCAGATCCGCCGGCGGATGGTCGCGGCTAGCGCGACTGAGCCGGCGAGGCTACGGATACGCGCTCGACTCGGCTCATGTTGCTCGAAATCTTAGCGATTCCGGCCATTTGGGCACAAAACACCCTCAACACAACGCGGCTCAGCCGCTATTTGGGCACAAGAGGCCGGAGTTAACAGCCTAGGTTGGTTTCTTCATCGATTGACCTGATGCTCTGTCGATGCCACACGGAAGGCCGGTGCCCGCCGCGCTCCGCGGCGGACCCTTCAAGATCGTCGATGCCCTAAGCCTCGGGGTCACGCGACGCCAGCTGCGGGGAGCGCGTTATCGCCGGCTTGGCGCTGGTATCTACCGCTGGGTCGGTTTGCAGGAGAGCCCGGCCACATTGCTGCGAGCTGTCGCGCGGCGACTCCCAGACGGCGCGGCGTTCTCGGGCCGTACCGCCGCCTGGCTGCACGGGCTTGACATGCCGCCTTGCGAACCGATTGAAGTCACGATCCCGGAACCAACGGGAGCCGGACGGCGCGCAGGCGCTCATGTGCGACGCGCTGCCCTGGCCGCCGACGAGATCATGGAGCGGCATGGGCTCCCGACGACGACAGCCCTCCGCACTGTGGTCGACCTGGGAGGCCGGGATCCGCTGACTGAGGGCGTCGTCGCAGCCGACATGGCACTGCGCGCTGGACTAGTGAGCCTCGACGACCTGCGCGCACATATCGCACGACACCCCGGCGCCAAAGGTATCGCCCGCCTTCGGCGCGTCGTCCGCCTGGCAGAACCAACAGCCGAGTCCGCGATGGAGACCAGACTCCGAATGCTGCTTGTGCTCGCCCGCCTGCCGCGGCCTGAGGTTCAAGTCTCGCTTCACGACCCACGAGGCCGCTTCCTGGGACGCCCGGACTTGCTCTATCGCGACCGGCGCGTGGCTATCGAGTACACGGCGGCCATCACCGCGACCGGCTCGTGGAAGACAACCGCCGCCAGAACGGCCTGGTCGCAGCCGGCTTTCGAATGCTGCGTTTCACCGCGGCGGACGTCTACGGAACCCCTGATGCAGTTGTGATGCAGGTGCGTCATGAGCTCTCGCGACTGCGCCATATGGGCACAAAAGGCCGGCCGCGGAGATAGGGACCTGGGACATTCGTGCCCAAATGGCCCGGAAGCGGCGGTTTTGGAGCTTAGGCCGACTCCCCGACAGCGCGAGCCGGGGCCTCCGTCTCGTCGGTGACCTCGAACTCAGGTTCGAGCGCGTCGCGGATCGAGCGCTCCGAGATGATGCAGCGCTTGATCTCCGGACGAGAGGGGATCTCGAACATCGAGTTTAAAAGCGCCTCTTCGATGATCGACTTCAAAGCGCGGGCGCCGGTGCCGCGCAGGAGCGCGAGCTCGGCGATCGCGTCGAGCGACCCTTTCTGGAAGACGAGCTCCACGTTGTCGAGCGAGAAGAACTTCTGGTACTGCTTCACGAGCGCGTTCTTGGGCTCCGTGAGGATGCGCACGATGTCCTGCTGGTCGAGGTGGTGCAGGGTAACGATGATCGGCAGGCGGCCGATGAACTCCGGAATGAAGCCGTACTTCAGCAGGTCCTGCGGCTGCAGGTGCTTCAAGGTCTCGGAGAGGGCCTTGCGCTCGATCTTGGAGTTCGGCGCGCCAAAACCAATCGCGCGGCGGCCGATGCGCTGCTCGACGACCTTCTCCAGCCCGTCGAACGCGCCTCCGCAGATGAAGAGGATGTTCGTCGTGTTGATCTGGATGAAATCCTGGTGCGGGTGCTTGCGCCCGCCCTGCGGCGGTACGTTGGCGACGGTGCCCTCGAGGATCTTCAGCAGCGCCTGCTGCACGCCCTCGCCGCTCACGTCGCGTGTGATCGAGGGGTTGTCCGACTTGCGCGCGATCTTGTCGATCTCGTCGATGTAGATGATTCCGCGCTCCGCGCGGCTGATGTCGAAGTCGGCCGCCTGGATGAGCCGGAGCAGGATGTTCTCCACGTCCTCGCCGACGTAGCCGGCCTCGGTGAGGCTCGTCGCGTCGGCGATCGCAAACGGAACGTCGAGGATCTTGGCGAGCGTCTGCGCGAGGTACGTCTTGCCGCATCCCGTCGGGCCTACGAGCAGCACGTTCGACTTCGTCAGCTCCACGTCGCCGACCGACTTGGACGCGCTGATGCGCTTGTAGTGGTTGTACACCTGCACCGAGAGGACCTTCTTCGCGCGCTCCTGGCCGATCACGTACTGGTCGAGGGCGGCGCAGATGGTCTTGGGGTTGGGGATGAATCCGGTCTTCTGCTTCTTCGTGCCGGCCGACCGGTTGTCGTCCTCGAGGACCTCCTGGCAGAGGTCGATGCACTGGTCGCAGATGAAGACGCCGGGGCCGGCGACCAGCTTTCGGACCTGGTCCTGGCCCTTGCCGCAGAAGCTGCAGCGCGTATAACGACGTCGGTCTTCTCGTTCGTTCATCGGTCCCTACTCACGTCCATCACGGTGATGCCGGCGCCGGGGGATTATGGCCCCAGAGCATCTCGTTGGCAAGGCTTATGCACTCACTGCAGATGAAGACCCCAGGGCCCGCGATCAAGCGGATCCCTCTTTCCCCCTGGACCTTCCCGCAGAACGAGCACTTCGCGCGGTGCCTCTTGACCTCGTCGCGCTTCGTTCTGCGTCGAAAGATCATCCGGCGGCGACCTTTTCCTTTTCTTTCTCGGCTGTCTTGTCTTTGTCGCCGGCCTTGTCCGGAGCTCCCGGCTTGGTCGGGGTCAGGATGATGTCGTCGATCAGCCCGTACTCCTTCGCCGCCTCGGCGGTGAGGAAGTAGTCGCGCTCAGTGTCCTGCGTGACCTTCTCGATCTTCTGGCCCGTGTGACGCGCGAGGATCTGGTTCAGCTGCTCGCGCGTGCGCAGGATCTCCTTGGCGTGGATCTGGATGTCGGTGGCCTGGCCCTGCATGCCGCCCCACGGCTGGTGGATGAGGATGTTGGCATGCGGCAGGGCAAAGCGCTGGCCGTGCGCGCCGCCGGCGAGCAGCACCGCGGCCATCGAATACGCCATGCCGATGCAGATCGTCGACACCGGCGGACGGATGTACTGCATCGTGTCGTAGATCGCGAGCCCCGCGGTCACCTGTCCGCCTGGGCTGTTGATGTAGAGCGCGATCTCCTTCTCGGGGTCCTCGGACTGGAGGAACAGCAGCTGCGCGACGACGAGGTTCGCCACCTGGTCGTCGATCGGCGTGCCGATGAAAACGATGCGCTCCTTGAGCAGGCGGGAGTAGATGTCGAACGCGCGCTCCCCGCGGCCGGTGTTCTCGACGACCATCGGGACGAGGTAGCTGGAAGGACGTGGGTCTTGGGTCATATCGCGCACAACGTCATTCTAGACACGCCGTCTGCGGATGCCGTCAACTAGCCGCTTGGGGCGCTACCTCGACCAGGCGGTCAAGGACGCGCCTCCGCCGCAACCGCGAAGCGAAATAGCGGCGGGCCGCGGCGCTCTTCTTGAGCTCCGCGAGACCGGCGGAGCCGCGGCCCGTGAGCTCGTCGTCCTGGCCCGCCTGCTCCTCGAGGTAGGCGATCACGTCCTCGTCCGAAGGGTCGAGGCCCTCGCGCTTGGCGAACTCGCCGAGCACCAGGTCGATCTTGAGCCTCGAGGTGGCGTCCGGCCGCTCGTCCGCCATCCACTGGTCGATCGTCTTGCCGAGGTACCCGAGGTAGCTGTCGAGCTTCAAGCCCTGACGGTTGACGCTGCGCTCGAGCGACTCGAGCTCGCTCGTCAGCTCGCGGTCGACGAGCGCCTCCGGCACCTCGACCGACGACGCCTCGACGAGTGCTTTGACGACGGCCTGCTCGCGCTCCATCTTCGCGATCGCGTGACCTGATTCCTCGAGCTCCTGGCGCACGGCGTCGCGGTACGCGTCGACGGTCTCCTGCTTGCCGTTGCTCAGGCTCTTGGCCAGCGCGTCGTCCAGCGGCGGCAGCACCTTCTCCTTGACGCCGCGCACCGTGACCCTGATGATCGCGTGCTTGCCCGCGAGCTCCGTGTTGCTGTAGCTCTGCGGAAAGTCGACGTGCGCCTCGCGCGTCTCGCCGGCGAACGAGCCGGGCAGGACGGCGAGCAGCTCTGGCAGCAGCACCCCCTCTTTCAGCTCCGCCTCGGTCGACTTGCGCGTCTCTGCCTCGACGACATGGCCGTCGACCTCGACCTCGATGTCGATCACGGCGATGTCACCCGTGCGCACCTCTCGCTCGACGGGCGTGATCTCGGCCATCGGTTCGCGCACGTCCTCGAGGCGGCGCTCGAGCATCTCGTCGGTCACGTCATGCGAGTGATCCGGAGGCTCCACGGTGAGCGTGTTGACGTCCGCGAGCGTCACCTCAGGCATCACGCTGACGGTCGCCTTGAGCCTGGCCGGCCTCCCACGTTCGAGCTCGACGACCTCGACGTCCGGGTTGTCGATCGGGTCGATCGACTCGCCGTCGAGGGCCTGGCGCACGACCTCAGGCACCATCGCGTCGACCACCTCTTCGCGCAGCGCCGCCGGCCCGATGCGGGCCTCGACCAGCGCTCGAGGCGCCTTGCCCGGTCGGAAGCCTTCGATCTTGGCACGCGACGCGAGCCGGTTCAGCACACGGTCATAGGTCGCGTTGACGACCTCGGCGGGAACCTCGATGGTCATGCCGACCTGGCTCTTGGGGAGCCGCTCGGTCACGACGGAAAGCGAATCGGGCACTAGAGTGTCGCGCCCCCGAGGCTCCGTGCATTCTCGCGGCCTAGGCGGCCAGGCGCCTTCGGCGCGGAAGCCTGCGTCAAGGGGCCGGGCGCTTCCTCGTCACGCATCTGCGATGCGCTCCTCGTCGCGCCACCCTTTCCTTGGCTCTGGCCGCCGATGCCGCGATCCTGCAACGAATCTCGGGAGCGCGACACTCCGCGAATTCTACGGAGTGCGGTCTAGCAGCCCGGCGGCTTCGGATTCGGAAGCGGCGAGGGGCATGCGGTCGGCGACGGGCTCGCCAGCACCGGGCCCGTGCCCGGGTCGGGCGGCACGACGTAGACCGGGACGCTCGGCGTCGGGCTGGGCGGGTTGTCGCCCGGGAGCTTGTCGATGTGAGTCGTGTCGGCCAGGTACCAGCTGTTGCTCGGCCCGGCCACGACTCCCGGAGGCGGCGTGTACCAGTGGCCGCCGTCGACATTGGCCAGCGCCTGCGAGACGAACGAGTGGACGCCGGGCGACGCGACGAACACGCCGTCGGATCCGCCGACCATCGTGTAGCTGTTGCCGAGGATGTCGCCGACCCACAGCCCGACCGCGAGGTCGGGGGTGAAGGCGACCGTGACCGCGTCTTTGAAGTTGTCGGTGGTGCCGGTCTTGGCCGCGACGATGCGGTCCTTCCAGTGCAGCGCGCTGTTGCAGCCGAAGATCATGCAGCGGTTCTGGTCGTCGGACATGATCTGGGCCATGATGAACGCCACCGCGGGGTCGATCGCCAGCCGCGCGCGCTGGTCGGGGTGCGTCGTGTACAGGGGCTGGCCGTGCGAGTCGGTTACCTTCAGCACCGCCTCCGGCGTGTGGTACACGCCCATGTCCGCGTACGTCGCGATGCCGTTCACGTGCTCGAGCAAGGTGATCGGATAGCCGCCGAGCGTCAGCGAGGGGCCGTACTCGTCGGCGGGCGCGTTCGCGTCGTAGCCGGCGAATGAGCCGTCCGGGTTGGCGATGACGTATCGCGGCCGCACGTTGAGGTTGCGCATCCAGGAGAGGACTGCGGGAACCCCGATCGACAGCTCCACCTTGACCGCGGCGATGTTCAGCGAGTTGCCCATCGCCTTCTTGAGGGGCAGCACGCCGTGCGACTTGCCGTCGTAGTTGTAGATCTTGGTCGTGTTGCAGCAGTCCTTGTAGACGAGCGGGGACGGGCCGTCATAGACGGGCGTGTCCACCGTCGCGGCTCGCGCATTGATGACCGCGCCGTAGGTGTACGGCTTCATCGACGAACCCATGTTGCGGGGGATCGTCGTGAAGTTGATCTGACCACCGGTCGAGTTGTAGTCCGGCGATCCCACCATGACCTTGATGTCCCCTGTGGTCGGCTCCAGTGCGACCATGCCTGAGGAGAGGACTCCCCTCCTGTCCCGCCACGTGTTGGCGGCGAGGTTGCTGCTGACGATGGACTCACCGATCGTCTGCATGTTGTAGTCGAGCGTCGTCTGCACGTTCAGCTGCTGGATGCCCGGCTGGAAGCCGAGCTGGCGGAGCTCCGCGAGCACGTAGTCCACGAAGTGCGGCGCCTTGTAGTGGTTGGTCGGCGAGTAGTACGTCAGCTTCTCGGCGACCGCCTTGTCCATGTCCTCCTGGGAGATGAAGTTCGAGCGCACCATCGCGCGCAGCACCTCGGTCTGGCGAAGCTTGGCCGCGTCGGGGTGCAGCACCGGGTTCCACTCTGTGGGCGCCTGGGGCAGGCCGGCCAGCATCGCCGCCTGCGCCAGGTCGAGCTTCGAGGCCGGGATCTGGAAGTAGCTCTCGGCCGCCGCCTCGATGCCGTACGACTGCGAGCCGTAGAAGCTCTTGTTCAGGTAGAGCTCCATGATCTGGTCCTTCGTGTAGGTCTGGCTCAGCTCGTACGCCAGGGCCACTTCCTTGATCTTGCGGCTCGCCGTCTGGTCGGGCGTGAGGAACTGCTGCTTGGCGAGCTGCTGGGTGATCGTGCTGCCGCCGCCGACGACGTGACCGGCGCGCAGGTTGTCGAAGGCGGCCCGGATGATGCCGGCCAGGTCGAAGCCTGGGTTGGTGTAGAAGCCCTTGTCCTCGATGGCGACGGTGGCCTGTATGGCGACCGGGGCGACGTCCTTGAGCTTCACCGCCACGCGGTGGTCGCCCTGGTTGCCGACGTCGGCAAGGACCACCTTGCCGGTGCTGTCGGTGATCACCGTGTCGCCGGCGAACGTCGCGCTGTCGAGGCCCTGGATCGAGGGCAGGCTGTCGAAGAACGACTGGGCGTAGGCGTCGGCCGCGAGCCCGATCACCAGCACCACGGCCAGCGCGGCGCCCAGGCCGCGAAGAACCGCGGTGCGGCGCATCTTCTGCCCGATGGGAGACCACGCGGCATGAATCCGCGCTCGAGGACTGTGTCCCCCCTTCGTCTTTATCCGCTCAGGAACGTTTCGAGCCATGCTTGGGGACGCGCAGGATTCTACGCTTTCCCATCCTCCCCAACGACGATGACTCGGGGAGGGTTACGTTGGAGCCTCGACAGAAGGCTCTCCGCGGCCATCTCGTACTCGTCGCGCTCGACGGCGCGGAGCACGAATACCGCGACCACGTAGACGATGAAGCCGGCCGGCACGGTGAGCAAGATCGAGCGTTCGCGGAACGGGAAGAGGACCGCGCCCATGATCAAGCCTGCCAGCAGGATGCGCCAGCTGAGCTGGAATACCGGAAGCCGGAGGTCCGGCCGGCGCAGCTGGACGAACCACCAGCCAACGGTGCACAGCGCCGCCTCGGTCACGACCGTGACCGTGCTGGCGCCGAGATAACCGAACACGGGGATGAGCGCCAGGTTCAGGACGATGTTGATCCCAGCCGCAAGCGCCGTCGCCCAGGCGTTGAGGCCCTGGCGGTTGATCGCGTTGAGCATCGCGTAGAAGGCGGAGTTCGCGAAGAGGAAGACGATACCCAGCGCGAGGATGCGCAGCGCAGGCTCGGATTGGGCAAACGCGCCCGAGCGGTTGAAGATCTGGTTGATCGAGTGGACGAGCACGAACGTGCCCACGGTCAGCGGCCAGCCCAGGAGCACAAGGACCTTGAAGAACCGCCGATATGCGAGCGTCAGCCTCGAGGGGTCGCTCACGAAGTAAACCCCGAGCAGTGGATAGACAACGGTCTGGATTGCGAGGGGCACGAACTGCAGCGCTTCGAACGGCTTGTATGCGAGCGTGAACCAGCCGACCTCCGCGAACGAACGGAACTGCTGCAGCAGCACGAAGCCTGCGCGGAAGTAGAGGTTGGTGAGAAAGAACGTCAGCGCGAACGGCAATGCAAGGGGCAGCCAGCGCCGGATGAGGTTGGTGTCCAGGCTCAGCCGGATGTGGCCCAACCGGAAGACCTGGATCACGACCAGCGAATAGATGATGGTGAAGGTGTAGGACGCGGCGTAGGCCCACACGTAGTAAGCGACACCCGCGTTCGTGCGCGACCCGAGCACGATGAGCCCTGCCTGAATCAACGTCTCGCACACGATCGCGATCGCGTCGAACTCCGCGCGACCGACCGAGTAGAAGGTGTTGCGCAAGAGGCTCGCGTATGCGGTCGCGATCAGGAGTGCAGATCCCGGAAGGATCAGAGATACGAGTCCAGCGCCCAGCCCGAGCGCGAGGGCGAAGATGACCGCCGCCGCCGCGGCCAGCCCGATGCGGAAGACGATGAGCGTGCCGAGAAAATGACCGAGCTCGTCGCGATCGCGGGCAGCCTCTCGCGTGTAGAGCGACTGGAAGCCCAGGTCGCCGATCACGGCCACCAGGCCGGAGTAGACGACGAGCGTCGTGTACTGGCCGTAACGCGTGGAGCCAAGCGCGTTGGCCAGCACGATGACGGCGACAAGGGAGATGACGCGCGAGACCGTGCGCGCGCCGAGGATGAAGACCGAGTTGCTGACGGCGCGGTTGCCCAGCTGCTCGGCCGCGCCCTCAACCGCACCGCCGGCCGTGTCGCTCACGGCGGAAGTCTAGTTAGAAGGAACCGGCCCTAACCTTCGGCGTCGCTTCGGGCGCGATCAGTAGCAGCACCTGCCCCTGGCTCAATGCGGGGTGGTGCTGGTCGAGGTCGTCGATCGCGTGCGAGAGCTGCGCGTAGGTGATGTGGTAGCCACGCCCCCACGAGATGCCCGGATCGTTGAGCCAGACGCCGGTGCTGTCGTAGCCGATGATCGTCACGAAATGCGGCACCGACCACCCTGTCTGCTCGTAGTGCGTCGCGTAGCCGGGGTAGTGCGAGTTGCCGAGCCCGTGAGTGCGCACTTCGGCCAGCAGCGGGCGCCCGGCCGAAAGCTGCTGCGCGATGACCCCGGGATCGTTGGGCAGCAATCGGTACGTGTAGCCGAGGTGCTGCTCGGCGAGCTGTCCCATCATCGTGTCGTTGAGGTCCGGCTGGGTCTTCCAGCTGTCGATCTGCACGATCAGGGTGTCGGCGGCGTGGGGATCGATCACGACCGACTGGTCGCGCCTCCAGTAGAGGTAGAGCATGGTGAGGTTCGCCGCCTCGCAGCTCTCCTGGTGCTGGGCCCAGTTGTTGAGCGGCGCCTGGGTGGTGAACGGCACATGCAGCAGCATGTGGTCGGGGAGCGCTGCCGGCGAGACGTCGGTGCCCGGGCCGACTGTCGGAATCGGTTGCGCCCGCACGTCGGTGATCCCGGGCAGAGGGCGCGCGGCGCTGACGAGAAGGAAGTGGCGTCCGATCGCCGCCGAGGCGCCACCGAGGATCACGGCGGCGATGACGACGCTCGCGATGGCGCCCCAATGCCGGTCCGCAGCGCGCACGCTCGCGCCGCGCCTGAGCTGGACTTCCACTTACGACTCCCTCCTCACCCCTGGTCCTGGATCGCAAATAAAACGCGGGCGGCATGGCACGTACTCGTGGGGGTTTAGCTTTGTAAATCGCGGCCTATACTCATGCGGCTGCGCGCAGGCGCAACTTTTTGAGGGCGGTCACAGTTCTAAGAATCGATGCTCGGCGCTCTTAAGTGGCTGGTCGGACTCGGCCTTGTCGCGGCGGTCGGTATCGCCGCGGGAATTTACTTCGCGTTTTTCGGGGCCGGCCCGCAGGTCACCTACGCGACGCCCGACCTCGTGCCGATCGACCTCAACACCGCGGCGCCCAGCGACCAGCCGCCGGTCAACCTACCGGTGGCAGTCAGCCTCCCCGTGCCTTTCACCCCGCAGGCGCCGCTCGGCAACTGGGCGGCCAGGCAGCACACGTGCGAGGAGGCGAGCCTGACCATGGTCGACCGCTACCTTCACGGCGACCATTCGGGAGGCCTGATCGACCCGGGCACCGCCGACGCCACGATCAACCAGATCACGGCGTGGAAGCCGGCCCAGGACCTGACGCCGCTGCAGGTCGGCCAGGTCGCCCAAAAGTACATGGGCTGGGCCTACAAGATCCTGCCCTCGGACCGGCTGAACATGAAGCAGCAGCTCGCACTTGGGCGCCCGCTGATCGTCGGTGTCCGCACACATGGCCTCGGCAACGCCAACTACCCGGGCTACCGTGACCACTACGAGCAGACTGGCTGGTCGGTGTCCCATTACCTGGTCGTCACCGGCTACGACCAGACAGACACCTACATCCTCAACGACCCCGGCCTGACCCGCGGCCACGGCTACCACATCTCCTACGACCAGCTGATGCACGCGATCGACGACGTGGACCAGGCATACCCCGACCTCAACATGGGCCGGGTCTTCCTGGTGCTGGCGCCCTTCTCCAACTCCGCGACGGGCTCGTAGGCGGGGGCCCCACCGCCTTGGGCGTGGGCCTCAGCCGCATCTGGGCCAGCCATCCTAAGCTGGCCTTCGTCCTCCATCTGCTCGTCACGGTTATGATCGGCGGCTTCGCCGCCGCGCTCATCGTCAGCCGCGCCGACTGGCCCAGCGTCGCGGTCCTGGTCATCGGATTCGCGCTCATGTCGGCGAGCCTCGTCTTCCTGACCCGGTCGGCAATCCAGGACCGATGGCAGCCTGATGATTACTCGTACACCGGCCAGCATCTCCCCAGTCCACAAGCCGCCTGGATGGACGCCAGAGCTCTGGAGCGCGCTCTATGGGTGCTCTTTACCGTCACATTCCTGGCTGGGCTGGTTCTGGGCGCCCAGAGAAGCATCGTTGGTGGTGTGCTCCTCATCCTGGCCCTTCCGCTCGCCATCGTTGCCATGCGAGCTGGAAGGTAGGTCGCTATGCACTCTTCGCTTAGTCCGGACAAAGCCGCCTCACGCCCTCGCCCAACCCCGGATCGTCCGGACTGAGTGTCACAGTTGGTCGTATCCGGCGGGCTGGCTCGTTGTCCGGATGCCGACCGACTCTCGGAATGGCTTGGGATAGAACTGCCGCCCGCCGGACACAAAACGGACCGGCCGGCGTG
>Ga0207684_10000514_pt1 | contig 48078 bp, 43 predicted proteins | sample KBSK5501metaG_FD_184342 | JGI IMG/M metagenome (GOLD analysis project Ga0207684, IMG submission 184342) | Corn, switchgrass and miscanthus rhizosphere microbial communities from Kellogg Biological Station, Michigan, USA - KBS K5-50-1 metaG... | ecosystem: Host-associated > Plants > Roots >... | reverse complement strand
AACCTGTACGAGGCGAAGGGCGTGACCCCCGACAAGGACGTCATCGCCTACTGCCGGATCGGGGAGCGATCGAGCCACTCGTGGTTCGTCCTCCACGAGCTGCTCGGCTACCAGCGGGTCCGCAACTACGACGGATCGTGGACCGAGTGGGGCAGCATGGTCGGCATGCCGATCGAGAAGCCGGTGCCGGTCGCCGCTGGCTGACCGGTTTTCGGGCCGAGAGGGGCCGACCGGCGCTCACGTGCGCCGGTCTTGGTTCCACTCGCGGCCCGGGTTGGATAGATTGCGGGCCGCGAAATCTGGGTCTTGACACGGCCCAGGCGCCGTGGTCCTCTCGCCGACGGAGCGTCAGGCTTCCCCCCAGCGTGGCGCTCCACCTCGGCCGGGGCTACAGCATCCCCGAGCTCGGGATCAGGCGGACCGGATCGACGAGCGCCGGGCTCGACGCCATGAACTGGTCGCGATCGACGACGCGGAACCGCGCGTCGAGCAGCGGGCGGAGGGCCGGGTGCGGTCCGGACATGCAGGCGATGACGGGTCCGCCCCGTCCGGCTCTCGCGAGGGCGGCCAGCGCGGTCCCGACGGGCTCGGCGTCGGGGTGCATGACCAGACGGTCGAGGATGCGGATCGGGACCGCCTGCCGAACGCGCGCGTACCCGAACGCAACGACCGCCTCGTCGTCACGGACGATGAACGCATCGACCTCGGGCATCGCCCCCCAGAACGCGTGATCGACCGCCCGATCGAACCCGCTCCAGTCGAGCTCGAGGGCGGCCAGCCGATCCCATCCGGCCGATTCGGTCCGGAGATTCACGGGCGTCGCGGGCAGGGCGGCGCTCGGTCCCTGGACGTACAGGCCGGCCCACAACGGCTGCATCCCCGCCCGGACATAGAGCGGCAGCGCCCTCGGGTCGTCCGATGCGAACGTGGTCCGCTGGATGGCACCCTCGAGGACCGATTCGAGGAGCGCCTTGCCGATTCCCTGGCCGATGTGGTCGGGCTGGACGAAGAGGTCCGCGAGATGGACTGCCCGGCCCGCATCGATCGCCGCCCCGAACCCGACGATCGCTCCATCGATGAGCGCAACTCGTGCGCGCCCGCGCGCGATCAGGTGTGAGATGTACGGCCCGACGACGTCGGCGACGACGACCGGGCCGTCGTTGCCGTGGGCGGCAAGGATCGACCGGATCGCGAGGAGGTCGTCGAGGGCGGCCGCGCGGAGCGTGGCCGCCGAGGGTGCCGCGTCGGTCACGCCGGCGGTCTCGCCGGCCGCCCGAAACGGGCCATCGTTTCGAGCAGCCGATCGTGGGGCAGGGCATGGGCCGTGATGCCGTCGCGACCGGTCATCGTCCCGGCGCCGAGCATGGCGTTGAGGATCGCTTCCTCGGTCGCCTCGATCGTCGCGTCGAACAGCTCACCGATCACGAAGTCGTTGAGGGCGCGGATATCCACGGCGATCCGCGGGTCGACTCGGAACGAAGTCCGCGGCAGGCCCCGGTTGCCGGTTGCGAAGCAGAGGAACAGGTCGCCGCTGGAATGGGCACCGGTGCCGCCCATCCGGGCGATCCCTAGGCCCGCCCGCTGCGCGAGCCGCTCGCACTGGTGCGGAAGGAGCGGGGCGTCCGTGGCGACGATCACGATGATCGAGCCCGAACCCGGTGGCGTGCCCGGCCCGTCGTCGTCGGTCCCGGTGTACGGGCTCGGGACCGCCTCGATCGGGATCGCCTCGCCGACCGGTACCCCGTCGACCCGCAGCCACTCCCGCCGGCCGTAGTTGGCCTGGACGAGAACCCCGACCGTGTGGCCGCCGCGATCCGGATCTGCGACGCGCGAAGCGGTCCCGATCCCGCCCTTGAACTCGTGGCAGACCATCCCGGTTCCGCCGCCCACGTTGCCTTCGGCGACCGGCCCCGCGGCTGCCGATGCGAGCGCGGCGTCGACGTGGTCGGCGCTGACATGGAAGCCGTCGATGTCGTTGAGCAGGCCGTCCCAGGTCTCCCCGACGACCGGCAGTGCCCAATACGACGTCCCGAACGGCAGGACGCGAACGGCGTTGCGGATGATCCCGTCGCGAACGACGCCAACCGAGTGCGTGTTGGTGATCCCGATCGGCCCAGTGAGCTGGCCGGCCTCGCGGATCCATTCCAGCCCCGTCAGCTCGCCGTTGCCGTTGAGGGTATGGCTCCCGGCGAAGATCGGCTCGGTCCAGAGGTCGCCGTCGTGAGGGATGATCATCGTCACGCCGGTCCGGACCGGTCCGCTGCCGACGGTCAGCGGTCCGTCGCCGCGAACGATCGTCGCGTGGCCGACGCGCACGCCGGCGACATCGGTGATCGCGTTGGCCGGGCCAGGCCGGCCGCGACCAATGACGATCCCGAGATCCCTCGCTCGCACCAGGTTTGCCTCCGCCTCGGGCCACCCCGGCCAACGGTCCCGATCCTGCCCGCACGCTGATTGGCCACGTCGGCCGGAGCCGCTTCGGCGCGCGGTCCCTATCATCGCCAGGTGATCCACGCCGTGGGCGACCGTTCCGTCCTGCCGTCCCCGCTGGTCCGGCTCGACCCGCTTCCGGAGCTCGGCGCGATTCGCCCGATCGACGTCGCCGAGGCCTTCCGCGACCTTCCCGGGCTCGTCCTGCTCGAAAGCGCCCGGCCCGGACGGAACGCCCGCTGGACATTCCTGAGCGCCGATCCGGTCGCGGTCCTGACGGAGCCCGCGGCCGGGGGCGACCCCTTCGCGGTCGCCCGGCTCCTCCTCGCCCGCCTGGCGTCGAGCACGCCGCCGCGCCACCAGGGCAGCCCGAACGCGCCGCCGTTCCTGGGCGGGCTGGTCGGGTACCTCGCCTATGAGCTCGGAGACGTGCTCGAACGGTTGCCCGCGCCCCCGGCCGACGACCAGGGCCTGCCGCCGCTCCGGCTCGCGCTCCACGACTGGACGATCGCCTGGGATCGGCGGACGGGTGGGGCCTGGCTCGCCGGCCGGGCGCTCGATGGCGATGGCGACCGCCTGACCCGACGACTGGCCGACGTCCGCGATCGGATCCGACCGAGCCGGCTCAGGCGGGCCGCCGCCCTGTCGACGGTCAATGATCCAGCGGGCGACGGGATCCAGTTCGCCTCGTCGCTCGACCGAGCGGCGTACGAAGCCGGGGTCGAGGCCATCCGCGCCCGGATCGCGCGCGGCGACATCTACCAGGCCAACCTCACGCGCCGGCTCGAGGCGGCGTTCGACGGCGACCCGTGGCCGCTGTACCGGCGTCTGCGGACCGGCGACCCGTCGCTGTTCTCGGCGTACCTCGACGTCGGCCGTGGCGCGCCGGGTCACGGCTCGGGGCTCGGCAGCGCGCCGGCCCGGCCCCGGGCGATCCTGTCCGCGTCGCCGGAGCCGTTCCTGGCGATCTCGCCCCGCGGGATCGTGTCGGCCGATCCGATCAAGGGCACGCGGCCGCGCGGCCGGACCCGCGACGAGGACCGCGCTCTGGCACGTGAGCTGCTGACCTCGAGCAAGGACCGGGCGGAGAACGTGATGATCGTCGACGTCCTGCGCAACGACCTCGGCCGGGTCTGCGTTCCGGGCACGGTCCGCGTCCCGCGCCTCTGCCGGCTCGAGCGGACGGCCGCCGTCCAGCATCTCGTCTCGACCGTCACGGGTCGCCTCGCCCCGGGTCGGGACCCGTTCGACCTCCTCGTCGCGGCGTTCCCGGGTGGGTCGATCACGGGCGCTCCGAAGATCCGGGCGATGGAGATCCTCCGCGAGCTCGAGCCGACTCGGCGCGGGCCGTACACGGGGGCCCTGGGCTGGATCGGGCCGGACGGCTCCATGGCGACCTCGATCCTGATCCGGACGCTCGTCGCCGACGGAACCCGCCTGTCGCTCCACGTCGGCGGCGGGATCACCTACCGGAGCGACCCCGGGGCGGAGTGGGACGAGACCGTGGCCAAGGCGCATGGCCCCTTGGCCGCCATCGGCGGGCGCGAGGTCGGTAGCGAGTGAGCGGCCCGCGGCACGTGTGGGTTGACGGCCGGATCGAATCCGCCGACGTGGCTGTCCTGACGGCATTCGATCGCGGCTTCCAGCTCGGTGACGGAGTGTTCGAGACGCTGCGCGCCCGCGGTGGCCACCCGACCGAGCTGCCCGAGCACACCGCCCGGATGCTGCGGTCGGCAGCGGGCCTCTCGATCAGCCTGCCGGATGACCTCGAACCACGACTCGCCGGGGCCATCGACCAGCTCCTGGCGGTCGAGGGCCTGGGAGGTTCCGAGGGCGACGCCAGCGTCCGGATCACGGCGTCGCGGGGCCCGTTCTTCGGGCGCGGCCTGCTCCCGCCCGACGAGCACCCGGCGCCGACGATCGTCGTCCAGGCGTGGCCGGTCCCCCCGACGCCGACCTCGCATCTCGAGCGCGGGCTGCACCTGATCGCGAGCTCCGTTCGACGCGACCCCGAGAGCCCGCTCAACGCCCTCAAGACGACGTCGCGGGCCGACTACGTGTTCGCCCGGATCGAGGCCCGGACTGCCGGCGCCGACGACGCGCTCTTCCTCACGATCGACGGATACCTGTCCGAAGCGACCTCGGCGAACCTGTTCGTCGTCCGCAGCGACGAGCTCGCGACGCCGGCGCTCGCCTGCGCGATCCTGCCGGGCACGACCCGATCGTGGATCCTGCGCTGGGGTTCGGCGGCGGGTCTGGCGACCACGGAGGGGCTCCTCACCACGCGCGATCTTCACGAGGCAGACGAGGCGTTCCTGTCGAGCTCGGTTGCCGGGATCCTGCCGGTAACCAGGTTCGGTGGCGAGCCGATCGGATCGGGGCTGCCGGGTCCATGGACGCTCCGCGCCCGGACCGACCGCGAGGCCTTCATCCGCGGTGACGGTGCCCGATGACCCGCGACGAGCTCATCAACCGGACCCGCCAGCTCGTCGAGGAGGGCGAGCGGCTGCAGACTCAGCCCACGTTGCGCGGCCTGCAGACCTGGCTCCAGCTGAGCGACGACCTCCTCGTGGCGGCCTGGGGATCGATGGATCGCTATCACCTCGCGTGGCTGATGGTCGGCAAGCCGAAGCAGATCGTCCGCGGCCGGCCCCTCACGACCGACGAGGAGGCGGCCTACGTCCGCGAGGTCGCGGAGGCGAAGACGTCGGCGCTGAGGATGAGCCTCGACGCGGTCGATCGCCAGGGAATGCCGTTCGTCGGCGAGGAGCGGGGCCTCGCACCGGGCCAGGGCATGGGATCCGTGCCACGAGAGCGGCGGTGATGGCGGGGCACGATACGATCGTCGCGGTCGGCGGCCAGCGCCGCGTCGCCGTCCCCGACCGGATCGCCCACGACTATCTCCTCCTCGCCCTCCGGCTGGACCAGCACATCCCGGGCCTCGTCGACGGCTTCTTCGGACCCGCGGAGCTCAAGGCGCGGGCGGACATCGAGGAGCTCCCCCCGCCCGGGCGACTCGTGGACGACGCCGCGAACCTGCTTGAGCGGATTACGGCCGAGGTCCCGGAGCCCGATCGCGTCGATTGGTTGACCGCCCAGGTCATCGCCCTCCGGACGCACGCCGAGGCGCTCGCCGGCCATCGCCTGCCGTACCTCGAGCATGTCGAGCGCTGCTTCGCCTGGTCGCCGGTCCGCCGTGACGAGGCGGTCTTCGACGCGGCCGCCGCGGCGATCGACGCTCTGCTGCCCGGCCCTGCCCCGCTCGCCGACCGTCTCGCGGCCTGGGACGACCAGTTCGTCGTGCCGCCCGACCGGCTGATCGATGTCATGGACTGGCTCGTGGCGCGCTTCCGCACCCGGGCCGCGGGTCTGTTCGGATTGCCCGAAGGCGAGGGCCTCCAGGTCCGGCTCGTCGCGAAGCAGCCGTGGACCGGCTACAACTGGTACGACGGCGGCCGCCAGTCGCGGTTCGATCTGAATACGGACCTTCCGATGCGGGTGGCCGAGGTGATCCAGGTGGCCGCCCACGAGACCTACCCGGGCCACCATCTCGAGCACGCCTGGAAGGAGACGCGTCTCGTCGATGAGCTGCACCGCCTCGAGTCGAGCGTTCTCCTGATCAACACTCCCGAGTCCCTGATCAGCGAGGGGCTGGCCGATCTCGGCCATCGATTCGCTTCGCCGGCCGTCGACGAGGCCGACCTGCTCGTCGAGCTCTACGACCGAGCCGGACTGGCGATTTCGTCGGACGCGGCGGCAGCTCGGGCAGCGGCCATGACAACCGTGGCCCTGACCGTTCCGCGCCGTCGGCTGAGCGAGAGCCGCGTGAACGCCGCATTGCTGCGTCACGCCGACGGCGAGTCGCACGAGTACGTCCTGGCGTGGCTCGAGCGCGTCGGGCGGTTCGCCCCGCCGGTCGCGGCCAAGCGCCTCGAGTTCATCGAGCACCCGCTGTGGCGAACGTACGTCTTCGTCTACCACGAAGGCGAGGCGCTGCTCGGTCGCTGGCTCGACGCGGTTCCGGAGGCGGAGCGCGTGGCCCGCTTCGGCCGCCTGCTTCGCGAGCAGCTGACACCCGGGGCGATCGCCGCCGAGCTCGCGACGCCGTCCCCGAGCTGATCGCGGGGTTCGCGGACGCGCGTCCGGGCCGCGGTCAGTGGGTCGCCTTCACCGAGCCCGTCATGGGCGCGCCGTCGACGCGATAGACGTAGCAGGTGATGCCTCGCTCTCCGTTGTTCCAGCCGTCATCCGGCGGGTAGAACGCGCCCGCGTCGAGGTTGCCGACGCTCGCCGCGGCGGGGCCCACGTAGCTGAGGAACGACGGCCCACAGGCACTCACCAGATAGTCGACCATCGCGCCCTGGGGAGCGGGCGGGGTGCCCTTCGCCGCCGGGTGGGTCACCAGTGCGTAGACCTCGCCCGTGTGGCTCTCGGTGCACGGATGATGCTGAACGTCCTTGACCGAGGTCTTGACCGCCGGCACGTCGAAGCAATCACCGACGGCGAGCTCGGTCGGGCTGCTCGACAGGCGGTCGCGGAACAGGTAGCCGTCGCCCAGGATCACGGCGAGGATCCCCAATCTGATGACCCAACGCATGCGCGAACGTCTCCCATCCCCCGAGCGCGAGCCGGCACGATCGAACCGGGCACGCCGACCCGTTGCGACCCATCCTAGAGATCCGATGGTCGGGCCGGTAGGCGCCGGTGGTCCGGGGTCGGAGCGCGGCGATCGAGGGATGGCTTCCGATCGTCGCCTGCCTGTACGGCCTCCCCCGAACCCGCGGTCGCGAGGTCCCGGACGAAGACGACCCGGTCCTCGCCGTCGCCGTCGTAGTCGGGAAACGCGCTGATGCCGAAGAGTCGTTGGCTGCCGGGACCGTCGTCGGGCACGAAGCCGAGGGCTCGGAAGACGGCGACCGCGATCGGATCGTCCGGCCATGCCACGGCGCACACCGTCGTGACGCCGGCGCGGGCCACATCGGACAGGAACGACTCGACGAGGGCCCGCCCAACCCCCAGGCGGCGATCGTTCGGATGGACGCCGACGAGGTGGATGACCGCCTCGCCGGGACGATCGGGACTTCGATAGCCGATGAGGAAACCGACGGGCCGCCCCGCCGGATCGGCGGCCAGCCACGACGTCGACCCGAAGTGACGAAACCACGACCGACCGACGAGGTGCCGGACGCGACGGCCGCCGAACCACTCGTCGACGAGCCCGACGAGTCGCCGTTGGTCGGCCTCGGTCGGATGGCGCAGGGCAGGCGCGCCGCCGGGACCGTCGGTCATCGCGATGCCGCAGCGGCCAGCCCGCCGCAGGCCAGGAGGCTCAGGACGACCACGACCGGACCCTCGACCTCGGCAAGATAATCGATCGGGTCCATGACGCCGCCCTCGAGGCGGCCGAACAGCCAGATCGCGAGCAGGCCCGTCGCGATCGCGGCCAGGCCGACGATTGCTGCGCGAGCCGGCGGTGAGACGAGTCGCCCGGTCAACCACCCGAGGAACGCCGACGGGATCACGAGGCCCGCGGTGACACCGACAATCCCGCCGAGGATCACGAAACCGATCGCGCCGCCGAGGACGAGGGCGACCGGCACGAGGATCGCCTCGAGCCGGCCCGGGCGATTGCCCTCGGCCGACGGTTGGGCGACGTAGCGGTCGCCAGGCGGTCGGGCGAGGAGGGGCCGCCGCTCGCCCGGTTCGCCGGCTGGGGTCGTCATCGGGCCATCGTATCGAGTAGCGTCGGCCGAGGGCCTTGGTCGCCCGGGACCGCGGGCGCCCGCCGCCGGGAATGGCGGCCGTTCGCCCGGACGCCCGCCTGACGGCAGGCTAGACTGCCGCTCGTGAGCCACCCGTCCCTCGGCCTGCCGCCCAACGACCGCATCTCCGACCTGCCGGCCACGGCCGCGCGCGTCGCCGCGGCGCGCGAGCGTCTGGCGGCCCGCTCGCTGGAGATCGCGATCGACCGCGATCCGAGCCTTCGCGAGCGGCACGACGAATACGCGATCCGGCGACTCCTGCGGGACACGGCCGTCCTGATCGATCGGATCGTCGAGTCGATCGCGGCGGACGATCCCGAGCCTGCCCGCTCGTTCGCCGAGGCCACCCCGCCGGCGTATCGGCGCCGGAAGGTCCCGATGAATGACCTGATCAATCTCTCGGAGTCGATCCGGACGGCAATCGGCGCCATCCTTCCGACGGCCGCGATGGGACCCGTCGACGCCGCGGTCGAGGCGATGATCGACCGCTTCAAATGGCACGGCCGCATCGCCGGCGACGCTCGCAAGAGGAATCGTCTCCTCCAGGCCATCTACAAGGGCGCCTGACCGATGACGATCAAGTGGGTCCAGGTCGACCCGCTCGTGATGAACGGCGAGCCCTTCTGCTACGGCTCGCGGCTGACCGTGCGCCAGCTGCTCGAGTTGCGCAGCAACGGCTTCGACCTGCCCCGCCTGATGAAGGACCATCCGGAGCTCAAACGCGTCGGGATCGCCGCCGCCTACACGTACGCTGCCGACCATCGCGAGCGGTACGCCGACTTCTTCGAGCCGGACGGCTCGCTGGCCGGACCAGGCTATGACGAGGCGGAAGCGGCGGGACTGCCGGAGCAGTACCGGCGGCCCGGGATCGTGATCAAGCCGAGCACGGCCGCGGCGCGCGCGGGATAGCCGGCCGATCCATGCCGAACGTCGGCCCGCTCGAGATCCTCCTCGTTCTCGTCTACGTTCTCGTGGTCGTCGCGATCATCGCCCTGCCGATCTTCGTCCTCCGCGAGATGCGCCATCACGGCAGCCAGCTCGACCGGATCGAGCGGCGCCTCAACGACCTCGACGGACGCGGCGGACCACCCGACCCACGCTGACGGCGGCGGCACAGGCCGAACTCGCCGATCAGAGGATCGGCCGATTCGAGGGTCGGTGGTAGGATCGAGCGGATGACCGACACGACAACCGATCCCTCCGCCGCACCGTCCCCCGCCGCCGCCCCGACCGACGCCGCCCCGTTCGACCCGCAGCGCCGGGCGACCGAGCTCGCGATCCTCGACGCGCTCCGGGCGGTCGTCGACCCCGAGATCGGGATGAACGTCGTCGAGCTGGCGCTGATCAAGCAGATCATCCTCGGGCCGGACTCGACCGAGGTGAAGATGATCCTCACGACCCCCTTCTGCCCGTACGCGGGGTCGATGATCCAGCAGGTCAAGGAGCAGGCCGAATCGGTCGTCGAGCACGACGTCAAGGTCACGTTGCTGGCGGAGCGCTGGGATCCACGCGACGCCGGACTCATGTGGTGAACGAGCCGCTCTTCGGCTGACCTCCCGGTGACCGACCTCGACGCGCCCTCTCCCCTCGACTCCGCCGTAGCCACGCGACGCGGCGATGACGGCACGACCGGCCTCCTGTTCGGCGGCGAGCGGATCGCCAAGGACGACCTCCGGACGGAGGCCTACGGCACGATCGACGAGGCCGTCGCTGCGCTCGGCCTGGCCCGGGCCGAGGTGGGCCGGATGGACGGCGGGACCGAGCTCGCGGTCGGCGACCTTGGGGCGATCATGCTCGAGATCCAGCGCGACCTCTTCGTCGCGGCGGCCGAACTGGCGACGCAGCCGGCCGCCTGGGACCGCCAGGTCGGCGGCGTCAGCCGGGTGACCGCGTCGATGGTCGCGCGCCTCGACAGCCTCCTCCATGCGACGGAGGCCAGCATCGTCATGCCGTCCGAATTCGTCGTCCCTGGCGAGACCGTCGTCAGCGCCGCGATCGAACTGGCCCGGACGATCGTCCGGCGCGCCGAGCGGAGGGCGGTGACGCTCGGTGCGGATGGATTGATTCCCGGACCGCATTTGCTACCGTACTTGAACCGCCTCGCCGATCTGCTCTGGGTGCTTGCACGGGCGGCCGAGCAGGCGGAGGCGCGGACCGCACCACCATCACGACCAGATCGACGGCGAGCAGCCGTCACGAGGAGCACACCATGATGAACAACTACGGCCCTGCACCGTCCCAACTCGGCGTCCGGCCGGCTGCAGCTCTCGCTCAGCAGCTCCTGACCCATGCGTTCGGCTGGATGTTCGCCGGGCTCCTGCTGACCGCCGGCGTCGCCGCGGTGGTCCAGGGCTCGGAGACGTTGACGAACTTCGCGTATCGCAACCTCCTCCTGTTGTTCATCGGGCAGCTGGCGGTCGTCGTCGTCATCAGCGGCGCGATCCAGCGGATCAACGCGACGGTCGCGCTTGGGCTGTTCTTCCTCTACGCGGCGACGCTCGGACTGTCCGTCGGGCTCATCGTCCAGGCCTACACGACCGGCTCGGTCACCGTCGCGTTCCTGAGCGCGTCGGCGATGTTCGGGGCCGCCGCCGTCTACGGTGCGGCGACGAAGCGCTCGCTGGCGAGCCTCGGCGGCATCCTGTTCATGGGCCTGATCGGGATCATCGTGGCGAGCGTCCTCAACCTGTTCCTGCACAGCACGCAGGTGTCCTGGATAATCTCGATCTTCGGCGTCGTCCTGTTCACGGCGTTGACCGCCTATGACGTCCAGCGGATCCAGAGTGGCGACATCGCCGCCGCGACCGGATCGGTCGAGAAGGGCGCGGTCATCGGCGCGCTCCGGCTGTATCTCGACTTCATCAACCTGTTCTTCTTCCTGCTCCGGCTGATGGGCGGTCGCCGCTAGGTCCGAACGCGCCGTGCGGCGACGAACATCGGCCGCCGGGTGCGCTTGGCCGAGCCGTTATCAGCGCCATTGCTATTTCTGGGGTAGAGGGGCCAGAGTGTCGTCTCGGACCGCCCCACCGAGCACGGCCGAGCGTGCCAACCCGCGGGCGATCCGTCGTCGATCCCGGCTCGAGCCGCTTTCGGCCGGTCCAGCCTCCCAGATCACGACCGGGGTGATACCGGATCGGATTGGAGGGGGGTGCCGGGCGCGCGCCGGTCCGACACGGATCGGTTACGCCCCCGGCGCCACTCCACCGGCGAGCAGCCCCGCGAGCGCCTCGGGCGGCTGCGGTCGAGCGTAGTAGAAGCCCTGGCCACGGTCGCATACGAGGTCCCGCAGGAGGGCCCGCTGGCCGGACGTCTCGATCCCTTCCGCGACGACGTCGATCCCCAGCGCGTGGGCCAGGGCGATGACCGCCTTGACGATCGGCAGGTTCGAGTTGTCGTCGTCGATCCCGGCAACGAACGAGCGATCGATCTTGATCGTGTCGAGCGGCATCCGGCGCAGGTACGACAGCGACGAGTAGCCGGTCCCGAAGTCGTCGAGGACCAGCCCGACGCCGAGATCGCGGATCGCCCGCAGGGCCGTCGAGCTGTCCTCGCCCTCGGCGAGCAGCACGGACTCCGTGATCTCGAGCTCGAGCCGGTCGGCCGGCAGCCCGGTCGCCCGGAGCGTGTCGCGGATGTCGTCGACGAGGGTCGGCTGGCCGAACTGGCGGGCGGACAGGTTCACGCTCATGACGAGCGGCGAGTCCGGCGCCTCGTCGAGCCAGACGCGGGCCTGGCGGCAGGCGGTCTCGAGGACCCACCGCCCGATCGGGACGATCAGCCCGGTCTCCTCGGCCATCGGGATGAACGACAGAGGCGGGATCAGGCCGCGCGTCGGATGCTCCCAGCGGACGAGCGCCTCGAGCCCGACGATCCGGTCGGTGGCGAGGTTGACGATCGGCTGGTAGTGGAGCCGCAGCTCCTGGCGGTCGAGCGCGCCGCGGAGATCGTTCTCGATCTCGACCCGGTCGAGGGTCGCTGCGCTCATCTCCGGCTCGAACAGGACGTAGCGCGGACCGGGTGACGCCTTCGCCCGGACGAGGGCGACCTCCGCCTCGCGGAACGCGTCGCCGGGCGTGGCGCGACCGGGCCAGGCCATCGCGATGCCGAGGCTGGCGTTCACGTACCAATCGCGGTTGCCGAGGTCGAATGGCTCACGCAGCTCGGCGAGGATCCGATCCGCCGTTCGCCGGGCACCGTCGACTCCGCCGATCCCGTCGAGGATGATGCCGAACTCGTCGCCGCCGAACCGGGCGACGGTGTCGCCGGGTCGGAGGCAGCGCTGGAGGCGTTCGCCGACTGCGACGAGGAGCGAATCGCCGACGGCGTGGCCGAGGCTCTCGTTGATGACCTTGAACCGGTCGAGGTCGAGGAGGATCAGGGCGATCGGCTCGCTGTCGCCGTCGCGGGTCCAGGCCAGGGAGTGGGCGACCCGGTCGGTCAGGAGATCGCGGTTCGGGAGGCCCGTGATCGGATCGTAGAGCGCGCCCCGCTGGGCCGCCTCGAACAGATGGGCGTTGTCGAGGGCGATCGAGGCGAGCTGGGCAAACCGGCTGAGCGCGCCGATCTCGCGGGTGCCGAACGTCCGCTCGAGGCTGCCGGAAGCGAGGCCGATCACGCCGACGACGCGGCCGCCGGACGTCAACGGGACGCCGGCGACGGCGCCGAACACGAGGGTCGGCATGTCGCCGGCGCGGTGCGTCCAGCTGTCGTAGTCGTCGACGGCGACCGGCCGTGCCTCGCGGTAGACGAGCCCCGCCAGCCCGCTGTCGATCGGCATCCGGTAGTCCAGATAGTCGGTGAAGATCCCGATCCCATGGCGGACGACGAGCGATTCGCCGCCAGGCTCGAGGAGGTAGATGAACCCGTGCGGGGTGCCGAGCAGGGCCGCGGCCCGGTTGATGATCGTCTCGAGCAGGTCGTCCGGGTCATGACGGTTCATCAGCGCGATCGCGGTCTCGTCGAGGGCGGCGAGGTACGGGTCGCGGTGGACCGCCTCCGGATCGTCGATTCGCGACGCCGGCTTGGCGAGATAGAGCGACCGGTCGGCGGCCGCCACGAGCTCGTCCTTGGTCAGGCCGTCGTCGGGGTAGCAGGCCACGCCGGCCGAGATCGTGACCCCCGATCCCGTCGGCGACGGCAGGCTCGCGACGCCTCGCCGGATCCGCTCGGCGACCTCGAAGGCCTCGATCCGTGTCGTCCCCGCCAGGATGACCGCAAACTCGTCGCCGCCGTAGCGATAGATTGCGTCGCCGGTTCGGGTCGCCGCGCGCATCGCGTCGCCAACGCCTGCCAGGAGTGCGTCGCCGGCCGGATGGCCGCAGGTGTCGTTGAAGCCCTTGAACGCGTCGAGGTCGAGCATCAGGACAGCGAGCGGTGCGCCCTCGGCCGTCGTCACCGCCTCACCCAGCTCGCGCTGGAAGGAGCCGTGATTGCGGAGGCCCGTGAGGGCGTCGTGCTCGGCCCGGACCGTGACCGCGCCGTGGACCTCGGCGTTCTCGAGAGCCAGCGACGCCTGGCCCGCAAACAGCTGGACGAGCTCGAACTCGGTCTGGCTGAAGTAGGCCTCCTCGCCACCCATTCGGGCCACGTTCAGCGTCCCGACGACCTCGCCCGCGACGCGGACCGGCACGACGATCATCGCCTCGGGCTCGGACGGGGTGCCCGGGATCTGGACGGAGCGCGGATCGCCGAGGGCGTCGTTGGCGAGCACGCCCTCACCGTTGTCCACGACCCAGCCGGTGAGGCCGACGCCGATCGGGCCGGCGTAGTCGAGGATCACCTCGGCGAACCGGTCGCGGGCGACGACGGCCCGCCGGACCCCCGCCTCGAAGTCGCAGCGATAGATCGTCAGCGCGTCGTACGGGACGATCGTCTTGAGCGAGTCCGCGATCATTTCGAGGACGCCTTTCGGGTCGCGGGTCGAGATCAGCCGCTCGTTGACCTCGAGGAGCCGGCGCTGGCTGGCAAGCTGGTGCTCGAGCTCGCGGCGCTGGCGATCGAGCTGATCGAGCTGGGTCGTGTTGACGATCGCCTGGGCGGCATACCCGGCGAAGATCGTGAGCGTCGTCTCGTCCTCGTGGCCGAACCGGTCACGTCCGATCGCCGAGACGACAATGGCGCCGTGGACGAGGTCCTCGAAGCTGATCGGGACGACGAGGAACGATTCGGGGGCGACCGACATGAAGCGCCGCAGCGCGCGCGGGTCGGCGGCGCCATCCCCGACGCGGATCGTCTCGTTGTGGGCCGCGGCCCAGCCGGTCAGCCCGTCGCCGAGGGCGACCCTGAGAAGGGCCGGGTCCGGGTTTCGCGAGCCGCCGAAGGTGCCTCGGAACGCCACGGGTTCGCACCAGCCCGTGTCATGGTCGACCCGGTAGACCCGGATCGTGTCATGGTCGATGAGGCGTTCGACTCCCTCGATGATCAGATCGGCGATCTCCACGATGCCGCGCGTCCGATTGAGACGGATGGCGAGATCCTGGACGGCCCCGAGACGCGCGGCGAGGGAGCGGACTGAGTCGTTGAGCCGGGCGTTGCCGACCGCGGTCGCCATCTGGTCGGCGAGGCCGCGAGCGAGCGCGGTCTCCTCGTCCGACCACGCGTGAACCGCGTCCTGGTACAGCACGAGGAGCCCGACCGGGTCGCCCCGGAAGATCATCGGAGCGAAGCAGACGCTCCGGATGCCGTTCCTGGCATAGAGGTCGCGGACGTCGTCGGTCGGCGTGTCGGTCAGGGTGTCCTCGAGGGTCACGACGTCACGGGTGCGGATCGCGGTAAGGCCCGCGGAGTGAGCGTCGGCGCCGAGGGTCGACACCCAGCCGAGGACCTCCTCCGACAGGCCGTGCTGAGCCGCCAGGCTGAGCGGATGGTGACGGTCGGCGTGGTAGAGCCAGAGACCGATCCGAGCCAGGCCGAACAGGTCCATCGCGTCGGCGGCGACGTCGGCGAACAGGGTTTCGAGGTCGATCTGGCCGCTGACCTCGGAGGCCAGCCGGCGCAGCGCCTCGGCGCCCGCTCGCGGATCGCGCACGATCCGCATCCGGTTGCCGTCGGGCCCGCGGCGCGCCAGCCAGGCGTCCAGGTCGGATCGCAGGACGAGGGGCTCATTGCCCGGACCGACGATCGACGGCAGGCGGCCGCTCAGGCACCAGGCACGAGCGGTGCCGCGGGTGATCCCGGCGGCGGCGGCGACCTCACCCAGGGTCAGGAGCGCGTCGGGATCCGGTGGCTCGAACGCGACGGCCATCTGTGGCGGCGGTGACCTCGATCTGATGGTTACGAGCGCGGGCGCGGGGAAGAGACGTCGCCAGGGCGGACGACACGGCCGACGATACGGCGCCCGGCTGGGCCCGAACGATGACCCAGAGGTACGGGCCCGATTCGGGGGGTGTGGATCCGCGAAGATGCCCGCCGGAGTCGGCTTGCGGCCGGCCGATTACTTGATATCCACCCCGACCGCCGTATTCCAGTTCTGGGTGATGAGCGTCGTCGCCGCGTTGAGCTGGTCGAGCGTCGGGAAGACCGCCTTGGTGGTGTCGGGGAGGTTGGCGACGATGTCGGCCGGGATCGCGCTGCGTGCCGCGAGGTCCGCGAGGCGGACGGGGTTGCAATTGCCTTTCAGCCAGATGTTCTGGCCTTCATCGCTGTACAGGAACTCCATCCAGAGCCTGGCCGCGTTCGGATGGGCTGCAGACGCGCTGATCGCCTGGATCGAGAGACCGGCCAGGCGTCCGGTCGGGGGGACCGCGACGTCGATGTCCGGGCTGCCGTTTGCTCGGTCGCGATGGGCGAGCGCGTTGTAGGTCCAGCGCACGGTGATCGGCGTCCAGCCCAGGTCGATCGTCTCCTGCGTGGCGATCTGCGAGGCGAGGTTGCCGGCCTTCTTGAGCTTGGCGAAGAAGTCGAGCCCGGGCTTGGCATTGTCGAGCGTGCCGCCGTTGGCCAGCGCCGCCGCGTACACGGTCTGGGTGGCCTGGGTCGAGACGCGCGGGTCGCCGGCGAGGGCGAACGGCTGGGGGTTGGACTTCACGAGCAGATCGGCCCAGGAGGTCGGCGGCTTCACTCCGCCGGTCTTGTTCGTCTCGAAAGCCAGGACCCCGTAGTAGCCGCCATACCAGAAGCCCGCGGGATCCTTGGCGGCGTCCGGGATGCTGTCCCACGTCGAGACCTTGAAGGGAGCGAGGAGCCGGTCCTTCTTGGCCTGGGCGGCGAACGCCAGGCCGACGTCGATGACGTCCGGGGCCTGGGGATCCTTGGTGGCCTTGCCGGCCTTGATGGCCGCGATCTGGTCGGCGAAGCCGGCATCGGGGTTCAACTCGGTCAGCGTGATCGCATACCTGGATGTGAAGGTCTTCAGCGCCTCACCGTAGTTGCACCAGTCGTGGGCCAGGGCGATCGTCGTCAGGCTGCCCTCCTTCTCGGCGGCCGCGACGAGCTCGGCGAGCGGATCCGTCGACGCCGACGACCCGGCGGAGCTGTCCGCGCTCGATCCGGGCTGTTGCGAGGCCGCGCCCGATCGCGACGGGCCCGAGTCGGCGCCGCAGGCCGCGGCCGTGACGATGACCAGCGCGACCACCGCGAACCGGGCCCCGACGCGGCTGGCGGTCTGCCTGGTGGTCAACGTCCGATCTCCAGGGTCGAGGAGGGGATGCAGCGCGGCGCCGAGATCGCGAATCTGGCAACCGGTGCGATCAGGTCCCCCATCCTACGGCGATCGGGCAGGTCGTGGCGCCGATCCCGGCTCCGATCGGTGCCCCGGGCCCGGTCAACGACTCGCGGGCCCCACGAGCGTTCCGATCGATTCGACGACGACGTCCGCGTCCGGTGCCAGTTCGACGATCGAGCCCACCCCGCTGGCGACGCCGATCGCGCGGGCTCCCGCGGCGTGGGCCATGCGCAGGTCGGCCGGGGTGTCGCCGACCATCGCGGTCCGTTCCACGGGGATCCCGAGCCGCGCCGCGATGCCCGTCAGCACCGCAGGATCCGGCTTGACCGGGCCGTCGTCGTCGCCGCACGCGATGGCCTCCACATCGTCGATGAGGCCGAGCCCCGCGAGGGTGGCCACCGTTGGCCGGCGATCGTCGGTGGTTGCAACGGCGATCCTGCGGCCCGCCCGTCGCAGGGCGCTGAACACCGCGGCTAGGTCGGCGAGCGGTACGGCGCGCTCGACCGGATCGGGCTCGAACCACGCCTCGGCGAGAATCCTTCGGGCTGCATTGACGCTCGGGCACCAGCGGCGCAGAACGGCGCCGACGAGCTCCGCCAACTCGCCCATGCTCGCGACGGCCAGTGGTCCGCCGGCGAGGACTCGGTTCGTCGTCGGGTCGAAGCCGATCGTCGTGAAGACATCCCCGGCGACGGGCCGCCGCGTGGCGATCTCGAGACGGGTTCCAAGGTCCCGCGCCCAGCCGCCCCACATCGCCTCGAACGAGATCAGGGTGCCGTCCTTGTCAAAGACGACGAGATCGATCCCGTCGAGGATCGGGTGGAGGGCGACCGTCATGTCGGGGAGTCGTGATACACGCTCGGGCCGGGCGGGCGGCGCGAACCGTCAGGGCGCTCGGCGCTGGCCCTCAGCCTTCTGCGATCGCCTGCTCGATCGTCGCGTCGACGCTGGCAACGCCCTCGAGAACGAGGGTCGCCTCCGGTGGGAAGGAAACGGTGATGAGCTCACCGATCGTCGATGCGGCGAGGCCCGGATCGTTGAATTGATCGAATGACAGGGTCGCCGCGTCGCCGATCTTGATGCGGGTACGGACGATCGAGCCGAGGAAGCTGACATCCTCGACGGTGCCACGTAGAAGGTTCGTGCCGCCGCTCTCACCCAGCTCGATGGCTTCCGGTCTGAGCGCGACGGTGACCCGCTGACCGGCCGCGGCCGCGGCCCGCGCGCCACGGATCTCCTGGCCGTTCACGCTCAATCGGGCCGACGCCCCGTCGACGACGGTCGCCTGGAGCAGGTTCAGGGTGCCGACGAATGACGCCACGAAGGGCGTCGCGGGGAAGTTGTAGATCTCCGGCGGCGCCCCGATCTGCTCGATCCGGCCCTCGCTCATCACCACGACCCGGTCGGACAGCGAGAGCGCCTCCTCCTGATCGTGGGTGACGTAGACGGTCGTGATCCCGAGCTGGCGCTGGATGGCCCGGATCTCCTTGCGGAGGGCGACCCGGATCTTCGCGTCGAGCGCGGACAGGGGCTCGTCGAGGAGGAGCACCTCGGGTTCGACCGCGAGTGCCCGGGCGAGGGCGACCCGCTGCTGCTGGCCGCCCGAGAGCTGGTACGGATAGCGGCCACCCTTGTCGGGCAGGTTGATCAGCCCGAGGAGCTCGTCGACGCGCTTGCGGATCTGGTCCTTCGGCTTCTTCCGGACCCGGAGCCCGAATCCGATGTTGTCCGCGACGGTCATGTTCGGGAAGAGCGCATACGACTGGAACACCATTCCGATGTTGCGCCGGTTCGGCGGTCGATGCGTGATGTCGGTCCCGCCGACCGAGATCGTACCGGCGGTCGGCTGCTCGAACCCGGCGATCATCCTGAGGGTGGTCGTCTTGCCACAGCCCGAGGGACCGAGGAAGGACACGAACTCACCCTTTTCGGCGCTCAGGTTGAAATCGTGGACCGCGTAGGTCGTACCGAACTGCTTCTGGATGCCCGTGAGGGTCAGGAAGGTCATGCGTTCATCGCTCCATCAGTGGGCGCCGGCGACCTGGATCTTCTGTCGCGACTGACGACCGATGAGCCCGAGGAGGCCCATGGCGATCCACGTCAGCCCGAAGCTGATCAGTGAGACGGCGGCGGGCTCGTACGCCTTGTTGCCGCCGAGCAGCGAGATGTAGGGGCCGAACGCCGGACGGGCGAGGAACGTCGCGATCGTGTACTCGCCGACGACGATCGCCAGGGTCAGGAAGGCGCCGCTCAGGAGCGAGACCCGGAGGTTCGGGAAGATGACCCGGACGAGAAGGGTGAACCAGCCCGCCCCGAGGCTCTGGGACGCCTCGGTCAGGCTCCGCACATCGATCGCCCGGAGGCCCGTGTCGACCGCCCGGTACATGTACGGAAACGACAGGACGACGTAGGCGGCCACGAGCAGCACGTTGCTGCCGAAGTCGGACCCGGCGAGCGGGAACGGATCCCCGCTGTACGACCGGAGCAGCCCGAAGACGAGGATGATCGGCGGGATCACAAACGGCAGCAGGGTGATGAACTCGACGTACGGCCGCAGGCGCGGCAGGCGGAGCCGGACCCAGAACGCGGTCGGGACGATCAGGATGCTGCTCGCGACGATCGTGATGATCCCGATCAGGAACGAGTAGAAGAGTGTTCCGAGGAACTGGGGATCGTCGACGACGACGGCGTACGCCGAGAACAGTGGCTGCGAGCGCATCGAGAATGCGAACGTGCCGACGAGCGGCACGAAGAAATAGAGGAAGCCGATCAGGAAGACGACCCACCAGACCAGCCTGCCGGCGCCCCGGCGCGACTTCCGTTGAAGCGCGGCCGGGCTGCCATCGACGATCGATTCGATCGATTCGATCGCTTCGGGCGCTCGGGTCATCGCTGCCACCGTTCCGCGCGCCGCTGCAGGAAGGCGTAGGCGGCGATCGTGATGCCCATGATCGCGACCATCCCCATGGCAAGGGCGTAGCCGATCCCCTGGTCGTTGGCCGCGTCACCGCGGATCTGGCGGGTGATCTGGATGGTGACGATGTTGATCGCGCCACCGCTCAGCTGGTACGCGGTTGCCTGCGCTCCGAACGCGTTGCCGAACAGGAGGATCACGGTACCGAGCAGGGACGGCAGGAGGATCGGCAGCGCGACGTAGCGCCAGTACTGGAACGCCGTCGCTCCCATGTTCTCCGACGCCTCGCGCCAGTCCTTGCGGAGACCGTCGATCGCCGGGGCGATGATCAGGACCATGAGCGGGAACTGGAAATACAGGTAGGCGAGCTCGAGCGCCGGTTTCGAGTAGATGTTCAGGTGTACCCCGAGCCCGACGATCAGCGGCGTCAGGATGCCCGACGCGCCGAGGGTGAACGTGAACGCGAGTGCGAGCGGGACGCCGGCAAAGTTGGAGGCGACCCCGGAGAAGGTCAGCAGGGCCGGTCGCAGGAACCGCGGCAACCCGCCCATGATCACGGCATACGCCAGCAGGAAGCCGAACAGCCCGCCGACGACCGCGGTCACGAGGCTGATCTCGATGCTCGCAAAGTACGAGTCGGCCAGGTTCGGCTGGGACAGCGCCGTGTAGTTCTGGAGCGTGAACGTGCCGTGCGCCGGGTCGGTCGGGGCGACGGCGAGGTTCTGGAAGCTGCCGCTCGCAAGGTACAGGGTCGGGGCGATCAGGAACGCAAAGGCAAACAGGACGAACGGGACGACGCCCAGCCACGCCCAGGAGAAACGTCGCCCGGGGCGGGCGGTGGGCGCGCCCCGGGACGACGTCATCGATTCAGCGGTCATCGCCGTGGGTCACGGTCGACGCCGATCGTGGGCTACTTGACCGTCACGTTAACGGTGGTCGGCCAGCCCTTGGAGATCACGTCGGTCGCCTTGGTGATCTGGTCGAGCGTCGGGAGCAGCGCGCCGGCGGTGTCCGGCAGCTTGGCCTGGGCCGCCGAGTCGACGGTCTTGTTCTTGACCAGGTCGTCGTAGCGGATCGGGTTGCAGTAACCCGCGAGCCAGGTGTTCTGGCCGGCGTCGGAATACAGGTACTCCATCCAGAGCTTGGCCGCGTTGGGATGCGGGGCGTAGGCGCTGATCGCCTGGACGTACATCCCTCCGAACCGGCCAGTCTTCGGGACGACGACGGTGATGGGCGGGTTGCCCTTGAGCGAATCCTTGTCGGCGAGGGCGTTGTACGTCCACGCGATCCGGATCGGCGAGTCGCCCGACGCCACGTTGGCAGTCTTGGCGATGATCGGCACGAAGTTGCCCTTGTCGTTGAGCTGCTTGAAGAAGGCGAGGCCCGGCGAGGCGTCGTCGGCGGAGCCGCCGTTCGCGATGCCCGCGGCCCACACGCCGCTGATCGCCTGGTTCGAGACCGTCGGGTCACCGGCGAGGGCGACCTGGCCCTTGTACTCAGGCTTGAGCAGGTCGCTCCAGTCCTGCGGAACGTTCGCGACCTTCGTCGTGTTCACCTCGAAGGAGAGCACGCCGTAGTAGTCGCCGTACCACGCGCCGTCGGCGTCCTTGGCGGTCGTCGGGATCGAGTCCCACTTCGCGACCTTGTAGTTCGCGAGGTCGCCGGCCGTCTTGGCCTGCGGGCCGAACGACAGGCCGACGTCGATGACGTCGGGAGCCGCCGGGCCCTTGTTGGTCTTGTTGGCCTCGAGTGCGGTGATCTCGTCCTTCGAGCCGCCGTCGGGATTGAGCTCGTTGATCTTGATCCCGAACTTCGAGCTGAAGTCGGTCAGCATCTGGCCGTAGTTGCACCACGAATGCGGCAGCGCGATCGTGGTCAGGTTGCCCTCGCCCTTCGCGGCGTCGATCAGGCTCTGGGCGACGCCCGGAATGGTGGCTCCCGTGCCGCTGCTCGCTCCTCCGCCTCCGCTGCTGCAGGCACCGAGCGCAATCGCCACGGTGGCGATGAGCACGACTTCTCGTCGCGGTCGAATCCAGCTCACGCGGTCCTCCTCGTATTCGGTTCGGGCCCCACCGGATCGGTGGTTCCTGGCCCAACTGCGCGTCGTGACGGCGTCTAAATGCGAAACGCGTGGATCGGCCCCGTGGCCTGTCGCGCGCATTTCACCGCTCGGCGGCACGGTGCGTCAAGAGTGTGATCGTTTCGTTAACGGCCCGTCATGGTGCACCGCAAGTTCGGATCCCCGAATCGGAACGGCGGGCGGTCGACGCCCGCCGTCCATCCAGTCACCGGGGCCGCGCTGCGACGCTCGGGCGGTCAATCGGTCAGGGCATCCACGCCTGCCACGTTGCGGCGTGGGCGTCGATCCATTGCTTGGCCGCCGCCTCGGGGGTCATGTTCTTGTTGGTGATCGCATCGGCGACCGAGTTCTGATCGGCGTTGCCCCACTTGAAGTTCTTGATGAAGGTCGCGGCGTCGCCGCCGCTCGTCGCCCACGCCGTTCGGACGATCTTGTTCAGGATGTACGGCGGGTAGTCGCAGGCGACCTTCTTGAGGTCCGCGTCGCAGCCCGGCGTATAGGGCGGCAGCTTGATCTGGACGAGCTTGATCTCCGACTGCAGCCACTGTGGGTCGTAGAAATAGCCGATGAGCGGGGTTTTGTTCTTGTCGGCCTGCTGGAAGGCGGTGATCGTCGCGGCCTCGCTGCCGGAGAACACGTCCTTGAAGTTCAGCCCGAGGTTGGTGATCAGGGCCTGGTCGTACTGGACGAAGGTCGGGTCGCTGCCGAGGAACTGGCCCTTGTCGCCCGACTCGGAGGTCTTGAACAGGTCGACATGATTGTTGAGGTTGTGCCAGTCGGTGAGGTCGGGGTACTTGTCGATCATCCAGCCCGGGACATACCAGCCGATGATCCCCGTGACGCCGTTCGGCCCGTCATCCTGGGCGAGCTTGTCGGTCGCGATGTACTTCTTCTCGAGGTCCGGGTGGCCCCAGTTCTCGAGGATGACGTCGACCTCGCCCGTCTGGAAGCCCTGCCAGGCGACCTCCTCGGCCAGGGTGCTGGTCGTCACCTTGTAATTCATCTGCTGGAGCAGGCACTGGGCGACCGCGACGTTGGCGGCCGCGCCCACCCATTGGTTGATCATCATCTTGACGACGCCCTTGGAGCCGTCGCCCTTGCAGGTCGCGGCCGCTGGCGCGGTGCTCGCGGGCGGTGCCGCGCTGCCGGATGCGACCGCTCCGGTGCTGGGGGCCGCCGTGGTCGGCGACGGCGTGGCACCCGATGACTTGGCACAGCCCATCACGATCAGGCTGACCACGGCGACGCCGGCGAACCAGCGACCCCATCGATTGCGTTGCATGAGTGGCGCTCCTCCTCTTTGCCGGCTCAGCCGGCCCTTGCGACGGCCCGACGGCGACGGCTGCCCGCGCCCTGGGTGATCCGATCCAGCATGATCCCGAGCAGGACGATCGCGACACCGGCCGCGAGCCCCTTGCCGAACTGCTCCCCTCGGGCGAAGCCCTGGATGACGTCGTAGCCTAGCGCGCCCGCGCCCACGAGGCCGCCGATCACGACCATCGAGAGGACCATGACGATCCCCTGGTTCGCCGCCAGGAGCAGGGCGTGGCGCGACATCGGCAGCTGCACCTTCCACAGCAGCTGGCGACGGGTCGCTCCCGATGCCGTGGCCGCTTCGACGACGGTGGCCGGCACAGCCCGGATTCCGACCTCGACGAGCCGGATCACGGGCGGCGCGGCGTAGATGATCGCCGCGACGATCGCGGTGAACCTGGTCGGGCTGAACAGGGCCAGGGCCGGGATCAAGTAGACGAACGCCGGCAGGGTCTGGGCGGCGTCCAGGAATGGCCGGAGGATCGCCCGCAGACGATCGTGGCGGGCGGTCTGGACGCCGATGGCGACGCCCAGGATCAGCGTCAGCAGGGTCCCCACGAGGACGGTGGTCAGCGTCTCCATCGAATGCTCCCACAGCCCGAGCAGGGCGATCAGGCCCAGGCAGACCGCCGCGATGATGGCCGGACGCCGCCCCGAGAGGGTCCACGCGATCAGGGCGACGGCCGCGATCAGAAGCCACCAAGGCGACGACTTCAGGAGGCCTTCGAGCGGATTGATCACGATGGAGGTCACGGAGTCCTTCATCGCGAGGGTGATCCCCTGGAAGTTGTCGGTCACCCAGGCCGTGAAGTCGTTGACCGGGGTCCGGAAGGAGAATGCGATCGCGTCGGGAAACGCGGTCGCGTCGACGATGAACGGTGCCGCGAGGCCGATCCCAAGCACGGCCAGCGGCGCGCCGATCGTCATCCAGCGACCGCCGCGCTGGGATCGGGCGGCGCGGGCCCGCGGGTCCAGCCACTCGCCGGCGGCGAACGTCAGGCGATCGAGGATGATCGCGAGGATCACGATCGCGATCCCGGAGTCGAATGCCGACCCGACGTCGTGCTTGTTCAAGCCCTGGGTCAGGGTCAACCCGAGTCCGGGGGCACCGATCAACCCGGTGATCACGATCATCGACAGCCCGAGCATGATCGTCTGGTTGATCGCCAGGCCGATCGCCCGCCGGGCCAGCGGGACCTGGACCTTGCGCAGGATCTGGGCGTTCGTCGACCCGAGGGACCGAGCCGCCTCGACGCTCGAGGGCGGGACGCCGCGGATGCCGAGCGACGTGATCCGGATCGCCGCCGGCATCGCGAAGATCAGCGTCGCGATCGTCGACGGCGTCGCGCCGATCAGGAACAGGAGGGTGATCGGTGTCAGGTAGGCGAGCGTCGGCATGATCTGCATCACGTCGAGGATCGGCGACAGGATTGCCGACACACGGTCGTTGCGGCCGGCCAGGATCCCGAGCGGCAGGCCCACCAGGAGGGCGATGACGACGGCCGCCAGCATCATTCCGAGCGTCGCCATGCTCTCGTTCCAGAGGCCGAGCACGCCCAGCGACGCAAACCCGAGAACCGCCAGAAGCGCCAGCCGGGCGCCGCTGAACGCGAGGCCGATCGCGCCCGCGAGCCCGAGGATCCCCGGCCAGCCAAGCGACTCGATCAGATTGGTGAAGACGTCGATCAGGGCTGCGACCGCGGCTCGGATCGGCTCGAGGGCCGTCCGGTTGTCGGCGACCGCGTCGTGGACGTTGTTCAGCGAGCGGAACAGCGGCGCGTCGTCGTCGTGGGGGAGCGTCCACTGGTTGCGGAGCAGGACGTAGGCGATCGCGATCGCGATGCCCAGCACGACGGTCAGCGCTCGCCGCAGCCCGCGTTCGTCGAGCCGGGCGGCGAGCGGGAAGCTGGTCGCCGTCATCGGCGATCCTCGCCCGCCGAGCGTTCGGCGAGATTGTCGATGAGGAACTCGGCCGTCTCCTGCGTGGGCTCGTTCACGGGTTCGATGCGAACCGGGGGCGGACGGTGTGGAGCGGCCTCGCTTGCACCTCCGGCGGCCGTCTCGGCGGTCTCCGGCTCGCCCGCAACTGACTCGAGGATCGCGGCTCGGTCGACGACGCCGAGAAGCTGTCCGTTGTCCACGACCCGGATCGGCTTCTCGGTCGCCGCCGCCGCGTGGAGGGCCGTTCGGATCACCGCGTTCGAGCGGAACACCGGCCCGTCGAGCTCGTCGTCGGAGGTCGTCGGCCGCATCACCCATCGAAGCGTCAGGACGTGCGCCTTGGGGATATCACGCACGAAATCCTCGACGTAGTCATCCGCCGGCCGGGCGACCAACTCCTCGGGTCGGCCGATCTGGACCACCTTTCCGCCGCGCATGATCATCACGTGGTCGCCGAGCTTGAGGGCCTCGGCGAGGTCGTGGGTGATGAACACCATCGTCTTCTTCAGGTCGTGGTGGAGGCGGATCACCTCGTTCTGCATGTCGCGCCGGATCAGCGGGTCAAGGGCGCTGAACGGCTCGTCGAGGAGCATCACCTCGGGATTCCCCGCCAGCGCTCGCGCCAGCCCGACGCGCTGCTGCTGGCCGCCCGACAGCTGCTCCGGGTAGCGGTCGGCCATTCCGTCGAGCCCGACGAGGCCGAGCATCTCCTCGGCCCGAGCGAGCCGGGTCCCCTTGGCCTCGCCGCGCAGCTCCAGGCCGAAGGCGATGTTGTCGAGAACGCGGCGATGGGGCAGGAGTCCGAAGTTCTGGAAGACCATCGAGAACCGCCGCCGGCGCAACTCGCGGAGTCGTTCCTGGCTGGCCTTGCGGATGTCCTCGCGGTCGAGCTCGACCTCGCCGAAGGTCGGCTCGATCAGGCGGGTCAGGCAGCGGACGAGCGTCGACTTGCCGCTGCCCGACAGGCCCATGACGACGAACACCTCGCCTGGCCGGACATCGAAGGAGACGTCGTCGACGGCGACCGTCCCGCCGTATTTGCGGACCGATGCATCGATCGACTCAGCCGACGGGATCGCAGCCGAGCCGCTCGTCAGTCGGGTCTCGGCCGGTCCGAACACTTTCCACAGATTGCGGACTGAGATCGTCGGGATGTCGTCGGTTCCGGCGCTGGTTGGCGGGACCGATGGTCGCGTGACGGGCGGCTCGGAGACGGTGGTCACGCAGCCTCCTCAGATGCGGGACGACGACGCTGACGCGTGCGGCGTCGGTATACCACGAAGCGGCCCTCGGAACAGCCCCCTCGGGCGGTACCATGGCGGCCCCCGGATCCGACCGGCGACCTCGGCGCTTCCGCGGTCGCGCCTGAGGCCGACGGCGGCGTGGGGAACGGAGGGCGGAGAGACGTCATGAGCTCGGTTCCGACGCACGCACGCGTCGTCATCATCGGTGCCGGCATCGTCGGCAACAGCATCGCCTTCCATCTCGCCCATCTCGGCTGGCGCGACATCGTCCTCGTCGAAAAGGGCGTGCTGCCGAACCCGGGGGGCTCGACCGGCCACGCCTCGAACTTCATCTTCCTGACCGACCACGGCAAGGAGATGGCGGCGTTCACGATGGACAGCGCGCGCCAGTACCGGGAGCTCGGCGTCTACGACGAGACCGGCGGCATCGAGGTCGCCCGGACGCCCGAGCGGATGGAGGAGCTGAAGCGCCGGATGGCGTCGTCGACGTCGTGGGGCGTCGAGGGCAGCCGCCTGTTGACCCCCGCCGAGGTCAAGGCGATGGTCCCGTTCATCGAGGAATCGGTGATCCTCGGCGGTTTCTACACGCCGGGCGTCGGGATCGTCGACTCGCTCCAGGCCGGCACGCTCATGCGCCAGGAGGCCCAGGAGATGGGGGCACTGACGGTCGCCGCGAGCACCGAGGTCACCGGCCTCGATGTGGAGGGCGGCCGCGTCCGGCGCGTCCACACCGACGCCGGGTCGATCGAGGCGGAGGTCGTCGTCATCGCCTGCGGCGTGTGGAGCCCGCGGATCGCGAAGATGGCGGGTGCCTCGATCCCGCTGACGCCGGCGGTCCATCAGATGATCGACATCGGGCCGGTTCCGATGTTCGAGCACACGACCAAGGAGGTCGGCTACCCGATCGTCCGCGACATGGACACGAACATGTACGAGCGGCAGCACGGCACCGGCTTCGAGATCGGCTCGTACGCCCACCGGGCGATCCTGATGGACGCCGACGATATCCCGCCCATCGCCGCCGCTGCGCTATCGCCGACGATGCTGCCGTTCACCCAGGAGGACTTCGACCCGCAGCTCGAGGACTCGCTCGAGCTGTTCCCTGAGATCGTCGGCGACGAGTCGGTCGGGGTGAAGCTGGCGATCAACGGCCTGCTGTCCCTCACCCCGGACGGCAACCCGATCATCGGCGAGACGCCCGAGGTCAAGGGCCTCTGGTCGGTCGCCGCCGTCTGGATCAAGGAGGCGCCGGGCATCGCCAGGACGGTCGCCGAGTGGATGACAACCGGCGAGCCCGAGATCGACCCGCACGGCTCGGACATCGCCCGCTTCTACGACCATCACAAGACCGCCCAGCACATCGCCGCCCGGACGACCGAGGGCTACAACAAGACGTACGGCATCGTCCACCCGATGGAGCAGTGGGCCTCGAACCGCCCGATCCGCCTCTCGCCCGCGTACGACCGCCACGTCGAGCTGGGCGCCGAGTTCTTCGAGGCCGCCGGCTGGGAGCGACCGTTCTGGTACGGCACGAACGAGAGCCTCCTGGGCGAATACGGCGATCGCGTCATGCCCCGCCAGGCCGAGTGGGAGTCGCGCTGGTGGTCGCCGATCATCAACGCCGAGCACCTCGCGATGCGCGATCGGGTCGGGCTCGTCGATCTGTCCGCGTTCGCGATCTTCGATATCACCGGGCCCGGCGCCCTCGCGGCGCTGGAGCGGCTGTGCGTGAACAAGGTCGACGTCGCCGTCGGGCGGACCGTCTACACGCCGCTCCTCAACCCGGCCGGTGGGATCCTGGCCGATCTCACGATCATGCGGATCGGCGACGAGCGATTCAGGGTCGTGACCGGCGGCGGGATGGGGATGCGCGACCGGAAGATCTTCCAGGACGCCCTGCCGGACGACGGGACGGCCCAGCTCCATGACGTGACGAACGCCTACACGACGTTCGGCCTGTGGGGTCCGCGGGCGCGGGACGTTCTCGGCGAGGCGGCGGACGGCAGCGTCGACATCAGCCACAAGGGTTTCCCGTTCCTGTCCTCGAAGGCGGTCGACATCGACGGGGTCCGAACCCTCGCGTCGCGGATCAGCTACGTCGGCGAGCTCGGCTGGGAGATCTACGTCCCGATCGAGCAGGGTCTCCGCGTCTGGGATGCGCTCTGGCGCGCCGGCCGGCCGCACGGGCTGGTGGCGGTCGGGATCGGGACCTACGCTGTGACCTCCAGGCTCGAGAAGGGCTACCGCGCCCACGGCGCGGAGCTCGAGCTCGACTTCGACCTCGTCGAGGCCGGCATGGCTCGGCCGACGCTCAAGGACGCCGACTTCGTCGGTCGGGCGGCCTACGAGCGGAAGCGGGCCGCGCCACCGGCGGCCGTGCTGTGCACGCTGACCGTTGACGACCCGACCTCGTCGAGCGGAATCAAGCGCTACATGCTGGGTCGCGAGCCGGTCCTGACTCCGGACGGCGAACGGATCGTCGACGCGAAGGGCCGCGGCTCGTACGTGACGAGCGCGGGCTCCGGACCGTCGGTCGGGAAGCACCTCCTGATGGCGTACCTCCCGCCGGAGCACGCGACGGAGGGCATGAAGCTCCTCGTCGAGTACTTCGGCGAGCGCTACCCGGTGACAGTCGCCGTCGCCGGTGCGACCCCGCTGTTCGACCCCGAGAACGCCCGGATCCGGTCCTGATCGGAGCGGTCCGGCGATGAACATCCTCGTCTGCGTCAAACGCGTCCCGGCGACCGGCGGCCGGATCGTCCTGACCGCCGACGGATCGGACATCGACACGCGCTACCTCGGTTTCACCGTCAGCCCGCACGAGGAGTGCGCGGTCGAGGAGGCCGTCCGGATCGTCGAGGCGCACGGCGGCACGAGCGCCGTGCTGACCCTCGGGCCCGCGGCCGCCGAGGAGCAGCTCCGCGATGCGATGGCGATCGGGATCGATCGGGCGATCCTGCTCGAGACCGACGGGCGCGACTGGGATCCGGTCGCGACGGCCGGCGCGATCGTCGAGGCGATCCGGGTGCAGGAGGCGGCGAGCGGACCGTTCGATTTGATCCTGTTCGGCAATGAATCGGCCGACAGCGGCGGCTTCCAGGTCGGCATCCGGACGGCCGCCGCCCTGGGCCGGCCGTGCGTGACCGGGGTGAAGTCGCTCCAACCGGGCGATGGGCGGATCGCCGCCCGCCGGGAGGCCCCCGCGGGTGGCTGGGAGTCGTTCGAGGTGCCCCTGCCTGCGGTCGTGTCCGTCAAGGAGGGGATCAACCTGCCCCGCTATCCGTCGATCCCAGGCCGGCTGCGAGCCAAGAAGAAGGACGTCGAGCGGTCCTCGCCGGCATGGCGCTCAGGCGGCCTGGAGAAGATCACCCTCCGCCTCCCGAAGGAGGAGGTGACCGCGGCCGAGGTCATCGGGCGCGGGCCGGAGGCAGCGCCAGCCGTCGTCGACCTGCTCGCCCGGATCGGGGTGCTCGGGCGATGAGCGGAGCGGTCCTGGCGCTCGTGAGCCTCGCCGGGGGCGTCCCGGAGCGCGCGTCCCTCGAGGCACTGACGCTCGCCCGGCGGCTCGCGACAGCGAGCGGCGCTCCCCTCGAGGCGGTGATCGTCGCGGATGGATCGGTCGCCCCGTCCGCGGCCGCTGCGCTCAGCGGGGCCGGCGTCACGACCGCGGTCGTCGTCGACCACGCGTCGCTTACGGTGGATCAGCCCGACGGCTGGGCCGCCGCCGTGGCCCAGGTCGTCGAATCCCGCGGGCCGGCGGCGGTCGTGGGCCCCGGCACCGAGCGTGGCAACGAGCTGCTCGCGCGGGTTGCCGCCCGGATGGACCTGCCGATGGCCGCCAACTGCATCTCGGTCGAGCCGGGCGACCGCTACCGCCTGACCCGTCAGCGCTGGGCCGGCAGCCTCCTGGAGGATTGCTGGCTCGACGCGCCGACCCGCCTGATCACGGTCGCCCCGAACGCGGTTCCGGTCGAGGCGGTCGATGGCAGCCCGGCGCCGGCGATCGTGTCGTTCGCGCCGACGCTCACCGACGCCGACCTCGCCGTCCACGTCACGAGCCGCGAGGCCTCCGAGCGCGGAGGCGTGTCGCTCGGCGACGCGAAGGTCGTGATCGGCGGCGGCCGGGGCGTCGGCAGCAGCGAGGGCTTCGCCGACCTCGAAGAGCTGGCCGGCCTGCTCGGTGGCGCGGTCGGTGGGTCACGCGTCGTCACGAGCGCCGGCTGGCGGCCGCACGCCGACCAGATCGGCCAGACCGGCCTGCGGATCGCGCCCGACATCTACATCGCGTGCGGCATCAGCGGGGCGATCCAGCACATCGTCGGCTGCAAGGCGGCCAAGCACATCCTCGCGATCAACACCGATGCCGAGGCGCCGATCATGGGGGTCGCCGATTACGCCGTGATCGGGGACCTGCACACCGTGCTCCCAGCGATCTCCGCCGAGATTCGGCGACGGGGCGCCGGTCGCGCCTGAGGGGTCGGGCCGTCCACCTGCTATTCTTGCTCACGTACAGTAGCACGTTAGTTGGACGGAGCGGATGAAGGTCGGGGTCATCGGTGCGGGCACGGCTGGCATGTCGAGCGCCCTGCTCCTGTCTCGGGACGGCCACGACGTCACGGTGTTCGACCGCGTCGCCGATCCGCGACCGATCGGAGCGGGCATCCTCCTCCAGTCCCTCGGCCAGCCGATCCTGGACGATCTGGGTCTCCGCGACTTGGCCAACCTGGGCTTTCTGGCCAGAGTCTCGCCCCCGGAGCGTTGGGCATGATCCGAGCCCACCTGGGGACCGTTAGCCGGCTCTGCACCGCCTAAGTCCCGCACGGATCACGGTGGTGAATGTCGTCTCGACCGCCCCGACGGCCCGGTGACCGTGCCCAATTCTCCCCGGATGGCAATCTGGCCGGATTGGGGGTCCGTGTTGTCCTCGTCCGGCTGCTCGGCCTCAGCCGCCGCCGTCGAGGCGATGCCGAGCCACGAACGCCGCCGCCTGGGCACGCCGCTCCAGGTTCAGCTTGGCGAGGATCGAGCTGACGTAATTCTTGACCGTCTTGTCGGACAGGAAGATCTCCGCGGCGATCGCCTTGTTCGTCATGCCCTCCGCGACGAGAAGCAGGATCTTGCGCTCCTGCGGCGTGAGCCCGGCGAGCTCGTCGTGGATCTCGCCGCTCGCGATCTGGCGGACCCGGGCGAGGACGCGCTCGGTGACCGCGGGATCGAGGAGCGACTCGCCGCGACCGACCGCCTCCAACGCCGACACCAGGTCACGGGCGCGTATCTGCTTCAGGAGGTAGCCAGCGGCGCCCGCGACGATGGCCGAGAGGACCGCCTCGTCGTCGGGAAATGAGGTGAGCATCAGGACGCGGGTGTCGGGCAGGTCGGCCCGGATCTCGCGGCACGCCTCGACCCCCGAGCCATCCGGCAATCGGACATCCATGATCACGATGTCCGGATGGTGGAGGTGCGCCTGGGCGACGGCTTCCTCGACTGTGCCGGCCTCGGCGACGACCTGGAAGTTCGGGCGCCGCCCGAGCAGCGCGACCAGGCCCTGCCGGACGACCTCGTGGTCATCGACGACCAGGAGCCGGAAGGGGCGGCCGGCGGAGCCGCGGGCAGGGATCGATCGTTCCTCGGTCATCGCGCGGCCTTCGTGATCCTCCCCGATCGGTGTCAGTGCACGTTCATGATGCCGGGCGCCGCGGAGCTGTGCCGGGCCAACGCCCAAGCCCACGCCACCATCCGCGCGCACGAGCGGCCACCGCGGTCAATTCCAGATCAATCGCGCCGGCACGCGCGGCCGCACCGCCGGCCGCTGCCCGCGCTGTTAGCATCGGCGGCCATGACCGACCGAGTTTGGGACTACGTGATCATCGGCGGCGGAAGCGCCGGCTCCGTCCTCGCCAACCGCCTCAGCGCCGACCCCTCGACCCGGGTCCTCGTCCTCGAAGCGGGTCGGCCCGATTGGCGCATCGACCCGTTCATCCAGATGCCCGCCGCCCTGTCGTTTCCGATCGGCAGCCGCTTCTACGACTGGAAGTACGAGTCCGAGCCCGAGCCGTTCATGAACGGCCGGCGGGTGTTCCACGCGCGGGGCAAGGTCCTCGGTGGATCGAGCTCGATCAACGGGATGATCTTCCAGCGCGGCAACCCGCTCGACTACGAGCGCTGGGCGGCCGACCCGGGGATGGAGACCTGGGACTTCGCCCACTGCCTGCCATATTTCCGACGGATGGAGGACTGCACCGCGGCGGCCGCCGACGACCCGTGGCGTGGTCACGGCGGTCCCCTCGTCCTCGAGCGCGGCCCCGCGACGAGCCCGCTCTTTCGCGCCTGGTTCGCCGCCGCGGTGGAGGCCGGTTATCCGCTCACCACCGACGTCAACGGCTATCGCCAGGAAGGCGTCGCGGCGTTCGATCGGAACATCCGGCACGGGCGCCGAGTCAGCGCGGCGCGGGCCTACCTCCATCCCGTCCTTGGCCGCAGGAATCTCAAGGTCCGGACGCGCACTCTCGTGACCGGGATCCACTTCGACGGGACCCGCGCCGTCGGCGTGGAGATCGAGCGACAGGGCGGCGGGACCGAGACGATCCGGGCCGGCGAGATCATCCTCTGCGGAGGCGCGTTCAACACGCCCCAGCTCCTGCAGCTTGCGGGGGTCGGCAACGCAGCGGAGCTCGACGCCCTCGGGATCCCGGTCGTCGCCGACCTTCGCGGCGTCGGCGAGCATCTCCAGGACCACCTCGAGGTCTATGTCCAGCACGGCTCGAGCCAGCCGGTCTCGGCGCAGCCGGCGGCCACCGAGAAATGGCGACGCCCGTTCATCGGCGCCCAATGGCTGTTCCTGCGGAGCGGGCCCGGCGCGACGAACCACTTCGAGGCCGGCGGGTTCGTCCGCTCGAACGACGACGTCACGTACCCGAACCTGATGTTCCATTTCCTGCCGCTGGCGATCCGCTACGACGGGACCCCCGCGCCGAGCCGCCACGGCTACCAGGTCCACGTCGGCCCGATGTACTCCGACGCTCGCGGCAGCGTGAAGATCACGTCGACCGATCCGCGCCGTCATCCGGCCCTCCGCTTCAACTACCTCTCGACGGCCCAGGATCGGCGCGAATGGGTCGAGGCCGTGCGCACCGCCCGCCGGATCCTGGCCCAGCCGGCGTTCGAGCCGTTCTCCACCGGTGAGCTCTCGCCCGGACCTGGCGTCGAGACCGACGAGGAGATCCTGGGCTGGGTGGCCAGGGACGCCGAGACGGCACTCCATCCGTCGTGCACGGCCCGGATGGGCCTTGACGCGGCGTCCGTCGTGGATCCGTTGACGATGCGCGTCCACGGCCTCGACGGCCTGCGGGTGGTCGATGCGAGCGTCATGCCATACGTGACGAACGGCAACATCTACGCCCCGGTGATGATGCTCGCCGAGAAGGCGGCCGACCTGATTGGCGGCAACACCCCGCTCCCGGCCGACCCGAGGCCCTTCTACCGCCACGGTGTTTCGCCGCTCGCGGAGCCCGGGCAACGCTGAGCCGGATCGGTCAGCCCGTCGTCGGCTCGCGCAGGCCCCGGATCACGACGTCGACGAGCTGACGGACCATCGCGGAATCCGGCGGGATGCCGGTGCTCAGGAGGCGCATCAGCATCGCCCCCTGGACCATGTCGGCCACGAGAGACGGTTCGATGTCAGTCCGCAACCCCGCCGCCGACGCCAGCTCGCGGTACTCCTGGGTGATCCCGCCGTGGTTCGGGGCGACGCGCGCGATGACGCCCCGGGCGGCCGCCGGACTGCGGAGCGACTCGGCCACCAACAACGGCAGGAACCGCCGGAAGGGCGCCTCGCCGAGCACGGCGGCGGCCCAGATCGCGCCGGTCGCAATGTCGGCCTCGATGTCGCCCGTCAATGCGAACGGCTCGCGTCCCTTGACCTGGGCCATGGTCGCCGACAGCAGCGCTTCGCGCGTCGGATAGCGGCGGTAGACGGTCGCACGGGCCACGCCGGAGCGGCTGACGACGGCGCTCATCGTCAGCCCGGCGAGGCCGACCTCCGAGAGGAGGGCCATCGCCGCATCGAGGATCGCCCGATCGGCGTTGCCGCTGCGGGGCCGACCTACGGGGCGCGGCTCGCGCTTGCTGGCCAGCCGAACGGCCCTCGTCGGGCGCGGGGAGGGTAGGGAACGGTTCGCGGAATCGGGCGGCGAGGCGGTCCGAGCGGCGGCAGCTGTCTTCACGGCGACAGCGTACCAGTAATTTTGATACTAGACACCTTGTATCGAAACCTATACAGTCGTGATCGCGCCGAGGCCTCGTCAGCCCGGTGGAGCCGAGAAACGGGACCTATTCACCCACCGGCCTGTCCAGATCGACGACACCCGACGGTGGCCTGTGGAGATTCCCGACTCAATGCTGCCCCTGACTCGGCCGAGCCCAATTCGGCGGACCCGCGTGCGCCGTTCCCGCCGGCCTTCCATGGACCATCTGCCCGGACTCGGTGCCGTCCGCCACCTCGCCCCGCCGACGCTCGCAAATCCGGCTCGTCGACCGAGGGCCGCTGACCGCACCGTGACCCCGCCGGCCGCGACGGCGATCGCCCCGGACGGTCGTTGGCTGCGGGTCGTGATGCTCGTTGCGCCCGTCGTCGCTGTCGGTGTCGGTGTCGCCGGGATCGCCCTCTCGCTCGTCTCCAACCCCGCGGAGCTGTTGACGGCCTTCGTCGTCCCGCTCGCGATCATCGGCGCGCTCGCGCTCGGCGACCGGCCCGCCCCGCGGCTCGCGGCGGCCCTCGCCCTCGATGTGGAGGCGCTGTTGACCGGCGTCGTCAGCCCGGCCGGGATGGCCTTCACCCTGGTTCTCCCGCTCATCGCGGTCGGCCTCGTTCAGCCCCTGATCCGTGGCCGGGCGCTGCTCGTCGTCTTCGGGCTGTCGGCGATCACGGCGGTTCTGGGCGTGGCCGAAGCGGTGACGATCGGCCCGGCCCGCGGCGTGATGCCGCCGGGATCGGCATTCCTGACCGTCGTCTCGTTCGCCGCCGTCACCGCGTTCGCTCTCGCCCTCAACTGGCGGGCGACGCGGCACCTCAGCGCGACCCTGGCCGCGGCCGAGTACGAGATCTGCGAGCGAGCCACAGCCGAGCGCCGGCTGCGCGAGACATCCGAGATTCTCTCCGCGATCCTGACGTCGTCGCCGGTCGCGACGCAGGCGTTCGACCGGAACCGGAGGGTCATCGTCTGGAACCCCGCCTCCGAGCGGACGTTCGGCTGGTCCGCGGACGAGGTCATCGGTCGCGCCCTGCCCGAGGAGATGGTGCCGATCGACGATCGCGAGTCGTCGCGCGAGCGAATCATCCGCACACTCGCCGGATCGACGACGAACGGCGACCGCGTTCGACGCCTGACCAAGGATGGCGATGAGCGCTGGGTCGACATCTACGCGGCGCCGCTCCTTGACCGCGACGGCGAGGCGATCGGGATCGCCGGCCAGCTGATCGATGTCACCGACCGCGTCCGGATCGAGGCGCAGCTCACCCAGGCCCAGAAGATGGGCGCGGTCGGCCTCCTGGCGAGCGGGATCGCCCACGATTTCAACAACACCCTGACGGCCGCCGGCGGGTATGCCGAGCTGATCCAGAGCAGCAGCGACGGGCTCGTGCGGGAGGACGCCACCGCCCTGATCGAAGTCGTCGACCGCGGACGGCAGCTGACGCGGCAGCTCCTCGACTTTGCCCGCCGCGGCGACGGCGCGGCCGCGCTCGTCGATCTGCGCGACGTCGTCGTCGGGGTCGAGCCGCTGATCCGACGGCTGATCGGCGGCACGATCGCGGTGGAGCTGTCCGTCGCCGGCGAGCCCCTGCGTGCAAGCGTCCAAGTCGGCCAGCTCGAGCAGTCGCTGATCAATCTCGCGATCAACGCGCGCGACGCCATGCCCAATGGCGGCGTCCTCCGGATCGCGGTCGATACGGCGCGGACCCACGACGAGGATACGGAGCCTCTGGGCGGCAACACGGTGGCTCGGGGCCGGCCGGGCGGCGCGGACTGCCGGACGATTGCCGCGGTCGGAAGCATCCGACCGGACTCCACGAACGACATCGAGATCTCCGTCGCCGACACCGGCATCGGGATCCCGGCTCCCGTGCTGGCAAGCGTCTTCGAGCCATTCTTCACGACCAAGCCGGTCGGCGTCGGGACGGGCCTCGGGCTGGCCATGGTCCGCGGCTTCGTCGAGGCGGCCGGTGGCGCGCTGATCGTCACGTCCGAGGTCGGCGTGGGTACGTCCTTCACCATCCGGCTGCCCAGCGCCGCCTAGGCTGACATTCGGAGACCATTTACGGTCGGCGTACGATGACGAAGAGCTCCGACCCTGCCGTCCCTCGTTCGGCCGCGGCCGGGCAGTCAGGAGGCGCACGATGCTCGACGCGGCGGCACGTCTCTGGTGGGTCCTTGTCCTCCAGGGCGTTCTCGGGATCCTGTTCGGGGTCCTGGCCATCTTGTTCCCGGACCTCGCCCTGACGACCGTGGCCTACATCTTCGCGGCGTGGGCCCTGATCGCCGGGTTCTCCCAGCTCGGCGACGGCCTGCGCGTGGCCGAAGCACGTGGCCGGTCGTGGCCCTTCGCCGTGAGCGGGGTGATCTCGATCGTCGCCGGGATCATCGCCGCCGTCGTTCCGGGAATCACGATCCTGGGGCTGGTCCTCGTTCTCGGCTACTGGCTCGTGATCCAGGGCATCATGGAGGTCTACGCGGCCTGGCGGATCCGTCGCGAGGTCACCAACGAATGGCTCCTCGCGCTCGCCGGGATCGCCCGCCTCGTCGTTGGCGTGATCGTTCTCGCGATGCCGTTCTTCGGCGCGATCCTGGGGTTGTCGTTCCTCGCGGTGTCGGCGATCTTCGCAGGGCTCACGGCGCTCTCGGTCGGCCTCCGCCTGCGAGGATTGGGAGGAGGCTCGCGCGACCGCGGCGGACGCACAGCGTCTGCTGCCGGAGCCTGAGCGGCTCGGCGCGAACGGACTCCGGCCGGCTGAACGCCAGCCGGCCGAGCCTCAGCCGCCGGCCTGACGGAGCGTTCGGGCGATCCGCGTGGCCGTCGCGGTGACCTGCAGGCCGAGGGCGGCCTCGCGACCCGCCGGCGGGAACCGGTACGACGGGCCGTGGACATGGACCGCGGCGACGACCTCGCCGCTCGCGTCGGCGATCGCGGCAGCGACCGACGCGATTCCCTCCGCATATTCGCCGTTCGTCCAGGCGTTGCCGTCGAGCTGGATTCGCTGGAGTCGCGTCCGCAGCAGCGACGGGTCGATCATCGTCCGGTCGGTGAATCGTTCCAGCGGGTCCCCGAGATAGGCCTCGATCCGGGCGCGCGGCCACAGTGCGAGGACCGCGAGTCCCGACGACACCGCGTGCATCGGGATCCGTGCGCCTGTCCAGTCCCGGACGCTGACGGGGTGGTCGCTGTCGACCTGCTCGACGTAGTGCATCGTGGATCCGTCCGGGATCGACAGGCCGGCCGTCTCGCCGATCGACGCGGCGAGCTCGGCGAGGTGCGGTCGAGCGACCGCGACGACGTTGCGGGTCGCGACCAGACCGGTGGCGAGGGTCTCGAGCCGTGGGCCGAGCCGATAGCGGGTCTCGCCCGGGACCTGCTCGACGGCGCCCTCCCGGGCCAGTGACAGAAGCATCCGCGCCGCGGTCGACTTCGGCAGGGCGACCCGTTCCGCGACCTCGGTGACCCCGATGGGGCCATCGGTCAACGCTGCGAGCACTGCGAAGGCTCGTTCGATCGACTGGACTCTGGACACGCGCTTCCCCGTCGGCTAGATTCGGCTCTGCGTTCCATCATACGGCACCGTTCCACGATGTGGAACCCGCGACGAGAGATGATGGCGGACCTCAGTCGGCAGGCGGAGCCGGCGGTCAGGGAGCACCAGGCGTGGCCGACTACGAAGAGATCGACCTCTCCGCGCTGAGCGACGACGAGCTCGTCGAGCAGATGCACAACGACCTGTACGACGGCATGCGCGACGAGATCGTCGAGGGGACCAACATCCTCCTCCAGCGCGGGTTCACGGCCACGAAGGTCCTCGACGACGCGCTCGTCGCCGGGATGAAGATCGTCGGCATCGATTTCCGCGACGGCATCCTGTTCGTCCCCGAGGTCCTGCTGGCCGCGAACGCGATGAAGGCCGGGATGGAGATCCTCCGTCCGCTCCTCGCCGAGACCGGAGCCGAGCCCGTTGGCAAGGTCGTCATCGGGACGGTCAAGGGCGACATCCACGACATCGGCAAGAACCTGGTCGGGATGATGCTCGAGGGGGCGGGCTTCGAGGTCGTCGACCTGGGGATCAACACCGACGCCGAGAAATTCATCGCGGCGCTCGAGCTCCACAAGCCCGACATCCTCGGAATGAGCGCCCTGCTCACGACGACGATGCCGTACATGAAGGTCGTGATCCAGACCCTCAAGGATCGCGGGATGCGCGACGACTACATCGTCCTGGTGGGCGGCGCGCCGCTCAACGAGGAGTTTGGGCTGGCCGTCGGCGCCGACGCCTACTGTCGTGATGCCGGCGTAGCGGCCGAGACCGCCCGTCGCCTGATCGACCAGCGCCGTGCCGCGGCCTGAGGTCGCGAGCGGCCGCGCTGGTGGCGTGCGCGTGATGGTCCGCCGGGCGGACCAAGGAGCCAACGAGGACGCATCCAGGCGCCGCGTCGGGCGCATCCGCCGTCCATTGGTCCCGCCCGCGGACCATCCGGCGAAGCAACACGCCACCGCGGGTCACGCTGTCCACGACGTCCGTCCGTTGGTCCGCGGGGCGGACCAGCCCGGGACGATCACCTCGCGTGCCCTCGTGATCGGCTGCGGCGCTCTCGCCCGCGAGCTGCTCGAGGTCACAGCCCGGATCCCGGGTCTCGAGGTCGCCTGCCTGCCACCCGACCTGCACAACCGGCCCGGCGGCATTCCCGGTGCGGTCCGGCGGCGGATTCACGAGGCCCGCGCCGACGGGTATGAGCGGATCTTCATCGCCTACGCCGACTGCGGGACCGGTGGTCTGCTCGAGCCGGTCCTGGCCGACGAAGGCGTCGAGCGGCTGCCGGGCGCCCATTGCTACGAGGTCTTTGCCGGGTCCGCCGAGTTCGCCGCGCTGGCCGACGCCGAGCCAGGGACCTTCTGGCTGACCGACTTCCTGGCCCGGAACTTCGAGCGGCTCGTGATCCGCGGCCTCGGCATCGACCGCCATCCGGACCTCGAGGCCGTGTACTTCGCGAACTACACCCGCGTCGTGTTCCTGTCCCAGACCGAGGACCCGGACCTGCTCGCGCTCGCGCGCCGCGCCGCCGAGCGGCTCGGGCTCGCCTTCGAGCATCGCCCGACGGGGCTCGCCAACCTGGCCGCCCCGATCGTCGCCTTCGCCGGCCGCGTCGGCGGACCGCGTTCGGCTCCCCGTCGTGGAGCCAACTGATGGCCAGCCTCACGGTCATCTGGTGGCGTGACATCCCGGCCCAGGTCATGGCCCGCGAGGGCCGTCGAGCAAGCAAGGTCCAGCTTCATCCCCGCTTCCAGGTCGCGATCGACAAGGCGGCGAGCCGGGCCGGCAAGCGCGCCTACAGCGAGTACATCGAAGAGTGGCGGAAGGTCGCCCGCGACTGCGGCCAGGACCTCGAGGCCGAGGTCAACGCCGAGGTCGAGCGACTCGAGACGACCTACGACAAGCACCGCCTCGCCGAGCTGATCCAGGCCGGCGGAGTCGCCGGCGGACTGGCCTTGTCGCCGGCCCACGACGAGACGCCGCGCGGCGCCCGGAACGGCGCGGACGGCAATCGCGGCGAGACCGCGGCCGGCGACGCGACAGGTGCGCCGGCGGGCGATCGGGCCACAGCGGGCGGCCCGGCTGCGGCCGGCGGAGATCGAGCGTGAGCTGGACCGTCGTCGGATCGGCCAGCCGGGAGGTCGTCATCGGCGACGATCGGCCGTTCGTCATCATCGGCGAACGGATCAACCCGACCGGCCGGAAGCTCCTGGCCGAGGAGATGAAGAACGGGGACTTCAGCCGCGTCGAGCGCGACGTGCTCGCCCAGGTCGAGGCCGGCGCCCACATGCTCGACGTGAACGCCGGGATCCCGCTCGCCGACGAGCCGGCGATCCTCGCGACGACGATCCAGCTCGTCCAGTCCCTCACCGACCTGCCGCTCTCGATCGACAGCTCGATCGTCGAGGCGCTCGAGGCCGGGCTCGCGGTCTACCAGGGCAAGGCCCTCGTGAACAGCGTGACCGGCGAGGAGGAGCGACTCGAGCGCGTCCTGCCCCTCGTGAAGAAGTATGGCGCCGCGGTCGTCGCCATCAGCAACGACGAGACCGGGATCAGCGAGGACCCGGACGTCCGGTTCGGCGTCGCGAAGCGGATCGTGGAGCGGGCCGCGGACTACGGCATCCCGCGCGAGGACGTCATCGTCGACCCGCTCCTGATGCCGATCGGGGCGATGCCGACGGCCGGCCGGCAGGTCTTCCGGATCCTCGGCCGGCTGCGGGACGAGCTCGGCGTCAACTCGACGTGCGGCGCGAGCAACGTCAGCTTCGGATTGCCGAACCGAGAGGGGATCAACGGCGCCTTCCTGGCGATGGCGATCGCGTCCGGTCTGACGTCCGCGATCACGAATCCCATCGCCGACGGTGTCCGGACCTCGGTCATGGCGGCCGACGTTCTCCAGGGCAACGATCAGGATGCGGCCCGCTGGATCCGGACCCATCGGGTCGGGCCGCCCGACGGCGACGTCGGCGGCCGGCGCATCAACCGACGGCGGGCCGGGGCCGAGCCCCCGCAGCGGATCGCCGGGACCGAAGCCGTCGCGACGGCCGGCGGCTGACCTCGCGCGGCGCCGCCATGGCCGACGAACCCCTCGTCATCTTCACGCCGTCGGGGCGGCGCGGTCGCTTCGCGGTCGGGACGACCGTGCTCGACGCCGCCCGCCGGCTCGGTGTCGACATCGATTCGGTCTGCGGCGGGCGAGGGATCTGCGGTCGCTGCCAGGTCGAGCAGAGCGTCGGCGAATTCGCCAAGCACGGGATCACCTCGGCGCCCGATCACCTGACGCCATTCGGCGCGGTCGAGGCTGAGTATCGCGATCTCAAGGGCCTCGCCCACGAGCGCCGCCTAAGCTGCATGGCCCACGTCCGGGGCGACCTGGTGATCGACGTCCCGCCCGAGAGCCAGGTCTATCGCCAGGTCGTCCGGAAGGGCCTCGACGTCCGCGATTTCCATCTCGATCCGGTGGTCCGGCTGCACTACGTCGAGGTCGAGGCGCCACGGCTCGCGTCGCCGACTGGCGACCTCCATCGGCTCCAGGTATCGCTCGAGCGCGAGTGGCAGCTCACCGACCTCGAGGCGGACCTTCACGTCATTCGCGCCCTTCAGCCGGCCCTCGAGAAGGGCAAGTACGGCGTCACCGTCGCCGTTCACGACGGCAGCACGATCACCGGGATCTGGCCGGGCCTCCACGAGCAGGTCTACGGCGTCGCGATCGACATCGGCTCGACGACGATTGCCGGCCATCTCGCGAACCTCGGCGACGGGTCCGTCCTCGCGAGCGCCGGGGTGATGAACCCCCAGATCCGCTTCGGCGAGGACCTGATGAGCCGGGTCAGCTACGCGATGATGAACGACGCCGGCGCCGGCGAGATGACCGCGGCCGTCCGGACCGCGCTCAACGGGCTCCTCGCCCAGCTCGCGAACCGGGCCGGGATCAAGCGCGACGCGATCCTCGAGCTCGCCCTCGTCGGCAACCCGATCATGCACCACCTCGTGCTCGGGATCGACCCGATCCCCCTCGGCTCGGCGCCGTTCGCCCTGGCGACCGACCGGGCGGTCACGATCCGCGCGGACGAGCTCGACCTCATCACCCACCCCGGGGCCCGGGTCTATGTCCTGCCATGCATCGCCGGGCACGTCGGGGCCGACACCGCGGGCGTGATCCTCGCCGAGGCGCCCCACGAGTCGGAGGTCGTCGAGCTCGTCGTCGATGTCGGCACGAACGCCGAGATCGTGCTCGGCAACAAGTACTTCCTGCTCGCCGCGTCGTCGCCGACGGGCCCGGCCTTCGAGGGGGCCCAGATCTCGTCCGGACAGCGGGCCGCGCCCGGCGCGATCGAGCGCGTCCGGATCGATCGCGACACGCTCGAGCCGCGGTTCCGGGTCATCGGCTCCGAGCTGTGGTCCGACCAGCCCGGCTTCGCCGAGGCGACGGCCCCCACCGGGATCACCGGGATCTGCGGGTCAGGAATCGTCGAGGTCATCGCCGAGCTGTTCCTCGCCGGGGTCGTGACGCACGACGGGATCGTCGACGGGTCGCTCGCGGCGAGGACGCCGCGGATCGTCGCCGAGGGACGGACGTTCAGCTACGTCGTCCACGATGGCTCGGGCGCGGGCCGGTTGCGGATCGCCGTCACCCAGAACGACGTCCGGGCGATCCAGCTCGCCAAAGCCGCCCTGTACGCCGGCGTTCGGCTCCTGATGGACCACGCCGGGATCGACACCGTCGACGAGGTCCGGCTCGCCGGCGCCTTCGGCAGCCAGATCGACCCGTTCCACGCGATGGTCCTGGGCCTGATCCCGGATGCTCCGCTGGATCACGTGAAAGCGGCCGGCAATGCAGCGGGCACGGGGGCCTTGATCGCCCTGCTGAGCGCCGCGGCGCGGCGCGAGATCGAGGACGTCGTGCGCCGCGTCGAGAAGATCGAGACCGCGGTGGAACCGCGCTTCCAGGAGCATTTCGTCGAGGCGATGGCCTTCCCTCACCGGACGGCGCCGTCGACCCACCTGTCCCAGGTCGCGACGCTGCCGCAGCGCGGTTCGGGCCCGGCGGGCGGGCGCGGCTCCGCGCCCGACGGTGGCGGCCGGCGACGACGGGCGGTCCTATCGGCCGCCAAGGAGGACCGATGACGATCGAGGAATCCCCGCGTCAGCGGACCGGCGGCCGAGCCGGCCGGCAGGCCGCTCGGGCCAGCCACCACGTCGCCCGCGAGCCGTTCCTGACCCGCACCCTGGCGCCGTTCGAGGTTCTCAACGAGGAGGGCCTCTCGGTCATCGAGGAGAACGCGGACACGATCCTCCAGGAGGTCGGCCTCGAGTTCCGCGGCGATGCCGACGCACTCCGGCTGTTCCGCGAGGCCGGCGCCGACGTGCAGGGCGAGCGGGTCCGCTTCCCGCGCGGGATGTGTCGCTCGATCGTCCAGGCGACCGCGCCCCGCCAGTTCACCCAGTACGCCCGCAACCACGACAACGACGTCGAGATCGGCGGCCGCCACACCGTCCTCGCCCCGAACTACGGCTCGCCGTTCGTCCGCGATCTCGACAGCGGCCGGCGCTACGGGACAATCGAGGATTTCCGCAACTTCGTGAAGCTCGCCTACATGAGCCCGCACCTCCACCACAGCGGCGGGACGGTCTGCGAGCCGGTCGACGTGCCCGTCAACAAGCGCCACCTCGACATGGTCTACAGTCACATCCGCTACAGCGACAAGCCGTTCATGGGCTCGGTCACGGCGCCGGAGCGAGCGCGCGACACCGTCGAGATGGCGCGGATCCTGTTCGGCGCGGACTATCTCGAGGACCACGCCGTCATCCTGTCGCTGATCAACGCGAACAGCCCGCTCGTCTGGGACGGGACGATGCTCGGGGCCGCGCGGGCCTACGCCGAGGCGAACCAGGCGACGCTCTTAACCCCGTTCATCCTGGCCGGCGCGATGGCGCCGGTGACGGCCGCCGCGGTCTGCGCCCAGACCCTGGCCGAGGCGCTCGGCGGCATGACGTTCGTCCAGCTGATCCGGCCCGGTGCCCCGGTCGTCCTCGGCAGCTTCGCGAGCTCGATGTCGATGCAGTCCGGCGCGCCGACGTTCGGGACGCCGGAGCCGGCCCTCGTCCTGTACGCGATGGCGGCGCTCGCGCGGCGGCTCGGTGTTCCCTTCCGCTCGGGCGGGAACCTGTGTGCCTCGAAGATCGCCGACGCCCAGGCGGCGTACGAGTCGGCCGCCACCTTCCAGCCCACGATCCTCGCCGGCGTGAACTTCGTGCTCCACGCGGCCGGCTGGCTCGAGGGTGGCCTCGCGGTCGGCTACGAGAAATTCATCATGGACGCCGACCAGTGCGGCATGGCCGCCGTCTTCGTCAAGGGGATCGACCTGACGGAGAACGGCCAGGCGGTCGAGGCGATCCTCGACAACGGCCCGGGCCAGCACTTCCTCGGGACGGCCCACACGCTCGCCAACTTCGAAACGGCCTTCTACCGGAGCGCGATCGCCGACAACAACAGCTTCGAGCAGTGGCAGGAGGACGGCTCGCTCGACGCCGCCCAGCGGGCGAACAGGATCTGGAAGCGGATGCTGCGCGAGTACGAGGCGCCGCCTTTGGACGAGGGGATCGACGAGGCGCTTCAGGCGTTCGTCGCCAAGCGCAAGGCATCGATGCCGGACTCCGAAGTCTAGGGTCGGCGCCCGTGCTGTTCAGGCGTCGAACATCGATGGCGCAACCCGCTCGTGAAGCGCTGGCGCGCGTCCTGCGATCACCCACCTTCGAGCTCGTGCCGCTGAAGAACGCCCTGGACCAGGCCCGCTTCCTGCCGCCGCGAGTCACGGTCTCGGTGACGGCCTCGCCGGCCAAGGGGATGGAGGCGACGATCGCCCTGTGCGAGCAATTGCAGGCCCGAGGATTCCGCGCGGTGCCGCACCTGTCCGCCCGGATGGTCCGCGACCGCAGCCACCTGGTCGACCTCGTGTCCTGGCTCGAGGGGGCCAGCGTCGACCGGGCGTTCGTCGTCGGCGGCGACGCCAAGGAGCCCGGCGACTACCCGGACGGCCTGTCGCTCCTGCGGGAGATGGCCGAGATCGGGCATCCGCTCTCGGAGATCGGGATCCCGTGCTACCCGCAGGGCCACGCGTTCATCGCCGACGGGCCGTTGCTCGAGGCTCTCCATGCCAAGGCCGCGTACGCGAGCTACATGACGACCCAGCTCTGCTTCGACCCGGGCGCGATCGCGACCTGGATCGCGCAGCGGCGAGCGGAGGGACTCGAGCTGCCGATCCATGTCGGCGTGCCCGGCGTCGCGGAGCCTCACAGGCTGCTCGCGATCAGCGCCCGGATCGGCGTCGCCGACACCCACCGGTTCCTGACGAAGAACCTGCGCTTCGTCGCCCGCCTCGTCCGCTCCGGCGGCTTCTACCGCCCCGACGGGCTGCTCGAGGGGCTTGCGCCGCACCTCGCCGACCCGGCGGCCGGCATCGTCGACCTTCATATGTACACGTTCAACGCGGTCGATACGCTCGAGACGTGGCGGCGGTCCTATCTCGCGAAGCTGCGTCGGGCCGTCGCGGCCTGAAGCGCCGCTCGGGGTCGCGCTTGCTCATCCGGGCCACGTTTGGCACCATGCAGACCACAACTGAATACGACTTATCCAGAGTGGCGGAGGGACCGGCCCGTTGAAGCCACGACAACCTACCGGCATCGCGCCGGCAAGGTGCCAATTCCGGGCAGGTTCTCCTGCACGATAAGGGACCGCTCCTTGGACCCTTCCGGCAGGAAGGGTCTTCCCGTTTCCGGTCCCGATCGCCCGACCTGCCTGCCGGCGTGACGCCCACGCCGGGCTGACTTCGAGGACCAGAGACCTTGCCAACCGCATCCGTTCGGACACCGACCGCTTGATGGCCGATCCCACTGCCGGCCTGCCGCGGCCGCGCTTCCGCGCCCGCCTGGCCGTTCGGCCGCTGCTGGTCGACGGCGGCATGGGCACGCTCCTGTTCAGTCGCGGCGTCCCCCAGCGCGCCTGCCTCGAGGAGCTCGTCCTGAGTCAGCCGGACATGGTCGGCGCGGCCCACCGTGAATACCTGGAGGCGGGAGCCGAGCTCATCGAAACCTTGTCGTTCGGCGCCAACCGTCATCGTCTCGCCGCGTGGGGCCTCGAGGGCAGCGTCGGCGATCTCAACCGTCGCGCCGCGCGGGTTGCCCGCGAGGCCCGCGAGGTGAGCGGGCGCGAGGCCCTCGTCGGCGGATCCGTCGGACCGCTCGGGTCGCCGGCGCGCGGCATGCCCGCCATGTCGGAGACGGCGATCAGGGCCATCTTCCGTGAGCAGATCGACGCGCTGCTCGAAGGCGGGATCGACGTGATCGTCCTCGAGACGTTCTCGGACATCAACCAGCTCGTGCTCGCGGTCGATGAAGCCCGTCTGGCATCGGACGTGCCGGTCGTCGCCTCCCTGACGTTCGGTGAGGAGCTCCGCCTGGCCGACGGCAGCAGCCCGACGGCCGCAACCAACGCGCTCGCCGCGGCCGGCGCGGACGCGATCGGGGTCAATTGCGGCGCCGGACCGGTGGCCTGCCTCGACGCTCTCGAAGGCATGGGCCGGCCGGCCGAAGGAGAGCCTGCGCGCTCGATCATGCCGAACGCCGGGCTCCCACAACGGCTCGACGGCCGCTTCGTCTACGCGGCCAGCCCGACCTATTTCGGGACGGTGACGCCGCGGTTGCTGGCAGCCGGAGCGGCGATCGTGGGCGGCTGCTGCGGAACGACACCCGAGCACATCGCCGAGATGCGAGCCGCGCTGGATGCGGTCCTGGCCGCCGGTCCAACCGCCGGCGTTGCGGCGAGCGCCCCGAACACCGCGACAGCGGTCATCGATCGTCGACCGGGGCCATCGCTGGTCGAACGGGCGTCGGTGGGCCCCGGTCAGGACGCACCGCCGCCGACCCGCCTCGCCGAGCTGCTCGCCTCCGGGCGCTTCGTGGTCTCGGTCGAGATCGATCCGCCTCGCAGCATCAGGATCGAGCGGACGATCGATGCGGCGCGTCTCCTTCGCGACGCGGGCGTCGACCTCGTCAACGTCTCGGACTCGGCCATGGCCCGCGTCCGGATGAGCGCCCTGTCGGTGGCCTTCGGGATCCAGCACGACCTGGACCTCGAGTGCCTGGTCCACTGCACGACGCGCGACCGCAACCTGATGGCGCTCGAGTCGGAGCTGCTCGGCGCCCATGCCCTCGGGGTCCGCAACATCATCGCCCTGACCGGCGATCCGCCGCGGATCGGCGACTACCCCACGGGGACCGGGGTCTGGGACGTCGATTCGATCGGCCTGATCGAGATCCTGACGCGCCTCAACCGGGCGGAGGATCCGTCCGGTGCGTCGATCGGCCAGCGGGCCGGCTTCACGATCGCCTGCGCCCTCGACTCGACGGCGGCGGACGCGGCGACGGAGTGGGACCGCCTCGAGCGCAAGCTGGTCGCGGGTGCCCACCTCGTGATGACCCAGCCGCTGTACTCGGTCGAGCAGGTCGAGGCGATGCTCGAGGAGGCCCACCGGCGGTTCGGTCCGGGCGGATTCCCGGTTCCGCTCCTGCTCGGGGTGCTGCCGCTCGTCTCGACCCGCCACGCCGAGTTCCTCCACAACGAGGTCCCCGGGATCACGATCCCGAACGAGGCGCGGGCGGCGATGCGGGCCGCCGGCGAGCGCGGGTCCGAGGTCGGGATCGAGATGGCCGATCGGCTCCTCGCGGCGATGGAGGCCGAGGTCGCCGGGACGTACATCATGCCCAGCTTCGGGCGATACGAGCAGTGCGCCGAGCTCGTGCGCCGGGTCCGGGCGCGGCATCCGGCCGTAGCGGTCGCATCGTGACGGCGTCTGCACCCACCGCCGCCCAGGAGCGCCGCGGCTCGCCGTTCGATCGCGCCTCGCGCCTGGCTGCGCTGCCGGGCATCCTGCGCGAGCGG
>Ga0207684_10000513_pt1 | contig 48084 bp, 45 predicted proteins | sample KBSK5501metaG_FD_184342 | JGI IMG/M metagenome (GOLD analysis project Ga0207684, IMG submission 184342) | Corn, switchgrass and miscanthus rhizosphere microbial communities from Kellogg Biological Station, Michigan, USA - KBS K5-50-1 metaG... | ecosystem: Host-associated > Plants > Roots >... | reverse complement strand
TGCCGCCACCGGCGATGACGTTCCCATTGACCGTCCCCTCGATGCTGATCGTGCCGGCGCCCGCGTAGATATCGTCATTGACCGTTTCCGTGCGGGCAACGGTGACGTCCGCGCCCTGCCGCAGATCCGCCGCTGCCGCGGGCAGCGGCGCCCAGGCAAATAAGGTCGCGATCACGATCGCTCCGGTGAGTGTCGCCAACCAACGACCGAGCATCCGCTGTATGCGTGTCATCAGATCACTGCCCTCCAGCCGCGAGCTCTTCAGTGCATTCTCCCACGGCCGCCGGGTGGGGGGCGCCGCCCGGCGGCGCCTCGAAGGTTCCTAAGCGACGGGCGCCACTTCCTGGTACGCCTGATCGGCTGCCGCCGTCTCGGCCCGCGTGGCCCGAGCGCGTACGCCGAGGACCCCAACCGCGGCGACCACGACGACGCCGATCCCCAGCGCCATGCTGGGCCGCATGGCGTCAACAAAGGACTGTGTGAAGACGGCATGCGCCAGCCGCTCCAGTTGTTGCGCGATTTGTGCCGGGATATTGGCGGGGAGCTGCAGGCTGCCGCCCGTCTGGCCGCGCCCGACTTGTAGGCCGCGGCTGGCCGCCTGACTGAAGCCATCGACGAAGGGAGCCCGGAACAGGTCCGGCAGCTGTGACGAGTAGCCGGCGGCGTGTTCGTGCAGGCCGGTGGCCAGCCTGTTCTGCAGCACGGCACCGATCGCCGCGCTCCCAATCACGGTGCCCAGCTCCTGCACTGTGCTCAGCACACCGGAGGCGACGCCGGCCAGCCGCGGTTGCAGGTCACGGGTCGCCAGGCTGTAGACGGGCGTCCAGACTCCCGCAAGGCCAAGCCCACCGACCGCCAGCCCCGGAACGAAGGCCCAACGATTAGAGTCCACCTGCACCCTCCAGGCGATGTAGGCCATCCCGATCGCGAACAGGGTAAGCCCGATCATGAGGATGTATTTGCCGAAGCGAGCGGCCAGGGGGGCCACGACGCCGGAGAACAACATCATCGTCAGCGCATTTACTTCCATTGCGACGCCGGCGTCGAACGCGCTGAGCCCGAGCACGGATTGGAAGTAAATGGTGATGGGCAGGAAGACGCCCACCATGGCGAAGCCCATCGCCATCAGGACGACCGTCATGAGGGTGTAGTTGCGATCCTTGAAGACCGCGAACGAAAGGAGCGGTTCCTGGTCCTGGCGGCGCCACTGGACGATGAAGAAGAGCGCGAGGACCGCGACGCCGGCCGCGATGATCTCGGGGATCGTGATGCCCGCCGAGACGGTTCCCCAGTTGTAGCGCTGTCCCTCGATCAAGCCGAAGATCACGCCGAACAGGCCAACCGTCGCCAGCGCGACACCAACGAAATCGAGCCGGTGCCGGCGGCCCGGACGAAGATCCGGCACCAGCGCCAGCGCGAGCGCCACGATCAGCAGGCCCACCGGCAGGTTGACGTAGAAGATCCATCGCCACCCAAAGTTGGTGACGATGAAGCCGCCGACGATCGGACCCGCGAGCACCGCCAGCCCGGCCAGCCCGCCGTAGATGGCGAAAACGCCACCACGCCGCTCCGGCCGAAAGATCGTGGTCATGATCGGCAACCCCTGGGGCGCAAGGATTGCCGCACCGAGACCCTGCGCGCCGCGAGCAAGGATCAGCTGCGTCGGATCCTGGGCGAGACCGCTGAGCGCCGAGGCCACGGTGAACACCACCACGCCGGCCATGAACATGTTTCGCGGACCGAAAATGTCGCCCAGCCGTCCCGAGGTGATCAAGAGCACCGCATACATCAGGCTGTAGCCGTTGAGCACCCAGAGAATCTGGTCGAGCGAGGCGTGCAGGTCGTCGACGATGCTTGGGATTGCGACGTTGACGATGGTCAGGTCCAACAGAGTCATGAACAGACCAAGGGCGAGCACGGCGAGCGCCAGCCACGGCGCGGATGGTCGGGTATTTTCAATCACGGTTGCGTACCCCCGCTACCAAATTTTGCTGTTCGGCAAAGAAGCGGCGCAATTCCTGCGCCACCCGCTCGGGATCTCCGCGTCGATCGGTATTGCCTGAGGCCTCATGACCGAGTCCGGGAAGCTCCACACGTGTGGCGTGTGGCAGGACCTTCTCGAGGCCATCGAGGGCCCTCGTCAAGTAGGCCGGGCTCTTGCTCCCGCCGAGCAGCAGCACCTCGGCGGGCAGAGTCCTGAAGCTCTCCAGCGCCCCCTCCATCGCGATCACCAGCTGAAAGTCATAGTGCAGTGTCGGAGCGAGCATCCTCATCGTGACGTCGTCGCCCGACGCCTTCTTGTCCTCGCTGGCCATCATCATCGTCGTCATCCGCTCGAGCAACCAGCGGGGTATGAGATTGAGCATCGGCGGCCCCATCTGCGCGCCTTTCATGCCGGTGATCATGGCCGCGGCGACCTTGCCTTGAGCCATCTCATTGTCGAAGCGCGTCAACCAGCGGGTCGCCGCCGAGCCGTTGAACATGAGCGGCGGTTCGAAGATTGCGGCCTTCTGAATGGCGGGAAGGGTGAGCGCCGCGTTGAGCGAGATGATCGCGCCCGAGCTGACCCCGAAGACATCGTGCGCTCCGGTCTTGCGAAGAAGGGCGTCCAGATCGTCGACCTCCTCCTGAACGCTGTAGTCCCTGCCATATGGTCCACTGAGACCACGGCCACGGCGGTCCGGCAGGTAAACGGTGTACGCGTCGGCCAGCGCCTCGGCGAGCTGTAGATGGCTTTGGGCCGACTCCATGGCGCCGTGGAGCACGACCAGCCCCGGGCCCTGGCCGAGCTGGCGATAGCCGATGGTGGTGCCGTCTCTCGAGACGACGCAGCCGGTGGTGTACTGGCTCGGTCCGGCCACGATTGATCGATCGTTCGCGAGCGTTTTAGACATGGGGTTCAAAGCTCCTTCCTTGATTACGCGACGGGAGCCTGGCTATACTCCGGGTTGCGCGCCCTTGAGCACCAGGTCTCATTGTGGGACTGACTCGAGGAACACGACCTCTGACGGAGTGCTCAGAACACTTCGCCGGAGGTCGTTACCTTTCATTGGGTTTCACCTCCCTCTCTGCGGTTCTCGAATTTCTCGCCAACGTCCTTCATTTGTGCCTTTGTGATCCACAGCCGGCCGCCCTCTATCTCGACGATCAGCTTGCGAACCCAATCGACCTCGGCCCGCTTCATCGCCAGCGCGTACTCCCCTTCCACCAGGAAGAGGCGCGGCAAGCCCATCTCCATGAAAGTCTTCAGCTGCTTTTCCTCACCCGCCGCCTGTCCCTCGAGCAGGGCGGTGCGCACCTTGAGGAGCCGGACCACCTCATCCTGGTCGAGGGCGGCAAAGAAGGCGAGCGCCGCGCCGAACTGCGGGTACTCGTTGACCGGTTGCGCCAGCAGTTCGCGCAGCCAGGCCATGATTTCCTCACGGCCGGTTTCAGTGATCGCGTAGACGGTCCGCTCGGGCCGGCGCCCCTCCCGGCTGGTCTCCTGGGCCTGGATGAATCCACCATTCTCTAGACGTTCGACCGTGTCGTAGATCGACCCGCCCTTGAGCCGGATCACCTGGTCGTGGCCGCGCTCCTTCATCTTGGATTTCATCTCGTACGGGTGCATGGATGCTCCACCAGCAGATTCATGACGGCCAGCGCCAGCGGCGTTCGCGGCAGTTCTCTTTTGCTTTTCATTCCTTAGTCGATCTCGACTATACACACTCGACCAATCGATGTCAACTAATCCAGGGAAACGGAACTTACAGCATCCTTACCGAGTTCGGGGAGGATATACGGGACGTGAGCGCGGCGCCCCGGCGGATCCTGGTCGTGGACGACGACCCCATGGTCGCCATCACCATCCAGCGCGTCCTCCGTCCGGAGGGTTACGACGTCGAGGTTGCGCTCGGCGGGGCGGCGGCGCTCGAGCAGGCCCAAAGCCGGCGGCCCGACCTGGTCGTCCTCGACCTGATGATGCCCGGCATCGACGGCCTCGAGGTCTGCCGCCGGCTGCGAGCGGGCGGCAGCCTGCCCATCCTGATGCTGACTGCCCGCAGCGGGACCGCCGACCGGGTGCGTGGGCTCGATACCGGCGCCGATGACTACCTCGTCAAGCCGTTTGCTTACACCGAACTGCTGGCCCGCGTCCGCGCGCTGTTGCGTCGCGCGGCACCCCCGCCGACCCTCTTGCAGTTCGCCGACCTGACGCTCGAAGTTGAAACCCGTGAGGTGCGCCGCAGCGGCCGGCTCGTGCAGCTCACCGCGAAGGAGTTCGCGCTACTGAGCCACTTCCTGCGGCATCCTCGCCTGGTGCTGAGCCGCGAACAACTGCTCAGCGCCGTGTGGGCCGACGAAGAAACGGATGACAACGTGGTCGCGGTCTACGTCGGCTATCTGCGCACGAAGCTCGACGGCAGCGGTGAGCCGCGACTGATCCAGACCGTCCGCGGTTTCGGCTACAGCCTGCGCGAGGCCTGAGTTGTCGTTCAGGCTACGGCTGACATTCTTCGGCGCCGCTCTCGTCGCACTGACCGTGCTGGCCTTTGGCTGGCTGGTGTACACCCTCGCCACCAACAGCCAGGGTACGGCGCAGGACGATGTCCTCAAGCAGCGGGCCGCCGACGTGCAGGCCGGGGTCGCCGCGGCGTCGGCAGCCCAGCTCAGCGTTCCTGGCACGATGACCGGGGCCGAGGACCTGGCGCGCCGAACGGATCCATTCATCGAAATCCTTACGTCGAACGGAACGGTGGTGTCCAGCACCGGCCGAATTGGCGAGGCCGCCCCAGCCATACCGACGAGCCTGTTGGCGTCCGCCTCCGCACGCGGCTCGGCCCTGGCCACCGTGGATCTACGCGGCGCGCCGTCGCTTCGCTTGTTTGTCACGCCCTGGGACCGGCCTGACCTGGGCCTCGCGGGCTTCGTCGTCGCCGGCCAGCCAATCAGCGTTCAGTCGGCCAACCGCCGGGGCATCCTCGGCTTCTTGATCATTTCGTCCATTCCGACGCTGCTGGCGGCGTTCATCGCCAGCTGGCTGATCACGGGCCGAGCGCTTCGGCCGCTGAAGACCGTGATCGAGACCGCCGACTCGATCGCACGGACGCGCGATCTGAAACGACGGATCCCGCCCGCCAACCGGCAGGACGAGATTGGGTTGCTCAGCGAGAGCTTCAACCGGATGCTCGAACAGGTTGACGCCGCCAACCAGCAGCTGACCCAGGCGCTGGACGCCCAGCGTCGTTTCGTGGCCGACGCCTCGCACGAGCTGCGGACGCCACTGACGACCATCCGGGGCAATTCGGAGTTGCTGGCCCACGGTCCCAGCGTCCCGGAGGATGTCCGCGCGGCCGCCGCCCGCGACATCGCCACCGAAAGCGAGCGCATGAGCCGCCTGGTCGAGCACCTGCTCACCCTGGCCCAGGCCGACGCCGGCCAGAACCTCGCCCTGGCACCGATCGCCCTGCGGCCCATCATCGAATCCGTCGGCCGGCAAGCCCAGTTAACCCACGAGGATCGCCGCATTCGGACCGTCGGGCTGACCGACGCGACCATCGAGGGCGATGAGGATGCGATCACGCAACTCCTGTGGATCCTGGTCGACAACGCCGTAAAGTTCACCAAACCGGGCGGATCGATCGAGGTCGGACTGCAACAGCACGATTCGACCGGCCTGCTCACGGTCGCCGATGATGGCACCGGCATCCCACCGGGCGATCTGCAACGCATCTTCGAGCGCTTCTACCAGGCGGATGCGGCTCGGTCGAACAAAGGAGCCGGCCTGGGGCTATCGATCGCCCGATGGATCGTGGACCAGCATCACGGCGCGATCGCTGCACGTAATAACAACGGTCCCGGCGTCACCTTCACGGTTACGTTGCCGCTAGCCGCCTGAGCTTTCCTTCGCTCAGGTTTCCCTCGCCCGCCTGCCGGGCCCGCCGGCCCACGCGAGCCGCGCTTCAGTGCAATGCGAGCGTTTGAGGCGTCAGGGTGGGGGCACTTACGTCGTTCTTATCGCCCAGCTCTAGGTTGGCGTCATGTACGACATCGCCACCGACCACGCCAGTGCACTGACCGCCGCCGTCTTACTTCTTCTCTTCGTCGTCGCGGTCGTCGGCGGACTACGATTCTTGGCCGCCCGTCGCGTCGCGTTGGCTGGGCGTATCACCCAGGTCTACGATGCTGCGCCGTCGATGACCAAGCTGGCCGCCGCCCTGATGTTGCTCAGCGGAGGGATTCACCTCGCCCTGGTCCCTGGGCACGAAGGCATCACCGGCGTGCTGTTCGTCATCGACGGGCTGGGCTTCATCGTCTTCGCCATCGCGGCTTTTCTCACCAACTGGTGGCGTCGGCCGGCGATCCTGTGGCTGGTGGCGACGATCCTCGCCTACCTCGTCTGGGTCATCGCCGGCTGGGAAACGCCCGACCAGATCGGCATTGCCTGCAAGCTGATCGAGCTCGTGGCACTCGGGCTGCTGATGCGCCTGGCGAACCCCACGCGCCGGACCTGGCTGCGCCGCGTGTGGCGGGCGACCGCGTTTCCCCTGATGGCATGCGTCACGACGTTGGGTATCTGGGTCGGCGGGCTTGCCCATCCGGATGCTTTGCATGCGCACGCGGGCGCGCTGCTGCAACCGGTCGCCGCGGTCGCCACCCCGGAGCAACAGGTAGCCGCCGCAGAACTCTTGGCCAATACCCGAGCCAGCATCGCACGCTACCAGGATCCCGCCGCGGCGATCGCCGCGGGCTTCAAGCCGGGCCCGGTGTCCAGTGCCGACCCGCTGCGGCATTTCCAGAACTCGGCGAACGCGAACGTCATCCTCGACCCGAACCGCCCGCAGGCCCTCGTCTACGCGAAAACGCATCACGGGTTGCAACTGATCGGCGCCATGTTCCAGATGCAGCGTGCGGGCCAGTGGGGTCCGGACCCCGGAGGCCCGCTGACGCAGTGGCATCAGCACGAGGGCATCTGCTTCTCTCCCTTCGGCATCGAGTTCAGCTTCGAGACGCCCTTCTGGACCTGCCCGATCGGCTCGACCAGCATCACGACCGCCCCGATGCTCCACGTGTGGATCATCAATAACGGCAAGAACGGACCATTCGCCGCCGACCTCGACAAGGCCGTGCAGCGCGAGCTCACCGGGAGGTCATAACACCGTGCATCACACGCCTTCAACCAACAGCAGCGCTGCCGACATCGCCTCGGTGCTCGTCGTCGTCCAGGCCAGCCTCTCGCTCGTGGCCGGGTTGAGCGCCATCCCGTTTGCCATCGTCGAGCCGGGCTTCCGGGTGCTTGCGGTGGTCACGATCCTGATGGCCGCGGCGATGTTCTGGCTCGCCCGCAACCTTCGCCGCGGACGTCGCTGGGCCTGGCGCTGGCTGGTCAGCCTGGAAGTGCTGAGCCTGGCGATGACGTCGCTGCTCTCGCTGCTGCCGATCGGAACCATCCGCGGCCCCGTGCCGCTGCTGGTAAACCTCGTAATCCCGACGGCCGTCGTGGTCTTGCTCGCGGCAGCCAGGTCAGACGCGCGCCGCGCTGCCTGACGTGGCACTGCGGCGGGAGAGCGAGTCGATCGTGATCGCGACGAGGAGGACGAGACCCGTGACGATGAACTGCCAGCGGACGTCCAGCCCCAGCAGGCCCATGCCGTTGTAGATTCCGCCGATGACCAGGCCACCGAGGATCCCGTGGATCACCCTGCCGCGGCCGCCAAAGAGGCTGGTCCCGGCAAGCACTACCGACGCGATCGCATAGAGGACGAGCTGGCCACCGTTGATGTTGCCGGACATGCCGCCCAGGTACGAGGCGTAGAGCAAGAGACCGACGCCGGCGGTGAAGCTGCAGATGATAAAACACAGGGTTCGGACCCCGGCAAGATTGATGCCGGCCCGTCGGGCCGCCTCGGGATTGCCACCAATGGCGTAGACGTAGCGCCCGAACTTGGTCCGCTGAAGCAGCATCATCCAGGCGAAAAAGATTCCGAGGACGATCGGAATGACCCAGGGGACGCCAGCCTGCGTGCCGAAGGCGGCCCGATTGACGTTGCAGATCGCCACCACCGCGGTCGCGATGAGTGCGATCAGGGCGATCTTGATGATGGTCAAGCTGACCGGCGGCGCGACCAGTCCGCTGCGGCGCCGGCGGCTGTCGCCAAACCAGAGCAAGGCGGCAATGGCGATGACGATGACGCCCGCCCCGATCCAGCTGACGACCGGGTCGATCGTCCCATTCATGAGGTTGTAAAGGACCTGCCGATTTGAGTCCAGCCCGGCCAGGCTCGGGTAGCCGGAGAAGGCCAGCCCAAGGATGATGAGCATCGCCCCCTGCCAGATCAAGAGTCCTGCGAGCGTGACGATCAGCGATGAAAGGCGCAGCCGGGTGATCAGGGTCCCCTGCAGCGCGCCGATCACGGCGCAGACCAGGAGCCCGGCGATGACCGCGGCCCACCAGGGCCATCTCGTCGTCGCCGGCTGCACCAACTGGACCGTGACGGCAGCACCGACACCGCCGGCGTACGCGATCGAGAGATCGATCTCGCCGAGGAGGATGACGAAGAGCTCACCCATCGCCAGGACCATGAAGTACGCGCTCTGCTGGAATAGGTTGACGAGGTTTCCAGCTGAGAGAAAGACGTGATTCGGGCTGATCGCCTGGAAGACGATCGTGATGATGAGCAGCGCGAGGATGACGGGCAGGACACCACTGTCCCCGCTGCGGATACGAGTCAGCCAGGCACGCAACCACTCGCCCAGAGACTGGGCAACCAGCTCCGGTGGCACTTCGATCGCGGCCGCCTGCACCGCGGCGGTTGGATCCGGCGCCTGTTCGGGGGCTTCAGCGCGCACCACTTTTCGCTCCGTCACCGCCGGTCGGCTGCCCAGCGCGGCCCGAGGCACCGGTGGTCATGTAATCGACGACGGTCTGCCGGTCGTAGTCGGAGGCGCGGCCCTGAGTCGCCATGCGGCCGAGATGCAGCACGGCAATCCGGTCCGCGACCTCGAAGACGTCGTTGAGGTTGTGGGAGATGACCATGACGGCCAGGCCGCGATCGCGCAAACGCCGGACCAGGTCGAGCACCTGCTTGGTTTGCACCACGCCCAGCGCCGCCGTTGGCTCGTCGAGCATCACCAGCTTGGAGTTCCACATCACGGCCTTGGCAACCGCAACAGACTGGCGCTGGCCGCCGGAAAGCGAGGCGACGGGTTGGCGGATCGACCGCACGGTCGTGACTCGAAGGTCGGCCAGCGTCTTGCTGGCGGCACGCTCCATGTCGTCCTCGTTAAGGAGGCCGTTGCGCAGCTCTTCGCGGCCAAGGAACATGTTCTGCACGATGTCCAGGTTGTCCGCGAGCGCGAGATCCTGGTAGACCGTCTCGATGCCGAGCTTGGCCGCGTCCCGGGGGGTTCGGATATGAACCGGGTTCCCCTCCCAGAAGAATTGACCGTGGTCGATCTCGTAGATCCCGGCGATGCACTTGGTTAGCACCGATTTTCCGGCGCCGTTATCACCACAGAGGGCGGTAACCTGTCCGGCGTAGAGGTCCAGGTCCACCTTAGTCAGCGCTTGCACCGGGCCAAAATGCTTGTCGACGCCACGGGCCTTGAACCGTGGCTCACCCAGGGTCGCGTCTTTGACTACCTGGCCCATTGCTTCACACTGTATCGCGCGAGATGGGGGATTGGCGCCGCCGCGGCCGGCGGCGGCGCCACAACGATCTAGCTAATGCCCGCTGCGCTGCAGGCGGCCGCTCCGGCGTCGGTGCACAGGGCGGTCTTGTCGACGAACTTGTCCTTGATGACGGTGGCGTTCATGTTCGAGACCGTCACCCAGATCGGCACCAGCAATGATGCCGGTTGCGTGCTGCCCGCGGCGTTCTTCGGCGGCGAGGTCGTGCCGTTCAGTAGTGCGGGTGGAGGGGTCTGGCCGGCGCGAAGGATGGTCGCGAGCGCGACCGCGTCCTGTGCCTCGAGATAGACCGCCTTGTAGACAGATCCGCACTGGTAGCCCTTCAAAACGTTGGCCATGCCTTGCTCGGTGGCATCCTGACCGGTGGTCGGGACCTTCTTGGGGCCGACGCCCTTGTTCTTGAGCACCGTGATGGCGGCGTTGCCAAGGCCGTCATTCGCCTCGACCGTGGCGTTGATGCTCGGGTTGGCGGTGTATTGCTGTTGGAAGACGGTCTGTCCCGCGGCATTGTCCCAGCCGGGCGCAATCTTCTCCGCGACAAGCTTGAAGCCATTGTTCGTCTTGCCAGCGGCCAGCGGGGTTGTGTCGTCGCCCCAGATCGACTTGTTGTAACCCTGGGCGAAGGAGACCGCGTTCGGGTCGGTATCCTGGCCGCCGTCCAACTCGAAGACCTGCGGGTTCGTGACGCCCCAGTCCGTGACACATTTCTGGAAGCCGTCGCCGATGAGCTTGCCGACCTGGACATTGTCGAAGCTCACGTAATAGACGTTGGTACCGGTGAACGTGGCGCGGTCATAGCTGATCGTCTTCACGCCCTTGCTCTGGGCGAGCTGCTGGATCTGCCCACCGACGTTGCTGTTGATCGGATCGAAGACCAGCACTTTCGCGCCGGCGGTGATGTCCGCCGTGGCGAGGTTGAGCTCCTGGGCCGGGTCGCCCCCGGCATTCTCGATCTTGTATTCGTTTGACTTATAGCCGGCCGCGTCGAAGGCTTGCTTCAGATATGGCGCATCGAAGTTGACATAGCGGGTCGACGACGTGGTGTCGGGGAGGATCACCCCGACGAGGCCGCTCCCCGCGTCGTGCAGCCCCTTGAGCGAAGGCATCACCGTGAAAGCCTGATCGAAGGACGTGACGCTGAGGCCCGGCGGTATGGTCGCGCTCGCCGAGGTGTTCGCCGTCGAGTTGCCGCACGCCGCGGCGACGATCGCGATCGCGCCGAGGCACGCGAACAAGGTCAGCGATCTAAGTCTGGCCAATTGTGTATCCCCTCCTGATGGTCTTGTCTACTGGGAACCATCATTCTGGGGGCTCGGGTATCGAATTCGCAAGCCGGAACCGGGTTTTCGCGAGAAGTTCTAACACTCTCTAACGAGCAGAACGAGCAGATCGATAAGCCGGAGTAGCTTGTGCACTCCGCACAACATCGAGGGTCCGGACGTCTGCGCCGTCCGGACCCCCATTGACCATCAGCGAGCCTTACTACCGGCGAAAGCCGCGCGCGAAGCCGCGGCCCGCCACGAGGCTGAACAACAGGACGACGATCGCCGCACCGAGGATCGCCGACAGGACAGGAATCCCACCCAACGATAGCTCCGGGGCGATGACAACGTGGAGGAGGTCGACCATCAACCAGGCGCCGACCAGCCCGGCAACGATGGCCCCAATCAGACCGCCGGGCATGCCCCGACTGACGAGCCGCTCGCCGATCAGCCCCGCGATGGCCCCCACGAGGAGCAAGACGAGCAGATGCGTTAGTGTCATATCAAGCCTCCAAATATGATGTAGCTCCGCTATCAATAATCATAGGCGAACGGCGGCGCTTTTGCCAAGCGTGTAGAGTCGAAACCGGAGGGGAACGCTCTGGCTTCAAATCAGAACCGACGACCATTGTTTCCGGCCCCGAAGGCACCAGCGCCCGGTGGAGCACCACGGCCCACGCCCTTCTGGCGAAGCCGCGGCTTCTGGATCTATCTCATCGTCCTGCTCATCATCAACTACCTGATCAGCGTTGTGTTCACCAGCGGACCAGCGCGCGTGACCGTCCCGTATACGACGTTCATCGCGCAGCTCAACGCCGACAACGTCAAGGACATTACCGCGCAATCCAACTCGATCCAGGGCGACTTCAAGAACTCGGTGACCTACGGAACGGCGAGCGGCAAGCTCTTCCAGACCGAGCGGCCAGTCTTCGCCACCGACAACCTCTCAACACTGCTCGAGCAGCACAACGTCCAAACCAGCGCGACGCCTCCCGGCACCGGCGGATCACCGCTTCTCAACCTGCTGCTCAGCTTCGGGCCGGCCCTCCTGTTGATCGGCGGCTTCCTGTACTTGAGCCGGCGGACGACGGCCGGAGGTCCGGGCGGTATTCTTGGCGCCTTTGGCCAGAGCCGGGCCACCTTGTATACCGCTGATTCGGCGAACAAGATTACGTTCAATGACGTCGCCGGGATCGACGAGGCCAAGCAGGACCTGGCCGAGGTCGTCGACTTCTTAAAGACTCCGGAGAAATATCAGAAGCTCGGAGCGCAGATTCCCCACGGCGTACTGCTGGTGGGGCCCCCCGGCACCGGTAAGACGTTACTCGCGCGCGCCGTCGCCGGTGAATCGAATCGGCCGTTCTTCAGCCTCTCGGCGTCGGAGTTTGTCGAGGCCATCGTCGGCGTCGGCGCGTCCCGCGTTCGCGACCTCTTCGCCAAAGCCAAGGCGGCCGCGCCCAGCATTATCTTCATCGACGAGCTCGACGCTATCGGCCGGTCGCGCGCGTCATCCGCCACCTTCGGCGCGAACGACGAGCGCGAACAAACTCTCAACCAGATCCTGACCGAGATGGACGGCTTCACGCCCAACCAGAACGTCGTGGTGCTGGCCGCCACCAACCGGCCGGAGGTGCTCGACCCGGCGCTGTTGCGGCCCGGCCGCTTCGACCGGCGAGTCACGGTATCTCCACCCGACAGGGCGGGACGCGAGGCGATCCTGCGGATTCATACCCGAAACGTCAAGGTTGCGCCCAACGTCGACCTCGGCGATATCGCGGGCGCCACGGCCGGATTCGTCGGGGCCGACCTGCGCAACATCGTGAACGAAGGGGCCCTGATCGCCGCGCGCAAAGGCGAGGAGATGGTGACGCGCGCCGACTTCGACGAAGCCATCGAGCGATCCGTGCTGGGCTTGCGCCGGCCGATCGTGCTGGGGGCAGACGAGAGACGACTGATCGCCTATCACGAGTCGGGCCACGCGCTCATGGGCCTGCTGATTCCAGGAGCGGACCCGGTCAAGAAGCTGACGATCGTCCCGCGCGGTCTTTCGCTTGGGTCGACCTACAGTCAGCCGATCGACGACCGCTACAACTACCCGGAGGCGTATCTGCGCGGGCGTATCTCGTTGGCGCTGGGCGGGCGCGCTGCCGAGGAGGTCGCCTACGGCGCGGTCACGACGGGTGCCGAGAGTGACCTCCAGCAGGTGAACCAGGTGGCCCGCTCGATGGTGGCGCGCTTCGGCATGTCCCCGAAGATCGGGCCGATCAACCTCACGCAACCAGGAGACGGCGCGGCGTCCGAGCACTTCAGCGAGGAAACCGCCAGGCTGCTCGACGAAGAAGTCCGCCGCATCGTGGAGGAGTGCCACCGGGAGGCGGTGCGAATCCTCAGCGAGAACCGCGACCGCCTCGATCGCCTGGCCGCGGCGGTGCTGCAGAAGGACACGCTCGACCAGGACGAGATCTACGACATTGCCGGGATCAGCCGCCCGGCATCCGCTCGTCCGGTGATCGCGCCACCCCTTCCCCCGAATGGATCTTCCAAAAAGGACGGCGACGTGGCGCGGGACGAGGTCGGCTCGGAGATCCGGCGCTAAGCGAGCACGGCCCGCATCAGCGATTGCGTCTCCTCTGAAGGCGCGACCCCAAGCTCCTGCGCGAGGCGCCGCTTACAGTCCTCGTAAACGCGGACGGCCTCGGCGCGGTCACCTTGCTTGACCAGGACCTGCATCAGGCGGCGGTATCCGGACTCGCGAAACGGCTCGAGCTCGACGGCGGCGCGCGCCTGTTCCTGCGCAAGGGCGAGCTCGCCGTTCCAGACGAGGGCCTCTACCCGGCAATCGAGCGCGCGAACCAGGATGTCGAGAAGGCGATCGCGGCGCGACGTGACCCACGGCGCATCCTCGCCGGTGAGGAACGGGCGGCGCGCGATCGTTGTCGCGATCAAGGCCGGGCCATAAGCGGCTTGCGGTTGATTGGCTTGCACCGCCCCTTCGGCCTCGTGCACCGCGTCGGCGGCGGCCTCGAAGTCGATCCAGGTGTCCGTGGGCGGCCGGAACTGGTAGCAGCGGAAGGCATTGGCGATGATCTGGTCGCGATCGAGGCCGACGGTGGCGAGCTTCTGGCGGAGCTTGCTGATCACCGCGCTCAGCGCCACCGGCCAGGACAGCGGAAGGGCTTGCGGCCACAGCAACTCGGCCAGCTCCGACTGGGTGACGGCTCGCTCCCGCTCGGCCACCAGGTAGACGAGCGCCAGGCGTCCCTGGCGGCCGGCGAGATCCGCTTCACGAAGCAATTGCTCGCCACGCTCGACCGCCACCTCACCGGCCAGGTAGATCCGAAGCAATGACCCTCCAAACATTCGCCAAAGGCAACCCGCCATGATCTTAGGGACCCGAGTCTTGAGGAGGTGCGGAATGCAAAAACGCGTCGAATGCGAATGCGGCTGGTCGCTCCAGACGGACGACGAGGCGAAGCTGGTGGCGGGTGTCCAGCAGCACGCCAAGCAGATCCACAACATGGAGGGCGTCACCAAAGACCAGGTGCTCGCCCAGGCCAGGCCGGCTTAATACAAATAAGAGGAGAAGACATGAAGTATCTCTACTTGCTCTACGCCGACGAATCGAAGATGCCCGCCGCCGACAGCCCGCAGATGGAGCAGCAACAGGCCGCTTTTGGCCGCTACTACGAAGAACTGTCCGGCAAGGGCATGTTCAAGGCTGGCGACCCGGTCCAGCCGTCGAAGACGTCGACGACCGTCCGCGTGCGCAACGGGTCGACCAAGACGGCGCCCGGCCCCGCCATCGCGGGTAGCGAGCAGATCATCGGCTTCTACGTGATCGAGGCGAAGAACCAGGACGAAGCGATCGCCTACGCGGCCAAGGTGCCGTCGGCGGCCGTGGGCGCGATCGAAGTCCGACCGATTATCGGCGGTTAACCAAGCTAGCGGGGAGGTCGGGACATCGCCTGGCCTTCCCGCAGCTTGAACGCATCCAGGCAGCCGGCGCCGCAGAAGTAGTACGTCGTCTCCTCGATCGCGAGGGTGTGCATCGCACCATTGATCTCCACCGTCATGCCACAGATGGGATCGATCGCGCTCGCCGGTAACGCAACCGCGTCGCTGCGCTGACGCGCCTGACGCTCGGCGACGATCTCCGCAAGCACGGCGAGCGCGATCTCCTCCTGCGAGCCACCCACCGAGCCGTCCGCGGCGCGGCGAATCCGGTTCAGCTCGCGTCCACCGCGGCCGGCGAGCAGATCGAGCACCGTAGCCGCCCGCCGGCGGCTGGCGACCAGGCCGATGTAGGCGACGTCGTAGGGCAAAAGCGCTTCGATCGCGTCCTCGTCGTAATGGCCCATGGTGGCAACAACGGCCCAGGTGGTCGCGCCTGGATTTGCCGGCGCGAGGTCGAGCGATCCGATGACCCGGTCGGCCTCCGGGAAGTCCGATGGGAGCGCGCCCGGGTGCACCGCACAGGTTTCGTACCCGATGGTGGCCCCCAACCGAACCAGCGTATGCGCGGCTGGTGTATCGCCAATGACGAGCAGCATCGGCCGCGGCATGTGGGGGTCGATGAAGACGTCGAGCGAGCCGGCACTCGGGCAGGTACTCAGGTGCGCGACGACGCCGGGCAGATGCTCGGGCGCCTCGTCCGGCGCGATCTTGACCAGTCGCGGCTGCCCATCACCCATCGCGTGCAGCGCCTCGCGCCGCACCAGCGACTCCGAGCAGCTGCCGCCGATCCAGCCCCACAGCGTCCCATCGGCCGCAATCAGCGCCTTGTCGCCGGGGCGGGCGGAGGTCGGCGGATCGACGCGAACCACGGTCGCGACGACGAAGGTCTCGCCGCGCTCTCGCAGCTTCGCCGCCCGGTCGAGGACATCATCCGCGAGTGACATTGTTATTCGGCCGCGCCCTTTTCCTTCAAGGCGGCCCAGACCTTGTCGGACGTCACCGGCATATCGATGTTCCTGATGCCCAGGTGTCCGACGGCATCGATGACGGCGTTGACGTAGGCGGCCGGCGAGCCGACCGTGGCCGACTCTCCGACGCCTTTGGCGCCGATCGGGTGGTGGGGCGACGGGGTGACCGTCTCGCCCATCTCGAACTTCGGCGTCTCCCACGCCGTCGGTAGGAGGTAGTCGGTGAAGTTGGACCCGATGCAGTTGCCCTCTTCGTCGAAGGTGATCAACTCCATGAAGGCGATCCCGAAGCCCTCGGTGAGGCCGCCGTGGATCTGCCCCTCGACGACCATCGGGTTAATCCGTACGCCGCAGTCATCGACGGCGACCATCCGGCGGACTTTCACCTGCCCGGTGCCACGGTCGATATCGACCACGACGAGATAGGTCCCGAACGGAAACGTCATGTTGGGCGGATCGTAGTAGGTCACGCCCTCGAGGCCCGCCTCCAGCCCATCGGGCAGGTTGGTGTAGGCGGCAAACGCCACGTCCTGGATGGTTTTGGACTTGGAGGGCGAGCCGCGCACGAAGAACTTGCCGTGGTCGAACTCGATATCGGCCTCCGAGGCTTCGAGCAGATGGGCCGCGATCTTCTTCGCCTTGTCGCGCAGCTTGCGTGACACCATCGCCGTGGCCGCTCCGCCGACCGGGGTGCTGCGGCTCGCGTAGGTGCCCAGCCCGTAGGGGGTATTGTCGGTGTCGCCCTCCTGGACCTCGACATCGGCGGCGGGGATTCCCAGCTCCTCGGTCACGATCTGCGCAAAGGTGGTCTCGTGCCCCTGGCCCTGGCTCTTGACGCCGAGCTTGAGGATCGCCTTGCCGGTGGGATGAACGCGCAACTCCGCCGAGTCGAACATCCGGAGCCCGGCGATGTCGTAGTGCTTGCCGGGACCGGCGCCGACGACTTCGGTGAAGCTGGCAACCCCTATCCCCATCAACTCACCCTTCTTCCGCTTCTCGGCCTGCTCCTTTCGGAGCTCCTGGTAGCCCAGCTTGTCCAGTGCCACCTGCATCGCCCTGGGGTAATCGCCGCTGTCGTACTCGAAGCCGGTCGCCGACTTGTAGGGGAACTGCTCGGGCTGGATGAAGTTCTTGAGCCGGATCTCGGTCGGGTCCATGTTCATCTCGAGCGCGGCACTCTCGACCAGCCGCTCGATCAGGTAGGACGCCTCGGTCACGCGGAAGGAGCAGCGATAGGCGACGCCGCCGGGGGCCTTGTTCGTGTAGGCGCCGTCCGTCTCGACATGCGCCGCCTGAAGATCGTAGGAACCGGTGACGATATGGAAGAGCCCGGCCCTGAACTTCGTTGGTTGGGCATCCGAATAGAAGGCACCGTTGTCGCTGAGCATCTTGACCCGCAGCCCCAGCATCCGCCCATCGTTGCGCAGCGCCAACTCGCCACTCATGTGAAAGTCGCGGGCGAACCCGGTCGAGATCAGGTTTTCGCTGCGGTCCTCGACCCATTTCACCGGCTTGCCGATGAGGAGCGACGCCGCCGTCGCGACCACGTAGCCCGGATAGATGGGCACCTTGTTACCGAAACCCCCGCCGATGTCGGGTGAGATGATCCGGATGTTCTGCTCCGGCAGCCCCGCGACGATCGCGAACAGGGTGCGGTGGGCATGCGGCGCCTGCGAGGTCATGTAGAGGGTCGCATGGCCGGTCGCCGGGTTGACGTCGGCGACGATGCCGCAGGTTTCCAGCGGCGAGGGGTGGCAGCGTGGATAAAAGGTGTCCAGCTTCACCACCCGATCGGCTTTCGCGAAGGCCTCGTCGGTCTTCGCCTTGTCGCCGGCCTCCCAGTGGTAAATATGGTTGTCTTTCTGGCCCTCTTTCTCGTCTCGGATCAGGGGCGCGCCCGCCTGCAACGCCTGCTGCGGGGTGACCACCGCGGTGAGCACGTCATAGTCGACCTCGATCAGCGCCGCTGCGTCGCGGGCGACGTATGGATCGTTGGCGATGACGCACGCGACCTCCTGGCCTTGGAAGCGAACTTTGTCGGTGGCCAGCACGGCCTGGGTGTCGCCGGAGAGCGTGGGCATCCACGCGAGCTTGTGCTGGGCGAGCAACTCGCCGGTGACGACCGCGACCACGCCGGGCACCGCCTGGGCGGCCGCCGTGTTGATGGACCTGATCCGCGCGTGGGCAAAGGGGCTGCGGTTGATGGACATGTACAGCATGCCGGGGAGCACGACGTCGTCCAGGTAGTTGCCCTTGCCCCGGATGAACCGGTCGTCCTCCTTGCGCTTGATGCTGTCGCCGATGTTTCCCTTGAGCGGGGTTTCAACAGCCATGGCTCAGCTCCTCGCGGCGGCCGTTTCCGCCGGCACTTCCGCCGCCGCCTTCATCTGGACGGCCGCGCTCTTGACCGCCTTGACGATGTTCATGTAGCCGGTGCATCGGCAAATGTTGCCCGAGAGCGCCCAGCGGATGTTGTCCTCGCTCGGGTCCGGGTTGTCCTTCAGCAGCGCAACGCTGGTCAGCATCATGCCGGGTGTGCAGAAGCCGCATTGGAGCCCGTGCTCCTGCTTGAACGCGACCTGGATCGGGTGCAGCGCGCCGCTTGTCATCAGCCCCTCGACGGTCGTCACCTGCTGACCGTCGGCCTGGACCGCGAGCATGGTGCAGGACTTCACCGGCGTCCCCTCGACCAGCACCGTACAGGCGCCGCAATGGGTCGTATCGCATCCGATGTGGGTCCCGGTCAGTCTGAGTTTTTCCCGGAGGAAGTGCACGAGGAGAAGGCGCGGCTCCACCTCTGCGCTTCTCGTCTCGCCGTTGACGGTGACGGTGATCGGCTGGCCCATGCTCATCCACCTCCCCGGGCGCGCTCAGAGGCGCGCTTCAATCCGCGTTCGGTAAAGACCCGGACGACGTTGCGCTTGTACTCGACCGAACCACGTTGGTCGGCCTTCGGATCCGCGGCATCGGCCGCCAGGGCCGCGGCCTGCTTGATCGCGGCATCGTCGAGGCGCACGCCTTCGAGTGACGCCTCAGCTTTTTCGGCCTTGAGGTTTTGCGGGCCGACCGCCGTCAACCCGATGCCCGCCGACCCAACCTTGCCGTCGTCCATCCGCAGGTGGATCGCGACCGCGACGGTGGCGAAGTCCCCCACCTTGCGCTCGAGCTTCAGGTAGGAGCCACCGGTCATCGCCTTCGCCGCCGGGATTCGGATCTCGCTCAGGATTTCCGTCGGTTCCAGCGCGGTACTGAACGGCCCGCTGAAGAAGTCGCGCGCCTTGACCGTCCGTGCGCCCTTCTTGGAGCGGAGCACGAGGCCGGCGTCCATGGCGAGCAGGACCGTGCCCCAATCGCCCGACGGATCCGCATGGGCGACCGATCCGGCGATCGTTCCGCGATTGCGGATGATCGGATCGGCGATCATGGGAGCGGCGTCCGCCATGACGTGATACCGCGACGCCAGCAGCGTCGAGCGTTCGGCGGACTTGTGGCGGAAGAGCGGACCGATGCGCAGCGTGCCGTCACGCTCCTCGATAAAGTCCAGCTCCTTGATCTTGTTGATGTCGACCAGGTGGCCTGGGCTGGCGAAGCGCAGCTTTAGCAGCGGAATCAGGCTCTGGCCGCCGGCCAGCACCTTTGCGTCGTCGCCAAACTCGTCGAGGAGATCGAGGGCTTCATCGACGGTTCGAGGCGCGTGATACTCGAACGGCGCTGGCAGCATGGACAACCCCTCCTATGGGCGATTGTTGACCCAGCCGACGTGTTTCTTTACCCTATGCGCGCAGTGGGATCTTGTCAATAAAGCGCAGCATTGTTTAGCTGTCGATAGTGTCGAACGCGCCGTACGGCGGAAAACGGAAGGCCATGTCCTTGGAGAGCAGGCCTCCATGGCCGAGCTCGTTGAAATCGGCCGCCGTGACCCGGGCCCCGGTGAACAGCCGCGGGAGGATGAGGTCGAGGACCGTCGCCTTGGAAAACATGCCGCAGGCCGCCACCCCGAAAATCGGCTTGTCGGTCAGGTAGGCGAGCCAGACCGCGCTGCCGGGGTGGGCCGGCGCGCCCTGCTTCTCCATTCGGGCATCAAGCCGCCCCAACGCGACGGGCGTGGGGTCGAGTGGGTCGGTGGCGTTGGCGCCGGCGGTCAACAAGAGGTCCGCGTCGCGAAGCAGATCACGAACCGCAGCTTCGACCGCGGCGACATCGTCGGCGACGTAGCGGATCTCGCTGATCGAGGAGCCGAACCAGGCCACCTTCATCTCGATCGACGCCTGGAATTTCTCGCGCTGCGCCGGCTCCAGGCGCTCGCGAACCAGGACGGCCACCCGCATCGGCCGGAACGCCAGCACCCTGACGATGCCCTCTCCGGCGGCCGCCACCCGTTCGGCCTCGCGCAGCCGCGCCTCCGGTAGGACGAAGGGCGTGACCTTGACGCCCGCGATCGTCTTCCCGCTCGACACGAGCTGGCCGTCGAAGAGCGTGAAGACGGAAATGTCCTCGATGCTGTTCAGCGTCTGTAACCGCTGGACGTCGACGCTGAAGATTCCGTTGATCTCAGCGCTGAGGCGCGCCTGGCTCTCGACCGGCCCATGCGCGATCACCCCGGTCCCGGCGACCACCTTCGCCAGCCGGCGCGCCGCCTCATCCTCGTGGACATCGCCGGGCTGCATCCGAACCACGTGGATCTCCTCGACGCGAGCGGCGGCCACCACCGGCCAGTCCGCTTTGGTGAGAATCCGCCCCTTGAGCAGCAGCACCCGATGGTGGTCGTCGGGAACCAGCAGCGTCTGCGCCAGCACGGCGCCGTCGATCTGCTCCGCGCTCAGGCGCGAACCGCGGAGTGCCTCGGCCTTCACGCCGCCGTCGTCGCCGCAGCGACCGAGCCAGGCATCGGGCCTCCCTGCTTGCCGTGGCGGACGGCGACCATCTGCGAGAGGATCGCCAGCGCCGTCTCCTCCGCCGTCTGAGCGCCGAGGTCGAGGCCGATCGGCGCGTGAACCCGCTCGATCTCGCTCGGGCTAACCCCGGCTTTGACCAATCGCGCCACCCGGTCGCGATGCGTTTTCTTACTCCCGATGGCGCCGATGTACCGTGGCCGCCCTTTCAGCGCCGCGGTGATCGTCGGATCGTCGAACTTCGGGTCGTGGGTCAGGATGACGACGTAGGTCGATCCGTCCATGGGCAGGTCCTTGAGGACCTCGTCGGGCCAGGCATGGATCACGCGTCGCGCTTCGGGGAACCGCTCCCGGTCGGCGAACTTGGAGCGCGCGTCGACGACCGTCACCCGGAATCCGATCGCGCTGGCGAGTCGCGTCAGCGGGATGGCGACGTGCGAGCCGCCGAAAATGTAAAGCTCCGGCGGGCGCGGGAACGGCTCGAGGAAGACGCCGTCCTGCCGCACCGGGTTCTCACGATCGAGCAGGTCTGGGACAGTCGGGTCTGCCGGCGTCAGCAGCTGGCGCGCTCCCGGCTTTTCACCCACATCGGTCTTCAGCACCACGGGCCGCTCCGCCTCGAGCGCGGTGATCAATTCTCGATGTGCCGGCGCCAGTGGCTCGATAAGGACGTCGACCTCGCCGCCGCAGCTGAGTCCGACCGTCCAGGCGAGATCGTCGCTGACCCCGTAGTGAAAAAGCCTGGCCGGCTTGCCATTGAGGATCTCCTGGGCCTGCTCGAAGACTTCGCCCTCGAGGCAGCCGCCGCTCACCGAACCGGCGATCTTGCCCGACTGGCTGATCGCCATCCGCGAACCGGCGGGCCGAGGGGCGCTCCCCCAGGTGCTGATCACCGTCGCGACCGCGACCGGGTCACCCTCCGAGAGCCAGCTCTTGACATCGTCCATGACGTCTCGCATGACCCCAGTGTAGTGCGCTTTCAAGGGGCGTCAGGGTGATCCGAACCAGGTCGTCAGCGCGTCGCGCAATCCGGTATCGGTGCCGTCCCCCACCCAGGCGACGTAGCCATCGGGCCGAATCAGCACGGCGGTAGGCGCCGCGACCGCGCCAAGTACGGGAAGCTGCCAGGTACCGACGTATCTGGCATCGATCGATTGAACCCGATGCCTCACGTTCGCGGGTGCTCGGCATGCCGAGCTCATTGACCCAGGTGGCCAGTAGGCGCTCAGCCTGAATCTGCGGGATGGCGAGCCCATAGTTGTGGCGGGAGGGGAAATCACTGATGTCCAGGGGGGTTCGACCAGACCCCTGGATCTGCATCGCCTTCCCCTCCTGGAGAAACCGGCGGCGACGCCGCGCTGATCGAGCACCTCGATGGTGCGCGCGTGCAGACCGCCGGCGGGCGCGCGTTCGGGATCCGGCTGGCGCGTCGGTCAACGATCACGACATCGACGTCAGCCAGGGCCAGCTCGGCCGCCACCATCAGCCCGGTCGGACCGCCTCCCGCCATCACCACCGCGTGCTCGGCCATAGGCGAGAGGGCGCTCAGACCAGTGCGGTCACGAGCGTCTGGCGCCGGACGGGGCGCCGATTGGCGGTCTCGAGGAGGAGTGCGCCCAGTGCCTCGAGATTGGCGAGGTTGTGCGCCGGGAGGAAATCGTCGACAAACGGGAGGGCCGCTTGCAACCCCAGGGTCAACGGCTCGTAGCCGGGGGCGCCCATCAGCGGGTTCATCCAGATCAGCCGGTGGCAGGATCGCTGCAGCCTGGCAATCGCGTGCCGCATCTGGACCGCATCGCCTCGGTCCCACCCGTCGCTGATGATGGCGACCGTTGCGCCGTGGCCCAGCACGCGGCGCGCGTAGCGGCGGTTGAACGACTCGATCGCCTCGCCGATGCGCGTCCCGCCCGACCAGTCGTCAACCGACGCCGTCACCCGGTTGAGCGCCGCGTCGACATCGTGGCTGCGTAGCAGACGGGTGATGCGGGTCAGGCGCGTGGCGAAGACAAAGGCCTCGACGCGAGTGCTGGCGTTCTTGAGCGCGTAGGCGAAATTCAGCAGCAGCCGCGTGTAGCGTTCCATCGACCCGCTGATGTCGCAGAGCAGGACCAGCGGCCGAGGGCGGAGCCGAGGACTCTTCCAGCTGAAGACGAGTAGCTCACCGCCAAATCGCATGCTGCGCCGCAGCAGGCGCCGGATGTCGAGCTGGTCATGCCCACCCGCGCGCGCGCGCCGCGAGCGCGTCAGACCCGCCGGCAACCGCATCAGGCGGATCAGCCGCCGGACCTCGGCCATCTCGGCCTCGGTCAGCGTGTCGAAGTCCTTCCCCCGCAGCACTTCGGCCTGCGAATAGCTCGCCACCTCCTGCTCCTCGGCGCCCTCGGCGTCCTCGCTGTCATCGTCGAGGACCTTGAGCTGACGGCCCGTCAGCGTCAGCGGCTCGCCTCGTTCGCTCTCGGCCGCCTGCGCAGGCGCGCCATCGGCAGCACGGGCGTCGGCCCGAAGAAACGCGACGAGCGCGCGGTCCAGCACCGGGAGCTCCTCGCGGCGACGGCCGAAATGGGCATGGACGGCGGTCCGCAGATCATCGGGACGGCGCAGGTCGATGACGGTCAGCGTCTGCAAGAACGGCAACATTCGAGCCGGACCCGCATCGAAGCCCAGTCCCCGCAGGATGGCACCGAAATGCAGCCAGTTCCGGGCCAGGACGATGCCCGCTTCAGGCATTGACGGCGCGTGCGAGGAGCTCCCGCGAACCCGTGCCCCGCAACCGTTCGAGATCCTCCTGGTATTTGACGATGGCGCCGAGCGTCGACTGGACGTTGGCTTCGGTGAGCTCGGTTTGTCCCAGCGCGACCAGCGCGCGCGTCCAATCGAGCGTCTCCGCGATCCCCGGCAGCTTGTAGAGCTCGAGACCACGCACGCCGCCGATGAAGGCGCTCACCTGGCGGGCCAGTTTGACGGGGACGTCGGGCAACCGGGTGGTGATGATCTCGTACTCACGATCGACCGATGGGTAATCGATCCAGAAGTAGAGGCAGCGCCGCTTGAGCGCGTCGTGGATCTCGCGGGTTCGATTCGAGGTGATGATGACGGCCGGCGGCTTGTCGGCCTTGATGGTGCCGATCTCGGGAATCGAGATCTGGAAGTCAGACAGCAGCTCGAGCAGGAAGGCTTCGAATTCATCGTCGGCGCGATCGATCTCATCGATCAGCAGCACCGGCGCCGTGCTCCCGTCGCTCTCGATCGCTTGCAGCAGCGGGCGCTTGACCAGGAACTGAGGGCTGTAGATCTCGCGCTCGGTCTCGGCGCGCTTGGCGCCGGACGATTCCAGCAGCCGGATGTGCAGCATCTGCTTTGCATAGGCCCACTCGTAGACCGCGTTGTTGACGTCGATGCCCTCGTAGCACTGCAGCCGGATCAAGCGAGTGCTGAGGATTTCGGCGAGCACCTTGCCCACTTCGGTCTTACCGACTCCCGCCTCGCCCTCGAGCAGCAGGGGTTTGTCGAGCGTCAGCGCCAGAAAGATGGTGGTTGCCAGGCTGCGATCGGCCACGTACTTGTGCGCCTTCAGCGCCCGCTCCACGTCCTCGATCGACGAAACCGGAAGGTCCTGCATGAGCAGATTGTAGGTGTCAGGGTTGCGGGATTCCCGCACGTAGAAAGTCAGGGTTGCGGGATTCCCGCACGTAGAAAGTCAGGGTTGCGGGATTCCCGCATGTAAAGAGGGCGGCGGCGATGCACCGCCGCCCTTCTCCCCTTCCTAGTGGTGCGCCGTGATTTGCTCGAGCGCCCGCCGGGTGAGGACCCGCGCCAGGTGCCGGCGGTAATCCGGCGAGCCGTTCAGGTCTTCCTGCGGATCGGTGCCGTCAGCGGCCCTCTCGGCCGCCGCGCGAAGCTCGTCGTCGTGCCCGGCCTTGCCGCGCAACGCTTGCTCGACGCCGGATGCCCTGATCGGGCGCGTCCCCATACCGGTCAAACCGATCGCGACCTGCGTCACCTCGTGGCCTGTCACTCTAGCCTGCGCGGCGACTGCCACGATCGCCCAGTCCTGCGAGCGCCGGCTGAACTTGAGGTAGGTAGCGCGGCTCCCCGGCGCCGGGGTCGCAATCCGGATCTCGCGCAAGATCTCGTTTGGCTCGAGCGAGGAGGTGAAGGTATCGACGAAGAAATCCTTGGCGGCGATGCTGCGCTCCCCGGTAGGTCCCACCACCTTGAACTCGGCGTCCAGAGCCAGCAGGCACGCCGGGAAGTCTCCGTTGGGGTCGGCGTGCGCCGCGGCACCGCCGATCGTCCCCCGATTGCGAACCTGCGGGTCGCCGATCTGGGATGCGGCGCTGGTCAGCAGCGGCAGCTTGTTCTTCAGCAGGTCGGAAAACTCGATGTCGTGGTGGGTCGTCAGCGCGCCGATCGCGATCTGGCCGTCTTCCTCACGGATGTAGTTGAGGTTACCGATGCGGCCGATGTCGACCAGGAACGAAGGCGTCGAGAGCCGCAGCTTCATCAGCGGAATGAGGCTGTGCCCGCCCGCAAGGACCTTCGCCTCCTGGCCGTGCTTGACCAGCTCCGCAACCGCCTCCGGCAAGGTGCGCGGCACGACGTAATCGAATGCGGCTGGAATCATCGCTTTGTCCCTCCGTTGCGGTGCATCAGCGCCCAGAGTTTCTGCGGGGTGGCCGGCATCGTCACGTCTTTGACCCCAAACGGCTCGAGTGCATCCACGATGGCATTGATGATCGCCGGGCTCGAGGCGATGGTCCCGGCTTCCCCGATGCCTTTGGTGCCCAGCGGATTGACCGGGCTGGGCGTGATCGTGGCACTCAACTCGAACGACGGCAGGTCCGAGGCGGTCGGGATCAGGTAGTCGACCAGGCTGCCCGTCCGCAGTTGCCCGGTTTCGTCGTAGACCGCCTCCTCGAAGAGCGCCTGGCCGATGCCTTGGGCGATGCCACCGTGCAATTGGCCGTCGACCACCATCGGGTTGATCCGGGTGCCGCAGTCATCGACGGCGACGTAACGAAGAATCCTGGTCGCGCCGGTTTCGGCATCCACCTCGACGACGGCGATGTGGGCGCCGAAGGGCCACACGAAGTTCGTCGGATCGAAGAACGTCGTGGCCTCGAGGCCGCCCTCCATGCCCTTCGGCAGGCGGGCCGTCTGGAACGCCGCCACCGCGATCTCCTGGATGGTGACGGCTTTCGACGGGGTGCCCTTCACGAAGGCCTTGCCATTTTCGTAGACGATGTCTCCTTCCGCGGCCTCCAGCAGGTGGGCGGCGATCTTTTTCGCCTTCTCCTGCACCTTCATGGCGCTGATGTGGACCGCGTTGCCGTCCAGGGCGGTGCTGCGGCTGCCGTAGGTGTCCATCCCCATCGGTCCAATCGCCGTGTCGCCGTGCTGGACGTCGATGTCCGCCACCGGGATGCCGAGCACGTCGGACGCGACCTGGGCGTAGGTCGTCTCGTGGCCCTGTCCGTGCGGCGAGCTGCCGATGATGACGGTGGCCTTGCCGGTGAAGTGAACGTTCACGACCGACATGCCCCAGAGCGAGACCCCGACCGCCGCCTGGGTGGCCGCCGCTGGGCCCAGTCCGCAGATCTCGATATAGGTCGAGAGACCGATCCCCAGGTACTGGCCTTGCTTGCGCTTTTCCCGCTGCTCCTTGCGGAAGCCCTCGTAGTCGACGAGTTCCAACGCCTTGTCGAGGGTGATCGTGTAGTCGCCCGAGTCGTAGGTCAGGCCAAGAAGGGTCGTGAAGGGCTGGTCTTCGACGCGAACGAAATTCTTCTGCCGGACTTCGACCGGATCGACCCCGGTCTCGCGGGCCACCAGGTCCATGACGCGCTCGATCAGGAAGGTCGCCTCCGGGCGGCCGGCACCACGGTAGGCGTCCGTCGGGGTGGTGTTCGTGAACACCCCAACCGCCCTTCCGTCGTAGGCCTTCATCTTGTAGGCGCCCTGCGCGACGAGCATCCCGAGGACCTGGAAGGTGCCGAACTGACTGCAGTAGCCGCCGAGGTTGAGCCACTGCGTCGGCCGGATGGCCAGTACCGTGCCATCCTTCTTGGCTGCGATCTCGACATCCCAGATCTGATCTCGCCCATGGTGAGTGGCCTTGACGTTTTCGCCGCGGTCTTCGATCCATTTGACCGGGCGACCCAATCGCCGCGATGCGAGCGCGGCGAGGATCTCCTCGGGGTAGACCCGGATCTTCGATCCAAAGCCGCCACCGACCTCGGGGGCGACGACACGAACGTTGCTTTCGGGAATGCCCAGGATGACAGCCAGCCAGACCTTGACGAAGTGTGGAATCTGCGTCGACGACCATACGGTCAGCTTGTTGGCAAACGTCTTGTAATCTGCCAGCACGCCGCGCGGCTCCATCGCGATCGGGATCAGGCGCTGCTGGATTAGCCGCCGCTTGATCGTGATGTCGGCTTCTTTGAAGGCCGCATCGGCGTCGCCGCTGGCGAACTTCACGTCATACGAGAGGTTGGTGCCGAGCTCCTCGTGCAGGATGGGCGCGCCCTTCTCGAGAGCCTTCTCGATGTCGGTCACCGACGGCAACGACTCGTACTTGACCTCGATCCGCTCGCCGGCGTCCTCGGCCGCGGCCCGGCTCGAGGCCAGCATGATCGCGACCGGCTCACCCACGTAGTGGACCTTGTCGACCGCGATGGGATAGTGGTTCGGATACTTCTTGTCGGGCACGAAGCAGACGGTCACCGGCAGCGGTGCGCCGAACTCCGGCTTCAGGTCTTTACCCGTAAGGATCGCCAGGACGCCGTCCGCTTCCTTGGCCCGGGCGGTCTCGATGCCAAGGATCCGCGCATGGGCCTCGCTCGATCGGATGACGTGCATGTGGACGACGGCGGTCTGCGGAATGTCGTCGACGTAGCTGCTGGTCCCGGTGACCAGCCGTGGATCTTCGCGCCGCTTGACGGAGGCGCCGACCATCTGGGATATCGCCATCTTGAAAATCCTCCCTCTTCTCTAGGAGACCGGCGCCGGCGCCTTGCGCTCGGCACCAGGGGCCATCACCTTGGCCGCCGCCTGGATCGACTTGACGATGTTGTGATAACCGGTGCAGCGGCAGAGATTGCCCTCGAGCCCGACCCGAATCTCGCGCTCGGTCGGGTTGGGGTTGCGCTCGAGCAGCTGCTTGGCCGCCAGGATCATGCCCGGTGTGCAGAAGCCGCACTGCAGGCCGTGCTCGTCCCAAAACGCCTGCTGCAGGGGATGCAAGGTCGTGCCCTGGGCGAGCCCCTCGATGGTGGTGATCTCGGCCCCGTCCGCCTGCACGGCGAAAACCGTGCAGGACTTGACCATGTGCCCGTCGAGCTCGACGGTGCACGCCCCGCAGTTGCTGGTGTCGCAACCGACATGGGTTCCGGTAAGCCCCGCGAGTTCGCGGATGTACTGCACCAGCAACAACCGAGGCTCGACCTCGTGCTCGTGCTTGGCGCCATTGATGGTGACGGCAACCCTGGCCCTCATACGCACCTCCTATGTCCGTGCCGAACCTGCCGCCTCAGGTATAGCACTCGCATAGACGAGTGTCTAGGGCGGGGTTAGCGCCGCTGGGGAACGCGCAGCTCGACCCGACGGCAGTTGCGACAGGCGAGCAGCTCCATCTCGAGGATGCCCTCGCCGAGCTCGGCCCACTGCCCCATCAACGCCGCCCACCCACCGCTGACGCCGCCCACACGAAAGTGTTCGACGCCAAGCGACTGCAGCGGCCCTTTGCACCCTAGACAGCTCTCGTTCGTTTGTTCGGTAGCCATTGCCGTGATCTTAAGACTCGCGTCTCTCGATCAGCTCGCTCGCGGCAGGATTTCGTCCAGGTCAGGAGCGACGATTTTGGGCGCGATCCAGCGTTCGCGCCAGGCGACTAACGCCTCGATGGGAAGACCGGGGCTGATCAGGAAGCCCTGGGCGGAATCGCATCGCAGTTCGACCAGGCGTTGCCAGGATTCCTTGTCTTCGACGCCTTCGGCGATCACCCGCAGACCGAGGTTGTGCGCGAGCCCGATGATCGATTCGACGATGACCGCGTCGCTCTCCTCTTTGAGCATCTGGCCGACGAACGACCGGTCGATCTTGATCTCGTTGACGGGCAGCTGACGGAGGTGGGTCAGCGATGAGTATCCGGTTCCGAAATCGTCGAGGGCAACCTGGACGCCGGACCGATGGAGCTCGCTCAGGACCAGGCGGGCGTGGCCCGGATCAGACATGATCGCGCCTTCGGTGACTTCGAGCACCAGGCGATCCTCTGGGATCCCGGCGGCACTGAGCTGTTGCTTGATCTCACCCGGAAATTCCGGGTCGAGCAGGTCGTGCACCGAGATGTTCACGGCGACACTGGCGTGCCCGAGTGGTGCTTCCTGGATCTCGCGGAGCGCCCGGCGCAGCACCGTCCGGGTCAGCCCCCGGATGAGCCCAGAGTGTTCGGCCAGGGAGATGAATTCGGCCGGCGGAATCACGCCCCGAACCGGATCGGGCCAGCGGACCAGGGCCTCGACGCCCACGAATCGGCCGGTTGCCAGGTCGACCTTCGGCTGATAGTGGAGCACCAGCTCGTCGCGCTCGATGGCTCGCCGCAGTTCCTCGATCATCGCGAGGCGATCCGCCGAGTATGGATCTTCATTCGGCGCGTAGTGGCGATACCCGCGCTGCCCGGCCTTGGCCCGGTACATGGCGATGTCCGCTCGCTGCATGAGCGCGTCGACATCCCGGCCGTCGAGCGGGTAGAGCGCTAGCCCGATGCTGGCCTTGACGTTGATCCCGAGGCCGCGCAGTTCGAGCGGCGCCTGGAGCGTGGCAAGGAGTTGCTGGGCGACCGACGCAGCGGCCGCGCTGGTGGCCAGGTCCGTCAGCAGCACGGCGAACTCATCGCCTCCCAGTCGCGCGACCGTGTCCGTGGTCCGCAGCACGTGGCGGAGCCGCTTGGAGAGATCCTGCAACAGCACGTCGCCGCTGTGGTGGCCGAGCGTGTCGTTGACCTCCTTGAACTGGTCGAGGTCGATGAGAAGCACGGCCATCTCACCGCGGACGGCCTCGGCCGAGCTGATCGCGGCGCGGACTCGACGGTAGAAGAGCGTGCGGTTGGGAAGTCCCGTGAGGTCGTCGTGCAGCGCCCGGTATTCCGATCGCTCGCCCTCTTCGATGGCGACCCGCAGCAGCCGGGTCTCGACGTGCGCGCAGAGCGCCATCACCGCGGCCAGGATCAACAGCGAGCGAAAGTACGGACCGTTCCAGCTCACCAGCAAGGGCGCCGCCCCGGCCAGCAGCGCACTGCCGACGACGATCGCGGTCAATCGCGACTCCAGCAGGGCAGCCGTGAAGATCACCGGCACCACGTAGAGCACCCAGAGATGGGAGTGAACGCCCCCGGTGAAGAACACCGCCGCCGTGATCATCACGACCCCGCTGACGGCGAGCGGCAGCATCAGCATCAGGGGCGCCCGGCGCCTCCCCAGGATCCAGCAGACAACTCCGCCGAGGTCGGCCCAGATCGCCACTGCCCACGCCCCGGCATAGTTGACGTGCAGGTCGGGGCCCAGGTAGTCGCTCAGGATAGCCAGCGAGCTAAGGGTCCAGAAGGTGAACGCGGCGATCCGGAAGATCGCGTGGTTCAGGTCACCGGGCAGGCGTCGATCAGGGAAGCTCGTCCTTTATACATATCGCAACACTCTTGCGCCGAAGCTAACGGCCAGCGGCCTCAACGATGATCGTTCGGACCAGCCTGGGCGGCCGATCGGCCGGTTTTACCGGTTGCTGACCTTTTCCCTGGACTTCTGGTAGGAGCGCAGCTTTCTGACCTTGGGTTGGGCGTTGATAACGATGTACGGGTTCAACGGATTCCGAGCTGCGTAATCCTGGTGATAAGTCTCCGCCTGGAAGAAGGCCTCCAGCGGGACCACCTCGGTGACGATCGGCCGGTCGAACACGTGGGCCTTGTTCAGCTGATCGATATAGGCCGCAGCCAGGCGCTTTTGCTCCTCATCGGCGTAGAAGATCGCCGAGCGGTACTGCCGGCCGGTGTCGGGCCCCTGTCGATTGAGCTGCGTCGGGTCGTGCGCGATGGAGAAGAAGACCTTGAGGATCTGCCCATAGGTGATCCGGCTCGGGTCGTACACGACCTCGACCGACTCGGCATGGTTGGTCCGGCCGCTCGAGACCGTTTCGTAGTCGGCGGTCTCAGCCGTACCGCCGGCGTAGCCGGACGTGACCGATGAAACGCCGTCGAGGTTCTTGTAGACGGCTTCGACGCACCAGAAGCAGCCGCCGGCGAGAACCGCTCGACTCTGTCCCGGCTTGTCCGCGAGCTTGGCGTCGACGACAGGATCTGGGAACTGCTCGGGAGACACGTTTGCCATTAATAGCATTGTAGGAGCGACTCGCCGCCATTGCGAAATTGCGTTCGATAATTGGTGACGGCGGCGCGCTGTCAGGCGGTAGTACCTCGATGCAGCCGAGCACGTAACCAGGCCAGGACCGATGGAATCACTCTCCGGACAACTACCGTAGCCAGCGGCGGAAAGCCGGTCGCCCACAGGATCACTGCAGCCGCGACTCCGATGACACTTCGAATCGTCGGCTCGACCAAAAAGGATCGCCCACCCAGGTAGACGATGGCCGCAGCCCACGCAAGCGTCAGTGTCAAAACCGGCACGTACAGCTTCCGGGTGCGCCGACTCTGAAGCGAATGAAAGGCGCGCGCCGTGGCGCTCAGTCGCTGGCGACCGCGGAGGTACATCACCACCGGTGGAGCTGCCATGACTGGCACCAGAATCGCCATGGGCAGGATCCACCCTGACCGGTCGGACGGGACCAGCATCACGAGCCGCGCCTCGGCCAGCGCAAACAACACGAGTGGAACGCCAGCTCCGAGTGATCGGATGGTTTCGATGTGGAGGTTGCTGCGCGCGACCTCCGCCCGTGGGTTGAGCCTGGCGGCGCGCTCGAAGGCCTCAATCGCCTCGTGCTGGCGCCGCTGGCCCTTCAACGCGATGCCGAGATTGTTCATCAGCACCCAGTTTTCAGGGTCAAGCGCGAGTGCCCGCCGATACGCCAGCTCGGCCTCCTTCCAGCGTTTGCGCCGGAGTGCGATCCGTCCGAGAAGGTCGTGACCGGCGACAGCATCCGGCGCCAGAGCCAGGCCACGCTCGACGGCGTCCATTGCCCTCTTCAAGCGAAAACGTTTCTTCAGCAGCGACTCGCCGAGGGCGAAGAAGGCCGATGCGTTGTCCGGCCGCCCCTGGATCGCCTCCACCGCCCATGACCCTTAGAGGCGAGTCCGCAGCCAGGGGCCGACCATCGTCAGCCAGAGGTAGCGCCAGATAAACCACCAGGCCAACACCCCGCCCACCATCAGCACCAGTGCGCCCATTTGTAGCGAGGGGAAGAGCATGAGGCTCGTGAAGATCACGGCCAGCGCGCCGGCCAACCAGATGCCAATGAACGGGCCGGTCCGAACCAGCTCGCGATGGCTCTCGACGGCATAGAAAGTCCTGGCGATTGGACTGAGCATGCGCCTGCGCCTCCATCGGATGAACAACAGCACGGCAGCCACGATGGCGACGATCTCCAGAACCCCTTGGGCGGCGACGGGGTCCTTCAAGTTGGGAAGCACCACGCGCCCGATGTTGAACAACACCAGGAATCCGAATAGCCCGATCCCGACGTAGCGGCGGGTCTCGAGATACAAGTTGCGCTGCGCGAGCGTTGATCGTGGGTTCGCCCGTGCCGCGTTCTCCAGCATCGCGATCGCCTCGCGCTGGCGCCCCTGGCCGCGAAGCGCGATAGCAAGGTTGTTCATCAGGACCCAGTTTTGTGGCTGCATTTCGAGCGCCTTGCGATAACCAATCTCCGCTTGCTTCCAGTGGCGCCGGCGCAGCTCGATCCGCGCCAGCAAGTCGTGACCCAGAAAGGAATCAGGATCGAGAGCAAGGCCACGCCTCGCTGCCTCAGCGGCCTGCTTGAGACGCCAGCGGCGCTGCAAGAGCCGCTCACCGAGTACGAAGAAGGCCTTCGCTTCATTCGGATCGGCGCGTACGGCCTCTTCCGCCTCTTGCATCGCTTTGTTCCCTTTCCCGATGGCGGCGAGCGCCTGGCTGCGGATCCGATGCGGCCATTCCGCATTCGGATCGAGAGCAATCGCGCTGCCCGCCATCTCGACAGCCTCCTCGGCCCGACCGACATTGATGAGGCAGAGGGCCAGAAGGCAACGGTTTTGCGGGTCCTCTGGGTTCTGGGTGATGGCCCGCTGCAGCAGCGGAATCGCCTCATCGTAGCGTTGGGCGACCATCAGGGCCCTGGCGTCGGCCCCGTCGTTCCTCACAGCAACTTCTTGCTCCGCATGTACTCCAGCAGGTCGTCGTACGTGCCGCTCTGGTTGGCAAAAAGCACGAAATTGCGCGCGGTTTCGAACCATCCGCGAGTGCTCGGCTTGACCTGGCGAAGGGCCTGGATAAAGTCCGCTGTTGTAATCGACCGCACTTTTCCGCTCGTGAGCGATTCCTCCATCGCCAGCTCGGTGGCGGATTCGCTGAGGTGCGCCAGGTCAGCACCCGAGAAGCCGTCGGTCTTGGCGGCCAACGCCCTGACATCGACAGCGGTTGCCGGCTTTCCCTTCATGTGGTGTTCCAGGATCGCGGCACGCGCCGGCTCATCGGGCGGCAAAACCAGCGCCATCCGGTCGAAGCGCCCTGGCCGCAACAGCGCGCTATCGACGTCCCAAGGATGGTTGGTGGCGCCGAGTAGGAAGACGCCCTCGTTGTCCGGGCCGATGCCATCCATCTCGGCGAGGAGCTGGTTCACGACGTTTCGCATCGAGCCGGCACCCTGGAGGTTGGCACGCTTCTGCCCGATTGCATCGAGCTCGTCGAAGAAGACGACGCATGGTGCGCTGCGGCGCGCATGCTGGAAGATCTCGTGCAACCGTCGCTCGCTATTCCCGAACCACATATCGAGAACGTCGGACAGCCCGATACCGAGAAATCGCGCGCCCAGCTCGCCGGCGGTCGCCCGTGCGATAAAGGTCTTCCCGCAGCCGGGCGGCCCGTATAGCAAGAGACCGCCACGCAAGGACTTGCCATAAGCTTTCCGCATCTCCGGATTGCGCATTGGCCCAAGGAAGGCCACATCGAGGCGGCGCTTCACTTGTTCCATTCCGCCGACGTCCTTTAGCTGCAGGTTCGGCCACTCCACTTCCCACCACGGAGTCGCGTCGTCGGCCCCCTGGGTAAGAGGCACCCGCTCATGGCGTTCAGGCGCAGCTTCCCGATTTGCTGGAGCATGCGTCGGCTCGGCGGCCGCCGCCCCCTGGAGCGCATTGAGCAACTGCCGATAGCCGCTGGCTCGGGTGCGATCGCCGAGTGCCTCGGCGGCTGCCGCAGCGCCTTCGAGCGCGGGGAGGCTCGCCGGGTCTTTAGTAAGGATGGCGACGTAGTGCTGCAGGGCCGCCTCTTCACCTCCGGACTGCATCAGCAAGCCGGCCACATGCAGGCGCAGAGGCACCGAGTCAGGCGCCTTCTGCAGGGCCTCGTTCAACGCCGCAAGCAGAGCGGGATCGACAGCCATGGGGTCGCCTTGCATCGTAAGCAGGGTTGGCCGCTGCCCCTGTCACGCACGCGTTACGCGACGGTTCCACTCCAGTCGCTCGTTAGGCTGTATGCCCCTCGTCCTCCCAGCGGACTGAGCTTCCCCGTCATGTTCGAGCGCTGACCAGCGTCACCTCGCGGCTGAAGTGGAACATCTCCTCGAATAGCCGTCGGCGCTTTGCGAAGTGAGAACTCCGAGGAGTGTCGTTTGGGGACGGAGATCCGAGCGCGATGACTTATCCATGCCGAATTGGATCTTGTCGGGTTGCGCGTAACGGTCCAGGAGCCACGTCTGGCTCCCTTCCAGGAAACGGGTCAGGGTCGGTTGGATCGCTTCACCGCGCCTCCTCCCCCTGAGGGCGGCTAACGGCGAACCAGGATCCCGAGCAGAACGCCGGCAACGAGCAAGAGCCCGGTGTACAGGTGCAGATTGACGTTCTTCCCCAGGTAGGACATCAACTGATAGGGGCTGTCGTAGTGTGCCTTGAGACCCTTCCAGGTCTGGTACGCGAGCGGGATGGTGGCCAGTGAAATCAGGGTCGGCCACGGAAGAACGCCGAAGACAACGCCCGCAGCAATGACCAGATAGGCCACCGCGACCGCGCCGACGTACCCGCGGATCACGGCGGCGGGTTGCATGCGCACGACCAGCGTGCGCTTCCCGGCCTTGCCATCGGCGAACCGGTCCGGGACCTCGTTCGCATAGAGGATCAACATGACCAGGATGGCGACCGGAATCGAGAGGATCAGCGGCCGCAGCGCGTAGTGTCCGGTCTGCACGAAGTACGCGCCCAGGACCATGATCGGTCCGAAGCCCAGCGCGACGCAGAGCTCGCCCAGCCCGCGGTGTACCAGCCGCAAGGGTGGTGCCGTGTAGAAGTAACTGATCAGCACCCCGGCAACGCCAAGCCACAGCAGGCCGAGCCCGCTGATCGCGACCAACACCAGGCCGACGATGATGGCAACGACGTAGAAGACGGCGGCCAGCGTCATCATCTGGCGCAGGCTGACCAGGCCATACTGGACGACGCGCGAGCCGCCGCTGAACTTGGTCGGGGTGAAGTTCACATCGTCGACGCCGCTCAGCGTGTCGAAGACGTCGTTGGCGACGTTGAGGCCGAGGTGCACGGCGACCGCCCCCACCAGCGTGAGCAGCGCCAGGCCGATCGAGAAGTGACGGTCATAGGCGGCCGCCGCCAGCCCGAGGAAAACGGGCACGATGGTAGCGGTCAAGAAGGGCAACCTGGTCGCGAGGAACAAGCGCCATCCGACGCTCATCTGTGGCTTCACCTCGCGACCGCGTTCCGCGCTCAGGGCGGTCAGGTAGCGTCGCGCCTGTGGCAGCGCGCGCTGGCACAGCTCGGGAAACGACAGCTCCTGCTCATCCCAGCCGCGTGCCGCCGTCGGATTGAAGCGCCAGGACGGTCCACCGATGGAGAGGGCGCCGCTCAGCTCGATGTAGCGTCGCTGGTCATAGCCGACGCCGGGGTATGGGCGGATGTGACTGACGACCAGCCGGGCCTCGACGGTATCGCGGACAACGGCCGGGCCGGTTGAGGCCGGCGTCACTTCCACGCTGCCATCGACGACGCGGAACGAGGTGGCGACGCTCAGCGGGTAACCGTTCTGGTCGGGAACGACCAGCACGGCGTGTGAGAAGCCGGGGAGCCGAGACAGGGCCTCGCCGACCTTCACGTCGCCGACTCCCCCATGTCGGTGACCCGCGGCTCCTGCGTCGTGTCCCCGTTTGGCCACCACAACACTCGCTTGGGCTCGATCTCGATGATGGCCCGCTCCCAGAAGAGGGGCAAGCCCAGCTTCTGCATTGGCTTCAGGAAGGTCTTGATAATCGGTTCCTTGGCTTCCCAGAGGGGCAGCAGCCGGTACCAGCCCAGGTGAAGGTCGTCGTCGATTACGCGGGCATCACCCTGGATGGTGGCTCGAGAGAAGGGTTGCGCGGGGACACCAACGGGGTCGGACAGGCTCAACGACACTTTGGGATTCCGCTTGATGTCCTCGAGCTTGCGCGAGAACAGAATGCTCGAGGTCATCAGGATATAGCGGCCGTCCCATAGCGGGATCAAGGGATCGGTTCGAAAGCGCCCATTACGGTCGATCACCGTCAGCTCCCCCACCAGGGCTTTGTTCAGGAGCTCGACCACCGGCGCGGGCATGCTGGCAACGACCGTGGCGCTCGTCACGGTCTCATGGTAGAGCCCCCCTCTAGGCAGCGCCATCCGGCCCAGATCGTATTGCGACCTGCGCCACCGCTACGCGTTCGAAAAGAGGGGGATGTTCGCACCGCTCGCCGGGACCACGGGACCCTGAAGCAGGCTGACGATGAGCGCGCCGACCTGCGCTGGCGTCAGGCTCGCCCGCAGTCGCGGGTTTGCGCGCCGAAGCATCTCCGTGTCGACAGCTCCCGGGCTAAGGCAGATCGCGCTGATCCCATAGGGGCGACCCTCGACGGCGAGCGCCTCCGTGAGACCAACCACCCCGTATTTCGAAACGTTGTACGCAGCCAGGCCCGGAAATTTCTCCGTCGCATAAATTCCAGACAGCGACGCGAGATTGACGATTCGGCCACCTCCCGCATCGCGCATCAAAGGGAATGCCTGCCGGCAGCACAAAAAGGCTCCCGTGAGATTGATGCGAATCGTCTCGTCCCAGGTTTTCTGGCTTGTCTTGTCGAAGGCGACCTTGTGCAGCACCGCCGCGGCGCACACCAGCGCGGTCGGAGGACCGACGCGCGCCGCCAGCTGAAAAAGCCGCTCCACGTCAGCCGCGCGGCCAACGTCAGCGGTGACGGGCGTTGCGGCGCCCCCGCCTTTTCGAATACTGGCGGCCACATCCTCGACCTGCCTTGCTGTCCGAGCCGCGACCACAACATGGGCGCCCGCCTGGGCGATCGCCTCAGCGGTGGCCCGACCGATTCCCTTTCCTGCGCCCGTGATCACCGCCACCCGCCCGCTGAGCCAGTTTGGGGAATCAGCCATGAGATTTTGCGCGCGCCCTGAATCTGACTTGCTTGTAAAGGCGTTCGTGGGCGGTAATCGCGGCCTCGAGATTCAGGCTCGCCTCTGCGTGCCGCCTGCAATCAGCCCGTTTGATCATCGCCACGTGTCCGACCCGCTCGGCGGCACCGACGACATCATCCGGTGGCACGAGAAAGCCCGTCTTCCCGTCACGGACAACCTCGGCAAGGGCGCCGCGGTCATAGGCAATCACCGGGGTCCCGGCCGCCTGTGCCTCGGCGGCCGCCATCCCAAACGGCTCTTCCCACCTCGCTGGACATAGCACCGCATAGGCGCGAGCCATGAACATCCAGAGCTCGGTCCGCGGCACACCGCCATGGATTGCGATGTCCGGCTCGCCGCGATGACGGTCGACTTCGTCGCGAGCATAGTCCGCGTCGTAGGGCTCGCCGTAGAGGTCGATCGGTACGCGTGCCTCGCGAGCGATCGCGATGGCATGGGTCGCCCCTTTTTCGGGACTGAATCGGCCGGCGAATAGCAGATGGTCGCCGCCGGTTTCGGACCACGGAATCTGAGTTACCGGTACGCCGTTGGGTAGCACGACGTCGACACGCGCAAGCCGTCGCCAGCCGGCGGCCGCGGCCTTCGAGACGGTCGCAATCGTCGGTGGATTCGCCGCTCGCGATGCCTCCTCAAGGGCAGACGCCATGCTGGCGTCGGGAGGTAAATGCAAAGTGTGAATTACGGGCATCTCCAGGGTGCAGGCGAATCGCACGGCCGGTGGATCGAAGGCGTGATTATGGACGACGTCGTAGGGAACCCGATTGACGGCCTCGAAGACGGTGCGAAACGCGACGTCGCCGGCATGGCTGTCAGCCGCCGACCAGCGGTCCGCTCGGTACAAAAGGGTCGAAAGCGCGTCAGCACGCACTCCGGTGTCGACGACGGCCACTCCGGGAATTGCTGAACCTGAAGCCGCATACACCTCCACCTCATGGCCCCGCTCAGCCAGGCCACGCGCCAAATCAGCGACGACCGCCTGAGACCCGCCCAGCTGGGGCTCTCGAATGGGCGTGACCAGTGGGGCAACAACGGCGATGCGCATCAGGGGATCGTCTTGTAAGCCAGGTCACGCGGAGGATTGACGCCGAGGATTTCATAGGGCACGCGACGATCGCCCCGACGCCTAATCTCGTGAACCGCGTGGGGGAAGAAAATCCGGGCCAGCTCGATCGCTTCCGTAAACGAAGCGAATTCCATTGCCATGTCTCCCGAAAACGAGATATAGCGATAGCCATGCCCCGAGAGCCACTCGGAATGGTTCGGCCAAATGATCACCACCGTGCCCTGCGTCGCGCAAACGCGTTCCATCTCAGCCAGTCCCCGCTCGCCGCCATGCGATGCCTCCGGCGTGAGCACCGAGCAGGCAATGACGAGCTCAGCCGATCGGTCGGGCACCGGCAGCGCATCGAGAAACCCCGGCATGATGCGAACGCGCGCCGGTTGAGAACCGGTCGCCTCCGTCGCGATGTGCTCGAGTTTTCGAGTCAGGATTTCGCGCAGCGGGCCGGCCGGTTCGATCGCAGCCAGCTCGTTGCAGCGGCTTACCAGCTCGAGGGTGAGCCGCCCACTACCGGCGCCGACCTCGACGATTCGCTCCACGCGATTGGGGAGCCATCGGACGACGGCGGGATGCAGGCGCTCGGCCGTTACAAGGCGGTCGTAGAGCTCGGGTTCAAGACGATAGAGGAGTTCCCACGCGAGACTCGGGTCGCGCTGGGGATCGGCCGAGCCGTCGATCAGAAGATGACGACGGTCGTCGCCCGGGATGGCCGCCAGGTCCTCCGGCGAATATCGCTCCAGCAGCGGGCCGGTGCGAACCCGATCAACCGTCCACACTGCACTCGGCCCAGCTCTTCTCCGTTTCGTAAACCCGGACGGTGCGGAGCGAACTCTCATGCAGATGCGGTCGCAGCCGATCCCAGAACGCAACCGCGAGATTTTCCGCGGTCGGAATCCGGTCGCGCAGCCAGGGGATGTCGGTATTCAGGTTGCGGTGATCGACCTGCTCGATGATCTCGCTGGTCATCAGATTGGACAGCTGTTTCAAGTCCATCAAGTATCCAGTCGCCTGATCAATCTCGCCAGCGACCACGACTTCGACCACATAGTTATGTCCATGGAGGTTTACGCACTTGCCGTAGAGTCGACGGTTTTCCTCATCCGAACGAGCCGGATCGCATAGCTGGTGGGCGGCATTGAACCCCTCCCGACGACTGATTCGCAGCCTGGGTGGCGGGTTATCCATTGGCCACGACGGTCGCGACCGCCGTTCGGCACTTGGCGAGAAATTCAGCCCGGAGGGCCTCGTCCGATTCATAGGCGCCGCGCCAGAAGGTCGTGCGTGTGGTCGCCTGCTGCTCACGAATGCCACGCATTTGCATGCTGATCTGCCGAGGCGCAACACGCTCGCCTTCTCGGTCTTCCCGCGGAAGGGGGATCACACGTCGCGCGGTATCCAGGTCGCTGGCCGCCGAGAGGCGTCCCGCCATTGCTTCACTCAACCCTCCCGTGACGATCCTATCGATTCACGGCAAAGGGCTGCCGGCCCGAATCGAAAGCTAACCGCCAGTCGGCGCGGGCACGGTTAGCGACCTCACGTCGACCTGGTCGTCCGCGAGGGTTGCCGCCGGCACCGCCGCCTGCGCCCGAATCAGCCCCTGACACGCCCGCAACTCGCTGTCGGCATCGAGCTCTGGATCCCCGCCTCGATTCAGGCCACAAACGGCCTTCATGATTCCTTTCGATAGGTAGAAGGCGAGGAATTGTGCCTTCGCCTGGCTGCCTCGGATCACGATCTGATCCCAGACTCTTCCGTCACCGACGTACTCCAGCTTGTCCTCGTACTGGTCAGACCAGAAAGTATGGATATCGTCATAGGGTCGCTGGTCGCCGAGCATCGCCCGAGCGGCCGCACGTCCTTGCTTTTCAGCGTTGTTGTAATGCTCGACGCGGAGCCGGCCGAACACGGGGTGGAGGTGATTGGCAACGTCACCCGCAGCGTAGACGTCGGGCGCACTCGTCCGGCAGGTTTCATCGACCAGGATCCCGTTGTCCAACGCGATCTCGCTGGCCCTGAAGGCCTCGATGGCGGGCTCGATCCCGACGGCCACCACGGCGAGGTCGCAGTCAATCCGAACGCCCTTGGCCGTAATCGCGCGTGTGAGATGCTCCGAACCTTCGAATCCGACCACCTTGTCCTCAGTCACGAGTTGGATGCCGTGGTTTCGGTGGATGCGGGCCATGACATCCGCCACCTCATTGCCGAGCACCGCTTGAAGCGGGGCCGTCCCGCTGAGTACCGCGGTCACTTCGAGACCCAGCTTGCGTAGCGAAGCCGCCACCTCGGACCCGATGAAACCCATTCCCACGATCAGCGCTCGGGCCCCGGGATGGGCAGCCCGGCGGATCGCATCGCATTCCGCCACCGTCCGAAGCTGATACACGCCGGACGTCTCCGCCCCGGGCACCTGAAATTTCCGGTTCCGGCCGCCAGTGCAAAGTAGAAGCTTGTCGTACGCGACCGTTTCCTCCCCCTCGAGGATCACGTTCTTCAGCCCGGTGTCCACGCCCCGAATGGTGACCCCCGTTCGAAGCTCAACGCGGTGGTCCGCATACCATTCCGCAGGCTCGACGATCCAGCCGCCGAGCCCTTCCTCACCGCGCAAATACGTCTTCGAGAGGGGCGGCCGCCCGAAGGGAATACCGGGCTCCTTGCCCAGCATCACAATGCGGCCGCGCCACCCCTCCTCGCGGAGGGTCGCGGCGGCATTTCCACCGGCTAGGCCCGTGCCGACGATGACGGCGGTCTGGTCTGCGGTCAAGCGCTCACGGATCCGCCGCGGGATCTACTCCAGGTCGAGGGGGCGCTCATCGACAAGGGTTGTCGCGTAGGGAACCGCCTCCAGGCGTTCGATTGGAATGGGCTTGCCGGAGACTTCGCTGAGTCCATAGGTGCCCAGATCAATGCGTTCGAGCGCTCTCTCTATCTGCGCGAGTTCTTTCCGATCCAGCAAATTCTCGTCGATCTCCACCTCTCGGTCATAGAGCAGGCTCCCTTCGTCGCCTGTGTCACCGACGCCGGAATCGTCGCGCACCGTCTCGTGAATGCCTTGCCTGGTCGCCGCGAGACGCGACTCGATCGCCTCGCGCTCCGCCTTGAGTCGCTCTCGGAAGCGGCGGATATCTTCTGCCCTCAACATGTCACCCTCCTACCGTGCAGCCCAAATGTTAGCGCGGCAGGACGTTGGCGCTCGCGCCTAGCTGGTTGGCGTTGGTCTAGTTGATGTTCCTGCACACATTTGGCACAGCCGGCGGAACCCATGCGCCGCGGCTGTTGCCAGGGGACCGGCCAACATCGAGAGGGCACGTGCTGGTATTTGAGTTCAACTTCGCGGGCGTCCGTCGCGGTAGGAGCTTTGTTTTGTAGTTCATTGCCGGGGAGCTCGGGCCAGCGAAGCGTGCCATAGCTATCCGGGAACTTCATCTAGTCGCTGCTGTCGCCGTCCTCGCTGTTGCCGTCCTCGGCGCCGGCAACAAAGACGAGCCCCTTCGCGGTGAAGGTGATTCCAGGAACTGGGGTCAGTGCGCCTGTGTTGAGGTTCAGCGTCGCCAGGTAATTCGGGCCGGGGTTGGGCGGCGCGCTGTTGGCGTTGCCTGGCGTGACGGCCGAAAAGGCGGTGCCGACACGGAAGTGGCCGCGGACGGCGTAGACCTTGCTCTTGCCGTCGGTCGAATAAAGGGTTCCGCGGGAGGCAGTCGCCCACGCCGTGTCGCGTTTGCCACGGAGATCGACGGTTCGAATCCAGTCAGGTCACCTGCCGGTTTCCAATGGGAAGATGGGAGGTCGTTGGAAGCCCGCGCCAAAGGCTTCGCGGTTAAACGAGGATGAAGAGGTACAGGTGAAACCGGTGATCCCCGCGACCGAGAGCAATCAGACAGTCAAACGCGTCTTCGTCGTCCTGCACAGCTACGAGCTGGATGGTTGCGAAGAGACCAAGTTCATTGGCGTGTACACAACGCGTCAGGTGGCGAATGAGGCGATCCGGCGCTTACAGGTGGCGCCCGGTTTCCGAGACCACCCTACCGAGTTCAGCGTCGACGAGTACCCGCTTGACCTGGATCACTGGGTCGAAGGCTTCGTTACTGACTGAACCTCCCGGTCAGACCGTTGCGCTACGGCCCCGGCCACCCAGACCAAGTGGCTCAAGCGTATTTAGCGAGCGTGGGTGGTATCTGCGCCCTCGAACCCACTTTAACCACCTACCGCACTCGTGGGCCGCGCCCCCGGTGCGGCTGGATGCACCGCTCATCCTCCAAGCGCTCGCCATACCCTAGCTCAGGGAGCAGGGGAATCATGACGGCAGTGAACGTGGTCTTTGGCACCCTTCTTAGCCACCGGCCCGAGCGTTCAGAGCAACTTGCGCGCATGTTTGCCGCGATGGCGCCGGGACGTGGACGGCCTCGATGGTCCAGCCGTAGTCGGCAACCCGCCCAACCGTTTCGAACCAGGCCGGATGGTCCGCGGCGTAAGCGAGGTAGTCGGCGCGATCCTCGGGCACGACGAAGATGGACGAATTGGTGGTGGACAGCCAGCATTGAAGAAGCGTGCCAGCCGTCACCGGATGATCGGCGTAGCGGTAGCCCGCCGGCAGGTAATAGAACGGGTCGTATAGCTGGCTAACGAAGTGTGAGCCGTCGAGCCCACCATAGTGCACGAGCGCATACGTCACGGCGGGATGGTCGGGCGGGGGCAGGTTGAGCGCGCCGCCGCGATAGTTTGGCTTACCGAAGATGCCGGCGATGTAGCGTCCCGTCGCCACATCGGCATTCCAGGTCGAGGTGGTGCTCGTGTACGCATTCTCGATGGGGATCCAGGTCAGCTGCACGCCGACCAGCAAAACCCCTGCCGTCAACCAGGCGAGCTGCCGAATTCCCCTTCCCAGATAGCGAGGCGCGATCACGAACAAGCCGATCGCAACGAGCAAGGCGGCGAAGTCGTACGGAAAGGCGAGGATCCACATCATCCACCGCCACGGGTACCACTCGGTAATAAATGCCGTCAGGCCGAACAAGCCGAAGACCAGCGCGGATGATCCGAATCCATAAAGCAAGAGCAAGTACGATCGCGGCCGGCGCCAGAGCGTCGTCAACAGGCCGACGGTCGCCATCGCCCAGAGGGCTACAAACCACGGCCTCGCCGATTGCTGGCTCGCAATCAGGGGCTTCATCCACAGGCCGCCGGCATTGGCCAGGTAGTTCCAGTAAAGCGGATAAATGGGGTTGCCGGTCCGTGCGTTGAGGAATGCCATTTGGGCGGCCATGACGGTCCCAAACCCGAGGACCGGCGAGAACCACCGTCGGACAGTCCCGTGCCGCAGCAACGACGCGATGACCAACCCGGATGAAGAAAGCCACGCCTCGGGTCGGGCCGCGGTGGCAAGCGCCCAGGCGACGCCCGCCCCGAAGGACCGTTTCGGCAGGAGCCAGATACCGAGGAGCGACAGACTGACTCCCATCGGTTCGAGCATCCCGGACGCATCGTTGAAGACGCTGGTGGGCGCGAAGGCGGCAAAAGTTGTCGCGGCAACCGCAACCGAGAGGTTCCAATAGCGCCGGCAGAGATGGAAGATCAGCACTACGCTCAGCGATCCGAAGGCAAGACTCTGGATCCTGGCGAGCACGATGTCAGTCGAGCCGCTGACAAAGAAGAGGATGACGAGCACGATTGGATGGAGCGTCCCCCAGAAATACTCCACGCCCTTGAGGTCCCAGAGGCGCAGGCCGTGGCTCAATCCGATCTCTTTGGTGAGGTAGGCGATCTGCCAGTGCTGGTAGACATCGGTATAAAGCCCGTCGCCGGCGTTTTCGGGATTCGAGATTGCAAAGACGTAGATGAGGCGAGGCCCCAGGGCGATTAGCAGCAACCCCAGGGTCCACCAGCTCCAGAATGCGAGGGGATCGCGAGCTGGCCGGGAGCTGTCCCCCTGCCGGTCTTCTTCGTCCTCGTCCGCGAGGACCCGGGCCAGACTCACAGCGTCTTCACTAACTGGTTGACAACGCGAGAGGACTCAAACTTGCGTGGTTCGGCAGCAACCAGCGGAAGGCGATGAGCCAAAAAACAAAGAGCCAGCCAACCAGCAGCAGGGTGCCGCCGTAGTCATGGAAGAGCACGGCCGGCAAATAACCGGCGGCCGCGGCCAGCACACAGACGGTGGCGATGCGCACCAGATTGACGAGCACCGTGCCCAGAATGCCGAACACGATGACTTCCAGCCGGGAGGTCCACCCCATCGAACCGCGGAGGCCGACGAGAAAGCTCAAGACCAGCAGGACCAGACTTTGCCAGCCCACACAGTTCCACGAAATGAAAAGCGTCTGCGGCGCGCCGCTCGAATTCCAGACAACCAACTGATTTCCAGCAGCACCCGCGTGAATTCCGAACACTCCGAGGATGGCCACGGTGACACGCACTTCGGCGGGCACGATCGCCTGTAATGGGGCCGCGATGCCCAACCGCATGCCGACTGCCGTCAGGGCATCGTCAAAGGTGGAGACGAACGGCAACACGACGAGAAGGACAGCGCTCAGGGCCAGGAGCATGGCAAACACCGGCGTGGTGCGCGACTGCGTCATCGGATCCTCACTGCCGCGGGGCGCTTCGGCCGCCGGATGAGCCACCCGGCAGCCAGGGGAAGCAGCAGGGCCAGACCGACCAATGGCATGGCGTGCTCAGGCACGACGATCGAGGGCGTCGTGATGGATGTCTGCTGATTGTTGCCGTCGTACCGAAGGTCGAGACCGCCTTTGCTGGCGGTGATCACGGTGATCTGCCAGCACAGGTAGGAGTTGGCGGGAAGGATGACCGCCGGCATGCTCGTCGAGGTGGAGGATCCGCCGCCGTTCACCAGGGTCGACGTCCATGCAGCGATGGGGACGATCGCCGCGCACGAGGAGCTCGCGCTGTACCCGAAAGTCAGCGCAGCCAGCACCGTGGCGCTGCCTTCGCCTGAGACCCAGTAGGTGAACGTGTAGCTGCCGGCCGGGATGGTCTGCCCCGTGTACGCAACAGTGGTTGCCCACGCCTGCGTCGCGCCGGGGGTATCCATTTGAAAATGAGAGGGCGTGCCGTTCGACGACGGAGTGTTATCGATGGTATAGGCGCCCGACGGATTGTGGAGGTAGAACGCGTTGGCCGCCAGCACACTGGGGGCGGTGGCAGCGCCGATGCCGAGGATGGTCAACACCAGTATGGGCGCTGCAATGCACACGATCCGGATCGACCGACGCCGTCCACCGGCGTTGCTCACCGGCACCGTGGCCGGCGCCGGCCTGCCGGGCCGGGGACGTAGCCACCGTTTGAGGCTGTTCTTGTGTTGGAGGTGCTCGATCCGATCGGTGATCCGTCCGGTCTTGGGCGTGCGAAACCAGGGTCCTTCGTGCCGTTCGAACAAGCCCTTCAGCGACGCCCAGGCCTGGAAGGGGACGAGTAGGAACGAGAGAACAACTGCGCCGAGGACGCCGGTGTAGTCCTTGCGCGGCGAGCCCTCCAGCAGCAACCCGCCCAGGTTCATGAGCGGCAGCGAGAGCAGGTTTGAGAAGAGGAGCGACCAGCCAAGCAGCGCGCTCCATTCGGGGATCTGCACGCGCAGCACGAGCTCGGAAACCAGCCAGGCGGCCGAGCCGAGCATGAAGAGCGCGGACTGCAGGTAGTACATGCCGTAGTAGATGAACTCGGCCTTTTCCATCAGGGTCAGGTGCGGCGAACGGAGGATGGTGAGAAACCACTTGTTGACGTTGTAGCTGTGACCCTCTGCCCAACGCATCCGCTGGCGCGCCAGGCGCCCAAAGGTGGCGACGCATTCCGCCGGGGTCTCAGCGTACGGCGTGTAGACGACCTTAAGACCCTTGGCGTAGAGCCGGAGGGTCAGCTCCCAGTCTTCGGTGAGGCTACGGCCCCAGCCGAGTTCCTTCAAGAGTCCAGCCCGGATCATGTAGGCCGTGCCCGCGATCATCTTCATCGAGCTGAGTACCTGCTGGTAGGGGCGCTCCACCATGTAGCTGCCCGCATACTCCGTGCGCACGGCGGCAGTGAGCCAGCTCTCGCTCTTGTTCAGGACGTGCCACTGATAGCTCTGCACCGCGCCGACCTCAGGGAGGGGGCGCGGTGATTTGTTTCCGTTGCTGTAGAAGTGACAGATGAGGTCGTTGATGACATCGGGAAACGGCACCGCATCGGCATCGAAGATGGCCACGTACTCGGTGCGCGGATCCATGGCACGTAGCGCGTGCGTCAGCGCCCCGCCCTTGTAGCCATCCCTCGTATCCCGGTGAATGATCTTGAAACGATCGACCCGCTGCCAGGGCTCCAGGACCTCCATGGATCCGTCGGTCGAGTCATCGACAAGGATGACCTCGTAGTTGGGATAGTTCAACCGGGCGCAGGCTTCGAGCAGCCGGCCAATTACGCGTTTCTCGTTGTAAGTTGCGATATGGATGGAGACAAACGGGTGGTACCCAAGCTCCAGATGCCCATTGCCGGTTCCCGCGGGATATCCGTTTCCATTCAGGCGCCGGCGAATTATCCGGCTGAGATCGTTGAAACGCCTCTGGTGCTGGCTGCTCTGGTTTCCGTTTCGCCCGGGACCGAAGAATGCAAGGAGGAGGATCGTCGCTGTTGCCAGGTAGTACTTGAGAGAGTAGGCGAAGAAGAACGCACCCATGCCGAGCGCGACCAGGGCCAGCTCCAGACCGAGCCAGCTCAGCAGGCTCGCGTTGCCGGCGAGCGCCAGGGCCAGGCCTGCGGAGGTGCCCCGGACGATGGCGAAGATTGGCAGCGCGGCGATAAAGATCGAAATGAAGACGAGCAGCCCGATCAGCCAGCTCCAGATGTGCTCGCCGAGCGAGCGAGCAATCCGAGTTTGCGGGGAGCTGCCTGGATCTGAGTCTCGCTGCAGGCGCCTAGCCGAACGACTCATCGCAAGCAGGCTATTTCGGCGCAGTTACAGGCTTCCTAGCGCCTGTCCCAGAGATGCAACCACTTTGTTACGGGAGGATTACAGGCGTACGCAGGCGCAACGGTGCTCTGGCAGCTACCTCGGGCACGGCATTTTGTCGCCCTTCAGAGCTGAGGAGCTACGGGCCACGATGCCGAGAATTTAGGATGTGAGGGGTAGGGACAAAGATGCTTCTCGAGGACAAGGTGGCGGTGGTTTACGGAGCGGGCGGAATCATCGGCCGTGCGGTGGCGTGCGCATTTGCCCGCGAGGGAGCACGCGTCTTTATTGCCGGCCGCACGCGCCAGAGTCTTGATGCCGCGGCCGGCGAGATCTCAGCCGTGGGCGGCGTCGCGGACGTCGCCGTCGTCGATGCACTCGATGAACGCGCCGTCGAAGAGCATTTCGCCACGGTCGTGGGCACGGCGGGCGTCGTCGACATTTGCTTCAACGCCGTATCACACGGAGATGTCCATGGCAGTCCGCTCCTGACCATGCCACTCGACGACTTCATGCGGCCGATCGTCACGGCAACTCGCAGTCAATTCCTGACCACCAGAGCGGCAGCCAGGCATATGACCCAGCGGCGGACGGGCGTCATCATGGCGATCACTGCGACCACCTCCCGCCAATCGATCCAAGAGGTGGGAGGCACCGGGGTGGCGTTCGACGCGATCGAAAGCCAGTGCCGGCAGTGGGCCGCCGAG